>Ga0187844_10002548_pt1 | contig 12794 bp, 11 predicted proteins | sample SpaLakP09_SKY_50_FD_134517 | JGI IMG/M metagenome (GOLD analysis project Ga0187844, IMG submission 134517) | Oligotrophic lake water microbial communities from Sparkling Lake, Wisconsin, USA - SP09_SKY_50 | ecosystem: Environmental > Aquatic > Freshwater > Lake | place: USA: Sparkling Lake...
ATATATGTGTATTATACATAAATATTTTGGAATAATTCATTTATATGGAATGATATTTGAAAATATATATGGTTTTATTATAGGAAAAAATATCGTTCTTGATAAATTATATATAATTAGTTTTATATCTATTCCTTTTTCATGGATAATATGTAAAGATGAATGTATTATTTCTTATATAATAAAAAAAATAGAAAATAAAAATTACATCTTAGGAAATGAACCAGAAAATGTAAAAGATATTAGTGATTTATTTACAAACGAAAAACAATATTTAATTTTTTATAATGTAAATAATTTTCTAAGAATATTTTCCGTAATTATCGTAAATAAAAGAACAACAAACATAAATTATGTAATTTTGATTCCAACATGCATATTGTATTTATGTTATAATTATGATATAACATATAAATTAAATTATAGAAAATTATTATATCCATATTTTCAAATGATTTTATGTTTTTACTTTTTTACTATATTTTACAAAATAATCGGCGTTTGAAATGTTCAAAGGTGTAACAAATAAGGCATGAGAAGGGTTGTAGAATATTTATGGGAAGGAAGAGACCATGAAAAAATCAGACACAAAGGTGTCTGATTTTTTGGGGTTTTTAGTTAAGAATTACAAAAAGTTAGGGTGACACTAGGGTATGAAAATATATATATAATATATGCTTGCTACTTACTTACTGCTACTTACTTACCAGGTTTTGCTTAGTTCATGGTCAAACTGAAAATAGGGCGAAGAATTCTGGGACTACGTTGGTAGTTTTTATCTTTGGCTTTGAGTTTGATTTCCCTTTGCTGTTGTTGTTTTTCGTATTCGCATAAGTCAATCTCGCCACCGGTCATGAAGTCTTCGATGTTGTCGTCATTTACGTTGCCAAACCATCCATAATAAATATCGAGTATTTCCAACTCATCGCGTAAATTACTTAAATAGCTAACTTTTGTGCGGAAAATCTCCGTCTTTATGAGCGCAAAGTGATAACGGCCGTAGATATATTTCATGATGGTGAATTCTTCGAGGACTCTGTCATTTTGCTCGAAAATGCCGTCAAAAGGACCTCCTTTGGGATTCTTGCCATAGGTAATGGCTGCGTCCGATTCAGGGCCTGAACCGCCTAGAAACAGGAAATTACGTATATTTTTGAAATTCTCGGGGTTTCTTAGCCATTCAACGGGTGGGATGTTTTCAATGGGACAAAAACGGTGTCTTACGATGTTTTCAATCGGGACATTCGCGTCGGTTTGAATTTTCAACCAGGCGTGCCATGAGCGAACAAATTCCTGATTGGCGCGTGCTCTTTTCGCAAACTCTTCGCAAGTAGTGATTGTGCAACAATCGCCGCTTTCCCATGGAATCACATACTCATTTGGTCTTGCGTCTGGGGCACGCGTGAGAGGATAGGTTGTACTGTATCTCTCTTCTCCGAGACATCCGGCGCAGTCAGGCGTGGAGCATTGGGTGTCATAGATTTTTTCACAGTAGTTTAACATTTGTGCAGACATTTTGTTTGAGGTTTAGGGGGTTCTAGAATAATATTACAAGTTCGTAAAAGGATGGGGATGATTTTCAGCGGGGTTTTGGGTTTCAATTTTGCGTCTTTTTGGGGGAAGAAGGGGTTGTAGGATTACTTTGGAGGATTCGTGAAAAAATCAGACACAAAGGTCTCTGATTTTTCGGGGATTTTCGATTTTAGTTAAGAGATTACAAAAAGTTATGGTGGAAATACTACTTATAAAACAATCGGGGATAAATCAATCGGGGCTATACTATTTTTGGCAATCTTTTTAATTCGTATGCGGCAATAAGGGCAGGTAGGATGTCTGTGAGATTTTGTCTGGGTATTCATCCAAAGGGTTAAACAGTCCATCCCATATTGATGTCCACATTGAAGGGAACAGAATTCAATCGTTTTATGCTTATTCGCGCAAATCATACAGTCATCTTCCATCTCTTTCTCTGCTTCTTCTTCTGTGATATTGCACAGGGTATTTTCGATGTTGCAGACAAAAGGTGGTGGGATACGATAACTGACTCTTCGACTGACTACTCTTGAATTGTGAATGACATAATGTATGATTTCATTACCACGGTGAATGTATATGTTATTAGTATTAGCACCAAGCCGATTTGCTAAAGCGATAGCTTCACGTATTTCTATTTGTTCTGCTTCTCGTGCTCGACGCACACGTTCGCGTTCTTGTTGACGTCTGGCGCGTAATTCGTCTGCGAAAAGAATCTTAGCTAATTTTTCCTTGATATAAACCATGATTTTCTTCAAAGATTTATGGGTTTCCCTTGCTTGTATGATTTGATCATCCGTGGACCTCTTGCTTACATAGGGCTCCGTTAGAGACCATACGGTTCTCATATTTGGCGTGAAGACGTCATTTAGGATTAATGCGTTTATATGAGGTGAAGAATGAGCATTTATCTGACACATTGTATGACTGACGCAATTTTTGGATATGTTCCAGTCTCTAAATCGAACTTTCACACTCTCTGAAATTTCTAGATGTGGAGCTCTTGGAAGGGCGTTTACCATTTGTCGGTATTCTTCACTGTAGATGTCGGTTGGGATAATTACGTCTGTGTTTGCGTGGCTCATTTTGCGAATTATTACTACTATTTGTCTATGTGTGTTAAATATGCTCTCAAGGATTGGTCAAAAAAGTTTTTCAATTTTGTGTCTTTTTCGGGGGGAGGAAGGGGTTGTAGGATTACTTTCCAGAAATTCCTGATGCCCCCTCCCGCTCTGCGCATCCTCTCTCTTTCTTCCTCAAAAATTCTACTATGAAGACGACGAAAATAACAAGCACATATTTTCGGCTTCCACATTGCGCGAAGGGCGGGTCCATAATTGGCGTATCAGGTCGTCGTTTCGGAAACGCACGGTATATTCCTGTTGCACATTATGTCGCCCAATACGTCCCATGGCCTGTTTCTGTTTTTGTTGTGTCATATTGGTCAAGTCTTTGCCAATAATTCCATGACAGAATTGGTAATTGGTTCCATAAATATAATCGGAATTGGCGATAATCAGATACAGGCGTTGTTCTTTCGCCAATCCTTTCATGAGTTCCAAATACTGGAATTGGGCTTCAGGCATGGCGTGTTCGGCGGAGACTTTGGGGAAGACTCCGATGCCCATGAGCAGCAATAGTTTCATGTAGGCTTCAATGTCCAGGGTCATGATTTGTCGGACGACTTGTTCGTCCAAAGGCACATAATAAGGTGTGGAATGGGGAGCAGAAGTGGCCATGGGAAGTTTCCCGTTATCAGGGGGGCACCAGAGATTCAGATGGGTGGGGTGATTAGGGATATATACAGGTTCCAGGGAGACATTACAAATCTGCGACCGAAGGAGGGAAATCTGATCGGATAAATGTTCGGTGATTTTGCTTTCGGCCAGCGTTTTTCCACCGCCCCCTCCCCCCGCGGCAGGCGCCTTGCCCCCGGATTTTTCTTCTGCTGCCCCTAGACTCGCGTTTTTCTTGGCATATTCCAGTTCCAATTCGGTTTCCAGGCGGGTGATTTCTTTAGCCAGGCGGTCGTTGTGTTGGATTTTGGTCTGAATGTTTTGGAACACCGCGGGGGAGATGTGGGATTGTTGGATATAAAACTGGCCGATTTTCTCCACGTTTTCCGCCAAATAAATCGTGGGGCCGTCCGTCAAAGTATACGCATCGGCAGTGGTCAGCAAGATACCGGCATAGGGGTCGGAGGCGGGAGTCGAAGAAGGGGCTGTAGGAATATTCTGTAGCCCCTTCTCGATTGCTGGTGCTGGCATTGCCGACGAATACGAAAATAAACTGCCATCGACGCTATGGATTTTGGACAGTGGTTTGCCTGCGTTGGCGGCGGAGTCGGACATGGCACTGGAAGAACTGTTGATTTTACGGAGATTATTGCCCGTCGTAGTAGTAGTGGGACGTATCCAGCGAGGTGGATGACTCTGTTGCGACAAGGTAAACCAGGTGGGCCAGTCTTCTTCGGGAATGATTTTCAAGACATGGAGATATTGTTGTTTGACTTCTTGCAGCGTGATTTTGTCCAGTGCAACGTGGAATTTGAGGGCATCGGACATTTCGGCGGTGGCATCGGGGGAATCGCGTAAAAGGCGTAGGAATCGAATCATTTCTCTCAGGTCGAAATAGCGCAGGGTGGTCAGGTCTTCTTCGCAGAATCGGACGCAATCCATCAAATCGTCGTAGTTTTGGAAAAGGCAATGGGGTAAAACGGGAAATCCGGTGGAATTCAAGAGACCGATGGATTTCCGGCAATCGACACTGGAAATGGTATGGATTTCGGCGTCTTCGAATCGGGAACGGAAATCGGACAAGACAGGTAAGATTTCTTCTTCGCGGGGAAGGGTGGCACATGACAGAATCATACGCGGGATACGGTTTTCGGTCCATATTCGGTGAATCATTTGGGCGATGGATTTACCTGCTGAAGGGGGGGCATCAAGGGGCTGTGGAATATTATCTACTGCCCCTTTTGCTGCTTCTTCTTGGGTGTTGGTCGAATCTAGCTGCAGCACATCGGCGGGTAATTCTTTGTCCAGGGTAATGGTAGGTTCATCCCAGAATGTTACCAGAGTGGAGGGGTCGTGGAAAGACATCATGTAATACATGGCGGGGATATAGGATTGCACATCGCAAATCATGAGTTCCACGTTGTCTCCCACGGTATGGTCGATTTTCCCGATGCCCCCGGAACGTTTATTACGGATGAATTCTTTGGCGGAATGGTTATGGAGACGTATCCCATCGGCGGTATCACATCCGAAAGCGGTGGCGATTTTACGTCCTACGGAAATGGCGGTTTGAGCGAGGGCAAAACCGACGTGTCGGGCGACACACACGAAAATGACGCGGAAACCTTCGGCGAGCGCAATCGGGGAAAGCGTTTTCCCGGTACCAGTAGGGGCAATGTATAGGATGAGCTTGGGATTTTCAGGCGTGGTTTTACAAATTTGGAACAAACGTTTCTGATGCGGGAAAAGGGTGCGGTCTTCGTATTGGATGAGATAGGGATTTTTCTCGATGCATTCATAGGCATGAAACAGGACATCGGTGGAGGCATGTTCGGTCTGATAACGTTTGAGGACTTGCTCGACAAAACGGAGGACATAGATATTTTTATGTTGAATGCTGGTTTTTTTTAATTGGTTTAGCGTATAGACATAGAAAATGGGAGGGTGTAATGTGGCACGGGGTTTTTCGGAACTTTTACTTTTGACTTTTTCTGGGTTTTTGGATTTTTTTTCTGGGTTTTTATTATTTGTTTGGACGGAATTGGATGCGGAATTAGAGGCAAGGGTAGTGGAAGAGAAGGAATAAGGTGGAAGCGAAGGGGCGACTAAGGCGTGGCATAATTCCAACAACGTATATTCGAAAATATTTGCGCGGTTTTGTTGGATGGTTTCGTCCAAATGCTGCATGCGGATTTTGTCGGCGCTTTTTAGCGGGACGGATTGGGTGGATTTGCCGATTTCGAGGAGTTTGTTTAGGTCGTGTTGGGAGTCGCAGGGACAAGGGGCGGTGGGAAAATGGGTGAAAAGGAGGGCAATCCACGGTTGGAAATATTTCTGATACAGGGCATATTCCATTTCCTTGGTGGGCGGGATTTTGATGAGGGAAAAGAGGGAAGTATGGGCGTTTTCGCGGATGGTTAGGGAATGATATCCACGGCAAATCATCTGGACAATTTCTTTTTCATTGGGGGCAATAGGAATTTCAATACTCTCCCATTCGGCACGGGTTAATTTCTTTTGGGTAAAATCCATTTTAGACGGTTTGAGATTACGTGATTGATTATTAATAAGATTACAGATAAATATCTTTAGATGACTGGAGGGAGAAAATGGTCGAAAAAGATTCAATTTTATTATGGGAGGTCGGATGCGAGAGGGGCAGTGGAATATTTTGTTGGATTTTCGGGGGGATTTTGAAAAAGGGGGGATAAAATATATTCTGAAACTTTTGGTCGGAAACTTTGGTCGGAAAAATGTCCAATCGAAAAACGTTGAAATTATACAAAGGAACCAGTCGTGAGAAAACCATCGAATATCCTCGAACCTTTCCACGGCCTTATACCATCAAAGCTTATTCTCGCCAACGCGCCCGGGAATTAGGAGTGCGTATCCAAGTTTCTACAAATCCGGATAAAAAACTGGACGTGTTTTCCAAAAAGGGGGAGAAATTGGCGTCCATTGGGGCAGCGGGTATGGGGGATTATCCGACGTTTCGTGCAGTGAACCGGGAATTAGGGGAATGGAAACGTAAACATTACAAAATGCGTCATGAAAGGGACCGACACGTGGTGGGGACACCCGGATACTTTGCCGATAAAATTCTTTGGTGATTATGCTGTTATAGAAGAATGGTAAAATAGATATTATAATATATATAATAATAATTCATATATTAATATTATATTGAAATATTGGGGAAAAACTTGGGAAATTGGGGAAAATGATTTCTATTTTGATGCCTATTTATAACGGAATTGAATTTATCAACGAATCGGTGCCGTCCATCATACAACAGACATTTACGGAATGGGAATTGATTATTGGAATCAACGGGCATCCGGAAAATTCGGAAGTATATCTCACGGCCAAAGAATATGAACTCATGGATGACCGAATCAAAGTCTATGACCTACATACGATTCGCGATGGGAAATCAGCCGCCTTGAATCACATGTTGACGCTATGTAGATTTGACTGGATAAGTTTATTGGACGTGGATGATATGTGGTTATGTAGTAAATTGGAATCTCAAGCCCCATGGTGTGCCGAATACGATGTCATCGGAACCTTGTGTCAATATTTTGGGGAAAATAACGCAATTCCACCGATTCCTTCGGGGGATATAACGGCCTTTGATTTTTTGAAAGCAAACCCGGTCATAAACAGTAGCTGTTTACTGAAAAAGGAATTATGTGCATGGGATGGCTCTTGGAATCTGGAAGATTATGACCTATGGTTGCGATTATGGAAACAGGGACGGAAATTTTATAATGTGAATCAAATAGAAGTAAAACACCGGATTCATAGAGCGAGTGCATTTAACGCAAATGGAAATGATTCGTATTTGCAAGAATTGAGACAAAAATATGCGTGATTCTTATAGTTAGTTGCATGAGTTCAATACACCTGGCAAATTCTCTATTTGTTGTTTATGAAAGTCTTTTGATTGTTCCATCCAATTCGAACCTGCACGATAATGGAAAAAACATTGGTCGTAAATTTCACAGAAAAAATGGTCCTTTTGGTTTCTGAAATCGTTTTTCAAAAAGGTAAGTAAGGTTTCATTTTTTTTCAAATTTGCCGGGATTTCATTTTCATTCCAAGAACCGCTCCATAAATGTTTGATGAAATAAAAATATTCATTGGTAAATTGGTGTGATGAATGTCGAATTTCTTCACATTTTGGAAAAGAGCATGGGAAAGATTTCAACCAATGATGACTATATGAACCTGTATCCCCACCCGAAATAAACCCTAATTTAAATAGTTCAAGGTGTTTCAATTTATTCAAATCTACATAAAATAAATTCGGCCAAATGTATCGTAAATGAGGACGTTCCTGTAAAACACATGCACAATCATGTTTTCTATATTTTTCAATCTCTAAATGGTCGATTAAAAACATATCACCATCTATTATCAAATATTCGTCTTTATGTTTCATCATAAAATCTAATAATAATTGTAAAGAGTCTGCATGTCTTACATATGCAGAATTTATATTTTTATGTCTTTCATTTGGTAAATTAACACATGCAACTTGTAATTCTGCACATTTTTCAATAATCGCTTGTCTACCTTCGTTGATGGGGTCATAAAAATTGGTAATATCTGGCCAATCTTTCCCATCATTGAAAACAATATATTCATAATCTACTTTCAAATATTTCTCAAGCGATTTTTTCTGTAATTCAATGAAAATGGGATGGTTGGTAATAATGGATACTACTTTCATGGGTTTGAGATATATATGAATATAAAAGTATGTCTATACACTTTTGTCATTTATCAACCATGATTGAAAATATAATTCCATAATCTTTCAAAACCGTGTCCTTCATCTGGATTTTTAGGGTTCTTACTTTTTTTCAAGATATCCATACATCTTTTATAAAATTCAAGAGAATTTCTTGAAATGGTTTTTCGGTGAACACTGAAAAGCGCACCTGTTCCAAAAAAAGTATAAAAATGATTTCTTTCCAATTCTGGGAATAATTCTAATAATGTGATAATAATTGCGCTTGTAGGTGCATGTGTATTATTCCAAATGCTATTATTCAATAGTCCACTTTCTTTTAAATAAATACCTTCAAACCTTAATGATAAGCAATCTTTAGAATAATAAAAAAAATCAGTGATTGAATAATTCGATTGATTGATATGTTCAATTAGATTTGGAATAGAATGATAAAAAGGGTCGCCTTGTAAAAAAATACAATATTCAGGCAAACAATCATAGTTTTCAATAATATGATAAAGATAAGTATGGCTTTCTCTACCTATATTTTCCAAAGGAATGATTTTACAAAAATCGTAATTTTTTAATTGAATACCAGATTTGTTGTAAATAAATATATCAAAAAGGTTAGTATTTATATTACGCAACCAATTCAAATTTTCATTATAATAAGCTACCACAATCTGATTTTTCATATTATATATGTTCAAATAATTTTTTTTTATATATTTTCTGATTATCATCACAAACAAACAAACAAACAAACAAACAAATACAAAACCCAAAAAGAGAAATAAAAATATGCTTGTTCTCTTTTTATAACACAAACCTGAAACCCAAGATGAATACCAAAGCGATTTCCATCATCTCCAAAGATTTGAAAATGGAATGGATTGTTTTTTTACAAAATTTCCAAAACTATGACCTGTTTATGATTATCGATGATAATACAATGGATTATCAAGCCATGTATCAAGAAAAATATAAAAATATTCATTTCATTCAAATTAAACCAGAAGATTGTCAGAAGAAGAATTATAAAAATGTGAATAAAATTGGCGTTCACAAAGAAATTTCCGGATGGGATAAGGCTTTGTATTATTTTGCACATGTGAATCCAAAATATGAACATGTGTGGTTTATAGAGGACGATGTGTTTTTCCATAATGAACAAACCCTAGTAAATATTGACAAAGCCAATGAAAATACCGATATTATTTGTAATAGTAATTTCGAAAAGGCTAAATTAAACGAATGGATATGGTATCTTATTTCTATTCAATTGCCATATCCTTATTATTGTGGCATGATGTGTGCGATTCGTGTATCTCAAAAAATGTTGAATTCTATTTCCGATTATGCGGATAAAAATAAAACCCTTTTTTTCTTGGAAGCGCTATTTCCAACCATTGCGGAACATTATTCTCTAACTCACAAACAACCAGAAGAAATAAAATCAATTACTCATCGAAACCCATGGTCATTGAAAGATTTCAATAAAACTGGATTATTTCATCCGGTAAAACGTATCGACCAGCATGCATATATACGAAATTTTTTGGACTCTTCCAGTTAGATAATTTATCGTGGATTTTTACAATTATCAGTGCAATTATAATAAAAAGGTCTGAAACCCAAACCAAGGGTCATAATAGGGGGTTATATGTTGAATCAATTGGAATTCCGAGAAGTGATTCAAAATACAATCAATAATCAATATTTGGTCATCTTTCACCAAATACTGATGTCGGAAATATTGTTTCAGTCGTAAATAAAAGGTATCAAACCACCAATTTACTTTGTTTTTATGTACTATGAAAAATCCGCCTGCGATGCTAATTTGACTTGGGTCAATCGGAAATAAAGGTAATCCATATTCGGTTTTAGGCATATGTTGATAAAACATTCTTTCCAAATGTTCACCTGGACAAACTTGGCAATAGTATATTTTATGTGGGTCCAAGGCGAATATTTTGCCTGGATTGGGCCAGTCTTTGATTTGCTCATAGGGCATATTTTGTGTACCGCATCGGAAATATCCAATATCACACCATCCGTAAAATTCCGTATCAAAATATTTGCGGTCCATGGTTTCTTTGACGAATGCGATTTTTTCGGACCATAGCATATGGACTTTCCATTCGGTTTTCTGGTTCAATAAGGTGTTTTTTTTGTGATTTTCTATCCATTCTTCTTTCAAAGGATAGGTATGAAATTTAGTATGTTCTTTGACGATGATGCGAATGTTAGGGGAAGTTGGATTGGTTTGAGATAATAATATGGAATCTAACAAAGGTTTGCTCTTTGCATCGGTGAAAATTATCAAATTGAATTGATGGACATTATGTAAAAGATTGGTCATCCATTGTTTGTAGACGGTTGCGTCAAATTTCGATTTAAATTGATACCACGCAGATACAAAAGTAATCGTCATTTATGGGTTAATAAATAGATAAAAATTATTTATTTATATATTTTATACATTTTATACTTTGTAAAAAGATATATTTAAAATATAAATAAATATAAATAAATAATATCTTGTAATCATATTGTATAATCAAAATAGAATCAAAAATATGAAAATAGTTGACACGCCAAAAAATTTTCAACCAGAATATACTAGTGATTATCCAAGATATACAAGTGGTAAAAATATGGAAGAAATATGTTATGAATATTTTTTGACAAATAAGGATAATATAAATACAGAATATATTTATTTACCTGTTTTTTGGACTTCTTATTACATAATAAAAGATTATGCAAATAATATTGATGAAATTTATGATTGGTTAGAAACTCTGGATAAATCAAAAAAATATTTTACGGTAGTGCAATATGATTGTGGTATTTTTGTGAAAAATTTTGATTTAAATATTTTAGTATTTAGTGCTGGTGGTGGAGGATTAAATATCAAAAATGAATCAATATTAAGAGAAGTATCATTTTATGGATTAAATAGATATATATTTTTTGGAAATAAAGCAACTTATGACATACCATTAATGTGTTTGCCATTATTTCCAGACATAGATATAGAAAAGGATATTTTTTGTTCATTTATGGGTAGATTTGATACTCATAATTGTAGAATAGATATGAAAAAAAAATTAGAAAATAATCCAAATTTCAAATTTTTAGAATCTGATAATTTTGAACATTATAAAACAATCATTAATAGAAGTATTTTTACATTGGCTCCAAGAGGTTGTGGGTATACATCTTTTAGAATTTATGAAGCAATATTGGGAAATAGTATTCCTGTTTATATTTGGGAAGACAAACATATGTTGCCTTTTTCTGACATCATTGATTGGAATGATTTTGCAGTAGTGATTCATTCAAGTGAAATTGAAAAATTACCTGATATATTGAAAAAGGTAAATATACGTGAAAAACTTGACAATCTTTTAAAAGTAAAGAATATGTTTAATTTCAATTATATATGCGAATATATAAAAACAACAATTGTGAATCAACGATTTATCTCCGTTGCTATACCACATTATAACAATAGTAATTATATATGTGATGCTATAGACCCATTAATACACGATGAAAGAATAAATGAAATTGTTATTTGTGATGATAATTCGCATGACCTTATTGAACTTGAAAAGTGTTTATTGAAATATAATAGTTCAAAAATAAAATTATTTAAAAATGAAGTGAATATAGGTTGTTATCATAATAAAATAAATACGATTTCAAAATGTACAAATGATTGGGCAATATTATTAGATTCTGATAATATTTATAATACAACATCGATTGATAAAATTTACAGTATCAAAGAATGGAAAGAAGATACTATTTATGCTCCATCATGGGCGATTACATTTCCAACAGTAGTGTCTCCAATGTTGAATTATACAAAATATAATAATACATATATTACAAAACAAGTTTATATAAATGATTTCAATGATAATAATTTTCAATGTTTAATAAATACTTGTAATTATTTTTTACCCGTCAAACAATTTAATGCATGTATGGTTCATATTCAAAATAATTATAAACGTGAAATTATTGATTCGTTAGATTCCGCAGTATTATTTACAGATTGGTTATTTAACAACCATCATATTTTTGTGTTAGAATCATTACATTATAACCATAGAGTTCACGATAAATCAAATTATGTTTTATCAAAATCTCATTCAAATAATAGTTCAGTATTAAATATGTTATTTGATAAAATTAAAAATTCAATCTAGTATGTATAACATAATATCTTGAAATAATTGGTAATCGTGTAAAAATATAAATGTTAAATATATATAAATAGATAATATAAGTATATTATATTTATACCCAAAACACACAAAACACCCAAATGATTATCCCATTAATCAATCTTGTCCAAAAATACAACATCCATTTCAAGGGAATTTTACATGTCGGTGCCCATGAATGTGAAGAGTTAACTGAGTATGAAAAATATCTACCAAGAAACAAAATTTTATGGGTAGAAGCTTTACCAGATAAAGTAGATTTATGTAAACAGGTATTCCCTAATGTTTTAATTGAACAAGCAGTGGTTTCAGATGTAATTGAAACCGTAAAATTCAATCGTTCAAACAATGGTCAATCTTCTTCTATTTTGGAATTAGGATTACATGAGACAATACATCCACATGTGCATTATACAAATTCATTCATGGTAGAAACCAAGTTATTGAAAGATATTATTCACAAATATCCGATTGAATATAATTTTCTGAATTTTGATATTCAAGGTGCTGAATTAAAGGCTTTGAAAGGCATGGAAGAATATTTAC
>Ga0187844_10002550_pt1 | contig 12787 bp, 8 predicted proteins | sample SpaLakP09_SKY_50_FD_134517 | JGI IMG/M metagenome (GOLD analysis project Ga0187844, IMG submission 134517) | Oligotrophic lake water microbial communities from Sparkling Lake, Wisconsin, USA - SP09_SKY_50 | ecosystem: Environmental > Aquatic > Freshwater > Lake | place: USA: Sparkling Lake...
AAGTCCGGATCGTCGGGATACGGCTGGATCTGGAAGCCCAGGCTGGCCATGAGCTTGAGCATGCCGGTGTTCTTGACCAGCACCAGACCGTCGATTTCCGTCAGGCCCTTGTCGCGCGCCACGTCCATGATGGCCAGCATCAGCCGTGTACCCAGACCCTGGCCGCTGTAGCGGTCATCCACCAGCAGCGAGAATTCGCAGGTGCTGTGGTCGGGATTGGCGATGTAGCGCGACACGCCGATGATGTGCGAGGTTTCGACAAACTCGCCGTCTTCGCCCGGCGTGCGGGTGGTCTGCACCGCTACCAGCGCCATTTCGCGGTCGTAGTCGATCAGCGTGTACTTGGCCAGCATAGGCACCGACAGTTCGCGCAGCGAGGAAGCGAAGCGGTAGTAGCGCGATTTCTCCGACAGGCCGCGCACCAGATCCTGCAGCATCGAGGCGTCGTCCGGCTGCACCGGGCGCAGCGTGTACTGGCCGCCGCCGCGCATCGGCCATTCCTGCGTGTAGTTGGACGGGTAAGGCAGGATGGCCAGATGGTCGTAGTCGGCTGCCGACGGCGGCGCGGCATCGACCACGATGCGGGCATCGACTGCCAGTGCGCCGTTTTCATCGACGATCAGCGGGTTGATGTCCATTTCGCGCAGTTGCGGCAGTTCGCACACCATTTCCGATACGCGCAGCAGCATCTGTTCGACGGCTTCGCGCTGGGCTGGCGGCGCACCGCGCCATTCGCCCAGCGTTTCGGCGGTACGTACGCGGTCGATCAGGCGCTGGGCCAGGAACAGGTTCAGCGGCGGCAGTTCGACAGCACGGTCGTTGATCAGTTCGATCATGGTGCCGCCTGCGCCGAAGCTGATAGCCGGGCCGAATAGATGATCCGTCACTACGCCGATATACAGTTCGCGGCCATGGCGTTTGCCGGCCATCTTCTGGATGGTGACGCCGTTGATGCGGGCCTCCGGCTGCAAGCGGCGCACGGTGGCCATCATGTCGCTGAAGGCGTCGCGTACGGCAGCGGCATTCTGGACATTCAGTACCACGCCCTGCACATCGGATTTGTGCGGGATATCGGGTGAGTCGATTTTCAGCGCCACCGGGTAGCCCAGCTGGCTGGAAATCAGCATGGCTTCACTGGCGGTGCGTGCGAGGATGGTCTGGGTGATCGGAATATGGAAGGCCGCTAGCAGGGCTTTCGACTCCATCTCCGTCAGCACCTTGCGGCGTTCGGCCAGCACGCCTTCGATCAGCAGGCGGGCGCCATCGAGATCAGGCTTGGCCAGCTGCGACAGCGGCGGCGGGGTCTGGTGCAGCAGTTGCTGGTTCTGGTAGAACGAAGCGATATTGCTGAAGCCATCGACTGCTGCCTCCGGCGTGCGGAAGGTGGCCACGCCCGCCGTGTTGATGATCTGGCGTGCTTCGGACACCTGTTCGTCTCCCATCCAGCAGGTCAGCAGGGGTTTGCCCAGACCGGCATTCATGGCGCTGACGGCGCGTGCCACGCCCGCCGGATCGCCGCCCAGCTTGGGCGAGTAAATCACCAGCACGCCATCGACTTCGCTATCGCGCGCGCAAGCCTGTATGGCCGCGCAGAAGGCGTCGGCGTCGGCATCTTCCGACAGGTCGAGCAGATTTGACAGAGTGGCGTTGGCCGGCAGGATAGGCATTAGCGTGCGCGCTGCTTCGTCCGACAGGCGGGCCAGTTTCAGATCGAGTTCGTCGATCCAGTCAGCGGCCAGCACACCGGGGCCGCCGCCATTGGTGACGATGGCGAGGCGCGGGCCCACCGGCCGGTAGCGCGAAGCCAGACATTTGGCTGCCGCGAACAGCTGTACAAACGACTTGACCCTGACGGCACCGGTACGGCGCAGGGCAGAATCGAAAATGTCGTCGGAAGCGACGATGGAACCGGAGTGGGTGAGGGCGGCTGCCGAAGCTGCCGAGGCGTTACCCGCCTTGAGCACCACCACCGGCTTGGTATTGGCCGCGCCGCGCAGGGCCGACAGGAAGCGCCGTGCATTGGTCACGCCTTCCATGTAGATCACGATGCTCTGGGTAGCAGGATCGGTGGCGAGGAAATCCAGCGTCTGGGCCAGATCGACGGCGGTATTCGCGCCCAGCGACACCACAGTGGAGAAGCCCACCGCATTCTTGTTGCCCCAGTCCAGAATTGCCGAGGTCAGCGCGCCCGATTGCGAAATCAGCGCCAGACTGCCGGGCTGGGCCAGCTGGCCCGCCACGCTGGCATTGATGCACAGGCGCGGACGCTGGTAGCCCAGGCAGTTTGGGCCCAGTAGATGGATGCCATGCTTGCGGGCGATGTTGTGCAGTTCGCGCGCCTGCGTGCTGTCGACACCGGCCGACAGGATCAGCGCGGCGCGGCACTGGATGCGGCCATCCACTTCCAGCGCAAAGCACAGTTCTTCATTGGGCAGAGCGATTACGGCCAGATCGGCACGCGAATGGGCCAGATCGGCCAGCGTGCCCGTCATACCCACGTCCAGATAGGTTACCGGCCCCTTGAAGCCGCCCTGTTCCAGCTGGGCGCTGATGCTGCGGCCATAGCTGGTCTGGGTGTCCGGCTGGTCCGGCTTGCCGGCAAAAACAACGATGGACTGGGGCGAGAACAGGGGGGTAAGGTAGTGGGTTTCCATGAGCGTGATCGGCAGTGTTGGAGATCGGCGAGCGCCGGGTAAGCGCTGCCGACAATAGCATTGATCGGGTTCAGTCGTCCATTCCGAGCAAAACTTTCACGTGAGCGGCGGCGCTGCGCGCCAGCGAGGACATGACGTAGCCGCCCTCCAGACAGGACACGATGCGGCCCTGGCAGTGGCGCTGCGCTACGGCGACGATCTGTTTGGTGATCCAGGCGTAGTCCGCTTCGACCAGACCGAGGTTGCCCATGTCGTCGTCGCGGTGGCCGTCAAAGCCGGCCGAAATGAAAATCAGCTGGGGACGGAATTGATCCAGCGCGGGTATCCACTTCTCCAGCACGGCCTGGCGCAGAGGCTCGCTGCCGGAGCGGGCCGGCAGCGCCACATTCACCATGTTCGGCCCGCGCGGCACATTGCCGCAGAACGGATACAGCTTGTCCTCGAAGATGGAGCACATCAGCACGCGCTCGTCGTCATGCAGGATGTCTTCACTGCCATTGCCGTGGTGGACGTCGAAATCCACCAGTGCTACCCGTTCCAGCCCGTGCACATTGAGGGCGTGGCGGATGCCGACGGCAACGTTGTTAAAAAAACAGAAGCCACCGGCAGCGTTGTATTCGGCGTGGTGGCCGGGCGGGCGCACATTGCAGAAGGCTGTGCCGGCGCCCTTGGTCAGCACCATGTCGGTGGCCATCACGGCGGCCCCGGCGGCGCGCAGGGCGGCCTGATAGGTGTACGGGTTCATGCTGGTGTCAGGATCGACCTGCACCGTGCCTTCCTTGGGCGACTGGGCCGCCAGTTCGTGGATATACAGGCTGGCATGGGCTTGCGCCAGCTGCTTTTCGGTGGCGAGCGGAGCATCCATGGGCTGCATGAAATCGAGCAGGCCTTTGATCAGCAGCATGTCGTTGACAGCGCCGATGCGCTCCGGGCATTCGGGGTGTTGATCGCCCATCGAGTGTTTCAGGCAATCGGGGTGGGAAATATAAACTGGCAGCATCGTCAAACGTGGGTAAGCGTTACAGGCACGTGCCACTTTGCGCACGTGGTCGGTGGGTGAAACCTAACGAAGTCAATTCGTGTAATGAGCAGGATCAAGTATTTCGTTGATCTATATCAAAGATACATGAGCGATATAACATCGCTGTGAACAGACGAAAAAAAACCGGGCTCTGCAATAAACAGAGCCCGGTTTCTAGTCCAGCATGATGACCTTAGAACTGGTTCATCGTGTTGTCTTTACCTGCTGCTTTCAGGGCTGCTTCGCCGCTGAAGTAGTCTTTGTGGTCGTCGCCGATGTCGGAGCCGGACATGTTCTGGTGTTTGACGCAAGCGATACCCTGACGGATTTCTTTGCGTTGTACGCCAGCGACATAACCGAGCATACCCTGGTCGCCGAAGTATTCTTTGGCCAGATTGTCGGTCGACAGCGCAGCCGTGTGGTAGGTCGGCAGCGTGATCAGGTGGTGGAAGATGCCGGCTTCGCGGGCTGCATCAGCCTGGAAGGTGCGGATTTTCTCGTCAGCTTCTTGGCCAGTTCGCTGCTGTCGTATTCCACGCTCATCAGCTGGCTGCGCTCGTAGGACGATACGTCTTTGCCTTCAGCTTTCATGCGGTCGTAAGCCTGCTGACGGAAGTTCAGGGTCCAGTTGAACGATGGGCTGTTGTTGTACACCAGCTTGGCGTTAGGGATGACTTTACGGATTTCGCTGACCATGCCGCCGATCTGGGCGATATGTGGTTTTTCCGTTTCGATCCACAGCAGGTCGGCGCCGTTCTGCAGCGAGGTGATGCAGTCCAGTACGCAGCGTGCTTCGCCGGTGCCGGAACGGAACTGGAACAGGTTCGATGGCAGACGCTTAGGACGCAGCAGCTTGCCTTCGCGTTTGATGATGACGTCGCCGTTGCCCAGTGCGTCAGCCGACACTTCTTCGCAATCGAGGAAGGAGTTGTACTGGTCGCCCAGGTCGCCTGGCTGATTGGTTACAGCGATCTGCTTGGTCAGGCCGGCGCCCAGCGAGTCGGTACGGGCCACGATGATGCCGTCGTCCACGCCCAGTTCCAGGAAGGCGTAGCGGATGGCGCGGATCTTGGCCAGGAAGTCTTCGTGTGGCACGGTGACTTTACCGTCCTGGTGACCGCATTGTTTTTCGTCCGAAACCTGGTTTTCGATCTGGATGCAGCAGGCACCCGCTTCGATGAACTGCTTGGCCAGCAGGTAGGTCGCTTCAGCGTTACCGAAACCGGCATCGATGTCGGCGATGATAGGCACTACGTGGGTCACGTGGTTGTCGATTTTTTCCTGGATGGCGGCTTTGGCAGCGCCTTCAGCGGCGTCCAGTTGACGGAACAGGCCGCCCAGTTCACGTGCGTCAGCCTGACGCAGGAAGGTGTACAGCTCTTTGATCAGGGCCGATACGGCGGTTTTTTCGTGCATCGACTGGTCTGGCAGCGGGCCGAATTCCGAGCGCAGTGCGGCAACCATCCAGCCCGACAGGTAGAGGTAGCGGCGTTCGGTGCTGTTGAAGTGCTTCTTGATGGAAATCATCTTCTGCTGACCGATGAAACCGTGCCAGCAACCCAGCGACTGGGTGTATTTGGCTGGGTCGGCATCGTAGGCGGCCATGTCGGCGCGCATGATTTTGGCCGTATATTTGGCGATGTCCAGACCGGTTTTGAAGCGGTTCTGGGCGCGCATACGGGCAGCCGACTCAGGATTGATGGCGTTCCATGCACTACCTTCTTTTTGCTTCAATGCAGCAACGGCTTTGATGTCGTCTTGGTATTGGGACATGATGATTTCCTTAGCAGTTAAACAGAATAATAAAGACCGAAAAATGGGTGCCGGTAGTGGGGGTAGTGCGGTTCACTGGTTCCGGCGGTAAGTAAGTATTGAGTACCTGATGCGTTGAAAACTCTCTATAAAAAGCGAAGTTCGATGGAATAATCATAGTCCTTTTTTCGCTGCGTGGCATGTCTTATATAAGACATATAACTTAATTTTATCTGTTTATTTTCAATAACTTATCTAATAATTTTTGCGATGTGGAATGACTTTTTATCCGATGGGATAAATTCTGTGGTTTTTTTGAGAGCCGGATTCTGCAATGTGAGAATGCCTTTTCGCAATGTGGGAAATGCTGTCGGAATGGCGCCACGTTGTGTTGCCGTAAGTCATTGATTTGCTCTGTAGGTAGGCGTATGGTCTGTTTTGCTGGGCAACTACAAAGGAGATAGCGATGAAAAAGAGTGTGGCCTTGGTGGCTTTGATGTTGCAGTGCGGCTGGCTGGGCAGTGTGCAGGCGGGCGAGGCGCATGGCAGTGCAGCCGAAGCGGAAGCCATGGTGCAGCAGGCTGTGGCGCTGGTGAAATCGGCCGGTGCGGAAAAAGCCTACAAGAGCTTTACCGAGCATCCGAACGGGGCATTCCGCGATAAGGATATGTATGTGTTCGTCTACGACTTCGAAGGTAACTGTCTGGCACAAGGGGCCAACGCCAAAATGGTGGGCAAGAACCTGTACATCATGAAGGACGTGGACGGTAAGCCATTCATCAAGGACATGATCGAGCTGGTCAAGAGCAAGGGCAAAGGCTGGTATGGCCCATACAAATTCAATAACGCGGCGACCAACAGCTACGATCTGAAAAAGTCCTACTGCGCCCAAGGTGCAGGCAACACCATGGTGTGCGTGGGTATCTACGAAGGTAACTAGCGCGCGGGGCGGGCTGCGCCTCAAAAAAATATCTTTATGATAAGCTCCGGAGCATGGCCGCTTACCCGCTGCGGGCAAGGCCGATCCGGAGGAGATATCGTGCCGCTGTACCGATGGCTGCCAAGTGGGGGAGTGTGCGTGCTGGCGCTGGCGGGCTTGCACGCGTGCGCCTGCGCTACCGACGTGTACACCATCGATATGAACTCCAGCAAATCACGCTTCAATAATAGCCACGTAATGAGTTTGCTGAAGGCGGCACTGGAAGCGTCCAGCAGCCGTTATGGTGCCTATGAACTGAAAGTGTCGACCCTGCACATGGAGCGCGAGCGCCTGCTGCAGGAGATGCTGAGGGGTGTCAGCGTGAATCTGAGCGGCCAGGTCACCTCGGCCGAATGGGAACGCGGGCTGATTCCTATCCGCATACCGCTCGACAAGGGGCTGTCCTGCTACCGGGTGTCCCTGATCGACGGACGCAAGCAGAGTCTATTCAATACAGTGCGGACGCTGGACGAGCTGAAGCAGTACAGTGTGGGTGCCGGCCGGCAGTGGAGCTCCACCAGTATTTACCGTCAGGCCGGTTTGCCGCTGGTAGAAAGCAATAGCACGCTGGGGCTGCACAATATGCTGGCAGCCGGGCGCTTCCAGTATTTTCCCCGTGCTATCGACGAAGCCGTTTATGAACAGGCGGCTTATGTGCAGGAGTTTCCGGCGCTGGCGGTGGAGCGCAGCTTTGCCCTCTACATTCCGGCGCCGCGCTATTTCTTTATCGGCGGCCAGCAGCAGCGGCTGGCCCAACGGCTCGAGTATGGCTTGCAGCGCCTGATTGCCGATGGCCGCTATGACCAGTTATTCCACCAGTTCTACGATGGCCTGATTGAGCAATCGGGCCTGCGCAAGCGGCGCATATTCCGGCTGGCTAATCCCGAGCTGTCGCCATTGACGCCGCTCCATGTCAAAGCCTACTGGTATGTGCCGGACTAGTAGCCGCTAGCAAGTTTAGCCATATGGGGTGTACTCGAAGCCGTTCTGCATCACCCCGATCAGCGCTGCCTTGTTTTCCGCACTTTCGCTGATGTCAGCCAGCGCCTGTGCCACCGTAATGACTTTGGTGTCGAGCAGGTTCAGGTACCAGTTCAGGCCACCGGCATCGGGCGCGCGGTGCAGCACGTTGTCATACATTTTCTCCAGTATGGCGCGGTTGCTGCTGGCGCTGCTGTACAAAGTTTTGAATTCGTCGGACTGGACGAATGCGCTGCTCACATCTGCCAGACTCACGCCTTGATCCATGGCCTTGATCCAGAAGCCCAGGCCGCCCTTGTCCGGATTGCGGGCGAAAGCTGCCTGATAGATGCGGTAGGCCTGGCCGGCATTGCCGTCGAAATCAAAAGCCAGCGTGCGGTCATCGAACTGTACCCGCTCGACGCCAAGCAGGGTGTGCCGGCCCTGCGGCTGAACCCGGCCATCTATCATTAGCACGTCGGCGTTTCTGTGTATCCAGTAATCGCTGGCCGTGCCGGGCATGATGACGGTGTCGATACCGCCTTTGCCATTAATGATCTGGTTGCCTGCCGGACTGCGGAAGGTCTCGTTGGCGGCGCTGCCGTCTTGCCGCGCGGGCGACACCGGGGTATGGAATGCGACGGTAGTGCCCTCGAATACATGCTGGCTGGTATCGGTCACACTGCCAGCGGCCAGTGTCAGTACATAGTCAGTGTCGTAGGCCAGCGAGGTGGGTAGTAGCATCAGGGTGCCCGAAGGGTAATCGGTGGCTATGCTGGCGTTGCCTTTGGCGGCACTGAATTCCTCCACCAGCTCGCCACTGGCGAGGCGCAGCGTGGCAGTGCCGCTTGCTATGCGCAGTGCCTCGTCGAAATTCACGCTCAGCGAGTGTCTGCGCTCGAAGATCTGTTCAGCGTCGACGCCGCCAAGCTCCTTGAACAACGGCGGCAGCGTATCGACAAAGGACTGGTTATCAAGACTGCTTTTGAGCGTATAGCTGCCGGTGGAATTGTCCTGCTGTGCAACGCTTACGTAGAGCGTGATATCGCGGCTGGCATAGTAGTTGAGGGTAGGTTCTCTGGGGGCACTATAATCGGTGGCGACTAGTGTTCCGCTGCTGTCCATCAGCTTCAACTGCATCATGGCGGAGGGCAGGGTGCCGCCCCGGCCGTTACTGCCAGTCAGCTGGAAGTTATAGGTATGTCCGGCCTGCATGTCGACGCGGTACCAGTCGTTATCGGTGGCAAAGTCGATATTTCCCACTTTGACCTGGCCGGGGCCCAGCGTGTCGGTAGTGCTGGCATCGCCGGCAACAGTGTCCTGCCGGTTGGCGAGCATGCTGACGGCATAGCTGGCAGTACGTGCGAACATGGGATCGTCCACGGCCAGATAGTAGCTATCCGTGCGGCTGGCGTGAAATACCAGCTGGGTGATGGTGTCGCCGCTCCAGTTGGTTTGCTGCGCCAGCACCTTGCCGCTGGCATCGATGAGCTGTAGCCGTCCTAAAGTGAGCAAGTTCTGGGCAGGAGTGCCTTTTTCTAGCCGGAACACATAATCGGTGCCGGCATCGAGGGTGACTTTGAACCAGTCCGCATCGTTCGGCACTTCCAGTGTGCCGCTGGCGTGGGTAGCTGTGCTGAGCCGTCCCATAGTGCTGCTGTCCGCACTGAAATCATCAGGTGTTGCCGGTGCCACCTTAAGCGTGTACGCGCCGGTTTCGCTGAAGCTGGAAATCTGAAAATAATAGTCGCCGGTGGCGCTGGCTTTCCATACTTGCGCATCCCGACCGCTAATGACGCTGCCGTCCATGCCCATGGGCTGGCCATCAGCATTGAAAAAAATCACCTGCAGTTTCACGCCGCTGCTGGTCTGTGCCTGCATCAGGTAAGACTGGCCAGCCGTCAGCGTGGCTTTGAACCAGTCGCTATCGCCCGGTACTTCCAGCGTGCCATGAGCTGGCGCGGTAGCCAGTACGCGGCCCGTGGTGCTGGTATTGGCGGAATAGTCATCCGGCGTCTGCGTCAATGCAATGCGGTAGGCCGGGGTATCGTTCATGCTACTGCTGGCGCGCAGGTAGTACTGGCCGTCCTTGCGGGGCAGCAGGGTGATGTAGCTCGCTCCATTGCTGATGTAGCTATGGGTTTCGACCCACGTATCTGGCAAGAAGTGCAGGCTGCGGTACAACTGGTCCGGTGCGGTCTCGCTGCTGTCGAATTTGACGGTGTAGGTTACCCCTGCCTTGAGCGACAGCGCGAACAGGTCGGTATCGCCCGCATAGTCGATCTTGCCATTCAGTTGCTCGCCGATCGCCAGAGCTCTGGAGCTGTCCGCGGTATCACCATAATCATCATGCACTAGCAGGCTGGCGCTGAGCGTATAGCTGCCGGACATATAGCTGGAACCCATGTCGAGGTAGTAATCGCCAGCATGGCTAGGATTGAACTGGATGGTGACGGGGGCGCTTCCCAGCGGCACCACGGTTTGTCCTACCTGATTGAACTCGCCCGGTGCAACTTGTTCCCACAGACGCAGATAGGGTTCGTTGACGGAATTGATAGTCGTGTCCAGCGTGCCGGCATGGGATTCGGCCCCGGTGAAGGCGAACTGGTAGAGCGTCTGCGCGTCGAGCTTGACGCGGTACCAGTCATGGTCGCCGGGCTGCGCCAGCAAACCCTGGATGCTGCTGCCTATGTCTAGCTGGGCTTGGGTAGCAGAGCTGGCGGCAGGGTCGACGTCGGGCACGACGGAGAATGCCAGCGGCGCCGTTGCTGCTGAATGATTGTTGGCCTTATCGCTGGCGATAACACTGGCCTGATAGCTTCCGACCGGTAAAGTCAGCCTGAGCGACCAGTGCCCATCGGCGCCGACGTTGGTCCGGCCCAGTTCGTTCCCGTTGTTGCTGAGGATGATGGTGCTCAGTGCCTCGGCGGTGCCATCGAATTCGGCGTAGTCGCCAATGAACACCTGCTTGCCGCCGTTACCCAGCCAGAACGTCGGCATGGCGGGCGCATGACCATCCACCCGGACCTTCCACGCCGAGATGCTGCTACTGGTGCCGAAATTGTTGGTGGCGGTGGTACTGAAGCTGTAGATGCCGTCATTCAGATGTGGGACCAGAGCATCCCAGCTACCATTGGCGTCAGCCCGGACGGCGAGTATGGGCACGTCATTCATCTGGATACGTACTGTGGCGCCGGGGCTGGTGCTGCCGTTCAGGTAGAAATAGTCTGGTCTTAGCCAGACATAATCGCCCTCACGGCTGGAGTAGGGCGAGCCCAGTGTGGGTATGGCCGGTGCCTCCGGCTGCAGATTCACGCTGAGCGCGCTGCTGGTTGCACTGTTGCCATTGGCGTCACGGGCAGTGGCAAGGAACTCATGCGTGCCGAAAGTCGGCCAGCTAGCCAGCTGGTATTCATATCTGCCCGAACTGTTGGCGTGTACGGTCGCCAGAAGTGTGCCATTCATAAAAAGATCGACATCGGCATCAGCGCTGGTCCAGCCAGCAATGCCGAAGTGATCGAGTTTGTTCGCGCTGTCGGCAGTCCGGTCGAGTTGCAGACTGGGGGGATACAAGTTGGCCATGCAAGAGCATCATCATTAAATAAAAGGCAAGTGTAGCGTATTGTAAATAACTTAATGTTATTTTTTGCGACTGGCTGCTCCCATGTATATTTACCTGCCGATGTATGATGAGTTGGAAAGTCGGTATGTGCTGCGGCCTTTAGGCTTTAGGTGGGCCGGCGCGGGTGGGAATTTGATGGAGGGGAATAATGCTAGCCATGCGTTTTATTGCGCTGATTGGTGTCTGGGCTTTAGCGGGAATGCCGGCACTGGCGCAGGAATCTAGTCCGAACCATATAGCGCTATCGCGTCCGCCACAGGCTACTACTGCCCAACTGGAAGAAATACAGGTACAGGGGCGTAAGGTGCTGGTTCACCTACCCGCCAGCTACGATGCTGCCCGTGCCCTGCCGCTGGTACTGGCCATGCACGGTGGTGGTGGCCATGCCGCGCTGATGGCCGACGATGCGCGCTATGGCTGGTTGCGCCAGGCTGACCAGAGCGGCTTTATCGTGGCCTTTCCGAATGGTGCCAGCCGCCTGCCCGGTGGCCGGCTGGCGACCTGGAATGCCGGCGGCTGCTGCGGCTATGCGCGCGACCAGAATAGTGACGATGTGGGGTTTCTGCGCGCGGTGGTGGCGGAACTCGGGCGACGTTATCGCATCGACAGTGAGCGGATTTTTGCCGCCGGCATGAGCAATGGCGGCATGATGGCGCACCGCCTCGCCTGCGATGCGGCGGACCTGTTCCGCGCTGTCGCTTCGGTGGCCGGTACGGATGCCAGCGTGCACTGCCAGCCCGCGCGGCCTGTCCCCGTGCTGCATGTCCATGCCCGTGACGACGACCATGTGCTGTATGCCGGCGGTGCCGGTCCGGCCGCCTTCCGCGACCGGCGCAGCGTGATGGAATTTGTCTCGGTGCCGGACACCATTGCGCACTGGGTGCAACGCGACCAGTGCCAGAACCGGTCCGTGCGCGTGCTGGAGGCGGCGGGCGGCTGGTGCGAGGCTTACCGCGATTGCAGCGCCGGCAGTAGCGTCGAGCTATGTGTGACGGAGACGGGCGGCCACTCGTGGCCCGGCAGCCGCGCAGGGCCAGGTAGCCAAGCCTTCGACGCCACAGACCTGATCTGGCGCTTCTTCTCGGCCCAGTCTGCGCTGCCCGCCCCTGCAGCTGCGCGCGCCGCAAACGCGCGGCGCTAGCCGCAGTGGCGCTGTCATGCTCCAGTCACAATGGGTGCGTATGCTCGCACGGATGGGCGCTGTATGCGCTCCCAACTTCAATTCATGGGATATACATGAGCATAGACTATAGCGACGTCAATGACAGTTTGCGTCGGGTGACGCTGGCCGGCCGTATGGATATCGCCGGCACGGATGAAATTGCCCTGCAGTTTGCCGCCCTCACCGCCTCGGGCAAACATCGCGTGGTGGTCGATCTGAGCGGCGTCACGTTTCTGGCGTCGATAGGCATCCGTGCCATCGTGGCGAATGCCCGCGCCATGCAGGCACGCGGCTCGCGTCTGGTACTGTTCGTCGGTGAAAACAATGCAGTGGCGCAGACGCTGGAAGTCACCGGCATCGATGGCGTGATTCCCATGCTGCGCGATCTGGCGCTGGCTGACGAGGCAGCACTGGCTTGAATATCCTGCAGCAGACAGTCACGCTGGAGCTGCAGGCGCATAGCAGCGAAGTGCGGCGTGCCACTGCGTGGCTGCATGCCGAAGGGCAGGCGCGCGCCGTGCCGGAAGATGTGCTGGCACGGCTCGATATCTGTCTGCACGAAGCGCTGGCCAATGTGCTCGATCATGGCGGACTGTCCGCTGCTGCTTGCGTAACGCTGCTGCTGCGCGTGCAGGAA
>Ga0187844_10002552_pt1 | contig 12781 bp, 6 predicted proteins | sample SpaLakP09_SKY_50_FD_134517 | JGI IMG/M metagenome (GOLD analysis project Ga0187844, IMG submission 134517) | Oligotrophic lake water microbial communities from Sparkling Lake, Wisconsin, USA - SP09_SKY_50 | ecosystem: Environmental > Aquatic > Freshwater > Lake | place: USA: Sparkling Lake...
CGCCCATGGTGATGTGGTGGGCCGGGTAGAAGCTCAGCGTGGCGATGTCGCCGAAGCTGCCGACCATGCGGCCGTTGTAGGTGGCGCCCAACGCATCGCAGCAGTCCTCCACCAGCCACAAGTTGTACTTCTTGCACAGGGCCGTGACCACGTCCAGGTTGAATGGGTTGCCCAGGCTGTGGGCGAGCATGATGGCGCGGGTACGCGGCGTGATGGCCGCCTCGATCAGGCTGGCGTCGATATTGTGGGTGGCCAGCTCCACGTCGACGAACACCGGCACGGCGCCGAATTGCAGGATCGGGTTGATCGTGGTCGGGAAGCCTGCGGCCACGCCGATGACCTCATCGCCAGGCTTGATGGCACGATCACCGAGGCGCGGGCTGGTCAGCGCCGAGAAGGCAACCAGATTGGCCGAGGAGCCCGAGTTGACGGTCAGCACATGCTTGGCGCCGAGGAACTGGGCCAGCCGTGCTTCGAACAAGGCGTTGAAGCGGCCGGTCGTCAGCCAGCCGTCGAGCGAGGCGTCGACCATCAGCTGCAGTTCGCGCGCGCCGATGACCTTGCCGGATACCGGCACCAGGCTCTCGCCGGGCACGAAGGGCTTGGGCGCGTGGGCGATATCGGCGTACTGCTGGACCAGCTCGCCGATCTGGGCGCGCAACTTGTCGAGCTGCGGGTTAAAGGAAACGGTGGTGGAAACTGTGGTCATGATTCAGCGCTGTATTGAGAGATTTGTTCGAGACAGATGGCCCGCACGTCCTGCCCGGCGAGCCAGGCCTGCTGCCAGGCGGTGATGTGGGCCAGCGCCGTTTCCAGCGACCAGCGCGGTGCCCAGCGCAGGAGACGGCGTGCCTTGGCGATGTCGAGCTTGAGGTGGTGTGCCTCGTGTGGATGCTCGCCCGGTTGCAGGGCCCAGCGGGCGCCGTCAGCCCAGTCGGCACACAGGCGCTCGACGATCCACTGCACCGGCCGCGCGTCTTCCTCGCGCGGGCCAAAGTTCCAGCCCTCGGCCAGGGCCGCGCCCTGCTCGATCAGGCCTTGGGCCAGCAGCAGGTAGCCCGACAGAGGCTCCAGCACATGCTGCCAGGGCCGGATCGCCTGCGGATTGCGTATCAGTACCGGCTCGCCGGCCTGCAGGGCACGCAGGATGTCGGGGATCAGCCGGTCGGCCGCCCAGTCGCCGCCGCCGATCACATTGCCGGCGCGCGCCGTGGCCAGCGCGATGCCGGCTTCAGCCAGGAAGGAGCGACGGTAGGCGCTGCTGACGAGCTCGGCGCAGCCCTTGCTATTGGAGTAGGGGTCATGGCCGCCCATCGGCTCGTCTTCGCGGTAGCCCCACACCCACTCGCGGTTCTCGTAGCACTTGTCAGTGGTGATGTTGACGATGGCGCGCACCGAGCCCGCGTGGCGCGCGGACTCCAGCACATGGACCGTGCCCATCACATTGGTGGCATAGGTCTCGACTGGCTGCTGGTAGGACAGCCGCACCAGCGGTTGCGCGGCCATGTGGATGACGATCTCGGGCCTGCAGGCGTTCATCACCGCGCGCACGGCGGCGAGGTCGCGGATGTCGGCTATGTGGGAGCTGAGCCCAGCACCGACGCGTGCGGCCTCGAACAGGCTGGGGGAGTCTGCTGGCGGCGCCAGGGCCAGGCCGTGCACGTCGGCGCCAAGCGACTGCAGCCACAGGCTCATCCAGCTGCCCTTGAAGCCGGTGTGGCCGGTGAGCAGGACACGCCGGCCGCGCCAGAACGCGCTGTCGATCAGGCCGCTCACTCGCTTTTGCTCCACATCTTCCACGGCGCCTTGCCCGAGGACCACAGCTCTTCGAGCAGGTGCTTGTCGCGCAATGTGTCCATCGGCTGCCAGAAGCCGTGGTGTTCGTAAGCCATCAACTGTTCGTCGGCAGCCAGCTCCGTCAGCGGTTCCTGTTCCCACAGCGTGCCGTCGCCTTTGATGTAGGGCAGCACGCGCGGGCTCAGCACGAAGAAGCCGCCGTTGATCATCGCGCCGTCGCCCTTGGGCTTCTCCTTGAAGTTCATGACCCGCTGGTTCTGGATGTCGATGGCGCCGAAGCGGCCCGGCGGGTAGGCAGCGGTCATGGTGGCAGCCTTGCCGTGGCTCTTGTGGAATTCGATGGTGGCGCTGATGTCGATGTCGCCGACGCCGTCGCCGTAGGTGAAACAGAAGGCCTCGTCGCGCCGCACATAGTCGGCCACCCGCAGCAATCGACCGCCGGTCATCGAGTCGTCGCCCGTGTCCACCAGGGTGATGTTCCAGGGCTCGGCGCGCTTGTGATGCACTTCCATGCGGTTGCTGCGCATGTCGAAGGTGACGTCGGACATGTGCAGGAAGTAGTTGGCGAAATATTCCTTGATCACATAGCCCTTGTATCCGCAGCAGATCACGAAGTCATTGACACCGTGGTGCGAATACATCTTCAGGATGTGCCAGAGAATGGGCTTGCCGCCGATCTCCACCATGGGCTTGGGCCGTATGGCGGTTTCTTCGCTGAGGCGGGTGCCGAGACCGCCGGCCAGGATGACTGCTTTCATGATGGGAATCCTCTTTCTCTCGAATTCAGGGCGTGGCGGAGCAAACAAAGGCGTCGGCGTGGAAGCGCCGCGCGGGCAGGCCCTGGGCGAGCAACTGCTCGCGGGCACTGTGAATCATCAGGTCTGATCCGCAAGCATAGACGGCGCAACGGTCCAGCTCGGGCGCGTCGGCCAGCAGGGCGCTTTGGACATGTCCTCGCCGGCCGGTCCAGTGGGTGTCCGCACGCGACAGCACCGGAGCGAAATGGACATTGCCCGTTGCCGGCCGCCAGTAAAGATCCTGCGGCACCCGCCCACCCCAGTAGACGGTGATCGAGCGTGGTGCCAGGCCCTCCAGGTCCTCAAGGCCCTCCAGCATGGCCTTGACCGGCGCGATGCCGGTGCCTGTGGCCAGGAATATCAGGTCCAGCCCGTCAAGCTCGCGCAGCACGAAGCTGCCGACCGGGCCGTGCAGGCGCAGCAGGTCGTTGGCGCGCGCACGCTCGAACCAGTAGTCGCTCATGGCGCCACCGGGCACGCGGCGGATGTGCAGTTCGAGCAGTTTTTCAGCTGTGAGTGCATTGGCCATCGAATAGCTGCGGCGCAGGCCAGCAGGCCCCAGCACCTCGATGTACTGGCCCGGCAGAAAGTCGAAGCCGGCCGTGGGCGGCAGGCGCAGCAGTACCTTCATCACGTCCTCGGCCAGCGGTTCCAACGACTGGATGCGGCAGGGCAGGGTTCGGGCCGCGGGCAAGCGTAGATCGCCGAGGTCCTCAATCTCCAGCGCCACGTCCGTGCCAGCCTGGCGCACGCAGCTGAGGATCCAGCCGGCGTCGCGCTCGGCCGGTGTCAGGCCCAGCTCGGCCTGCGATGCCGTGGTGTCGCCGCTGAGCACGCGCGCCTTGCAACTGCTGCAGCGGCCCGTGCGACAGCTGTGCGGCAGGGTCACGCCGGCGCGCAGGCTGGCGTCGAGCAGGCTTTCGTCCGCGTTGGCCGTGAACTGGCGGCCGCTGGGCAGGGTGATGAGTGCCATGCTGGAGATCAGTTGCCGTGCGAGGCGATGATGAATTGCGGGTTGATGAACAGGCGGCGGCCCTGTGAGCGCATGTCCTGGTGAAACGGCACATGCTCGCAGACCTCGCGGCCCTCGCTCATGCCGATGTAGCGGGACTCGGCGATGGCTGCGGTCTTGTAGATGCCCATGCCCCCAAAGGCCGAGTCGACCGGCAACCAAGCCTTCAGCTCGCGCAGATCGATCTGCACATATGAGGCGGCAAAATGCACGGCCAGCTTGCGGCCCAGCGAGGCATCGAGCACCGTGCCCAGGGTCATGTAGTCGTTCGGGCACAGCACCGGATGGCGCAGCGCCCAGACGTCATAGTACATGCCGGCATTGACCGGAAACACCGCGTCCCAGCATTCGTCCAGGCCAAAGGAGCTGAGGAAGGAGGCCTCGCTCGGGTAGTCCGTGGTCAGCACGCCGTCGAGGTCGGCCCAGCAGACGTAGTCGCTGCCCAGTGCCAACGCGCGGGCCAGCAACTGGTTGCGGCCAAATGCCAGGCGGGCCGTGCGCTCGGGCAACTGGTCCTTCAGGCCCGGGCGCTGGATCAGCTCGATGGGGTGCTGGGCGGCCAAGTCCTGGATCGCCGAGGCGGTGCCATCGGTCGAATCGTTCTCGAACACCACCAGCTGATAGCTGCCGAACAGCGCGCCCAGTGAGGCGATCTTGGCGATGCTGGTGGGGATGGCCGCCGCGCACTGGCGGGCGCAGCCGAGAAAGGTGATGGACTTGCCGCGAAGGTCGGCGCGAATGCTGGCCTCATCGGCCGGCAGCACCTTGTTGGTGAAGGCCTCGAACTGATCGAGGCCGGCGTGGAAGATGTCGACGCGTAGATGCTGGGCATTGGTCGGCCGGTGAAAGTCGATTGTGAAGCCAGTTTCTTCGACACGCAGCGCGTAGCGGGCCGGTGCCCAGTCCTTTGCGTGGATGCTGCGCGATTCGGACACGACCACGTCGAGGATCACCGAGCTGGCTGCGGCCTTGCCGACCAGCTGGCGCATGAAGGCCAACTCGGCGTTGTTGATGACAAAGGTGGAGACGGCCATGATCAGAGCAAGTCCATCAGCTGGCCGGTCACCTGGCCCCAGGAATAGCGCCGGGCCAGCAAGTCGCGGGCCAGCAGGCGGGTCGCTTCGTCGGGCTTGCGGCCCTCGACGACCTCGCTCATCGCGTGGATCAAGTCGTCCAGCTCCGGCACGACGAAGCTGCCGGTGACCTGCGGTGCATCGGCCGTCGTGCCGGGGCGGCTGCGCAGGCGGTAACCCAGCCCAGCCGGCACGAAATCATCAGTGGCGCCGCCGCCGGTGGTAATGGCGAAAGTACCGCAGCCCATCGCCTCCAGCACCGGCAGATTGAAGCCTTCGGCGCGGTAGGGCGAGACATAGGCGTCCGACAGCGCATAGAGCGAGCGGATCTGCGGCAGGTTCAGGCTGGTGGACAGGATGGAGATGCCGTCGCGCACCTGGGCGCTGTTGAGCTGAGGCAACCGGGTGGCCAACTCCGCAAATGTGCTCTCCACGCCCAGGCCGTACAGGCCCTTGTGGTCCTTTAGGATCAGGCGTACTGGCAGGCCGCGCATGCGCAGCTGGGCGAAGGCCAGGATCAGCAGGTCGATGCCCTTGTTCCAGGTCGCCACGCCGACGTTTGTGAACACTGTCTCGTGCGGCTGGATACCCAGAGCCTGACGCGCCTGCTCGCGCTGCGCTGCATCCATTGGGGTAAAGGTGTCGGTCTTGAAGCCATGCGGCACGACCTGGATCTTGTCTTCGGCAAAGCCATAGTCGACCAGCCGGTCGCGCGACCACCCTGTCGGCGTGACGACGAAGTCATCACCCTGGGTCAACTGCGCCGGCAGCATCTCGGGCGGCTCGAAGCTCTTGGCCGAGAGGCCGAATTCGGTCACGACGAAGGTGACATTGCGGCGGGCCGTTCCTGGTGCACCGGCGCGCACCGGCGAGGCCACGCGCAGGCAGACATCGACCGGGGAGTCGCCTGGCGCGGGCAGCCCGTCGATGATGGCCACCTCTGCGGGCGAGAAGCCTGAGTCGAGCTTGCTGCGGTCCCAGTGCGGCAGGAAGTACGGGGCGTCGCGGTGCGAGATCTGCCAGCCGGGGACCCTCACCATTTCCAGGATCTGGTTCTGGTTCACCATGGCGATGGAGTGATTCACCCCCCGCCAACCTTCGATGCATAGTGTTCTCAACGAGACTCTCCCGGACGCGCACAACGGTTTGTTGACGCCATTGTCGGCGCGCCGTCGGGTGGGAAAGCGGGGAAAAGCGGGCGCCCTGCCGGGTAAACCTGCTTGCTAAATTAGGGGAGGTGCCGCTGTCGGTTCCTCGATCGCCGGCTTGGCGAGCACAAGAATGGTCTCGTTGGCCACGGGTGCGACTGCTGCTGAGGAGGTGATGCCAGGTATAGGCTCGGCACTGGTGCTCAACAGCTCGTCAAGCGGCGGTGCCGCCGGTGGACCGGCATCCTTGGCAAACCAGACATCGCCCATCGCGTGGGTCTTGCCGTCGGCACTCTGGTAGCTGGCCACCAGGCCGATCAGGTTGCCGTGGTCGATGGTGCTGCCGGCCTCGGCCGTCAATTTCAGTTCGGTGATGCCCAGCTGGGCCAGGGTCTCCAGTTCGCCGGCGTCGGTGAGGCCGTTGTGATTGCTGTCGCTCCAGACGCGAAGTTCGCCGAAGGCGGCATCGGCGGCGTTCAGCAGCTTGTCCTGGTTGGCGTCCAGCGCCTGCATCGCTTCAAAGCCCTGCGTGGCGCGCTGGCCATTGGCGAGCAGGGTGCCACTGCCGAAGAGCTCGGAGCCGGAGTTGATTTGGCCGTCGCCGTTCAGGTCGCGTGCCAGCAGGCCGTTGCCTTCGGCCATCCAGCCCCAGCGCTGCTGCTGGCCGGTGCCGTTCAGATCGAACAGCACCCCCTGCGTAGCCGCGGTGGTGGCGAGGCCCAGACCGTCCAGGTTCAGCATGATGGGCGTGGCCATGAAGAGCGCGTCGAGCTGGGCGCCGCTCATCGCGCGCAGGGTTTCGCTGGCAAAGCCCGCGAGCTGCTGCATGTTCAGTGCAGCAAGGTCCTGGGTCTCGAAACCGGCCACTGTTTCGGCGCTGATGGTGGCGATCTGCTCGCTGGTGAAAGCCTTGACCTGGGCCACGCTGAAGGCGGTGAGGTCGTCACTCCCCAGGGCTGCAAAGCTGGCCGAGGCGATCGCTCCGACCTGGATGCTGGTCAGCGCACGGATCTGGTCATTGTCCAGCGAGCCGATCGCGTCGGAGCCTAGCGCGGCCATGTCGGCACTGGACAGGGTGCGCAGCAGGCGGGTGCTCAGCGCGTCGACCTGCTCGGCGCCCAGGCCTGCCAGTTGAGCCGTACTGAGGCTCTCGAAAGCCACGCTGCCCAGGCCCTTGAAAGCGGCCGACGATAGCGCACCGATGTCCTCGGAGCCGAAGGCGGCCAGCTGGGCAAGGCTCAGCTCGGCCACCTGAGCGCTCACCAGCGCGTGCATCTGGTCGGTGTTGAAGGCGGCAAAGTCGGCGGCTTCCATCACCCGCACGCTGCGGGCCGAGAGGACGGCCAGGTCTTGCGGGTCCAGCGCGGCCATCTGGCTGCTGCCCCAAGCCAGCACCTGCACATTGCCCAGCGCCGCCACCTGGTGGGTCTCCAGTGCGGCGATCTGCTCGGGGCTCATCGCCGCGGCCTGTTGGAAGGTCAGCACCGAGACCTGCGTGCTGCTCAGGCCCTGGATCTGCTCGATGCTCATGCTGGCGATCTGCGCTGAGCTGAGCGCACGGAACACCTGCGTGCCCAGCGCCAGCAGGTCGCCCACCTCGATGGCGCCGAGCTGTTCGGCGTTCAGTCCGGCCAACTGGCTGGACTTCAAAACGGAAAATTGCTCGCTGCTCAGGGCTGCCAGCTCCTCGGCCGACAAGGTGCCCAGCTGGCTGGACTGCAGCGCCGCCATCTGGCGCAGGGTCAGGTGGCTGAGCTGCTCGGCATTCAGCGCGGCGAACTGTTCGGTGCTGAGGCCGCGCAGAGCAGCCGTCGACAAGGCGGCCAGCTGCTCGCCGCTGAGCCGCTCCAGCTGCTCGGCGCTGAGTCCCTGCATTTGCTTCGAGCTCAATGCCGCGATCTGCGCGCTGCCCAGGCTCGCCACGCCGTCGCCGCTGAGCGCTCCGAGCTGGGTCGAATCGAAGCCGCGCACCGCCTGGCTGCTCAGCGCCGCCAGGTCTTCCAGTTCCAGAGCGGCGATCTGGCCCAGTCCCAGGCCCTTCAGCTGGATGGAGCTGAGCACCGAAAACTGAGCGCTACTCAAGGCATTCAGGTCCTCATTGCTCCAGGCGCCCAGCTGAGCGCTGCTCAAGCCCGCTACCTGGGTGCTGCGCAGCGCGGCGATCTGCATGCCGTCCAGCGCGTCGAGCTGGCTGCTGGAGAACGAGCGCAGCGCGGCCGGGCTGAGGCCCTGGATCGCCTCGCTGCCGATCGCGTTGATCTGCTCGGCATTGAGCTGCTGCAGCTGGCGCGTGCTGAAACCTGCTATCTGGCCGCTGGCCAGGCTGCCCAGCTGGTCAGCGCTCATGGCCGCCATCTGGTCGCTGCTCAGCGCGGCCAGGTAGCGCGCGCTCAAGGCTGCGATGCGCTCCGGCGCGATGGCCCCGAACTGCTCGCTGGCGATCGCCGCCAACTGCCGTGAGCTGAGCGCGCCGAACTGGTTGCTGTCGAGCAGGTTGAAAATCTCTGCGCTGAGGCTGCGGATCTGGCCGCTGCTGAGGGCCACCAGCTGCTGCGTCTGCAGCAACGGCAACTGGTCCACGCCGAGTGCGCCGAGCTGCTCGGTGCTGAGTGCGCGCAGCGCGGCAGCGCTCAAGCCCTGCACCGCCTGCGATCCCATGGCATCGATCTGCGCCAAGCTCAGCGCCGCGATCTGGGCCGAGTTCAGCTGACGGGCCTGCTCGCTGCTGAGCGCCTGAAGCATCGTGTTGTCGAGCACGCTGACCTGTTGGGTGCCCAGCGAGCGCAGCACCTGGGACGACAGGGCGGCGAAGTCCTCGGTCTGCAGCGCCGCGATCTGGTCGCTGGTCAGCGCGCGGAACTGCGCCGGCGTGAGTGCGCGGAACTGACCCGTGCTCAGCGCATTGAGATCTTCCGGGCTCAGGCTGGCCAACTGCGTGGTTGTCAACGCGCGCACCTGGGCGCTGCTGAACGAGGCCAGCTGATCGGCGCTGAGCGCGTCGAGCTGGCTGCTGCTGAGGCCCTGGATCGAACGGGTCGACAGCGCCTGCAGGGTCGGCCCGCCCAGCGAGACCAGTTGCTCATTGCTGAGACCACCGAGCTGGGCATTGGTCAGCGCGCCGGCCTGGGTGCTGGTCAGGGCCGCCAGTTGGTCACTACCTAGCGCCGCGATCTGGCCGGAGTTGAGGCCACGCAGCGCCTGGCTGCTCAGCGCCGCCACGTCCTCGGCCTCCAGCGCGCCGAGCTGGTCGGTGCCGAGGCTGCGCAGCTGCCGGGAGGTCATCGCGGCGAACTGTGCCGTCGTCAGCGTGACCAGATCCTGGTTGTCCAGCGCATGCAGTTGCTGGGTCGTGAAGGCGCGCACCTGGGCACTGGTCAGCGCCACCAGCTGCTCGCCGCTCAGCTCGGCAATCACCTCGCTGCGCAGGCCGACGATGGCGGCGCTGCTCAAGGACCGCATGTCCTCGGTCGTCAACGCCGCGGCCTGGGCATTGCTGAGCCCGTTCAATTGTTTGGAGCTGAGCGAGGCCAGTTGGCTGGCACTCAAGTTGTCGATCTGCTCCGGCTGCAGCGCGGCGAACTGGGCCGAACCGATCGCCTGCACGCCGCGTGTGCCCAGAGCCTGCAAATTCTCGGCCGACAGGGACTCCATCTGCTCGGCGCTCAGCGCGCGCAGCTGCAGGCTGCTCAGGGCCGCGACTTGCTGGGTTTCGAGTGTGCTGAGCCCCTCGCCGCCGAGGCTGCGAACCTGCGCGGTGCTGAGTGCGGCCACCTGCTTTGTCAGCAGGGTCTGCAGCGCCTGGGCCGGCAGCTCGGCGATCACGCCGGGGCTCAGCGCACGCAGCGCATTGCTGGTCATTGCCTGCAGGGCCGTGGGTTCCAGCGCGGCCAGCTGCTCCGCGTCCAGAACGCGGGTCTGGTTGGGCCTGAGCACCGCCACCTGGTCGGCACTGAAAGCCACCATCTGCTCGGTGCTGAGAGCTTCCAGCTGCAGCGAGTTGAGCGCGCGCACCACCTGGGTGGTGAAGGCGCTCAGCTGATCCGGCTGCAGCAGGCCGATCTGGGTGTTACTCAAGCCCCGCACCTGCGCCGGCTTCAATGCCGAGGTCTGCTCGATGTCGAGCGCGCTGAACTGCTCATTGCTAAGGCGGCGCAGCCGGTCTGCCGACAGCGTGCTGATCTGGCCGGTGCTGAAGGCGCTGATCTGCTCGGCCGTCAGCTCAGCCAGCGCCACCGTGCTGAAGCTGCGCATCACGGTGGTGCTGATGGCGCGGATGTCCTCCAGCTCCATCGCCTCCAGCGGTCCGGCGGCCAGATAGCCGAAGGACTTGACCGACAGCGATGCCACCTGGCTGGTCGTCAGCGCGACCATCTGCTCAACGGAGAAAGCCGCCCAGTCGCTCGGCTTCAGCAACGCGAGTTCGGCGGTGCTGAGGCGAGCAATCTGGTCGGGGCTGAGTGAGGGGATATTGGCGGCCATGCCTTGATGAAGTGAAGCGAAGGAGCTTGCCCGCAAGAAGCAAGCCGGGGGCACAAGGCCCCCGGCTTGGTTTCTTCTTAGATCAGCGGCGGCGGGCTGTTCAGCTGGTCATCGTCCAGCTTGGTTTTCAGCACCACCATCGCTTCGGTGCTGGTCGTCGTGCTCGCCGTGCTGGTGCCACCCAGCAGATTCGCTTCCGGATGGGCCAGGAGGTCGTCCAACTTCACCTGACTCTGGCCGGTGTCCTTGGCGAACCAGACATCGGTCATCTCGGCGACGCTGCCATCGGCCTTGGTGTAGCTCGACACCAGACCCAGCACATTGCCGTTGTCGATCTCCGTGCCGCGGGTGGCATTCAGGCTGAGCTGAGTGACGCCCAGATCCACCAGCCCGACCAGCTCGCCGGCATCCGTCTTACCGTCATGGTTGCCGTCGACCCAGATCTTCAGATCCTTGAACTGGGTGTCGTTGGCATCGACCTTGCCGTCCTGATTGCTGTCCATGCCCGCCAGTGCGGTGAAGCCGTCGGCGCCGCGTTGGCCATTGGCCAGCACCGTGCCGGCGCCGAACAGTTCGCTGCCGTCATTGATCTTGCCGTCGCCGTTGCGATCCAGCGCCAGCAGACCGTCGTTGCCGCCGACCCAGCCCCATTTCTGGACAGTGCCGTTGCCGTTGATGTCGAAGTTGACGCCTTGGGCTGCGGCGATGGTCTGGATGCCATTGCCATCCAGGTCCAGCACGATCGGAGACGCCAGGAACAGTGAATTCAGCTGCTCGTCGCTCATCGCGCTGGTTTGATCGGTGGTGAGCGCCAAGACCTGATCCATGCTCATGCTGGCAAGATCGGCGGTTTCGAAGCCCACGACCTGGTCGGTGGTGAAGGCAACGATCTGATCGGTGCTGAGCGCATCGATCTGGATCGAGGTGAGTGCCTTTACGTCTTCGGACGCCAGTGCGGTGATCTGATCAGTTGTGAAGGCACCCAGTTGGCTGGAGCTCATCGCGATGATGTGGGTCGAGTTGAGCGCCTGGATGTCCTCCGAGCTCAGCGCCTGGATGTCATCGGTGCCCAGTGCCTTGATCTGCAAAGTGCTCAGTGCAGCCACCTGCGCGCTTTCGAGGGCCTCGAACTGACCTGTGCTCATCGCTTCCAGGGCGGCCGTGCTCAGCGCATGGATGCCGGCGGTGGTGATAGCGGCCATGTCGGCCGTCTCGATACCGACGATCTGCGTGCTGCCGATCACGCCCCACTGCGAAGCGCTCAGGGCCTGGAGCTGATCCGAGCTGAAGGCCTCGAAGTCGGCCGAGCCGAAGGCCGCCATATTGCCGGTGCTGATCGCCAGCAGGTCGGCGGTGTCGAGTGCCGCCACCTGTTCGGTCGTCAGTGCCGTCAACTGCAGCGAGGTCATGGCCGCCACCTGGCCGGTAGTCAGCGCGCCGACATCATCGGTGCTCAGCTGGCTCACCTGGGCCGTCGTCAGGGCGGCGACTTGGGCGGTCGTCAGCGCGATGACTTGGTCAGAGCTCAGAGCATCGAGCTGCGAGCTGTCCAGGGCACGCAGGGCGGAGGTCGTCAGCGACTTGATGTCGCCCGACTCGATCGCTGCCATCTGATCCGTCGTCAGGCCAAGGACCTGGATCGAGCTCAGTGAGGCGATCTGGCTTGAGCTCAGCGCTTCGACCGCGTCGGTGGACAGGGCACCCAGCTGGGCCGAGCCCAGGGCCTGGATCTGCGTGGAAGTCAGCGCCTGCACATCGTCGCTGGCCATGGTCGAGACCTGGGCCGTGGTCAGTGCCGCGATCTGGGCGGTGCCGAGGGCGCGGACCTGGGCGCTGGTCAGCGCATTCAGGTCGTCACTGGACAGCTGGCTCACCTGGCCGGTGCTCAGGGCCGCCACCTGGCCGGTGCTCAGTGCTTCGATCTGGCCGGAGCTCAGGGCGTCCAGTTGTGCGCTGTCGAGCGCGCGTAGGGCCAGGGTGCTCAGCGACTTGAGGTCACCGGACTCGATGGCAGCCATCTGGTCGGTCGTCAGACCTTCCACCTGCTTGGAGCTCAGGGCACCGACTTGCGTCGAGCTGAGGGCCTCGATCGCGTCGGTGGACAGTGCACCCAGCTGGGCCGAGCCCAGAGCCTGGATCTGCGTGGAGGTCAGGGCCTGCACATCTTCGCTGGCCATGGTCGAGACCTGGGCTGTCGTCAGAGCTGCGATCTGGGCCGTGCCCAGGGCGCGAACTTGCGCCGAGGTCAGGGCGTTCAGGTCGTCGCTGGCCAACTGGCTCACTTGGCCGGTGGTCAGCGACGCGATCTGAGCGGTGCTCAGCGCTTCGATCTGACCGGAGCTCAGGGCATCCAGCTGAGCGCTGTCCAGGGCGCGCAGGGCGGTGGTGCTCAGGGCCTTCAGGTCGCCGGACTCGATGGCGGCCATTTGGTCGGTGGTCAAACCTGCGACCTGCTTGGTACCCAGGGCACCGATC
>Ga0187844_10002553_pt1 | contig 12778 bp, 9 predicted proteins | sample SpaLakP09_SKY_50_FD_134517 | JGI IMG/M metagenome (GOLD analysis project Ga0187844, IMG submission 134517) | Oligotrophic lake water microbial communities from Sparkling Lake, Wisconsin, USA - SP09_SKY_50 | ecosystem: Environmental > Aquatic > Freshwater > Lake | place: USA: Sparkling Lake...
ATCGTGGGCTCGGCAAGAGAGACGGCCGGAATGATGGAACCGCGGCTCTGACAAATCCGTGAATGCCGGGCCGCCCGTCGATTCACGATCGGGTCCGTCGGGCCAGGCCGGGCGACCGGGCCGCGCCGCCGCTTCATTCCCCGCTAGAATTGCGCCCCTTTCACGCTCCGCGGTCCTCATGACCTCGCTCACGCTGGCCCTTTCCAAGGGGCGCATCCTCGAAGATTGCCTGCCGATGCTCGATCGCCTCGGCCTTGCGCCGGCCGGCGACATCGATCGCCTGCTGCGCGTGCCCTCGCGCGATCCGAACCTGCACTTCCTGATCATCCGCCCCACCGATGTGCCGACTTACGTCGAGCACGGCGCGGCCGACCTGGGAATCGTCGGCAAGGACGTGCTGATGGAGCACGGGGGCGAGGCGCTGTACGAGCCGATGGACCTGGACATCGCCAAGTGCCGGCTGTCGATCGCCGTCGTGAAGGCCTCGCCGTTCGACAAGCCGCCCGGCACTCCGACGACGCTGCGCCGCCGCGTGCGCGTGGCCACCAAGTACCCCGAGATCACGCGCCGCTTCTTCGCCGCGCGCGGCGAGCAGGTGGAGATCATCAAGCTCTACGGCTCGATGGAACTGGCGCCGCTGGTGGGCCTGGCCGACCTGATCGTGGACCTGGTCGCCACCGGCAACACGCTCAAGGCCAACGGCCTGGTCGAGACGGAGATCATCTGCCAGGTCAGTTCGCGCGTGGTCGTGAACAAGGCCTCGATGAAGATGAAGCACGCCGCGCTGCGCGACCTGCTGGCGCGACTCCAGACGCTCAAGGCAGCGGCCTGAGGCCATGAAGACGAACCGTCTGGACACGGTCGACGCTGATTTCGACGAGCGGCTCGGACGCCTGCTGGACCGCGCGCCGACGCAGGACCCGCAGGTCACCCAGGCCGTCGAGCGCATCGTGTCGGACGTGCGCACCCGCGGCGACGCCGCGCTGCTGGAAGCCACCAACCGCTTCGACCGTTCCGCCTGGACCTCGGCGACGCAGCTCGAACTGGGTCGCGCGGAACTCGAGAAGGCGTGGTTCAGCCTGTCGGCCGCGCTGAAGGCCGCGCTGGAACAGGCGCACGCCCGGATCCGCGAGTACGCCGAACGCCAGCCGCTGCAGCCCTTCGAGTTCGGCGACAGCCACGGCAACCGCCTGGGCCAGCGCATCACGCCGCTGGATCGCGTGGGCATCTACGTTCCGGGTGGCAAGGCGGCCTACCCGTCCTCGGTGCTGATGAACGCGGTGCCCGCGAAGGTCGCCGGCGTCCCCGAAATCATCATGGTGGTGCCCACGCCCAACGGCGAGACCAACGCCGCGGTGCTCGGCGCCGCGTATCTGGCCGGCGTGGATCGCGTGTTCCGTATCGGCGGTGCACAGGCCGTGGCCGCGCTCGCCTACGGCACGCAGAGCGTCCCCGCGGTGGACAAGATCGTGGGACCCGGCAACGCCTACGTGGCGGCGGCCAAGCGGATCGTGTTCGGCCAGGTCGGTATCGATTCGATCGCCGGGCCTTCCGAGATCGTCGTCATCTCCGACGCCGGCAGCGACCCGCGCTGGATCGCGATGGACCTGTTCAGCCAGGCCGAGCACGACGAGGACGCGCAGTCGGTGCTGATCTCGCCAGATGCCGCGTTCCTCGAAAAGGTTTCGGACGCGATGGACGAGCGCGTCACCGCGCTTCCGCGGCAGGAGATCGTGCGCGCGTCGATCGGCAACCGCGGCGCGCTGATCAAGGTACGGTCGCTCGACGAGGCGGTGGACGTGTCCAACCGCATCGCCCCCGAGCATCTCGAACTGGCAGTGGACGATCCGCGCGCCCTGCTCGATCGCGTCCGTCACGCCGGAGCCGTCTTCCTCGGCCGCCATACGCCGGAGGCCTTCGGCGACTACTGCGCCGGCCCGAACCACGTGCTGCCGACGTCGCGCGCCGCGCGTTTCTCGAACCCGCTGGGCGTCTACGAGTTCCAGAAGCGTACGAGCCTGATCGAGTGCTCGCCGGAAGGGGCACGGGTGATGGCGAAGATCGCCGGAACCATCGCGGACGCCGAGGGCCTGCAGGCCCACGCCGCCTCGGCTCGCGACCGCGCGTAACCCGTAGCCCGGGTGCACCCCGGGGCTTGGCGTACGGATCGAGGCGCGTCGGCTCGCGGGGAGAAAACCCCGGGTTGCACCCGGGCTACGGGTCGCGCCGAACCCGACTGGGCTCGTGCACACACTCCTTGAACGATCCGGATCGCACTACACGCGGCTTAATGGGGCGACGCCCGGGGCCCCGCTCCGTATGCCAGGGAACCCCGGGCCGAGAGAGCGTGCGGCGGGTTTCGAGGCCCTTTTCCGACCGCCGCTCCACCATTTGAATTGGGCCGCCCGGCTGCCACACTCTCCCGCATGCGCCTACGAATTGCCCTTGCCGCTCTCGCCGTCCTGCTCGCCGGCTGCGAGCCCTCGTTCAACGTCGATCTCGTCGCCACGCCGCTGGCCGACGAAGACGCCAAGGTCACGCTTCGGCTCGAAGGCGTCGAGTTGCGCAAGACCGACGGCAACACCGACAAGCTGACGCGCAGTTCCACCGGCGTGTACCTGGTGGACTCGACGGTCGACCCCGTCCCGGAAGACCTGCTGTCCGACAGCGACATCGATGGCGGTCGCTACGACGCCCTCAAGCTGCTGCTGGCGGACAACGATGACCTGGGCGAGGTCACGCGCCCGGGACAGCCGGACGAAACGATCGAGGCCGGCACCACCACCGTCCTGTTCGCACCGGTGTCCTTCGACATCGACGAGGACGACGACAAGACGACGTCGCTGGTGGTCGCACTCGATCTGGTGCTGTCGCTGTCCGAAAACGAGGACGAGGCCGGCTTCACGCTGGACCCGCTGATCCGCGTGATGGAACTAGACGATGCGGCGAGTGTGAGCGGCAATATCCCCGCTTCGCGATTCGCCGACTCCGCCTGCAACGCGGGAACGGCCTTGGTTTACGCGTTCGCGGGACGCGATATCGATCCGGACGAGCGTGACGGAGCGGGTATAGAGCCCTACGCCACGGCGCCCATCGTCCGTCGAGGTAGCGGAGCGGCCGCCACCTACCTGCTCGATTACCTGCCGCCGGGCGACTACACGCTAGCGTTCACCTGCGAAGGGCAGTTCGAGAACGGCCGTCTGCCCGCCGAAGACGAAGACATCGACTTCTTCGAGGGTGCCAACGTCGAACTCGAAGCCGGCGAAAGCGTGCGCGTGGACTTCGACAGCTGATCGGCACGTGTAGCCCGGGCGAAGCCCGGGATCGTCCGGCCGGTGGCTGAAAGCCCCGGGCTTCGCCCGGACTACGGGATTGCGGCGCATTGGGAATGCCCCGAAGAAGCTGCCAAGCTAGCCCGACTCTCTTTCTGAAACGTTTCGATGCAAGACAAGTCGGCGCTGCTCGGCAGCCTCAAGATCGACCGTGGCCCGCTCGAAGAGCCGTCTTCCGGAAAGGGCCGCCTCATCGCGATCATCGTGGTGGTCGCACTGCTCGTCGGACTCGGCGGATGGTTCCTGCGACCGGATCCGGCCATCGCCATCACGACCACGACGGCGCGCTCACAGGGTACGGACGGCGCCGGAGCCGGCTCGGTGCTAGACGCCTCCGGCTACGTCGTCGCGCGACGGCGCGCCACGGTTTCGTCGAAGGTCACCGGCAAGGTCGTGGAGCTGATGATCGAGGAAGGCACCCGCGTGGAGCAGGGCCAGGTGCTGGCGCGCATCGACGATTCGAACCTGCGCGCGCAGCTGGAACTCTCGCGTTCCCAGATGGAAGCGTCGAAGGCGCAGCTCACCGAGGTACAGGTGCAGCTCGTCGAGGCGGATCGCAATCTCAAGCGCACGAAGGAGCTGGCGGGTCGCCAGCTGCTCAGCCAGTCGGCGCTAGACAACGCGCAGGCCAATGCCGACACCTTGCGTGCGCGGCTCGAAAGCACGCGCCGCAACGTGACCGTCTCCGAACGCAGCGTCGCCGTGCAGCAGCAGCAACTGGACGACACGATCGTGCGCGCTCCGTTCGCCGGCGTGATCACCGTGAAGAACGCACAGCCCGGCGAGATGATCTCGCCGCTGTCCGCCGGCGGTGACGGCACCCGCACCGGCATCGGCACGCTGGTGGACATGGAGTCGCTGGAAGTCGAGGTCGACGTCAACGAGAACTTCATCAATCGCGTGCACGCTGGCCAGGAAACGCAGACCACCCTCAATGCCTACCCGGACTGGAAGATTCCTTCCGAAGTCATCGCGGTGATCCCGACGGCCGATCGCAGCAAGGCCACCGTGAAAGTCCGGATCGCGCTGAAGGTGAAGGATCCGCGCGTGCTGCCCGACATGGGCGCGCGCGTCAGCTTCATGGCCGAGAAGGCCGACGACACCGGCAAGCCGGCGCGTCCGATCGTGCTGGTCGACAAATCGGCGGTGAACCGCGGGGCGCAGGAAGCGGTCGTCTTCATGCTGCGTGGAGAGACGGTCGAGCGACGCGCGGTCACGCTGGGCGACATACGCGGCAACGACATCGAGGTGACGGCCGGCCTGTCCGGCGGCGAGACCCTGGCAATCGGCGATTTCGCGAAGCTCGCCGATGGCGCGAGGGTCGCGGTCAAGACCAAGGAGTAGAAAACATGGCTGAAACGCTGATCGCGCTGGACCGCATCTCGAAGCACTACGTCCGGGGCAAGGAGAAGATCGAGGTCCTGCACGAACTTTCGCTGGGCATCGAACAAGGCGACTTCCTGGCGCTGATGGGGCCCTCGGGTTCCGGCAAGACGACGCTGCTGAATCTCATCGGCGGGCTCGATCAACCCAGCGCCGGCACGATCACCGTGTCCGGCCAGCGCATCGACACCTTGTCTGGCGGACGCCTTGCCCAATGGCGCGCGCGCAACGTCGGCTTCGTCTTCCAGTTCTACAACCTGCTGCCGGTCCTCACGGCAGCGCAGAACGTGGAGCTGCCGTTGCTGCTGACCAATCTGTCGAAGTCGGAGCGCGCACGTCGCGTGCAGATCGCGCTGACCGTGGTGGGTCTCGAGGATCGCGCCAAGCACAAGCCGTCCGAACTCTCGGGCGGACAGGCGCAACGCGTGGCCATCGCCCGCGCGCTGGTCGCCGATCCGACCTTGCTGGTCTGCGACGAACCGACCGGCGATCTCGATCGCAAGACCGCCGATGAGGTTCTTGGATTGCTGCAGACCTTGAACCGCGAGCACGGCAAGACACTGATCATGGTCACGCACGATCCGCGCGCCGCCGAGTACGCGCGCCATCAGCTGCACATGGACAAGGGCCGCCTGATCGAAGCGGGCGCGCAGGCCTGAGGCAAGGACGCCGATGAAATTCTTTCCGCTGCTCTGGGCCACGCTGTGGCGCCGCAAGCCCCGCACGATCTTCACGATGCTGTCGATCGTCGTGGCCTTCCTGCTGTTCGGGCTGCTGCAGGCCGTGAACGTCGCGTTCAGCCAGGGGGTGGAGATGTCGGGCGCCGATCGCCTGATCACGCACGGCAAGTATTCGTTCACCGAGATCCTGCCGTATGGCCACTACCAGCAGATCCGCTCGGTGCCCGGCGTGGACAAGGTTTCGCACGCGACCTGGTTCGGCGGCCGATACCAGAGCGAGGCGAATTTCTTCCCGATCATGCCGATCGACCAGGACACTTACTACGACGTCTATCCCGAGTTCGTGGTGGCGGACGACCAGGTCGCGGCGTTCAAGCGGGAGCGTACGAGCTGCATCGTCGGGCGCGGCCTGATGGAGAAGTTCGGCTGGAAGATCGGTGACACGATTCCGATCCAGGCCACGATCTGGCCGAAGAAGGGCGGCAGCAACGCCTGGGAGTTCCAGCTCGTCGGCGTCATGGACGCCCGCGACGAAACCATGAAAGGCCAGGAGAACTTCATGGTCTTCCGATGGGACTACTTCGACGAGGCACGTGCGTTCGGCCAGGGCACGGTGGGCTGGTACAACGTCAAGGTCGCCAACCCGGCGGATGCGGAAACCGTCGGCCGTTCGATCGACAAGCTGTTCGCGAACTCACCGAAGGAAACGCTGACCGAAACCGACAAAGCGTTCAACGCCGCCTTCCTCAAGCAGTTCGGCGACATCCAGTTCCTGATCGCGTCCATCATCGGCGCCTCGTTCTTCAGCCTGATCATCATCACCGGCAACACGATGATGCAGTCGGTGCGCGAGCGCGTGCCGGAGCTCGCGGTGCTCAAGACGATCGGCTTTCGCGATGGCGGCGTGCTGGCGCTGGTGCTGGCCGAGTCGGCGCTGCTATGCCTGATCGCCGCCGTGATCGGCGTGCTGCTGTCGACATTCGCATCGGGATTCCTGAAGCCCTTCCTGCCGGGGCTCGAAGTCAACGCCAACGTCTGGATGCTCGCGCTGGGCGCCGCCCTCGGCCTGGCGCTGCTGGTCGGCGCCATTCCGTCGCTGCGGGCGATGCGCCTGAACATCGTCAACGCCCTGTCGGGCCACTGAGTGGAAGACCCCCATGGCCAGCGCCGTTGCCCAGGTGACCGCCGTCACCGCCCTGAATCTCCGCACCGTGCCGTCGCGTCTCGGGCCGTCGATGGTGATCGTCATCGGCATCGCCGGCGTGGTCGGCGTGCTGGTGGCCTTGCTCGCGATGGCCGAAGGCTTTCGCGCGACGCTCTCGTCCACCGGCCGCGCCGATCGCGTGCTGGTCCTGCGCGGCGGAGCCAACGATGAACTCTCGAGCGTGATCTACCGCAGCCAGGTGCCGACCATCGAACAGGCGCCGGGCATCCGCAAGGACGCGGCCGGCAAACCGATCGCGGCGGCCGAAGTCTTCATGTTGACCAGCCTGCCCCGGCGGGGCGCCACCGATCCGACCAACGTCGTGGTTCGCGGCACGCAGCCCAACGTGCTTACCGTGCGTCCCGAGGTGCACATCGTCGAAGGCCGGATGTTCAACTCCGGAATGCGCGAGATCATGGTCGGCCGCGGCGCGGCGGCCGAGTTCGAGGGACTCACCGTAGGCAACAGCGTCGCCGTGCGCGGCGACGGCTGGAAGGTCGTGGGCATCTTCGAGTCCGGCGGCAACGTGCACGAGTCCGAGATCTGGACCGATACCGAGGCCATCATGTCCGCGGCCAACCGCGGCGCGCCGACGTCGGTGATCGCGCAGCTCGAATCGGAGAGCCAGCTGCAGCCTTTCAAGGATTTCCTGACCAAGGACCCGTCGATGACGGTGGACGTCCTGTCCGAGCCGAAGTACTACGCCTCGCGCTCGAAGATGCTGTCGAACCTGATCAACGGACTCGGCTACTTCGTTGCGGTGGTCATGGCCATCGGCGCCCTGTTCGGCGCGCTCAACACGATGTACGCCGCAGTGTCGACGCGCAGCGTCGAGATCGCGACCCTGCGTGCACTCGGATTCGGCGCCGCGCCGGTGGTCGTCTCGATCATGATCGAGGCGATCGTGCTGGCCCTGATCGGGGGCGTCCTCGGTGCCCTGATCTCGTATGTGCTGTTCAACGGGTACACGATCTCGACACTCAACGGACAGACTTTCAGCCAGGTTGCGTTCGATTTCCGCGTGACGCCGTCTCTGCTGATCCAGGGCGTCGTCTGGGCCGCCGTCATCGGGCTGTTCGGCGGGTTGTTCCCGGCCCTGCGAGCTGCGCGCATGCCGGTCGCGGAAGCCTTGCGGGCCGGCTGAAGGGCCATCCCCGACGGCCTGCTCTCCGCAGGAACGCCCTTTAGCCTGCCGTCTCGGCGGACCGGCCTATTGGCCGGATTGCGTTTTGCCCGAAATCCGGCTCGAATGGTCCGAAGCGGACCAGAATTGTCACCTCGCCCGTCTCACTGGCGGCGACAGTTTCCCGGCGCGAGCGCCCAAGTTTCTCGATGCAATGACGTCGATGTGACATCGAGACACCGCCACCTCGCTGCCGGGATCAGACGCCTTCATCTTCCGTACCATGCAATACCGTCGTCGAAGGCCAACAGATCAAAGGCTTGTCCGCGGCGATCAAGGGCACGGCGCCCGCCCTCGGCAGGTTCACACGATCGCGACCGGAATCCGACCTGTGATCCCGTTCGTATCTGGCTAGACGCAGCGGCATAGTTCTTGTGCGATCCCTTCCATGCGACACGATTTCCTCGCCGATAACACGCTAGAGCCCAACGGCGTCCAAGCCGAACTGGACCGGCTGGACAGCGGGCGCGGAAGCGTGCCAAGGAGACTGTCGCTGGCCTTCGCAGGCAACCTCGAGCCCGCCTTCCTGCGGCATCGCGCGGAATCGGTGGTGACCCTCCAGCGCCTGGCGATGCTCATCGGGATGCTGCTGTACTCGGGCTACTTCACCCACGACTTCTTCACCGCGCGCAAGTTCTCCGACCCCCAGGTCTGGGGCCTCATGGTGGCGTTCGCGGTACCGGGAAACCTGGCCCTCTTCATCGCGACGTTCCTGCGTGAATCCTGGCGGTACACGCTGATCGTCGCGCGCATCGGAGCGCTGTTCCACACCACCGGGATGCTCCTTCTCAGCGCCATGGCGGCGCACCGCGGCGCCGACATCCCGCTGGAATTCCTGATCATCCAGCTGCTCTACGACTTCTTCCTTCTGGGCCTGGTCTGGTCGGAAGCCAACGTGCTGGCGCTGCTGGCCGTCACCTCGGCGCCGATGCTGATGATGACCTTGCAGCGCAGTTCGCTCGAAGTGTTCGATTTCACGTTCTTCCTCACCAGCGTCGCGATCCTGAGCAGCATCGGTTGCCATCTGCAGGAGCGCACCCAGCGCATCGCCTGGTTGCGCGAGCAGCTGCTGCAGTCGATGTCCGAGCGCGACCCGCTGACGAGCGCCTACAACCACCGCACGTTCTACTCGCGCGGCGACAAGCTGATCCGCCAGGCGCGCCGTGAAGGGCGGAACGTGGCGGTGCTGGGCGTGGATATCGACTACTTCAAGCGCTTCAACGACGTCTACGGGCATCTAGCGGGCGACGAGTGCCTGCGCCAAGTCGCGAACATCGTGTCCGAGCACGCGCGACGACCGCTCGATCTGGCGGGTCGTCTCGGCGGCGAGGAATTCGCGATCTTCCTCTACGACACCAACCGTGCGAGCGCCCTGTCACGCGCCGAGGATCTGCGCGAGGCCGTGAAGGCGTTGCACATTCCCGGCAAGGTGCGCATCACCGTGAGCGTGGGCGTCGCCACCGCCACGCCGCTGGATTCGGTGACGATGGAAGCGATGGTCGGCCAGGCCGACGTCGCGCTCTACCGCGCCAAGCACGACCAGCGCGACTGCGTCCGCGAATGGGCCGACAACAAGGTGCGCCCCTCGTTGCTGCTTTTGGGCGGAGTCGCGCCGCCCGCAGCCTGAAACATACCCCGTAGCCCGGGCGAACCCCGGGATTCTCCGTTCTGCAACGCGACGACCCCGGTCGCGTTCGGCGCGACCCGTAGCCCGGGTGCAACCCGGGGTTTTCTCCCCGCGATCCGACGCGCCTCGATCCGTACGCGAAGCCCCGGGTTGCACCCGGGCTACGGGAACCACGAGGCCAGTGCAGATTTTCCTTGACGTAGCGCCATTGGGACGAAGCCCGGGCTACACGGACTTTTCCTAGCGCAGGTACTGCGCCTCGACCGTCGCCGGATTGAACTCCGACTTCTTCATCGGCACGTCGTAGCGCGTCGGTGTCTCCTGCCCCACCAGGCGACTGGCGAAGTAGCGCCCGTCCTGCAGGTCGTAGGTGATCACCGGAAGGCAGTTGGCGGCCTGCGCGTCGTACAGCGGAATCAGGTGCCCTTCCTGGAAGCGCCACAGCTTCCCCGCGCGGTCGTAGTTCTCGACCAGCACGACGTTCCAGGAATCCTCGTCGACGTAGAACAACCGCTGACCGAAGCTGTGCTTCTTGCCGCCGCGCTCGGTGGCCTCCACGACCCAGACGCGGTGCAGCTCGTAGCGCGCAGCCTCGGGATTGAAGAACTTCGGCGTGAGCAGGCTCGCGTAGCTTCGGCTGCCATCGGAGAGACGGTAGCCGTTGTACGGCAGGTAGAGCTCGCGCTTGCCGACGAGCTTCCACACGTAGCGATCGAAAGCGCCGTTGTACATGTCGATCATGTCGACGAAGTACATGCCGTCGGTGGCCGGGAACGGCTGGTCGTAGCCCACCGGCGGCACCCGGAAGAGCTTGGCCGTCCCCGGCGGCCCGACCCAGATCGCGCGCGCGTCCTTCTCGGAGTTCGCGGTCTCGTGCGCCAGCGCCACGAAGTTGTTGATACCCACGCCGGTGAAGCGCAGCAGGTAGTACAGCAGGATGTTCTGCGAGGTGATGTCCACCGGATCCGCAGTGTTTCCGTAGCGGAAGAACACGCGCTCGTCGAGGCGCACGTCCAGCGTCTGCTTGCCGTCGGCGCCGATGACGTACTGCCGGCTGCGCGCCTCGACGGTGTTGCCCCGGTAGCGCGTGCGGTGGTTCCACATCACTTCCACGCCGGACTGAGGCTTGGGGAACGGCACGCCGAGCTTGGCGCCCACGAGCGCGTCCGAGCCGGTGAGCTTCGCGCGGCCGAGATTGGCTTGGCTCGCGTCGTAGATCGCCTGCGGATACGCCACGCCGCGGCGCGTGACGTAGACCGGCATTCGATAGTCCGGATAGCGCGCGAGCAGTTGCTGGTGCCCGATCGAAAGCTGCGCCTTGTATTCCGCGAGCTTGGCCCCGGTGATCGTGAACTGCGGGCGATCGGTCGGATACGGATCCACCAGTCGCGCTCCCTTCGAAAATCCTGCAGGCCATTGCGACGGTGTCAGGCCGCCCGTCCACGGCGGAATCGAACCTGCGGCGTTGCCATCGCGCTCTGCGCCGATCGGCGTCAGTTCCCCGCTCGCGCTGCGTGCCGAGGCCACGGCCGTGCCGCTGACGACCCCGCCCGATGCGACGACGGCGTCATCGTTCGCGGGCAGGTTCACGCCGGGCCCGAGCAGACGGCTGCTCAAGGCCACATCGTCCGCCTCGCGTCGCGCGGCCTGCGCGGCCGACGCCAGCGCCTGTTCGCGCGCGCGCCCGGATTCGAGATAGGTGATCCAGTCCGAAGCCAGCTTCTTCTGCGGCGCGAATTGGCCCGCGTCGCGGAACGCACCGAGCGCGCCATCGATGTCGGCCAGCTGGTAGCGCGCCATGCCCAGACTCATCAACAGCGGACCGGTCTTCCCGCCGAGCTGCAGCGCTTGCCCAAGCGCTTGCGCCGCGCGCGGATAGTCCTCCCGTTCGAGATGCAGCTGCGCCATCTGCTCGTACAGCTCGCGCGATGGGCGCGCGACGACCAGGTCGTTGAGCACCACGAGTGCGAGCTTGGGTTCACGCGCACGCACCCACAGCGCGGCAAGCAGTTTCTGGTTGTCGAAGTTCTTCGGCACCTGGCCGCCCTGCAGCCAGCCCTGCAGCACCGAGCCCGCCTCGAACGGTGCGCCGATCTGCCCCGTCAGCGTGACCAGGCGCAGGCGATCCTGGGCGCTCGAGAGATATCCCAGGCGGCTCGCGATCTCCATCGTGGCCTGCGCGCGCTCCTTGTTGCCCGCCTTCAGGTACAGCGCCGAGAGTTGTAGCCAAGCTTCGCGCTGCGCCGAATTTCCCCGCAACTGCTGTTCGAGCAGCTTGGCCGCGTCGCCTTCCTGCCCCGCTCCGATCAGCGCCGCGACCAGCGCCTTGCGCCAGGTCGGATCAGGTTTTGGCGTGGCCGCGATGCCCTTCTGCAGCAGCGGCACCGCTTCCTTGTAGCGCTTGTTCTCGAGATAGGCGGCGCCGAGCGCCACGAGGATCTCGGGTGTCGCGCTGCCGGATTTCATCAGCGCTTCGAGCTGCGGAACCTGCTGCTTGATGTCGCCCGTGGCCAGGGTCAGCGACGCGAGATCCTTCTTCATCATTTCCGCAGCAGGGCCCGACAGCGCGCCGAGCTTGATCGCCTCCTGCAGCAGGCGCTGGGCTTCCTTGTAATCCTTTTTCTCCACCGCGCTCGACGCGAGGTCGCGCAGCAGCATCGCGCGCGCATAGGGGTCGGAGGTGGACTTGAGCAGCGCGGCGGGGTCCTGCGATTTCGTCTGCTCGGGCGGTGCGGCGACTTCGCGTACTTCGCTCTTGTACTGCTCGGCGTACGCGCAGCACGAGGCGAACATCAGCAGGCCGACACCCGCCAGGTAGCCCGGACGAAGTCCGGGGTCTCGGGTGCAGCGAGGGAGCCGGATCAGGGCTTCCTTCCCGGACTTCGTCCGGGCTACGGGTGGAGGCGCGGGCGCGACCGGCCTAGTTCCAGTTGTAGGCACAGTCTTCGTGGTTCATCGGCACGCGTTGCTTCACTTCGGCGGCCTTGCCAGTGGGCTCGTAGATCCAGTTCGTGATGCTCTCGACGGCTGCGGCCTCGAAGACGCCACGCGGATCCGCGTCCGTGATACGGATGTTCTGCACGCGGCCGTTGGGCATCACGATGAACACCGCCTCGACCCAGCCATTGAGCTTCTGCTTGCAGGCCCAGTCCGGCATCTGGGGCCGCGCCGTCGACAGCGGTGTCAGCGGCTTGCCCTTCCATCCGCCGCCGCCGTAGCCACCTGCGCCCGAACCCGAACCGTTGCCGGCGCCGCCGCTGCCGAATCCGCCGAACGAACCCGCTTTGCCCAGCGACAAGCCCGACGCTCCGAGCGCCACGGGTACCGAGATGTTGCCGACCTCGACCGGCTCGATCGCAAGCGTCGGGA
>Ga0187844_10002555_pt1 | contig 12778 bp, 10 predicted proteins | sample SpaLakP09_SKY_50_FD_134517 | JGI IMG/M metagenome (GOLD analysis project Ga0187844, IMG submission 134517) | Oligotrophic lake water microbial communities from Sparkling Lake, Wisconsin, USA - SP09_SKY_50 | ecosystem: Environmental > Aquatic > Freshwater > Lake | place: USA: Sparkling Lake...
ACCCGAGGCCGTGGCCTGTACCGCACCCCAAGCGCCCAGCACCATGCCAGCGTGTTTGGATTCAGCCATCTCCATGGCGGTCAGCAACATGCCCACCGAGAACAAACCACCGCCAAAACCGATCAAGGCCGCGCCCACTTGAAACAAAACAGGCGAACCCAGGGGGGCAGAAAAAATCACGCAGGAGAAGGCGGGTAAACCCAGCAAAGCACCCATGGCCGCCAGCCTGACAGCATCAATATGGCGCAGCATGCGGGTCGACAGCACAAAGGCCAGCAAAGCCCCGCCAGCACTCAAAGCGGTAAGACCGCTGGTTAAGCCCACACCCAAGCCCAGGATTTGGCCGCCATAGGGTTCGAGCACGATGTCTTGCATGCTGAAAGCTGCAGAACCCAAACCCACGGTCCACAAAAACCGCCTCATATGCGGCACTTCGATGAAGGCGCGCCAGTTTTGCGAGAAACCATCGGCTTGGCGTGCGCCGCGTTTGGCGCTGCGGGCTTCTTGTTTCCACAGCGAGATGAGATTGATGAAGATGACGATGGCGGCACAGCCTTGCACCACTTGAATCAGTCGAAGGGGTGAGAAATTGACCAACAACATACTGAGTAAGCCGCTGCCCAAAATAAGACCCAGCAAGAGCATGGCGTAGAGCAAGGCCACCACGCGGGGTCGCTTGTCTGCAGGAGCAACGTCGGTGGCCAGCGCCAAGCCAGCGGTTTGGGTGATTTGCATGCCGGCACCCACCAGCAAAAATGCCAGAACAGCGCCTATGCGGCCCACCATCACAAAACCTTCGCGGGGTTCACTCAGGTTCATCAGGGCAAACGGCATGATGGCCAGACCGCCAAACATCAACAAACTGCCCATCCACATATAAGGAATACGACGCAAACCCAAAGCCGAAGGATGGGTGTCGCTGCGGTAGCCAATCAGGGCGCGCAGTGGCGCAAACACCAAAGGTAGGGCGACAGATATAGCCACCCAAGCCGCGGGCACTGCCAATTCAACAATCATCACGCGGTTCAAGGTGCCCACCAACAGCGCCATGGTCAAGCCTATGGACAGCTGAAACATCGCCAAGCGCAACATGCGGCCCAGCGGCAACTCAGGCGAGGCTGCATCCGCAAAAGGCACGTACTGCATCATCGCTGATTGCATCCATGCGGGGGGGCGAAAGGCGAACTTCATGTGTGCTTCCACTCCCAAGCTTGCGAGGTGTAAAAGCCGCTGGAGACGCGCTTCATGTGGCCGGGTCGCCAGCCGTGTTGGCGCACCCCGCGCTCGATATACACATGCAAAGTGGATTGGCGAATCGGGGCGAGCTGGGGCGAGCGGTCTGTGCGCGGAAACAAGCGACCCATGGCATGCGCTGTGGCCAACAGCGGCGAGTGCGGCGCAAAAGTAAACAACACAGATTGACGGGTGCGCTTTGTAAGGGCTTCAACCGCGTTGGCAATGGTTTGGGTGTCGTAATGGATGAGCGAGTCCATGCACACCACATGATCAAACTCGCCGTGCTCTGGGCTGAGCATATCGCCCGATAAAAAAGTGATGCTGCCGCCTTGCGCGCTGAGCGCGGGGTTGGTCAACAGCTCTTGGGCATGGCGTTCGCGGGCCAAATTCACCAACGTGGGTGAGAGGTCGATGGCCAGCACCTCGGCGCCGCGCAGCATGGCTATCTGCGCCAAAGCGCCCGTGCCGCAGCCAGCGTCTAGCAGCCTTAAGCCCCGCATGTCTTGGGGCAACCACGACAGCAGGGTATTGCGCATTTCATCGCGGCCTTTGCGCACGGTGGCGCGTATGCGTCCCACCGGCGCAGTGGAGGTGAGTACCTCCCATGCCTTGGCTGCTGTGCGGTCGAAATAGTGTTCTATTTCGCCGCGGCGCGCTACATAACTGGCTTGGTTCATTTCAGTCAAATCCCAACAAATCAAAAATGTCACGGTCTTTCATGGGCACCGAGGGCAGTGGGTCGGAGCCAGCCCACAGTGCGGCCGCCAAGCGCATGTACTCGTCTTGCACCGCTTTGACCGCGGGCGTGGCTTCCAACTCAAACATGGTGCATTTTTGTAAACGGCTTTTGCGGATTTCGTCGAGCATGGGGAAATGCGCCATATTTTTCAAACCCGTGGCGGCGTTGTACTTGTCCACTTGGTCGGTCTCGTCGCTGCGGTTGACGATCACGCCGCCCAAACGTACGTTGTAATTTTTCGACTTGGCGCCAATCGCTTGCACAATGCGGTTCATGGCGAAGATGGAGTCGAAATCATTGGCGGTGACGATGAGTGCGCGGTCGGCGTGTTGCAAAGGTGCGGCAAAACCACCGCAGACCACATCGCCCAACACATCGAAAATGACCACATCGGTGTCTTCGAGCAAATGGTGTTCTTTGAGTAGCTTGACGGTTTGCCCCACCACATAGCCACCGCAGCCAGTGCCAGCGGGCGGGCCACCGGCCTCGACGCACATCACACCGTTGTAACCTTGAAACACAAAGTCTTCTACGCGCAGCTCTTCGGCATGAAAGTCCACGGTTTCAAGCACATCAATCACCGTGGGCAGCATTTTTTTGGTGAGCGTGAAAGTGCTGTCGTGCTTGGGGTCGCAGCCAATTTGCAGCACCCGCTTACCCAGTCTGGAAAAGGCGGCGGACAGGTTAGAAGATGTGGTGCTTTTGCCAATACCGCCTTTGCCGTAAATGGCAAAGACTTTGGCATTGCCTATCTTGACGCTGGGGTCGAGCTGCACTTGCACGCTGCCCTCGCCGTCAGGGCGTCCGCCGCGCTTGATTTGGTTGACGGGGATGGTGGCGGTTTCAATCATGGTGGTTTTCCTGTTGGGACTTCATCGGCTGAAATGAGCCTTGGCTTCGTACATGGTCTCTACCGTGATCTGCGCGAGGCCGCGTTCACGGGCAAAAGTTTCGGTGTTGCGGCGGGCTTTGCTGCGGACAAAAAACGGGATTTTTTTGAGCTCTTTTTCTGCCTCAGGCGCCCAACTGCTTTCGTTGCTGGCTGGATCACCGGAGACCACCGCAGCTTGTGCCACTGCTGCTTTTTGCGGCGCAACGGTGTGGCCCGAGCCCAAATGCGAAGGTGCAGCTCCGTCGTGGAATTCGAAGTCCTCGCGGAACATGCCCAAGAGGTGTTCTTCTAAGCCCATCATGAGCGGGTGAACCCAGGTGTCGAACAAGACATTGGCGCCTTCAAAGCCCATCTGTGGCGCGTAGCGAGCGGGGAAATCTTGCACATGCATGGGCGCAGAAATGACCGCACAAGGCACGCCCAAACGCTTGGCGATGTGGCGCTCCATTTGGGTGCCCAACAGCAGTTCGGGATGCTGGGCTTTGACCGCGTCTTCGACTTCCAAATAGTCGTCGCTGATCAGGGCCTCAATGCCGTAGAGCTTGGCCGCGTCGCGCACTTCGCGAGCGAACTCGCGGCTGTAAGTGCCCAAACCCACCACTTCAAAGCCCATTTCTTGGTGCGCCACGCGAGCGGCGGCAATGGCGTGGGTGGCGTCGCCAAACACAAAGACGCGCTTGCCGGTGAGGTAGGTGGAGTCCACCGACTTGGCGTACCACTTGGCCCGGGAATCTTGGTTGTAGTCGGCCAAAGTTTTGCCGCTGTCGACCATGCCAGCAAGCGTGCGTACTTCTTGAATGAAATCGAGGGTGCCATTGACGCCATAGGGTATGGCTTGGGTAAAGGGCTGTTCGCAGCTGCGTTGCAACCATTGGGCAGTGGTGCGAGCCAGTTCGGGGTAAAGCACCACATTGAAATCGGCCTCGGCCAAGCGGCGCAGGTCGGCCACGCTGGCGTTGAGCGGGGCCACCACATTCACCGCAATGCCTAACTCTTGCAGTAACGATTGAATTTCTTTCACGTCATCGCGGTGTCTGAAGCCCAAAGCGGTGGGGCCCAAAATATTGCAACTGGCTTGGCGACCTGCCAAGGGCGTTCGGCTGTGGCCCACTGGCACCAAGTTGCGTACCAAGTGGTAGAAGGTTTCCGAGGCACCCCAGTTTTCTTTGCGCTGGTAAGCCGGCAGCTCTAGAGGCACCACGGGGATGGGCAGGTTCAAGGCCAGCGCCAAGCCACCCGGGTCGTCTTGGATGAGCTCAGCGGTGCAAGAAGCGCCCACCAGCATGGCATTGGGTTTGAAGCGCTCATGGGCCTCACGCGCCGCGTTTTTAAATAATTCTGCGGTGTCTCCACCCAAGTCGCGGGCCTGGAAGGTGGTGTAGGTAACGGGTGGGCGGCGTGGCAAACGCTCGATCATGGTGAACAACAAATCGGCATAGGTGTCGCCCTGAGGCGCATGCAGCACGTAATGCACATCGGTCATGGCCGTGGCCACGCGCATAGCACCAATATGCGGGGGGCCTTCGTATGTCCAGAGAGTGAGTTGCATGGTGTCTGACCTTATGCGGCGAGTTTGATGCGACGGCGCAGGGGGCGGCTGAACAACTCGGCCAAATCGGCTGCTTGCTCATAGCCTTGAATGGGGGTGAACACCAGTTCGATGGCCCACTTGGTGGTCAAGCCTTGGGCCTCAAGGGGATTGGCCAGCCCTAAGCCGCACACCACCAGGTCGGGTGCGGCGGCATGGCATCGGTCGATTTGGTTTTCCACATGCTGACCCTCGGTGATCTGAGAGCCTGGGGGCAACAAGGCGAGTTCCTCGCTCATGAGCTTGCGGTGCAAATAGGGTGTGCCAATTTCGGCCAACTGCATGCCCAGCTCGCGGCTGAGAAAGCGCGCCAGCGGAATCTCCAACTGCGAGTCGGGAAAGAAGAAGATTTTTTTGCCGGCCAAATGCACTTTTTGACGCGCCAAAGCGGCCTCTGCACGTTGGTGGGGCGCATGGGTCACCGCCTCAAATTGGGTTTTGCTCACACCCCACTCGCTGGCCGCGGCTTGCAGCCATAGGGTGGTGCCTTCTGCGCCTAAAGGAAAAGGCGCAGCAAGGCGTTGGGCTCCGCGAGACTCCAGCGCCAAGCTTGTATCGGCCAGAAACGGCTGGGCCAGCAAAAAACGCGTGTTGGGGCCAATAGCTGGCAAGTCGGTGCTGTTTCGGGGCGGGAAGAAATCGAGTTGGGTGATACCCATATCGGCCAATATGCGACGCATTTGGTCTTCCACCACATCGGCCAAGGTGCCCACCACCAGCAAGCGTTTGTCAGCCTGGGCGTCGAGTGTGGGCAAAACCGGCACCAGCGCTTGCAAGCAAGCGTCTTCGCCTTGGGTGAAGGTGGTTTCTATGCCGCTGCCCGAGTAATTGAGCACCCGCACGCGAGGCGTGTGCACACGGCTCAGACGTTCGGCGGCGCGCGATAAATCGAGCTTGATGACCTCGGAGGGGCAAGAGCCCACCAAAAACAAGGTGCGTATATCGGGGCGACGGCTCAGCAGCTTGTCGACCACTTTGTCGAGTTCGTCATTGCAGTCGGCCAAGCCGGCCAAATCGCGCTCATCGATGATGGCGGTGCCAAAGCGTGGCTCGGCAAAAATCATGACGCCCGCGGCGGATTGGATCAGGTGGGCGCAGGTGCGCGAGCCCACCACCAAAAAGAATGCATCTTGGATTTTTCTATGCAACCAAATAATGCCAGTCAAGCCGCAAAACACCTCGCGTTGGCCTCGTTCAGTGCGCACCGTGGGCTCGGCGCAACCCGCCGCATCGCTGCGAATAGGGATCACCGCATTCATGCGGCCAACTCCTTATGCAAGGCGATGGTGGCGCGCTCTTGGATGCGGGCGGCTTTGAGTTTCCAAAGAAATTGCGCGGCGTTGACGGCGTAGGCTGCATAAGCAGCCAAGGCCAACCACATTTGCTCGCGCCGACTCATATCGCCTTCATACAGCGACCACAGGTAGGCGGTGTGCAAAGCCAGCACCAAAAAGCTGAACACGTCTTCCCAGAAAAAAGACTTGGCAAACAACCACTTGTCGAAAACCACCTTTTCCCAAATAGAGCCCGTGACCATGATGGCGTAGAGCACCAAGGTTTTGAAGACCACCGACCACACTGCCAGCATCTCGCCTTCGCCTGTGACCATGAAGCGGGTGATCAGGCATACGCTCACGGCAAACACGATGAATTGAAAAGCCGCCAAAAAGCCTTGAACTGGCGTCCAAATGGTGTTGTCGCGGCGGACACGCTCTTCGGGGGTGTACAAGCCTGCGCTGATGACAGTGGTTGAGACAACTTCGTTCATGGGGAAAAGTTTTTTTCAGAGTTGATTAACTTTAGAGATCTATGGGCATAGTGTCAACTTAAATTGACGTTATTTAATAATGACAATAACGGGGTTTTCCCTAGGTTGAATGTGTCAAAAAAATATGACACTAAGATCACTTTTGAATTCTGTGAACACACCGGACCGAGAAATTGAGTCATGAGTAAGCCCCTAAACCCTGAAATAACAGCGCCCTTGAGCTTGGCTTTGAAAGATCTTGTTATCCCTAAGTTGCTGCAAGTTGCGGGCTCGGAGCAGTCAGGGTTGCCTTTTTCCGAGCAGCAAAGCCAGCTTCTGGCCAAAACCTGTTTGTTATCCCCATCCCATGAAATTGAATCCTGTGTCTTGAACATGATTGGACAGGGCTTGAAGCTGGAAACCGTGTTTTTACAAACCATTCCCAGCGCCGCCAAACTGTTTCACCAGTGGTGGGCGCAAGATGAAATTGACTTTGTGGCGGTCACCCAAGCCAGTTACCGCTTGCAAGAATTGGTCTACAAACTCAGTGCTGAATTTGTATTGAGCGGGCCCCAATGTGGTGGCTTGTCCAGCTATGCAGCGTTGCTGGTGAATACCCCCCAATCTCAGCATTCTTTGGGTCTGCTCATCCTGTCCCAATATTTCAAACGCTATGGCTGGCAGGTCGTGGGAGACACCACTTGGCGAGAGCCGGACATGGTGATTGCAGTGCAGTCTGGTTCTATCGATTTATTGGGCCTGTCGGTCAGTGATGAAAGGCAATTGGGCTATTTGAAAAAACTCATTGCCACTTTGCGCAAGAAATCACTCAACCCTGATTTGTTGGTGATGGTGGGCGGCCCCTTGCTGGCCACCCATGATCATTTAGCCCCATGGTTGGGCGCTGATTTTTCGTGTTTGCATGCTGATGAGGCGCAGTTGATGGCAATACAAAGGGTGGATCAGGCACGCAAGCCGCATGAAAAATCTTCGCTAAAGTTGTTTTAAAGTATCAAACAGCTTAGACAAACTGAGCTTAGAATAGGGGAAAACCCAAGTTGCATTTGCCCTCGGGTTTGCCAGAAGGTTGGACCAAGGACATGATTGTTGATTTAACCAATTTAATCTTTTTAATATCTTGATAACGCCAGACCTAAATTCTATTCATTTACAGCAGTTGCTGCCAGGTTTGGTTGACATCATGATGGTATTGGACAAGCAGTCGACAGTGCTGGAAGTGACTGTTTTTGGCAAAGATTTACAGCGTTTGGACTGCTCTTTTTTTAAGGGGCGCTCTGTCAAAGACTTTCTCAGTTTCGACAGCCAAGAAAAATTTTCCAGCATGTGGGACTCGGTGGTCAAAGCCCAAGCCCCAACCTGGCGACATGTCAATTTCTCACCCTCTGCAGGCCAAGATCTGCCTTTACAAGTCAGTTTGGTCTCTCAGGAAAAAGACCAAACCGTGTGGCTGTTTGGCCGCGATTTAAGCAGCTTGTCGCAAATGCAGCACCGTTTGGTCGAAGCCCATCAATCCATGGAGCGCGACTTCTTGCGATTGCGCCACATGGAGGCTCGTTACCGCTTGCTGTTCGAGTCTGTCGCCGACCCGATGTTGGTGGTCGATGTGGCCCAACGCCGCGTCATGGAGGCCAACAGTGCGGCCCAACTGCTGTTCAAAGAAGTCAACCGCAAATTGCCCGGAACCGATGTGGTTCAGTTGTTCGACCCTGACAAGCGAGAGGCGCTGGACAACTTGCTACGCCAAGCGCAAAACTCGGGTCGCATGGAGTCGGGGCGGATGCGCTTACTCAAAGCAGAACAAGATTGCAATTTGCATGCATCGGTGTTCGTGCAAGAAGGTGGACCGCAATTTTTATTGCGCTTACAGGCTTTGAGCTCGCAGCAAGCCAGCCAATCCAGCGCGCCGGTGATCGATTGGTTTCACCACGCGCTCGATCAAGCGCCGGTGGGTTTTGTGGTGGCTGACCGCTTGGGCACGGTGCTGGCCAGCAACCCCGAGTTTTGCAGCATGGTGGGCGTGGCGTCTCACACCATGTTGGCAAATAAAAGTCTGGAAGAGTGGCTCGCCCGTGGCGGTGTCGATTTGGGCGTGTTGCTGACCAATTTACGCCAGTCGCGCACCCTGCGCAGTTTCGCCACCGATTTGCGCAGCATGGTGGGCGTGCTCATACCGGTAGACATCACTGCCGTGACCTTGAATGGCCAAGACCCCACTTATGGGTTTTTCTTTCATCAAATCTCTGGCTCACGCAACCGCGACGTCATGCCGGCCACCTCGGGTGGCATGGCCGACTCGGTGGCACAGTTGTCGCAATTGGTCGGTCGCATGCCGATGAAAGAAATCGTTGGCGAGACCAGCACCATGATCGAGCGCATGTGTATTCAGGCGGCTTTAGAACTTACCCAAAACAACCGTGCCTCGGCCGCCGAGATGTTGGGCTTGTCGCGCCAAAGCCTTTATGTGAAATTACACCGCTATGGCATGGTTGCCGAAGACGAACCCGAGTAAACCCTAGATCTCACAAAAAAGCGTCAACTTAGATTGACATTTTATTTTGTCAAATGAAAAATGGGGGTATGGCGCTTCCCAAACCCTCCGCTGTATTAGAGCTTCTCAAGCCGGTTACTTGGTTTCCGCCCATGTGGGCGTTCGCCTGCGGTGCGGTGTCTTCTGGGCAGCCGCTATCTGACAAAGTTGGCTTACTTATCAGCGGTATTGTGTTGACCGGCCCCATGGTGTGTGCCTGCAGCCAAGCGGTGAACGACTGGTTTGACCGCCATGTTGATGCTATCAATGAACCCCAGCGGCCGATTCCCTCGGGGCGTATGCCCGGGGCTTGGGGCCTTGTCATCGCCATTGTTTGGACCTTGTTGTCCATGTGGTGGGCGTGGCAGTTAGGTACTTGGGTTTTTGGCGCCACTTTGCTGGCGCTGGCACTGGCTTGGGCCTACAGCGCCCCGCCTTTTCGACTCAAAAAAGACGGCTGGATAGGCAACGCCGCTTGCGCCCTCAGTTACGAAGGCTTGGCTTGGGTCACGGGTGCTGCCGTCATGCTGGGCGGCGCCATGCCCGACGCCACCATCATCACCTTGGCGCTGCTCTACAGCTTGGCGGCTCACGGCATCATGACCTTGAATGACTTCAAAGCCATAGAGGGAGACCGCCAAATGGGCATTTTTTCTTTGCCGGTGCAACTGGGTGTCAAAGGCGCGGCAGGCACCGCCTGCTGGGTCATGCTGCTGCCGCAATTTGTGGTGGTGGCCTTGTTGCTGTTTTGGGGTTTGTTACCTTACGCGGTGGCGGTCTTATTGTTGATTTATGCACAAATTCCTTTAATGATGCGCTTCATGCGCGACCCCGTGGGCCGCGCCTTGCGTCTGAGCGCTTTTGGCGTGCCCTTGTTGGTCGCCGGCATGATGGTCAGCGCCTTTGCTTGGCGCAATGCCCCGCAACACCCTATTCATTCACAGGCTGCTGACGCAGGCACTGTTTCTGTTTCTGTTTCTGTTACCCAATCCCTTCAGGAGTACTCTCATGCAAAACCTAACCTATGACGTGGTGGTGGTCGGCGGCGGACCGGCCGGTGCAACCGCGGCCGACGATTTGGCCAAACTGGGGCGGCATGTGTTGCTTCTCGACAGGCAAGGGCGTATCAAGCCCTGTGGCGGCGCCATCCCGCCCCGCCTGATCAAAGATTTCGCCATACCTGATGAATTGTTGGTGGCCAAGGCGCGTGCTGCGCGCATGGTTTCGCCCAAAGACAAAAAAGTCGACATTCCTATCGAGGGCGGTTTTGTCGGCATGGTCAACCGAGACCAGTTTGACGAGTGGCTGCGGGTACGCGCAGAAAACCATGGCGCAGTTCGTCAACGCGGCATATTTGACAAACTCAGCCGCGACGACGATGGCGTCAGCCGTGTGCACTTCACCATCCGCACCGACGACGGTTTGGAAATGCCCGCCAGTGTGCGCGGCAAATGCATCATCGGCGCCGACGGTGCGCGCTCTGAAGTAGCAAAGCAAGCCGCCGTGCCAGGCGCAGAAAAAACCAAGTATGTTTTCGCTTACCACGAGATCGTCAAAACGCCCGACAACATGCTGCAAACCGATGCCGACCCCTCGCGCTGCGATGTGTATTACCGAGGCAGTTTGTCCCCCGACTTTTACGGTTGGGTCTTTCCCCATGGCGACACCATGAGTGTGGGCACCGGCAGCGCCGACAAAGGTTTTTCATTGCGCAGTGCAGTCAGCCGTTTGCGCGACGCGGCGGGTTTGCAAAACGCCACCATTTTGCGTCGTGAAGGCGCGCCCTTGCCCATGAAGCCCTTGCCGCGCTGGGACAACGGCCGCGATGTGGTGCTGGCCGGCGACGCCGCGGGTGTGGTGGCACCGGCTTCGGGTGAAGGTATTTACTACGCCATGCTGGGCGGGCGATTGGCTGCCGATGCAGCGCATGAATGCTTGTTGCAGCGCAATCCCGCTGCCCTCAAACAGGCCCGTAAACGCTTTATGAAAGACCACGGCACCGTGTTTTGGGTGCTGGGCATCATGCAGTATTTTTGGTACAGCACCGATAAGCGCCGCGAGAGTTTTGTGAAGATGTGCGAAGACAAAGATGTGCAAAAACTCACCTTCGATTCGTATATGAACAAAAAGCTTGAGCGCACCAAACCCATGGCACATGTGAAGATTTTCTTCAAAGACATGGCGCATTTGATGGGCATGGCCAAAACCTAAGGGCTGGCTGGGTTGAGCGTTTCAGCCTGCGTACTTAGACAAAGTTTTTACAAGGTATTGCACGCACTGCGTGGGTGCCTCCTCGTGCACCAAATGCCCAAAACCAGCCCAGCTTTCCAAGTGCCCATCAGCCAGCAAGCCCAGCGCTTGTTGGGCTTGCGCGGGTGGCACAGCGCGGTCGCGCAGGCCCACCAGCATATGCACGGGGCAGCGCAACTGCCGCACGGTGTGCGCGCCCTGCGACAAGTCCCAAGCAGCCATCATTTTCAAAGCGCCAAGGGCGTGTTCCGGGTCAGCAACCAACTCGGCGTAAAGCGCTTTGCCGGCTTCGTTCAACACCGAACCCGTGCCATCGAGCAACTTCTCCAACATGCCCGGGCCGCTGGCCTGTTTGGCAAACCACTGCGGTACAAAGGGTGTGAGCGCCAGCAACTTCGCCGCCGGCGGAAACAGCAGTCCGGCCAAGCCAGGCAGCGGCAGCCAAGCGGGGTTGATGCCTATCAAGGCTTGGGGTGACAGTCGCTGGGCTATGACCATTTGCGCGGCAATGGCCGCACCTGCCGAGTGAGCGATGAACACATCCACCGGCACTGCAAGCGACTGCATCAAAGCGTGCAAGCTGGCTGCCATGCCCGGCAGCGACATGCCATTGCCGGTTGCCAATGAGCTGAAACCGTGGCCAGGTAAATCCACCACCCACACTTGTGCGTGTTCGGCCAGTGGCTCTAGCAAATCGCGCCAGGTATGGCCGGACGCACCCGTGCCATGAATCAGCAACACCCTAGGCCCTTGTTGCCCCGCTTGTTGCACATGCCAGCGCACGCCGCCGGCTTGCACAAAACGGCTGCGTTCGGCATGTGGCCATGTGGGGCTATAGGCTTGCCAATCCATGTCAGCGCGCGGCGGCTTGCACCACTTGCGCCATGCGTTGGCTGCTGGCCTGTGGCAAAGGCACATAGCGCGAGCCCATGGCCTGAGCGATTTGCTCGGCTTGTGGCTCAGGGCGCGCCGAAGTGTCTATCCAAATGCTGGGTAAGCCTTGGGCCCGCCAAGCGTTGGCCCAAGACAGCGACTCTTGCAAGGCCTGTGCTCGACCGCCGATGCCTTGCAAACTCACATTGGCGCGGCCATCACACAACATGACCAAGCTGGGGCTCACGCCCAAGCGACGTTGTTGCAGCGCCAGTTCCAGTGCCAATTTGATGGCGTGAGGCAAGGGCGTGCCGCCGCCACCGGGCAATCCGGCCAAGCTGCGTTTGGCGCGCACCAGCGATTTGGTGGGGGGCAAGAGCACCTCGGCCTGCGTGCCGCGAAAACCCACAACACACACCTGATCGCGCCGCGAATAGGACTGCGCGAGCAGCAACTCCACTGCGCCCTTGGCCTCGGCCAAACGGTGCAGCGCCGCCGAGCCCGAGGCATCAATGGCAAAAATCAAACAGGTTTGGGACCGCTGGGCAAACCGGTGAATATGGAAGTCTTCGGCGCGAATCTTCAAGCGCGGCGTCAAGGCCTTGGTACCGGCGGAAATGGCACTTGGGCTGCGCAGTTTTTGCCGTGGTGCGGCGTGCCCCAAAGTGGCCAGCACATGCAAACGAGCCCCTTGGCGGGGCAGACCCGGACGCGGCGGCAGGGGTGAGCCGCGGCTGCGGCTTTGGCGAATTTCGCCGCTGCGGCTTTGGCCACCGCCTTTGATTTGGGTGGCGCGCGCACTGGCCAGCTGCGCCAGCACATCGGGGGGCAAACTGGCCAAGGCCGCTTCAAGCAGGATCTCGCCCAAGTCTTGCGGCGGCGAGTCTTCTTCCGGCGCGTCGGGG
>Ga0187844_10002557_pt1 | contig 12772 bp, 4 predicted proteins | sample SpaLakP09_SKY_50_FD_134517 | JGI IMG/M metagenome (GOLD analysis project Ga0187844, IMG submission 134517) | Oligotrophic lake water microbial communities from Sparkling Lake, Wisconsin, USA - SP09_SKY_50 | ecosystem: Environmental > Aquatic > Freshwater > Lake | place: USA: Sparkling Lake...
GGCGCGTCGGCGGGCGCGGCACCTGCGGAGCATCGGACGGCACCGCCTCGGCGCCCGGTGCCGGCACCGGGCGCCGAGGCGGTGCCGTCCGATGCTCCGCAGGTGCCGCGCCCGCCGACGCGCCGGCAGCTCTGCGCCAAGCCGGACGATCGGGGCGACACCATGGTCGACGGCATGCAGGTGACGATGGAGGAAACCACCTGTGCGGCGGCGCTGTGGCTCGACGGACTGTTCGGCGAGCCGCGCAACCTCGACACCGCGCGCAAGACCAGCGGCTTCCTCGAATCCTCGGTGAACTGGTCGGAGTTCAAGGACTGGGACCAGCGCACGCGCTTCCGCGTCCGCTTCAAGGTGCCCAACCTGAAGAACCGCGTGTCCGCGGTGTTCGGCCGCGACAACGAGAACGACGTCGTCCGTGACCGCGCGGAAGGTTTCGCCGTCCGCTCCGCGTTGCCGCAGATCGCGGAGGACGATTCCTGGCTCGCCGGCCTGGGTTACTCGTTCCCCGGTAGCGAACGCTTCAAGACCGATTTCCGGATAGGGGCCGCCGGAGTGGCCCATCCGCGCGTCTACGTGCAGCAGCGCGCGCGCTACATCGCCTATGCCGACGAGGAAGACCTCTTCTATCTGCGCGGGACCGGCTTCTGGACCAGCCGTCAGGGCTTCGGCGTGACCGCCGGCGTCGACTACAGCCATGTGCTGACCAAGACGCTGCTGCTGCGCGTCACCGATGTGGGCACCGTCAGCGAAAAGACCGTGGGCCTGGACTGGTTCTCGGGCGTCATCCTGTACCACAACCTTCGCGAGGAACGCGCGATGGCCTACGAACTGCTGATCCGTGGCCAGACCGACGAACCCGAGCCGCTGTACGAGTACGGCGGCCGCGTGGTCTACCGGCATCCCTTCATGCCCAAGCGGCTGTATGTCGAATTCCTGGTGGGCTACAGCTGGCCGCGCGACGACCCGGCGGAAAAGCGCGAGGGTTCCGCACAGGCCGGCATCAGCCTCGAGATTCCATTCGGACAGCGCGACGACGACTGAGACGCCGTGTTTTGTGCCGGAGCGCCATCGATCGCAACGGCTCGGCCATAGGCAGCACCGGCTCGCGCGCGAAGAATTCGCGGCCTCACGCGAACCCCCTCGCAAGGCCTCGCGCCTGCGATCCGAACCTGGAGCTTTCATCGATGCCGGCTTACAAGGCGCCCCTGCGCGACATGCGCTTCCTCATCAACGAGGTCTTCGACTTCCCCGCGCATTACGCGGGCCTGGCGAACGGCAAGGATGCGGACGCGGAGACGGTTTCCAGCATCCTCGACGAGTGCGCCAAGTTCTGCGAAGAGGTGTTGTCCCCGATCAATCTTTCGGGCGACGAGGAAGGCTGCCACTTCGAGAATGGCGCGGTGCGCACACCCAAGGGCTTCAAGGAGGCCTACGACCAGTACGTCGCCGGCGGCTGGCAGGGCCTGTCGCATCCGCCCGAGTTCGGCGGTCAGGGTCTGCCGATGTCGATGGGTCTGTTCAAGTCCGAGATGATGGGCACGGCGAACTGGTCGTTCACGATGTATCCCGGGCTGTCGCTGGGCGCGATGAACACGATCATGCAGTACGCCACGCCCGAGCTGCTCAAGGTCTACATGCCGCCGCTGGTGGAGGGCCGCTGGACCGGCACGATGTGCCTCACCGAGCCGCAGTGCGGCACCGACCTGGGCCAGGTGAAGTCCAAGGCGGACCCGGTCGGCGACGGCTCGTATCGCATCACCGGCACCAAGATCTTCATCTCGGCCGGCGAACACGACCTTGCCGAGAACATCATCCATGTCGTGCTCGCGCGCCTGCCGGATGCGCCGCCGGGAACTCGCGGCATCTCGCTGTTCGTCGTGCCCAAGCATCTTCCGGCCGCCGACGGCAGCGCGGGCGATGCGAACGCGGTGGTGTGTTCGTCGATCGAACACAAGATGGGCATCAAGGCCTCGGCCACCTGCACGATCAACTTCGAGAACTCGCTCGGCTGGATGCTCGGCGAACCCAACAAGGGTCTCGAAGCGATGTTCACGTTCATGAACACCGCGCGCATCGGCACCGCGGTGCAGGGCGTGGCGCACGCGGAACTCTCGTTCCAGGGCGCACTGGCCTACGCCAAAGACCGCCGCTCGATGCGTGCGCTGTCGGGCAAGAAGGAACCCGAGAAGGTCGCCGACGCGATCATTCACCACGCCGATGTGCGCCGGATGCTGCTCACGCAGAAGGCCATCGCCGAGGGCGGCCGCGCGATGATCTATTTCGCCGCGCAGTACGCCGATCACATGGTCAACGGCATCCTCGAGAACGACCCGGCCAAGTACAAGGAGTGGGACAACAAGCTCGGCTTCTTCACGCCGATCCTGAAGGGCTTCCTCACCGAGATGGGCCTGGAGGCGGCGAACCATGGCATGCAGGTGTTCGGCGGCCACGGCTACATCAAGGAGCACGGCATGGAGCAGATCGCGCGCGACGCGCGCATCGCCACGCTCTATGAAGGCACGACGGGCATCCAGGCGCTGGACCTGCTCGGCCGCAAGGTGCTGCTGCAGACCCGCGGCAAGGCCGTTCGCGAATTCACCGGCCTGCTCGCCCGCTTCGCGATGGACCACATGACGCACTCCAAGATGCGCCGCTACGCCACGGAGCTCGCCAAGCTCGCGGCCGAGTGGAACGTGCTGGCGGTGCGCATCATGTTGTCGGCGCGCAAGGACCGCGAGGTCGTGTCCAGCGCCAGCCATCACTTCCTGATGTATTCGGGCTACGTGACGATGGGCTACTTCTGGGCGCGGATCGCGTCGGTGGCTTCGCAGAAGCTGGCGCAGGAGAACGGCAGCGAGAGCACCGAGTTCTACAAGGCCAAGATCGCGACGGCGCGCTTCTACTTCGACCACATCCTTCCGCGCGCCCGCGGCCACGCGGCCTCGATGGTCAAGCCCAGCCAGTCGATGACCAAGCTCCCGGTGGAGAGCTTCGTCTTCGAGTGAGCCGCCACGCAGCGTAGCCCGGGGTTCCTCTCGCATACGAGGCGCAACCTCGGGCTACGGGTTGCGCGATCGCCACACGGTTTGCACACGATTTCCCGCAAACCGCCACGGTCGCTCCCTAGAATGTTGACGGCGACTCACGGTCGTCTTCATCGCAGGGGCGAAACATGGCGGGGCTGAAGAAGCTGCTGGCGGGGATCCGGCAGGCGTTGGGTGTGCTCGGCGGCGCGATCGCCGCCCTCTTCTCCGCGGTGTTCGGATCGGTGGACTGGTACGCGCCGGACTGGCTGCGCTTCCTGGGCCAGCGCGTCCGCGCCGGCTGCAACGCACTCGTCGCGAGCAGCCGTGCCCGGCCTGCACGGATGGCCGGCATCGTCGGCGTCGTGGTGGCCCTGATCGCCGGCAGCTACGGTGGCTGGCGCTGGTATCAGTCGCTGCCCAAGCCGCAGCTCGTCAGCTTCGAAGTCAACGCGCCCGGCCGCACCTGCTACGAGTGCGATCCGGTCGGCGCACCCAACCCGCTGCGCGTGCGCTTCTCCGAATCGGTGGCGCCCATCGAGGTCGCCGGCAAGCCGATCGACGAGGCCGCCAAGCTGGTGACGCTGTCTCCCGCGCACCCGGGCAAATGGCAGTGGATCGACGACAAGTCGCTGAGTTTCGAGCCGTCCGAAGACTGGCCGGTCGGACAGGTGTTCAAGGTGGACTTCGCGAACAAGAAGTTCGTTGCCGGCCACCAGAAGCTGGACAAGTACGGCTTCGAATTCACCTCGCCCGCGTTCGAGGCCAAGGTGAAGAACACCGAGTTCTACCAGGACCCGATGGTGGCCACCGACAAGAAGGCGGTGCTCACCCTGAGCTTCAGCCACCCGGTCGACGCCGCGGATCTGGAGAAGCGCATCGGCCTGAAGCTGCTCGACAAGATCGCCGACGGCCAGGAGAAGGACCTGGGACCGGTGGCTTACCAGGTCACGTACGACAAGCTCAAGCTCGAGGCCTACATCGCGTCGGGGCAGCTCCAGGTTCCGCAGAAGGAAGGCCGCCTCGAGTTCGTCATCGAAGACGGTCTGCGCTCTGCACGCGGCGGCAACCAGACCACGGACGATCTGAAGTCCGAGGTGAAGGTCCCGGGCATCAACTCGCTGGCGGTCAACGAACTCAAGCTCGACCTCGCCCGCGACGAGAACAACGATCCGCAGCAGGTCGCGGTGCTGGAGTTCAACTTCCCGGTTCCCGAGAAGGACACCGGCGCCAAGCTGAAGGCCTGGCTGCTGCCCGAGAAGCATCCCGATCCGAAGATCCAGGCGGAGTTCGAGGACAGCAACAAAGGCCAGCCCTACGACTGGAGCGGCAACGGCGCAGACAACCGCATCCTGGAGAAGTCGCAGCCCATCGCGTTCAAGCAGATCCTCGGCGAGCGCGACAACAGCGAACTGCAGTCCTTCTCCTACGCCACCGAACCCGGCCGCTTCATCTACGTGCGCCTCGAAAAGGGGCTGACGGCCTTCGGCGGTTATCGCCTCGGCGACACGCAGGAGCGCCTGCTGCGCGTGCCCGAATACCCGCGTGAGCTGCGCGTGGTCTCGCAAGGCTCGCTGCTGGCGATGTCCGGCCCCAAGCGCCTGAACCTGATCTCGCGCGACGTTCCGGCAATGAAGGTCGAGGTCTCGCGCCTGCTGCCGCGCCAGCTGCAGCACCTGGTCTCGCAGACGCGCGGAGATTTCTCCAATCCGGAGTTCAACAACTACGGCTTCGGCGAGGACAACCTCACGGAGAAATTCTCGAAGACCGAAACGCTGGCGAAGATGCCGCCGGGCAAGCCGGCCTACACCGCGCTGGATCTCGCTCCCTACCTGAAGAACGACGGCGAGGATCGGCGCGGCATCTTCCTGCTCAAGCTGCAGGCCTGGGACGAGGCGAACAACCGCGCCATCAGCACCTCGCAGGTCGACCAGTGGGGCGACATGGTCGACGCGCCGGTGACCGACACGCGGCTGATCGTCGTCACCGATCTCGGCATCCTGATCAAGCGCAACCTCGATGGCTCACAGGATGTGTTCGTGCAGTCGGTTCACTCCGGAAAACCGGTGGCCGATGCGCGCGTCGAGATCATCGGCCGTAACGGCCTGCCGGTGCTCGACCGCGTCACCGATGCGGAAGGCCACGTGCGGTTCACGTCGCTGAAGGATTTCCAGCGCGAACAGCAGCCGGTGATGGTGCTGGCCCGCAAGGAAGGCGACACCAGCTTCCTGCCGCTGGACTATCGCGTGCGCGAACTCGACATGTCGCGCTTCGACATCGGTGGCGTCGGCAACAGTTCGGACAAGAACGCACTGAGCGCCTACCTGTTCTCCGATCGCGGCGTGTACCGGCCCGGAGAAGAGATCCGCCTGGGCGCGATCGTGCGCACGCAGGACTGGAGTCCCCTGCCCCCCGGCCTGCCGCTGCTGCTGGAAGTCACGGACCCGCGTGGCCAGGTCGTGCGCAAGGAGCGCATGCCGCTGACGGCGATGGGCCTCGAGGAAATCCTTCACATGACGAAGCCGGCATCGCCGACCGGCACGTGGACGTTCAGCCTGTCGATCGTCAAGGACCAGTACCGCAACGATCTGATCGGCTCGGTGACGGTGCTGGTGCGCGAGTTCGAGCCGGACCGGCTGAAGATGACCGCGCACCTGTCGACCGAGGTCGCGCAGGGCTGGGTGTCTCCCGACCAACTGAGCGCGCGCATCGATCTGCAGAACCTGTTCGGCGCACCCGCCGAGAGTCGCCGCGTGACGGGCACGCTGCGCCTTTCGCCCACGGTGCCGACGTTCCCGCAGTTTCCGGGTTACGCGTTCTCCGATCCCCAGGCCGCCAAGGAAGGCTTCACCGAAGACCTCGCGGAAACGCAGACCGACGAGAAGGGCGCGGCGGAATTCGAGTTGCGGCTGGATCGTTTTGCGAGGGCCACGTATCGCCTTCAGCTGGTAACGCAGGGCTTCGAGGCCGAGGGCGGGCGCGGTGTCGCTGCTGAAGTCACGCAACTGGTTTCAAACATGCCCTTCCTGGTCGGCGTGAAGACCGACGGGGATCTGTCGTACGTCGGAAAGAACGCCGATCGCAGCGCGAGCCTGATCGCCGTGGATCCGAAACTCGCGAAGACCGAGGCCAAGGACCTGAAGCTCAAGCGCATCGAGATCAAGTACGTCTCGACGCTGGTCAAGCAGGGCAACGGCACGTTCAAGTACGAGTCGCGGCGACGCGAGATCGGCCTGTCGGACGTGGCGCTCACGGTACCGGCCGCGGGCCACAAGCTCGCGCTGGATGCCTCGACACCGGGCAGCTTCGCGTACCTGGTATTCGATGCCGGCGGGCAACAGCTCGCGCGTCTGGACTACACGGTCGCGGGCGAGGCCAATCTCTCGGCACGTCTCGAGAAGAACGCGGAGCTGCAGCTCGCGCTGTCGAAGAAGGACTACGCACCCGGTGAGGAGATCGAATTCCAGGTGACCGCGCCGTACACCGGCGCGGGCCTGATCACCATCGAGCGCGACAAGGTGTACGCGTGGAAGTGGTTCTCGGCCGACACCACCGCCAGTACGCAGCGCATCACGCTGCCCGCGGAAGGCCTCGAAGGAAACGCCTACGTCAGCGTCAGCTTCGTGCGCGATCCCGGCTCGGCCGAGATCTACACGAGCCCGCTGAGCTACGGGGTGGCGCCGTTCTCCATCAACGTCGATGCGCGACGTAGCAAGGTCGATGTGGCCTTGCCCGCACGCGTGAAGCCGGGCGAAACCGCGACCTTCCGTTACAAGGCGAGCCGGCCGTCGAAGATGGTGCTGTTCGCCGTCGACGAGGGGATTCTGCAGGTCGCGCGCTACACCTCGCCCGATCCGCTCGGCTTCCTGTTCCAGAAGCGCAGCCTCGACGTCGGCACGCTGCAGATCCTGGATCTGATCCTTCCGGAGTTCCGCGCGGCGCTGATGCAGGCCGCTCCCGGCGGCGACGCCGACGGCCTGCTCGCGCAGCACCTGAATCCGTTCAAGCGCAAGACCGACATCCCGGTGGCGTACTGGTCGGGCATCGTGGATGCCGACGACACCGAGCGCACGCTCGAGTACGTCGTTCCCGATCACTTCAACGGCAAGCTGCGCGTGATCGCCGTCGCGGTTTCCGACGACGCCATCGGGGTGTTCGAAGGCGCAACGCTCGTGCGCGGCGACTTCATCCTGTCGCCGAATGCGCCGACGTTCGTGGCGCCCGGCGACACGTTCGAAGTGAGCCTGGGCGTCTCCAACCAGGCCGAGGGCTCGGGTGCGGACGCCAAGCTCGCGCTCAAGCTGGTCACCGGCAAGGGCCTGGAAGTGGTCGGCGGCGGCGAGCAGACCTTGGCGGTCGGAGAAGGTCGCGAATCCTCGATCCGCTTCAAGCTGCGAGCGACCGACGATCTTGGCGATGCGCGCCTCGTGTTCACGTCGGCGCTCGGGACCAAGACCGCGAAGCGCAGCATCGGCCTGTCGGTGCGACCGGCCACGCCGTACCGCACGCAGGTCAGCGCGTCGGTGGTCAAGGCGGGGGCCAAGCTCGACCAGACGGTGATGCGCGACCTGTATCCGCAGTTCCGCGAGCAGGAGGCGGGCATGTCCGCACTGCCGATGGGGTTGGCCGGCGGCTTCGTGTCCTACCTCGGCAACTATCCGTATTCCTGCACCGAACAGCTCGTCAGCCAGGCGATGCCGGCGCTGGTGATGCTCAAGCGGCCGGACTTCGGCCGCATCGAGCGTTACCCGAAGGCCGACTTCAACGGCCTGATCGCGGAGCTGCGTTCGCGTCAGAACCCGGACGGGGCCTATCGCTACTGGCCGGGCAGTTTCGAGCAGCACGAGTTCGTGTCGGTCTATGCGCAGCACGTGCTGATCGAGGCGGGCGAACGCGGCCAGTTGATTCCGCGCGACCTGATCGATCAGGGCAACCAGTACCTGCGCTTCCTCGCCACGCGTGACGGCAACACGCTCGACGAAGAGCGCAACGGCGCGTACGCGCTGTATCTGCTGACGCGCCAGGGCGAGACCTTGGGCGCCGAGGCGAGCCAGCTGCGTGGGCGCCTGGAGTCGCGCTACGCGGAGCAGTGGCGCGGCGACATCGCAACCGCGTATCTCGCGGCCGCGATGAAGCTGATGAAGCAGGATCGCGAGGCCGACACGCTGTTCTCGAAGATCGAACTCGCGGGCAAGCGTCCGGTGGATCGCTGGCATGGCGACATGACCGCCGACGCCGAACTGCTGTACCTCGCGGCGAAGCACTTCCCGAAGCGCCTCGAGAAATTGCCTGCCGGGTACGTGGACACGCTGGCCGATCGCATCACCCGGCACCAGTACCACTCGCTGTCGGCGGCCACGACGCTGCTGGCGCTGGATGCGTACGCCAACGTCGCGACGACGCGGACCGCGGGCAAGCTCAAGCTCTCCGAGCTGCTGGCGGACGGCAAGTCGAAGGATCTGGCGCTGCCTGCTGGCCTGTTCCCGAAGATCGAGTTCAGTGCCGCCGCGGCGAAGTTGCGATTCGGCAACGAAGCGGATCTGCCCGCCTTCTCGTTCGTCTCGCAGGCGGGCTTCGAGCGCACGCCGCCGAAGGAGCCGTTGCGCGAGGGCTTCGAGATCCTGCGCGAGTACACGGACAAGGACGGCAAGGCGATCACGGCCGTGAAGCAGGGCGAAGAAGTCACGGTGCACCTGAAGTTCCGGTCCATTACGCAGGCATCGAGCTGGAGCGTGGCGCTGGTCGACCTGCTGCCCGGGGGCTTCGAGATGGTGGTGCCGCCGACCGATGCGCAGACCACGGTGGCTCAGGCCAGCGACGACGAGGCCTCGACCAGCGAGGGCGACGAGGGCGACGAGGGCGAAGGCGATGGAAGCGCCGAGGAGCAGACCACCTGGGGTTGCCCGATCTGCCAGGCCGGCACCACCGCGAGCCTGTCCTTCGCCGATTTCCGGGAAGACCGTAGCGTGTTCTACGTCGGCGTCACGCCCGATCTGTCGGAGATCGTCTATCGCATCAAGGCGACCAACACCGGCACGTTCACGGTGCCGCCCGCGTACGGCGAAGGCATGTACGAGCGCGAGTTGAACGCACGATCGGCATCCGGCAGCGTGACCGTGACCGCCCCCTGAAGCGTCGCCGAAACCCAACGTAGCCCGGACGAAGTCCGGGGCGACTCGCGCCATCGGACAGGCGACCCCGGACTTCGTCCGGGCTACGTTGCGCTCAGCTTCGTCCCTCGATCTCGGAAAGGCTCTTCCGGAAGTGCCGGCAGCCGCCCGCGAGCAGCAGACACGCGAGGACTTGCGCGCCGCAGGCGACGATCGCCAGTGACAAGCCCACCTTTCGATCGTCGACGAACACGTAGTCGGTGCACATCGCGACCGCCGTAGGGCCGATGCCCAGGCCGATCAGCGTGACGACGAACAGGTAGATCGCCGACGTCTGGCCCCGCATCCGGTTGGGCACGAGGTCCTGGATCGCGGCCGCCGATACACCGAAGGGCATGCTGAAACAGAACGTCATCGGAAACACCAAGGCCGCGAGCCAGCCCGGACTGGGCATCACCGGAATCAGCAGCGCGAGCGGCGCGCCACAGCCCGCGGCGATCGCGCCCACGCGCAAGGTCGCGTCGCTGATGCCGCGTGCGCGCCAGCGATCGGCGAGCCATCCGGCGAAGACGATGCCCATGCATCCGGACACCGCGATGACGCTGCCGTAGATCACGCCGATGTCGCGGATCGGCCACCCGTACACGCGCTGCCAGACGCTCGGCAACCAGGCTTGCGCGGAATAGGAGGCCAGCGCCACGCAGGCGAATCCGAAGTTGTGCATCAGCACCGCCCGACGATGCCGCATCAGCGTGCGGATGACCTCGCGCAGAGGAATCGACGCAACGCTTGCGCCTTGTCGCACCGGCTCCCGGATCAACAGCAGGAACCACGCGAACATCAGGCCCACGCCGCACAAAACGTAGAACACGAGCTGCCACGGCCGCGTCGCGCCGACGATGGGCAGCACGAGTTCGCCCTGCTTCGAGGCAAAGCCGACGATCAGTCCGCCGACGAGCATCGCCGCACCGGCGCCCAGGAAGATGCCCATCCCGTACACGCTCATCGCGATGGATCGTCGCTCGGGCGGGAAGCTGTCAGCGATCAGCGAGTACGCCGCCGGCGAGAGCGCGGCTTCGCCAACGCCCACCCCCATGCGCCCGGCGAAGAGCTGCCAGTAATGCTGGGCCCCGCCGCAGAAGGCCGTCGCTGCACTCCACACCGCCACGCCCAAGGTCACGATCCAGCGTCGACTCGCCGTGTCCGCCAATCGTCCCAGCGGGACGCCGAAGAACGTGTAGAAGAGCGCGAAGGAGAAGCCCATCAGCAGGCTCATCTGCGTATCGGAGATGTCGAGGTCGCGACGGATCGGCGCGACCAGCAGGCTCAGGATCTGGCGATCGATGAACGACAGCATGTAGGCCAGCGTGAGCAGCCCGACCACGAACCATGCGTAGCTCGGACGGGGGTACACCCGCGGTACGGTAGTGACGGTTTGCACTGGCTCTCCTCTGCGCGTCCTCGTGGGGACGCGATTCTGTTCGGTGCCGCAGAGTCGGCGCCGTCTCCACGTGCCGTCAAGACGGACGCGCGCTCGCCGGACGCACAAAAAAAGGCGCCGGGACGAATCCCGGCGCCTTGATGCTTGCGGCTGAGGCGAAGACTTACTTCGTGCGCGCCTTCTTCTTGAGCGAGGAAGGATCGAAATCCTTGTCGTCGAAGTTCACGCTGAAGTCCGTGATCTTGTCTTCGTTGGCCAGCGCGGTCACGAAGTAACGCGTGCTCTGCAGGTCATAGATGATTTCCGGCGAGCCCGTGACGGTGGGGATGAACGGCGCGGTGATCAGGTGCGCTTCCTGCACCTTCCACAGCTGGCCACGCGCGTCGTAGTTGTCCACGCCGGCGATGGACCAGGAATCCTCGTCGACATAGAACGTGCGCTTGGCGAAGTTGTGGCGCACGCCGGCCTTCACGTTGGCTTCCACGACCCACACGCGGTGAAGCTCGTAGCGCGATTCGTCCTGGTTGACGTGAAAGGGCTTGAGCAGATCCTTGTACTTCACCAGCGGCGAATTGATCTGGTAGGAGTTGTACGGGATGTACATTTCCTTGCGACCGATCAGCTTCCAGTCGTAACGATCGAGCGAGCCGTTAAACACGTCGATCTGGTCGAAGTACTGCTCGTTGTCCGTGCCCACGGCCGGGTTGTCGTAGCCGACGTCCGGTGCGCGGTTCACGCGGCCGAGGCCGGGCGAGAAGATCCAGGCTGCGCGGCCCGAGCCGGCGTCCGGTCCGATCAGTTCATGCGCGAGCGTGAGCTGGCCGGCGACGCGCGGCGGCGAGATCGTCTCCGACAGATACAGCAGCAGGTACTTGTTGTCGGCCGCGGGCGGGTTCTTGTAGTTCGCGTACTTGAACTTCACGTTCTCGGTCAGCTTGGTGATCTGGAAGCTGCCGTCCGGCTTCACGATGGCCTGGTTGTTGAACCGGGTCACCGCGTTGCCGCGGTACTTCATGCGGTGGTTCCAGATGACTTCCGCGCCGCTCTTGGGAATCGGGAACGGGAAGCCCAGCGAGGCGCCCGTGACCAGGTCCGTGCCGGTGAGCTTGGCGCTGCTGGCGTTCTTGATCGTGGCGTCTTCGATCTCCTTGGGGAAGAAGCCGGTGCGCACGCCCTTGTAGAGCTGCATCTTGTAAGTGGGGTACTTCGCGAACAGCGCCTTGTGGCCGTCCGTGAGCTTGTCCTGGTACTTGGCCATGTTGGCCTTGGTCACCGTGTCGAACGGCTTGAGCAGGTCCGGCTTGATGGCCTTCTTGAACTCGGCCTCAAGCTTCTTGACGTCCTTGGTGCGCAGGCCTTCGAGGTACTGCGGCGTCCAGGCCTTCATGTCCGCGGTGAAATTCGCCCCGCCGGTGAACTCGGGAACCGAGCCATCCGCGTTGGCCGCCTTGATGGCGCCGATCGCGGTGAGCTTGCCTCCAAGATCGCTGGGCGCATCGGCCTGCGCGCTGGTCCATGTAAGGGTAGGAACCGCCGCGACCACAGCGGCGAGCGCCCAGCGGCGCGCGTTGAATGCACTCATTCTTGTCTCCTCAAGGCTTGGAGCGTTTTGTCTGGAATCCGCGCGCTGTCGCTCTTATGCCAGCCGCGAGTCGATCATAGGCTTGGAGAAATGAACCCGCCATGATTCGCCGCGTCACCGCGGCGTGTCGGACAGGTCAACTCAATCGGTGGGATCGATGGCGCGCGCCGGTCGATTGCGCCGGGAGTCGCGGTACTGAACCGGCGTCATCCCTGACCAGCGCTTGAATGCTCGATAGAACGTGCTCGGCTCGGAGAAGCCGGTCAGATAGACGATGTCTTCGACGGGTTCGGTGGTCCGGGCGAGGAGCTTGCGCGCCAGAGCGAAGCGAAAGTCCGCGAGCACCTGCGAGAAGCTGGTGCCAGCGCGGGACAGTTCGAAGCGCAGGCGGCGCGGCGCAATGCCCAGCTCGCGCGACACCTCTTCCAGATCGCACCGGTCCAGTTCGAGCCGCTGCGCGAACACGGCGCGGATGCGCTCGATCAGGTCCTCTCGCTTGAGCGTGGTCAGGCGCTTCTCGGCATGCTCCTCGTGCAACTGCAGCAATTCGGGACTGGAGCGCGGCGAACGATAGTCGAGCAGCTTGGCGTCGAACCACAGTTCGCTCTCCTTGCCC
>Ga0187844_10002559_pt1 | contig 12768 bp, 13 predicted proteins | sample SpaLakP09_SKY_50_FD_134517 | JGI IMG/M metagenome (GOLD analysis project Ga0187844, IMG submission 134517) | Oligotrophic lake water microbial communities from Sparkling Lake, Wisconsin, USA - SP09_SKY_50 | ecosystem: Environmental > Aquatic > Freshwater > Lake | place: USA: Sparkling Lake...
GGGGTAGGGATAGGCATAGGGATACGGGCGCACGTAATAGACCGGCGGCGCGACGACCACGGGCGGCGCGTACACCGGTGCGGTCGTCACGATGGGCTCGGGCGGCGGCGCGCCGGGTTCGCCCAGATCCGCCGGCGACACGCGCAGCGCGATGGTCTGGCCCGGGTCGTAGGGCAGCTGCACCGTGTATTCCTTGTCGGCGTAGATGTAGACCACGCGGTAGCCCACCGTGCGGTTTTCGTAGAAAGTCTGCACGCCACAGCGTTGCACTTCCTGCAGTTCGGTGGGTGGCGAGCCTTCGATGCGGTCGCCGATCACCGCGCCACCGATGGCGCCCAGCACCGTGGCCGCGCCTGAGCCTTGGCCGGCCGCATTGCCGACGATACCGCCAGCGATGGCGCCGATGGCCGCGCCCGCGCCGCTGCGGGGTGGCTGCACCGCAAGCTGCTCGCTGCTGCACACCCGGCGCGGCACCGGCACCTGCTGCACCACCGGGGTGGAGGACAGCACCAGCCCCTGCTCCTGCGCGGCACACAGGCCGGCGGCCAGCAGGGCAGCCGCCAGAACCAGCGTTCTCTTCATGGTCTTGCTCCTCGTCATGCCCTGTCTAACGCGGCCGGCCAGCGCTCAGCCGACGGGTTGGCCCGTCTTTTACCTGTCGCTTGTGTAAAGACGGCCGGGGTCGCGGCGGTGTAGAGTTTGCTGGTCCCGGTCCCACCACAACAACGAGGAGACATCATGATCCGCACACATGCTGCCCGGCTACGGGCCTTCCTGGCTTTTGCCTGCCTGGCCCTGACCGCCCTGACGGTCGGCGCACAGACCAAACCCCGCGTGCTCGACGCCGGCGTCGTCAACCCGGCTTCGGCCATCTACATCGGCAACAGCTTCTTCTATTACAACAACAGCCTGCACGGCCACGTGGGCCAGCTCATCGCGCAGGGCATGCCCGGGTTCCGCCACCGCGCCAGCTCGGTCACCATCAGCGGTTCGGGCTTCGACTGGCACGACGTCGACTCCTACTTCCGTCCCAATGCCATCGGTGGTTATTCCTTCGGCCCGAACAACGTGGTGAGCTTCAACAAGCTCGACAAGCTGTTCGACGTGGCCATCATGATGGACTGCAGCCAGTGCCCGCTGCATCCGCAGCTCAAGACCGTGTTCAAGGAATATGCGAAGAAGCACAGCGACACCGTGCGCAAGCACGGCACCAAGCCCGTTTTCTTCATGTCATGGGCCTACCAGGACGCGCCCGAGATGACGGCGCAGCTGGCCGAGGCCTACACCCAGGCCGCCAATGAGAACGACGTCTTCGTCATCCCCGCCGGCCTGGCCTTCGCGCGTTCCATTGCGCAGAAGCCGGATCTGAACCTGTATGTCGCCGACAAGCGCCACCCCAGCCTGGCCGGCACCTACCTGGCGGCCTGCACGGTGTACGCTTCGCTGTTCAAGAAGTCACCCGTGGGCCTGGCCTACAACGCCGGCCTGAACCCGGAGGTGGCGCGCCACCTGCAGACCGTGGCCTGGGAGACCGTGCAGGCCTATTACCAGCCCTGAGATGGGCCGCTCCGGCCAAAGCGCGAACCGCGCGTCCTGCAAGCACGCGGGCGTGAAGCGGTCTAGACTGCGTCCAGTCACTCAGGAGGCCCTTCATGTCCGTGTTGCCACGCCGCGTTCTTCCCGTCCTGGTCGGCATCATCTTCGGCCTGCTGGGCAGCTTCAGTGTGGCGCAGACCGCGCCCGCCACGGTCAGGCTGCGCGGTACCGTGGTGAGCGTGGCACCGGCGTCCCTTGTGCTCAAGACGCGTGAGGGCGAAGTGATCGAGCTGCAGCTCAGCGACAAGCTGGTGGTCAACGAGGTCTACCCCATCACCCTGGCTGATGTGCAACCTGGCAGCTTCATCGGCACGGCGGCGCTGCCGCAGGCCGACGGCAGCCTGCGCGCCATGGCCATCACCGTCTTCCCCGATGCGGCCCGCGGCACGGGCGAAGGTCACCGCCCCTTCGACCTGCAGCCCCAGAGCACCATGACCAATGCCACCGTGGCTGAAGTCTCGTCCCTGGGCGCGGGGCGCCGGCTGCAGCTGAAGTACAAGGATGGCGCGCAGACCGTTGTCGTGCCGCCCGAGGCACCCATCGTCACCTTCCGGCCCGGCGATCGCAGCCTGCTGGTGCCCGGCGCCAGTGTCTCGCTGACGGCACAGGCCATCAACGACAAGCCCACAGCCCTGCGCATCAATGCCGGGCGCAATGGCTTTGTGTTGCCCTATTGAGGACTGGCGTACCGTCCTTGTTTCCTCGCCTGCGCGACCGTTAAGATCGCCCGTCAGGGAGGAACATCAAGATGACCGAAGTCATTGGACGCTTTTTCAAATACCTGCTCGTGTTCGTGCTGGGCGCCGGTGGACTGGTGCTGGCCCTCAGCCATGACCGGCTCCATGTCTACCAGAGTGCTTTGCGCGAGACCTCGCCGCAGATCACCATGCGCTACGAACAACTGTCGGTGGACATGGACGAGCCAGCCGTGCGCCGGCACTTCCCGGGCGTCAACCTGGATTGTTTTGGCCAGCCCAAGGAAGCCAATGGGCTGGGCGACCGTGTCTGTTATGCCCCGATAGACGCGGCGGACGGCAATGCAGCACTGACGCTGGCACTCTTTTTCAACAAGGGTCGCCTCAGCGTGGCCGTGGTGCATGTGCCCTGGTGGCGCCATGTGGGCATGAGGAAGCGCCTGCTGGCCCGTTATGGGGAGCCCGGTTCCGGCGGGGTGACCGACAAGGGCACCCCGGTCCTGCGCTGGAAGCTTCCCAACGGCGACCTGGACTTTGGTCGCGACCGCGACCTCAATCCCTTGAACTGGAGCGGTGTGGTCTGGCTCGGCAAGGACAGCAGCCGCTGAGGCGCGACTTACTTCTTGGCCGCGCGGTTGCGTTCCAGCTGCGCGTCCACCAGCGCCACCACCTCGTCCACGGCGGGGTGGCGTTGGCCCTTCTGGGCGGCGATGGCCTGGACCAGGCGGTCCACGCGTTCGATATTGGGCGCGCCGGCATACAGGGCGCGTGCGGCGGAGGACGGGCTGGCCAGTCCCTGCGCGGCGGCGGCGTATTTCTCGAAAGGCACCAGGTCCTCGTCTTTCGCGCCGAGCGACTTGCACAGGTCACCGACCCAGTTGTAGACCGCACGTGAGGTGGCCAGATCGCTGTGCACCGCTTCCTTGATGGGGCGCACGCCTTGCGGCGTCACGCAGCGGTAGTTGCCGGCCAGCAGCATGCTCCACTTGGCCAGCGGCACGAAGACCGAATCGTGCACCTTGAGCTTCACCGGCAGCTCGGCCGGTTTGCCGTCCACCTCGAAGCGGATCGCCTCGATGTCGGCCTGCAGGCGTCGCAGCATGGCGGTGTGCGTGTCGGAGACAAAACGCGCCGCCTTGAAGTTGGTGGGCAGGCGCACCTGCAGCACATTGACCTGCTCCTCCGGCGGGCGGAAGGCCTGCGGGTCGGGGCTGCACAGCGTCATGCAGGCCGGGTCGAAACTGTCCCACACCGTGGGGTCGGTGTAGGCGCCGCGGCAGGCCTCGGTGGCCACGCCGGGCAGACGTGCCAGGTAGGGCAGGGGCGGCATGTTCATGATGGACATGCACGGCACCTTCGATTTCGCCACCGCATCGAGCAGCTCGCGCACGCCGGGGCTGCGGTACTGCGGCTCCTGCATGGCCAGGCCCACCAGGTCGTAGTCGGCGGGTTTCACGTCGGCCGGGCCCGCGGCCAGGAGCTGTCCCGGGTAACGGCGCGAATCCAGTTCCACCAGGCCGTCGCGGCCCTTGAGGGGCAGGCGTACGCGGATGCCTTCGCGGTTGATCAGCTCCACCTCATGGGGCAGGCACACCAGGGTGACCCGGTGGCCGGCCATGACCAGCTTGATGCCCAGCAGCGAACCGTAGGACGCGCCGAGGATGAGGATCTTGCAGGGTTGGCTCATGTTGTCTCCTGGTGGGCGTTACCCCTGTTGTCACTCGTCCGCTGCGCTGGCGGGCACCGGCTGGCCGGTCTTCGGTCTTACTTGTTCTTTTCCTTGCCGCGCGGAATGACGGCGGTGACCGGCGGCATCGGGCGGTCGGAGGTCGATGTCTTGGGCGGCGAAGTGTCTTTCTTCGGTTTCTTTGCCATCTTGTTGCTGCGTTGTTCACCTTTGGCCATAAGTCCTCCATGGGTTGCGGTCCCGGATCGGCACCTGACCCGCATGGTAAGCCAGAAAACCGGCCGCATTACAAATCGACACGCACATCTCTTGGAGCGGCCATGACGTGGTGCTAGCATGACCGTCCCGCAACCCTGCATCGGCGTGCGTCCATGAACAGAAGCAGCAGAATCGCCCTGGCCTTCCTCGTCACCGCCGTGCTGGTCGGTCTCATTGCCTGGCAGCTCTGGCCCCAGCCGGCGCCGCCCGCGCCCAAGCCGGTGCCTGTCACCCAGCCGGTGAGCGGTGGCGCGGAGCTTACGGTCGTGCCCGTGCCGTCCAACGACCCCATCCGCCATCCGGTGCAGGCCATCGAGACCGCCGAGGCACCCCCCCGGCCGCTGCCCGCCCTGGGCGAGTCCGACGCGCGCCTGCAGCAGGACCTCAACGCCCTGGTGGGCCGCAAGAACGTGCAGACCTTCGTGCTGCTGGAGAGCTTCGTGCGCCGCGCCGTGGCCACGGTGGACAACCTGGGACGCGAACACGCCGCGCCCAGCATGTGGCCCGTGCACCCGACCGCCGGGCGCTTCGCCACGCTCAAGCAGGGTGAGGGCGACATCATCAACCCCGACAACGGGCAGCGCTACGTGCCCCTGGTGCAGTTCATCGAATCGGTGGACAGCAAGAAGGCCGTGCAGCTCTATGTCTCGCTCTACCCGCTGTTCCAGCAGGCCTATGTGGAGCTGGGTTACCCCAAGGCCTATTTCAACGACCGCCTGGTCGCCGTCATCGACCAGCTGCTCGGCACCCCGGTGATCGAAGGCCCGCTGGCCGTGACCCTGGTCGAGGTGAAGGGCCCCATCGCCTCCGAGCGCCCCTGGACCCGCTACGAGTTCGCCGACGAGAAGCTGCAGTCGCTCAGCGCCGGGCAGAAGATGCTGCTGCGCACCGGCCCGGTCAACCACCGCCGCCTCAAGGCCAAGCTGCTCGACATCCGCAAGCTGCTGACCAAGGCTGAATTGCCGGCCAGCGTCACACCCTAGATCATCTCCGGCCTGCGGCCCCGGACCGACCGCAGGCGGCGCGGGCTTCAGAGTGCCAGCATCTGCCCGACACGCGGATCGCTGCGCCCGGCCAGCAGTTGCTGGTAGGCCGCGCTCACCGCCTCGGCCCCCTGGTCTGCGTGGATCACCAGCCAGGGCTGCGTGGGGTCGTTCACCTTCTGCATGAACGCCGACCAGGCCTCACCCAGGCGCTCTTCGAAACCTGCCGGTCCCCAGCCCTCGGGCGGCGGTGCGCTGCGTTTCTTGCCCTGGGCCGGGGCAAAGAACAGCTCGGGGCGCGGCCCGGGCAGGCCACCGGCGCCGCCCAGCGCTTCCCAGTGGCTGCCGCCGACCGAACAGCTGTACTTCAAGGCCGCGCCGAAATGGCCGTGGATGGTGCGGCGCAGGCCGGCATCGCCGGCGAAGTCGATGTAGACCGTGGGCACGGCAGGGTCCAGGGCCGTCACCTCCTCGTAGCGTGTCAGGTCGCCATAACAGCCCAGCCCGCGGGTGAAGTCCAGGTTGCCGGCCGAGGTGAGCCCGTGCACCGTCGGCCCGCCGGCGCGGCGTGCCAGGCAGAAGGCCGTGCCGTACGCGGTCTTGCTCGAGGCGCTGGACAGCAGCAGCTGGCGCGCGCCGAAGAAATCCTGCTCGGCCATGAAATCGTCGATCAGGAAGGAGGTGGTGAACAGCGGGCGCAGCACCGCCTGCTGGCCTTCGCGTGCGGGGTCGTAGGCCGGGTCGGTGGCGCAGAACACCAGCTGGTTGTAGACCGCGGCCAGTTCGCGCCGGTGCGCCGCGGCGTCGATGAAGCCGCGCTGGTTCACGCGCGCGGCCTGCACCACCAGGTAGTGGCCCATGGGCAGGTAACCATACACACGCTGGCCGGTGGCCACCTCCGCGTTGCGCGACTCCACCACCTCGGCGTAGCCCCAGACCGGGATGCAGCCCCAGCCCTCGGCGCCACTGGGGAAGAACTGCCAGTACTTCATCTTGTCGCCAAAGGCGGCGTAGGTGATGTTGTTGGCCGTCAGCGCGAAGGACAACACCCGCAGGCGCACCTCACCCTCGGCCAGGGGGCGTGCGACGGGTGCGTCGGGGTCGGGCAGCAGGCGGGTGGCGTGCAGGTCGGTGCGGCTGACGCAGAAACGGCTGGCGGTGGCATGCATGGAGGTTCCTTCCCAATTTGGACAGAGCATGCCTGCGCCCGGCCCGCGCCGCTGTCACCCAGGTGATGGGCGTGGGCTCAGCCGCGCGCGCGCAGGCCCTGCACCAGCGCCCCCAGGGCGATGCCGCCCAGCGCCCACAACAGGTCCCAGTTGCCCGTGCCCAGGCCGGCGATGGCCGGGCCGGGGCACACGCCGCACAGGCCCCAGCCCACCCCGAACAGCGCGGCACCGACGGCGGTGTCGCGGTTCCAGTTGCTGGGATGGGTGTGGAAGTAGCCGCCCAGCAGCGGGCGGTTGATGAAGCGGGGCAGCACCTGGTAGGCCAGCAGGGTCACCAGCACGGCGCCGCCCATCACCAGCATCAGGCCCCAGTCTTCAAAGCGCAGGAAGCTCAGCACCACTTCGGGCCTGACCATGGTGGCGTAGGAGAGGCCGAAGCCGAACAGGGCCCCGGCGGCCAGCGTGGCCAGCGCGCTCTTGACGTTGTTGTGTGTGCTCATTGGGCAACCTCCGTGCTGTGCACTGCGGTACGAGCGCCTTCGGGCGGCCGTGCGGCGCTCATGCCAGCCACCTCGCGGCCAGGTTCGCCGTCAGGAAGGCCGTGGCCATGAAGGTCAGCACCGCGCCCAGCGAAGGCAGCTGCAGCGAACCCAGGCCGCAGATGCCGTGGCCCGAGGTGCAACCATTGCCCAGGCGTGCGCCGTAGCCGACGAAGAAGCCGCCCACCGCCAGCTGCCAGGCCGGCACCTGCGTGCCCTGCGTGGTGCCGCCGGCAAAACCCAGCCACCACACCAGCGCACCGACGATCAGCCCGGCCGCGTAGACCAGGCGCCAGCCGCGGCTGTCCACGAAACGCGGCTGCTGGAAAAACGGCCGGCGCACCAGGTACGACCAGCTGCTGGAAAACACCGTGCTCATGCCGCCGATGCGACCGGTGAAGAGGAAGAGCAGGGCCGTGCCCAGCCCGATCAGCAGGCCGCCCAGCAGGTAGTGCTGCCAGCCCAGGGGGAAGAGGGTGGTGAGGAGGTTCATGGCAAGGCATTATCCGCGCCGCGGCCCCTGCGAGACCGTGAGCAGGCCCTTACCAGGCGGTGTCGATCGCGTCCTGCGACGGGCGCACCGAAGGCGGCGAGGTGACGTTGCCGCCGTCCGTGCCCAGGGACTGGCGCTCGGCCTCGTTGAGCATGTCCAGCGGCACGGCCTCGCCCGGGCGCTCCAGCGTGACGATGCCGATGCCCAGCTGCGGCGTGTAATCGTGCCGGCTCTGGTCGCGGCCCACCACCATCAGCGGGCGGCCCACCGTGGTGCGCAGCCGCGCGATGGTTTCGCTGACGAACTCGTGGCGCGAGTCGGTGGAGATCACCACCACGAAGCAGCGCGGGTGGTACAGACCGACCACGCAGCGGAAGCCCGCCGCGCGGCGGATGCGTGCGGCCATTGCCGCCAGGATCTGGTGTTCCACGCCGTGGCCGGCTGCCTGGCCCAGCTCGTAGAGGTTGCGCAGGTGCAGGCACACCACGGTACAGGTGCCGTGCAGGCGCGCCGTGCGCCAGAAGGCGTGCTCCACCTCGGACAGCAGCAGCGAGCCGGTGGGCAGGCCGGTGGCCGGGTCGGCGCCGACCTGCAGGCGCGACAGCCGCGTGAGCTGGCGCTGCTGGCGGTTGCGCACGAAGACCAGCACGCTGCAGGCCAGGAAATACACCACGGCGATGGTCGCCGTGAAGATCCAGGTGCCCAGGCCGAAGCCCGGCACGTTCAGGCCGCGCAGGTACATGCCGGTCACCAGGGCGGCCAGCAGCACGCAGGCCAGCACCATCCAGCGCGCCAGCGGGTCCCCCAGCGTGGCAGCGCGCAGCGTGGCCACCAGGCCCAGCACCGCAGCCGCCATGTTGACCACGGCCGTGACCAGCAGCAACCGCTGGAATTCCTCGGGGCTGGCACCTGCCACTGCGGCGGCCAGCACCAGCGACGCCAGGAACAGCACGCCGGCACCCCAGGTGGTGATACGGTAGACCGTGCGGTCCTCGCGGCTACCGCCCAGCCAGATGCCCAGGTAGTGCAGGGCCATGGCGCCGGCCAGCGGCCCCAGGCTGCCCTTGAGGAGCTGCAGCAGCCACTGCGGCACGCCGGGCCAGAGCACCTCGGGCAGGCCGCTCATGACCACGCAGCTCGCGCCGGCGATCAACACGAAGACCAGGTTGCGCAGCGAGCCGCGCTTGCGATTGAACAGCACATCGGCCATGGCCAGCGCCGTGAGGGTCAGCAGACCCCCGAGCATGGAAGACCAGACGGCGACTTCGGAAACGGGCATGCGGCATTATGAAGCGATGCCGGCGGGGTTTGACGAAATTTATCCCGCATTTTCACCGGGGATTTCCCCGGGGAGCGCAGAGGGCGCCGCTGCGACCTACCAGGTCGTGTCGACGCCGTCGGCCGTCAATGGCCGGCGGGCCTGGGCCATGGCCTCCTGCTCCACTGCGTCGATCACGTCCTGCGCCACGCTGTGGTCGGGCTGCACCGTGCGCATGGCCAGGCCCACCTGGGGCACGAAGGGCTGGCGCTGGTCCTTGCTGCCCACCACCTGCAGCGGCTGCGTCAGCACGCCCAGCAGGCGGGTGATGTAGTTGTCGTTGAAGGTGCGCTTGCGGTCGACCGAGAACACCACGATGAAACAGCGCGGGTGGTAGATGCCCACCACGCAGCGAAAGCCCGCCGCGCGCCGGATGCGTGCGGCCGTGGCGGCCAGGATCTGGTTGTCGCTGGTGCGGCCCAGGGAGTCGCCCAGCTCGTACAGATTGCTCAGGTAGATGCCGACCACGACGCAATGGCCGTGCAGCCGGCCGGTGCGCCAGAAGACGTGCTCCACCTCGCTCAGCAGCTTGGCGCCGGTGGGCAGGCCGGTGGCCGGGTCCCAGCCCATCTCCAGGCGCGACAGCCGTACCAGTTGGCGCAGCTGGCGGTTGCGCACGACGATCAGCACCATCACGATCAGCAGGAAGAGCACCGCGCTCGCCGCGGTGAGGGCCTGCAGGCCCAGGCCGATGCCCGGGACTTTCAGGGCATGCAGGTACAGGCCGGCCATCAGGCCCGTCAGGATCAGGCAGGCCAGCACCAGCCAGCGCGCCAGCGGGTCACCCAGCAGGGCGGCGCGCACGGCGATCACCATGCACAGCGCCACTGCCATGGTGTTCAGGCCCGCCGTCAGCATCAGCAGGCCGTGGAAATCCTGAGGCGCCACCAGCGTGGCCAGCACCGTCATCACCAGCGCCGCGATCAGCATGCCGTAGGCGCCCCAGACCGTGAGCCGGTAGACCAGGTGATCCTCGCGGTCGCCGCCGGTCCAGATGCCCAGGAGGCGCAGGCCCAGCGCACTGCTCAGCAGGCCAAAGCCCGCCTTGAGTGCCATCATGAGCCGTTCGGGCAGGCCGGGAAAAAGCGTCTCGGGCAGGCCGGAGAGCAAGATGCAGGTGCTGCCGATCGCGAAGATCAGCAGCATGTTGCGCGCAGCGCCCAGGCTGCGTGTCACCACGGTGTCCGCGGCGGCCAGCAGGACCAGCGACAACACTCCGCCGGCCATGATGGCCCAGATGGTGTTCTCTGCCATATCCATGGCGCGATTATCTCCATCTTGTCAGGGCCGCGCCTGCTTGCAGCGTGACGAAGTTGGCAGCAAGCAACGATTTCGTTGCTACAAAAAATGAAGCACGTCAGGAGAGTCGGGGGCTGGCGACCGATAACCCGGTGCGTACCGGGTGTCTACAGCGCGGCGTTGTCCGTGGTGGCCAGGCTGTCGCTGGGCCGGGTCGCAATATCGTCTTCCGAGCGGCCGTGCCGCAGGGGCGGGCCCAGGGCCTGGCGTTCGGCCTCGTCGATGACAACCATGGGATGGGCGCGCTGCGGATCGAGCGTGACGACGCCCACCCCCACCCGGGGCCAGAAATCCTGTCGTGTGCCGTCCTTGCTGGTCACGGTCAGGGGCTCCGCGGCCAGGCTCCGCAGCCGCGCCACCGTCAATCCGACGTACTGGCGACGCTTGTCGGCGGAGATCACCACGACAAAGCAGCGCGGGTGATAGAGCCCCACGATGCAGCGAAACCCGGCAGCGCGCCGGATGCGCGCCGCCATGGTCGCCAGGATCTGCGGCTCGGCGGAACGGCTGTCGGCTTCACCGAGCCCATAAAGATTGTTCAGGCGCAGGCAGACCACGGTGCATTCGCCGTGCAGGCGGGCCGTGCGCCAGAAGGCGTGCGCCACCTCGGACAGCAGGATGGAGCCGGTGGGCAGGCCCGTGGCCGGATCGGTTCCCGTGGGCAGCGTGGCCAGGTGCTCAAGCTCGCGGGTTTTGCGGATGCGCTTGATGACCACCACCGAGCCGACCAGGAAATAGGCCACCGTGCACACCGCCGTCAGGATCCAGGTGCCCAGGCCGAAACCGTCCAGCTCCAGGCTGCGCACCCACAGCCCCAGTACCTCCAGGGCCAGGCAGATGCCGGCCAGCACCACCCAGGGCGCCAGCGGGTCGCCCAGCAGCGCCGCGCGCACCGACGTGGCCAGGCCCAGCATCACGGCGATCACCGTGATGACCGCGGTGGCGTTCAGCAGCCGATGGAAATGCGCGTCGGGTGTCAGGGGCACCAGCAGGCCCAGCACCAGCGCGGCCGTCAGCATGAGCCCGGAGCCCCAGCGCGTGATGCGGTGGGTGACCGGGTCCACTTCCGCGCCGCCCAGCCAGATGCCCAGGTAGTGCAGCACCAGGGCGGCGCTCAGGGGCCCGGTGCAGACCTTGAGCAGGTTCATGGCGCCTTGTGGCGCCCCGGGAAAGAGCGCTTCGGGCAGACCGGTGCGCATCAGGCTGCTGGCGCCGGTGACGACCACAAAGACCAGATAACGCAGGGAGTTGATGTTGCGCGTGGCCAGGACATTGACCATGGCGATCGCCGCCAGGGTCAACAGACCGCCCAACATGGCCGACCAAACGACAAATTCTCTGATGTCCACGGGCGCATTATCCGATGGTCTGCTTACGCCGAACGGACGCCGCGCCGCTCGGGGCTCAGGCCGCCCGGGTCCAGACCAGCAGCAGGTTGTTGGCCGGCAGGGCGTGGCGCGCGGCCAGCTGCAGGCCGGAGGCGCGGGCCACGCTTTCCACGTCCTCGCGCCGGCGGATGCCCCAGTCCGCGTTTTCGGCGCGCAGCGCGGCGTCGAACTTCAGGTTGCCCTCGGCGGTGGGCACCTCGTCCTCCAGGTAGGGCCCGTAGGTCACCAGCCGCCCGCCCTCGGCCAGATGCTCGGCGGCGCCGCGCATCAGGCCCGCGCAGCAGGCCCACGGCGCGATGTGCAGCATGTTGGCGCAGTAGATCAGGTCATGGCGCTCGTACTCGCTGGGCCAGGAACCGGTCAGCACGTTGAGCAGCTGCGGCGGCTGCACGTTGAACAACCGCGCTTCACCGATGCGCACCATGATGTCCGGAAAGAGGTCGGCCGTCACGTCCGTGGGCTGCCAGGTCCATTGCGGCAGGTTGGCCGCGAACCACACCACGTGCTGTCCCGTGCCGCAGGCGATCTCCAGCGCGTGGCCCTGTGCGGGCAGCAGCGTGCGCAAGACATCGAGGATGGGTTTCTTGTTGCGCTCGGCGGGAGCGCTGAAGGCGAGTTCGTTCATGCCATGGTTGTAACGCAGCTTCGCGCCCCGGACCAGATTCCGCATACGTGATGGCCTCCCATGAACATGGGGGACCCCCATGTTCATGGGGTATGGAAAGCCGTGACGGCGACTGGCGTGCAGGCAGCGCCAGCACGAGATGCGCCGCCGTGCGCTAGCATGGGCCCATGAGTGTCCAATACGAGAGCGTTCAAACCGCTGCGCTGTACCCCGATGTGTTTCGCGTGGCCGCGCCCGCCAGCCCGGTGGAGCGGCAGGTCTGGCCGCGCAAACCCGGGGTGTTCATCCGCCTGGCGGCCCCCCCGGCACCAGCCGGCGAAACGGGCGCCGAAGCAGCCCCCGCGGTGCGCGAGCTGGTGGCCGGGCAGCTGGGCCTGGTGCCGCGCTGGGTCAAGTCGGCCTCGGACGCCAAGCTACGCTCGACCAAGCTGGACGTGGCGCGCACGGAGATCGTCACCACCTCCAACAACTTCCGCGATGCCTGGCTGGCCGGCCAGTTCTGCATCGTGCCCATGATGGCTTTCCTGGAAGACGACTGGCGCAGCGGCAAGGCCGTGCCCACGCGCATCGCCCGCGTGGATGGCCAGCCCATGGGCGTGGCGGGCCTGTGGGAGCGCTGGGTGGGGGCGGACGGCGAGGTCATCGTCAGCTACACCCTGCTCACGGTGAACGCCAACAGCCACGCCCTGATGCACCGCTACCAGCAGCCCGGCAGCGA
>Ga0187844_10002560_pt1 | contig 12760 bp, 8 predicted proteins | sample SpaLakP09_SKY_50_FD_134517 | JGI IMG/M metagenome (GOLD analysis project Ga0187844, IMG submission 134517) | Oligotrophic lake water microbial communities from Sparkling Lake, Wisconsin, USA - SP09_SKY_50 | ecosystem: Environmental > Aquatic > Freshwater > Lake | place: USA: Sparkling Lake...
CAGGGTGCCACCGGCTTCAATTATTACGATGGACGCGGCGACCTCTCGGCCGCGTTGTCCTACCGCGACTTGCGGGAACAGGCGCGCGAGCTGGCCCTGCGCCTCCAGCGTTTCGGCCGGGGCAGCCGTGTCGCCCTCGTCGCGCACACGCATCCTGACTTTGCTGTCATGTTCTACGCCTGCCAGTACGCAGCCGTAGTCCCGGTGCCGCTGCCCGCCGCGATCCACCTGGGTGGGCGCGACGCCTACGTGCGCCATCTGCATGAAATGCTGCGCGATTGTCAGGCCAGCGCCGCATTTGCGCCGGCGGACTTCGTCGACATGCTGCGCGAGGCGTCCCAGGGCCTGCCGATGAAGCTGGCCGGCACGCGGTCCGAATTCATGGCGCTGGAGGCGGCCCCGGCGCTGCCCAAGCCGCCCAAGCCCGACGAGCTGGCGTATTTGCAGTACACCTCGGGCAGCACGCGCTTCCCGCGCGGCACGATGATCAAGCAGTCCGCGGTCCTGAATAACCTGGAAGCGATCTTCAACCATGGCTTCCGCATGGAAGCGGGTGATCGGTTCTGCTCGTGGCTGCCGTACTACCACGACATGGGCCTGGTCGGCATCGTGCTCGGCTGCGTGGCCACGCAGCGCTCGGTCGACTACCTGGCGACGCGTGAGTTCGCGATGCGTCCCCGTCTGTGGCTGAAGCTGATGTCGCAGAACCGAGCCACGATTTCCTTCAGCCCCCCGTTTGGTTACGCCCTCTGCGCGCGCCGTCTGCGCCAGAAGGACGCCGAGGCCCTGGACCTGTCGTCCTGGCGCGTGGCGGGTGTCGGCGCGGAAATGATCCATCCGGAATGGCTGCAGACCTTTGCCGACGTGCTGGCTCCGGCCGGTTTCGATGCCAAGGCCTTCCTGCCGAGCTACGGCATGGCCGAGTGCGCGCTGGGCGTCAGCTTTGCGCCGATCGGTACGGGTTCGCAGATCGATCACGTCGACGGCGAATACCTGTCGATGCATGGCGAGGCTCGCGCGGTCGGTGCCAACGTGTCGCGCAGCAGCGGCTATATCAATTGCGGCGAGCCCTTGCCGGGCTTCGAGGTCGAGATTCGCGACGAACGTGGCGGTCTGCTGCCGGATCGTCATTGCGGCCGTATTTTCCTGCGTGGGCCCAGCGTCATGTCGGGCTACTTCGGCAATGTCGACGCCACGCGCGAAGCGCTGTCGATCGACGGTTGGCTGAATACGGGTGATCTGGGTTACCGGGTGAACGGCAACCTTCATATCACTGGCCGCGCCAAGGACCTGCTGATCATCAACGGGCGCAACATCTGGCCGCAGGACATCGAACTGCTGGCCGAACAGCAGCCCGAAGTGCGACCCACGGACACCTCCGCGTTCTCCATCGCGGGTGAGGACGGCGGCGAAGTGGCCGTGCTGGTCGTGCAGTGCAGGGAAACCGATGCGGCCGCGCTGGCCTCGCTGGTCCAGCGACTGCAGCAGGCGATCTACGGCGAATTCGGCATTCACTGCCTGATCGAACTGGTCCCGCCGCATACGCTCCCGCGCACCTCGTCCGGCAAGCTGTCCCGCAGCACGGCGCGCAAGGAGTTCCTCGAGCGCCACAGCGGCGAGCGTTGGAAGGATGCCCCGCGGGCCTTGATTAGCGACGGCGCGCGCGCGCGCATGCGCAAGGGCGAAACGGCCGACTTCGCGCCGTAACGCCGGTGGCTGAACATCGGGCCTCGGCGGAGGCCCTGATACGCCGAACTGGTTGGCCTTCGTCCGCTTTGCGATAATTTCCTACCAGAGCACCGCTTCTGGCGGCCACAGCCGTCGGCAAAGCATCGCTCACGGCATGAAGGAAACAGGTTCGATGACGGATACGGCCTCAACGGTCGAAAAAGCAGTACGCGCGGCGCTCGAATCGGTTCGTCCGGATGCCGCAGGCATCGACGGCGGCACGGATCTCACGAGCGAGTTGGGTCTGGACTCCCTGCAGGTGATGGACATGGTCATGGAGATCGAAGATCTCCTCGACGTGTCCGTCCCGGTGGAGACGCTGGCCGACGCCCGCACGCTGGACCAGCTATGCGCCGGCATCGTCCGACTCAAGGAACCCAAATCCGCGTGAGCCTGTTCGACAAATTCAAGGCGCTGGCCGAACTCAAGAAGGCGCTCGGAGACGGCGAGCAGCTGTCGTCGGTGGCGACCCCGATGGACGAGGTGCTCTCCGCGACCTCGGCCATCATCCAGGGACGCAAGGTCGTGCTGGCGGGCACCAACAACTATCTCGGTCTGACGTTCGATGCGCGCTGTCGCGCCGCCGCCATAGCCGCGATCGAGTCCACGGGTACGGGCACGACCGGCTCGCGAATGGCGAGCGGCAACTACGTGGGTCACCGCGATCTCGAACAAGCTCTCGCCGGCGCATTCGGCTGGCCGTCCGGCATCGTGTTCTCGACCGGTTACCAGGCCAACCTCGGCGCGCTGTCGGCGCTTGCCAGCACCGGCGACACGCTGGTGATCGATGCCGACAGCCACGCCAGCATTCACGACGCCTGCCGCCTGAGCCAGGCAACCACGATCCGCTTCCGTCACAACGATCCCGAAAATCTGGATCGCCGGCTCGCACGACTCGGCCCTGAAGCTTCAAGGGCGCTGGTCGTCGTCGAGAGCCTCTACAGCACGCTCGGAGATCGCGCGCCGCTGGCCGAGATCACCGAGATCACCAAGCGCTACGGGGCCTGGCTGATCGTCGATGAAGCCCACTCGTTCGGACTGTTCGGCGAACGCGGCCTGGGCATCTGCGAGGAGTTGGGGCTGCTGGACAAGGTCGACTTCATCGTCGGCACGTTTTCCAAGAGCCTGGGTGGCGTCGGTGGCTTCTGCGTGAGCCGTCATCCGGAACTCGAACTGATCCGCATGGCGAGCCGCCCGTACATCTTCACGGCCTCGCCCCCGCCGGGTGTCATCGCCGCCACTCGCTGCGCGCTGGACTGCGTGCTCGAAGGACACGATCTGCGCGCGAAGCTGTGGCGTCACGTCGCTCGGCTATATGCCGAACTCGAACGGCTGGGGTACCGGGTCGGAACGAAGACACCGGGGCCGGTTGCGGCGCTGGTCTTCAGCGAACGCGAGGAGGCCAAGGCCCAGTGGCAGGGGCTGCTCGATGCCGGCGTGTACACCAATCTGATGATTCCGCCGGCGACCCCCATCGGCACGAACATCGTGCGCATCAGCCTGAGCGCGGCGCACAGCGACGAAGAGATCTCGCACATCATCGACGCGCTCGAACAACTCGCGAAGAAGCGGCCCGCGACGGCCGCGGCTTGATGCCCATCGCCGGCGGGTCGCTGCCGCAGGGTGCCTCCGCTACACTTCTGTCGTAACGCGCTCGTAGCTCAGCTGGATAGAGTACTGCCCTCCGAAGGAAGTACTCATTCGACGGGTTTTAGGCGAGGGAACCAGTCATTTGCGCTTGTAGCTCAGCTGGATAGAGTACTGCCCTCCGAAGGCAGTGGTCGGACGTTCGAATCGTCTCAAGCGCACCAAATTCAATGAGTTAGAGCCCGGAAAGTCCAAAACTTCGCCGGGCTTTTTTGTGCCCGCGAGAAGACGCGGTCATGAGTCGCGCGACCGCATCTCTCGTCTGGGCGCAATCAGCGATTTGGGCACAAATGCCCATCCTGTGTGTTGGCAACTTTTGGAAGCAGATAGAGAAATTCTCTATCGTCGTTAGAGCCTTGTCTCCGAAGGCAGACCGCGACGAAGGTGAGCAGAAAGCGGCATGGGATTAGCCGAGCCGTATGCGGTGCGATCAACGAACAATGAACCGCTACGAGCGCGACGAACCCGTGCCCGGCGGCAGGTCCCCGAAGAACTCCACCCTCAACCGCTCGATCTGGTGCATGCGCTCGTGCAGGATCGTCACGATGCCGATGTCGCCGTTGGACAGTCGCCGCCAGTAGACGAAGTGACGCTCGTAGCGGAAGAAGAATCCCGGCACGCCGAACTCCGCCGGGATGGGGCGGGAAGCGACGCCATGCGACTCGATCCGATCGAACGCTTCGAACAGGCCCGTGATGTAGCGTTCAGCCTGCGGCTCGCCCCAGCGCTCGCGCGTGTAGCGGTAGATCTCATCCAGCCGCCAAGACGCGGCTTCCTGAATGCGAACCTGGCTCACGAATCCAGGACCCTGCTCAGGACCGATTGCGTGCGATCACGTCGGCGGCCGTCAGGGGTTTGTAGGCCGATTCGGGTGCTGCATAGGCCTGCGCCAGTTCGGCCTTGAGCCGGTCGAAGGCTTCTCGCTCAACCCGCTCCTTGTCGCGGCGGATCAGATCCCGCATGTACTCGCTCACGTTTTCGTACGCGCCGTGCTCACCCACGTTGGCTGCCACGAAGTCGCCAAGCGTTTCGTTCAGTCGAACCGTCATCGTTGTTTGGGGCATGGCAGAGACCTTGAGCAGAGAGCGTATTCAATATAGTTACAGATGAATACGAGGACAAGCGGCCAGAGCGTGCTGCCTGACCACTACCGACAGCCGCTAAGAAAGCCGGCCCGATCCCGGCCCGAGTCACTCGATGGGCGAGCGCCGCTACTCTCGGGTCTGTCGCCCGAACTAATCCTGAAGGAGCCCCGGGGCAGCACTAGCACTGGCGCAAGCCGGGTGTGCTTGGGGATACCCGGCCCGCTCCTGTAACTGATGCACCTTCGACCCACTTTCATCCATGCGTGTCCGCGCACGCGCTTGAGGCAGGTTGCATCACGCCGTGGCCTCCGAAGATTGCCAGTGCGGGGATTCGAGCCAATAATCTCCGCATGAATAGCGGCGATAAGCTGTATGTCTGGCAGAGCCCGGCCTGGCCCCAGTGGGAATTTGATCTTCGGGCGCTGGCCGAACCGATGGCGGCCGTCAGCCGGGCTCAAGGGGTTCTTCTCGGTCGGCTCACGGACGTGGGAGTCGCGCTTCGGGATCAGGCCAGCCTCGCGACACTCACGGACGACGTCGTGAAGACCAGCGCGATCGAGGGCGAGCAACTCGACGCCGCCTCCGTGCGTTCTTCCATCGCGCGACGGTTGGGCGTGGACATCGGGGGCCTCGCGCCGGTGGATCGACACGTCGAGGGCGTGGTTGAGATGGTTCTGGATGCGACGCTGCGCAATGTCGATCCGCTGACCGAGCAACGTCTCTTCGGCTGGCACGCCGCGCTGTTCCCGACGGGCTTCAGCGGGATGTCACGGATCCGGATCGGCGCATGGCGGGATGATGCCAATGGCCCCATGCAGGTCGTCTCGGGGCCCCTCCATCGTCAGAGAGTCCATTTCGAGGCTCCGCCCGCTGGCGCGCTCGCAACCGAGATGCGTCAGTTCCTGAAGTGGGCGAATGCGGACACCGGTGAGCCCACGCTGATCAAGGCCGGGTTGGCGCACCTGTGGTTCGTGACGGTCCACCCGTTCGAAGACGGGAACGGCCGCATAGCGCGTGCGGTTGGCGATTTGTTCCTCGCGCGCGCAGACGGAAGCCCGCAGCGCTTCTACAGCCTGTCTGCTCAGATTGAGCGCGAACGCAAGAATTACTACGAAGTACTGGAGCGAACTCAGAAGGCGACGCTCGACGCCACCGAGTGGCTGACTTGGTTCCTGGCCACACTGCACAGTGCGGTCGATGGCGCACAGCACACACTCGATCGTGTACTGGCGAAGACCCGCTTCTGGCAACGCTGGGCCGGGACGCCCATGAACGAGCGACAGGTGAAATTGCTCAACCGGCTGCTCGATGGCTTCGAGGGAAAGCTGACGAGCAGCAAGTGGGCTGTCATCGCCAAATCTTCTCCGGACACCGCGCTGCGTGATATTGCGGGACTGGTGAAGCTGGGCGTGCTGAAGAAAGCCGCCGCCGGCGGGCGTAGTACGGCATACGAGCTATGAGGCCCTGATCGCTCGAGGATGTTCAACATCGTCGCACGGGCACGGATCGATTCGGGTCGTTGCGTCCTCTCGGGACCATCAAACAGAATCAATCCGTGAACAGCCTATTGTTTGTCGACGACCATCCTCTTTATCGCGAAGGAATCCGGCGCACGCTCGTGGAGACGCTTGCGGGGCTGCGGGTGCAGGTCGCCGATACGCCCGACAACGCACTTCTTGCGTTGCGCGCAGAGCCGGATACGGATCTATGCCTGGCTGACTATCGCCTGCGCGATGCCGATGGCCTGAGTTTGCTGGAGCGCGTCGGCGTCGAGTTTCCGACCGTGGCCCGCGGGCTGCTGTGTGCGGCGCTGACGCCGGAATTGGTGCAGCGTGCGCGCGCCATCGGTTGCGTCGCCTGCCTGTCCAAGGACCGGAATGCGGACGGGCTGGCGGAGGCGCTGAACATGTTGTTCGATGGCGGGACTGTCTTCGACACCTCCAATCCCGAGGGCTCGGAACGCATCGTCACCGCCAAGCGGCTGGAGATCCTGCGCCTGGCCGCAGCCGGCATGACCAACAAGGACATCGCCCGGAAATTGGGAATCGCGGAGCGCTCGGTCAAGGACCACTGGGCGCATCTGTTCGAGCAACTGGAGGTCAGCACGCGTGCCGAAGCGGTGGGCATGGCGTACCGCCGCAACCTGCTGTGAGCCATCCCATCGACAGCGGCTGGCAAGGCCCGGCGGATCGCGCCAGCCAGTTGCTCGCGGCGCAGGTCAGCCGCGCCTTTGGCGGCGGTCAACCGACGCGTCTGGCGACCCTGCTGTTGGTGGGTGTCATCAGCGCCACCATGGAAGGTGTGCTGTTGTGGGACACCGTGCCGCACATGCGCATCATCCCTTGGGTGGCCATGATCTGCGCCTGCCACGCGGGAGGCGCGGTTCTGCAGGTCCTATCCCGTCGCGGCCTGCAGTCGGGCCCGCAGTCGGCGGCGCGTTGGGCCCAGTACAAGGTCATTCAGCGTCTGCTGATGGGGCTGGCCTGGGGATCGAGCGTGCCGCTGTTGAATGTGGCTGGAGTCATCGAAACGCTGCTGGTGCCGGTGATCGGCATCGTCGCGCTGACGAGCGCCAGCATCAGCACGCACGCCGACTATCCTGCAAGCCTGTACGCCTTGCTGGTGAGCTGCCTGCTGCCGCCCGCGATCTTTCTGCTGGGGTTCGCCAGCGACCGCCAGGCCGAGACCTTCACCGGCTATAGCCTGCTGGTCCTGCTCGGCGTGCTGATCAGTGCCGGCAGATCCGTGGCGCGCACCGTCGCGGACGCACTGCTGGCGCGCATCGATCTGGCGGAAGCGCTGGCCCAGGAACGCCGGCAGCGCATCGAGACCGAGCGGGCGCGCAGCGAGGCCGAGGCCGCCAAGGAACAGACCACGCGTTTCTTCACCTCCGTCAGCCACGACCTGCGCCAGCCGGCGCATGCGCTGGGCCTGTACATGTCGCTGCTGCGCAAGGACCCGCCGGAGCGCGAGCGGCAGGATCTGATCGAAAATATCGCCAGTTGCGCCGACAACCTCGACAGCCTGTTCAACGCTCTGCTCAGCGTCTCGGAAGCCAGTGAAGGGCCGGCGAAACTTGCCTTGACCGCAGTGTCGCTGCGCAGGCTGATCGCCCAGGCCATCGTGCAGTTCACGCCCGAAGCGCAGCGCAAGGGCCTCGATCTGCGCGCCGCACAGACGTCGCTGTGGGTGCTTACCGACGAAGCTGCGCTTGGCCGCGTTCTCGGCAACCTGGTGTCCAATGCAATCCGATATACCGACTCCGGCCGAGTATTGATCGGCGTCCGCCGTCGGCGCCGCAAAGGCTGCACGCTGATGGTCGCCGACACCGGCATCGGCATTGCGCCGGAAGACCAGGGCCGTGTCTTCGCCGATTTCTACCAGGTGAACAATCCGGGCCGCGATCGCCAGCGCGGTTTCGGCCTCGGGCTGGCCACGGTGCGCAGGCTATGCAGCAGCCTCGGATATCCGATCGAGCTGCAATCCAAACTTGGCCACGGCAGCGTCTTCGCCGTGGGGCTCGAATGCATCGAGAATCAGGCCGAAGCCGCGCCGCCGGAAGAATCCGCGGCGCCGTCCCCGAACCTGCATGTGCTGGTCGTCGAGGACGATGCGCTGGTGATCGATGCGATGCAGAAGATGCTCGCCGCCTGGGACATGCCGATGCGCACCTGCGCCACCGGCGACGAAGCGCTCGCGATCCTGCGCGAAGCACCGCATCGCCGCTGGCATGTGCTGCTCGACTATCGTCTTGCCAGCGGCGAAAACGGGCTGGATATCGCCGACAGGCTGCGTGCGTCCTGCGATCCGGTCCCCGCGATGTCGCTGATCACCGGCGAGGCCGACCCCGCTGTGTTCGAGGGTGCGGCCAGGCTCGGCATCGTGGTGCTCAGCAAGCCGGTGAAGCCGATCCGGCTGCGCAGCCTGCTGGCGGCACGGGCGGCCGCTCTCTACTCCTCGAACTGAGCCACGCATATCCGTCCTTTTGGCCGGATATGCGCTCGATCGGTATCCCCGTACCTTGTTCTGCGCGGATGTTCGACCGGCGTGGCTGGCGTACGTGGCGAACCGCTGACCAGAGGCCCAAATCGTTTCGCAAGGCGCAACCAACGGGTTGCAGCGTGCGTAGGTAGTCAAGCCGCGCGGCGGATTTCCGGATCAAGTGGATCCACGCTGCGGGAGCCACAACACACTGCGGTCTGGCCGATAGAACGAAAACTAACGGCACTTCGAAGCAAGGCCTGGGGAGGCGAATCGTGCGAATGATCCGGAAGGCTGGATGGGCGGCCGTGCTCGTGGGCGCCGTATTTTGGAGCGGTCTGCTCCTGGCGGAGGCCGAAAACGAAGCGCCAACGCAACCCTCTACGGGCGTAGACCCGGCCATCGCACCCGTTGAACCAGGGGCGCCGCTTTCGGCCGAGGCATCCGGGGCCGCTGTTGTTTCTGCACCCTCGAAGGCCGAGGACGACGACAAGATAGAAGAGATCCTCGTCACCGCTCAGGGTCGTGAGCAAAACCTGCAGAACGTGCCGATCAGCGTGACCACCGTGACGGCGGAGAAGCTGCAAGCCATGGGCGCCGACAGCATCGAAGAGCTTGCTGTCACCACACCGAGCCTGACCTTGACCGGCCGCGTGGGAAATGCCACGCCGATCATCCGGGGCGTTGGCAGCAGTACCAACAACGGCGGAACGGAATCTGCGGTGGCCGTCTATGTCGACGGTGCGTACATCCCGTCGATCGCGGGGATGAAGTTCTCGTTCAACAACATCGAGCGCATCGAGGTGCTCAAGGGGCCGCAAGGCACCCTGTACGGACGCAATGCGACCGGGGGATTGATCAACATCATCACGCGCGAACCCACGATCAAGCCGACGCTGATCGCCGGCCTGCGGCTGGACGACTATCAGACCGCAGAGCAGACCCTTTACGTAAGCATGGGTCTGGCTCAGAACCTTGCAAGCGATCTCGCTGTGTTCCATTCGGACCAGAAACAGGGATACGGCCGCAACAAGGCTGACGGCCACGAAATCTACGAGAGCGGTGAAACGGGCCTGCGCAGTTCGCTGCTATGGACGCCCGCACCGGCGACGCGCCTGCGCCTGAGCGCCGACTACACCAACGTCGATACCAGCAAGGGTGTTGGGCGCCAGGCGGATCGCGGCGCGCGGACCATCGATGGACAGGGTCCGCAGGCCGACTACCACGATGTCAACAGCAACCTCGATCCCTTCTACATCGTCGAAGGCGGCGGCGCCGCACTCAAAGCCACGCATGAATTTCAGGGACTGAAGCTGCTCAGTCTCAGCGCGTATCGCGATGGACGTTCGCATTTCTCACTCGACTTGGACGCATCACCGGCACGAATTGTCGATCTGGACGTGCAGGAGACCAACCGTTCGCTGAGCCAGACCCTGCAATTGCAATCGAACGACGATGGTCCGATGACCTGGGTGGCCGGGCTGTACTACTTCGATTACGCCGTTGATTACTTACTCCAGACGCGGGGCTCGCTGACGACTCCGATAGGAGGACTGAGCATCGTCGAGTCCTCGATGGACACCACCTCGTACGCCGCCTACGCGCAGGCCACTTACGCGATAAATCCGGAAACGCATGTCACGCTCGGTCTGCGGCACACCGAAGATGAGCGAAAATTTTCCGGCGCGTTCAGGCGTCCCAACGCGACCGCACCGGTGCCGACTTTTTCGGAAGGCACCGCGCCGCCGAAGTACGAAGCCGATGAACCGACCTGGAGTGTCGCGCTGGATCGGCATTTCAACGAAAAGGTGCTGGGATACGTGAGCTACAACCGCGGGTTCAGCAGTGGAAATTTTTCCATGATCGATCCGAACGCCTCGCCGGTGCGCTCGGAAATTCTCGATGCCTATGAAGTCGGCGCAAAAACCGAGCTATTGGATCGTCGCGTGCGGATCAATACTGCCGCGTTCTGGTACGACTACGACCACATGCAACTGCGAGCCGCCGCCGAGCAGGGTGGTACCCGGCTCATCAGTGTTCCCGGTGTCCGGATCCGGGGTTTCGAGATCGAGGGGACGTGGCTTCCCAGCGCTCGCCTGGAGCTGAATGCCGGCGCGACGCTGCTCGATTCCAAGTTCACCGATTACCCGAACGCGAACATCTCCGAGCCCCGGCCGGCGCCTGCGGGCGGCAATTTCTACTGTGTCAGCGGTCAGCAGGCGGCCTCATCGAGCTGTCCGGAAAGCGTGCGTCCGAGACTTGCGGCGCTGACCGCGGAGGGCAACGAACTGCCGCGAGCCGCAGACTTCACCAGCACGCTGAGTGTCAGCTATCGACAGCCGATCGCGCTGGGAAAGATCGGCCTGAGCGCGTCGGCTGCATACAACGACGGCTTCTTCTGGGCGTCGGACAACCGCTCCAGGCAGCACGCCTACACGCTGATCAACGCGCAGATCGACTGGACCAGCCCGGACCGTCGTTATCGGGTGTACATGTTCGGAAAGAATCTCGGTGACGAGGCATATTCGCAGTTCGTCACCAGCGACAGCTACGGCGATATCGCCAGTTCGGCGCCTCCGAGGACACTCGGTCTGGGAACGGAGCTGCGCTTCGAGTAGGTCGGCGAATGGTCGCGGTTCTATTGCGTTCCGAACACCGCGTCGTGGACTTCCGCATACCGCTGCTGGTGTAAGCGGGCGTCGGCATTTTTCTGTTTCGGGTCGATCAGCCAACCGTTCTGCGCGAGCGTCAGCAGCGGCCGCGCTTCCTTGTAGCGACCGAGACGGGCGAGGGCATACCCGAGCCGGGAAGCAGCGTAGCCGTAGTACCGAGGGCGTTTAATCCTGTCTTGTGGGGTCGCGGTTTGTTCCTGGTATTCCAAAGCGATGGTGCCATCGATCACTGCGTCTTCCCATTTGCCCCGCTCCAGTTCCATGTCGACCAGCAACTCGCCGACGTGATTCCAGTAGCCGAGTTCGACGTAATCCCGCCACATGCGCTCGCGCACCTCTCGCAGCATGCCAATGCCCTTGTCCGCATCGCGAAAGCGTCCGACGGCGTTTCCCAGATGCTTGCGTGCATTGAGCGTGAGCAGGTGGTCAGGCCCGAAGGCAACGGTGTACCGCTCGACTCCTCGCTCCAGTTCCGCGATGGCCTCCTCGTAGCGTCCTGCCGCGGCGTAACCACTGGCAAGCAGCCTTCGCATCCGCAGCGTCTCGACATCGAGCGGACCGAAGATGCGCTCGGTTTCCGCGACCTCGGGCTCGACCAGGGTCAGCATCTCGGCGCCGGCCCCGTTGCGATCCATCAGGCTGGCCAGCTCGTTCAAGACCAGGGGGCGGATCTCGTCGCTTCTCGACAAGTTGCGTTCGACATCCCGCCAGAGGGTCCGCATGCGGTCCTGTGCCTCGTCCCAATGTCCGTCAAAGGTCAGCTGCCAGCTCTGCAGCAAGCGGATGCGGAAGTCCAAACGTCGATGCGCGAGCGTCTTGTCGCTGCCGATAGCGGCGAGAATGTTCGCGGCCTCCGTATTTTCGGTCTTGCCGTAGTCCGGCGGAACCAGCCGCTGGCCATACCCAAGCCAATAATGTGCGTCCGCTGCTTCGAGCGTCTTGTCGCGGCCAGCCTTGTCCAGCGTGTCGATGGCGAGACGCAGCTGAGTCTTCGCTTCCTCCTTGTCTCCCAGTTCCAGCCAGACGGATCCGAGCACGGTGCGGATCACGCCTTCCTCGATGGGGCGATCCGCGAGTTTGTTGCCGATCCTTTCCTGTGACAGCAACATGACCTCGCGGAGCGTCGGATCTTTCTTGCCGGAACGCTCGCTGGACGCGGCGCCGAGCATGTCCTTTCGCAGGAACTCGTTCAGTGCCGTGGCGACCGCATTTTCCCGGCTCGCCGTGTCCAGGGCCTGCATCAGCTGCCAGCCGAGCAGGCTGGAGATGATCAGGCCCATGCCCAGCAGCGCGCCGACGCCGATCACCCAAGGCCGGCGCTGCCGATGCCGCTGGAGCTGCGCCTGCAGCTCTGCGGCGAGCTGCGCGTCCCATCGTTCTCTGGCGTACTGCTCGCGCCGGGCCGGCAGGCTGCGCAGGCGTCTGGCGAACTCGGCGGCATCGCCGAGCCGGCGCAGCGGGTCGCCGGCGGCTGCCAGCGCGATGTCCTCGCGCAGCAGTTCGTCCTCGATCTGCGCCTCCCAGCCCGCCGCGAGCGGACGGCGAAAGTCTGCGACCACCAGCTGGTACAGCAGGATGCCCAGGGCGTACAGGTCCGAGCGTTCGGTCGAAGGCTGGCCACCCAACACCTCGGGTGCCATGTACAAC
>Ga0187844_10002561_pt1 | contig 12760 bp, 16 predicted proteins | sample SpaLakP09_SKY_50_FD_134517 | JGI IMG/M metagenome (GOLD analysis project Ga0187844, IMG submission 134517) | Oligotrophic lake water microbial communities from Sparkling Lake, Wisconsin, USA - SP09_SKY_50 | ecosystem: Environmental > Aquatic > Freshwater > Lake | place: USA: Sparkling Lake...
ATATAATTCTTTATATTCATTTTTAAATTAAGAACGCCTGGATCTGCGTCTAGATTTTGAAAGTCTCCTTGACTTGTATTTTTGTCTAAATCTTTTCAATACATTAATGGCTTGTCTTATTTCTGAATTATTTTTCATTTTTTTAGTTTCTGCCAATTGTCTATCCATTTCTTTGAAATATTCTTCGCTCGTATTTCCCCGATCTTTTCGGGGTATCGCTGTACCTTGGGATATTGCAAGTGATAATGAAACCAATTTAGCAAGTTTAGACATATATAATATAACTATATAATATATGGAAAATAAAAATGCAACAAAAGCGGTGGATCCATTAGGAAATGCGGTGAAACTTTTAACTGGAACTGGAAATAAAAATAAAACAAACAGAAAAAATGGAGCAAATGCGGTGGATCCATTAGGGAATGCGGTGAAACTTTTAACTGGAACTGGAAATAAAAATAAAACAAATGCAGTAAATAGATCAAACAGAAAAAATGGAGCAAATGCGGTGGATCCATTAGGGAATGCGGTGAAACTTTTAACTGGAAATAAAAATACAACAAATGCAGTAAATACATTCCAAGCACCAAACGCAACAACAAACGCAGTAACAAACTCATCAAACACTTTTCAAGCACCTAACACATTTCAGGCACCAAACGCAACAACAAACTCAACACCAAACGCAGTAACAAACTCATCAAATACTCCTACATTCCAGGCACCTAATACATTTCAAGCAGTAAATACACCTACATTCCAACCTAATACATTCCAAGCATCAAATACATTTCAAGCAAATACATTCCAGGCACCTAATACATTTCAAGCAGCAAATACACCATTTTCATCAAATACTCCTACATTCCAGGCAAATACATTTCAAGCACCAAATACACCATTTTCATCAAATACTCCTACATTCCAGGCACCTAATACATTTCAAGCACCAAATACACCATTTTCATCAAACACATTCCAGGCACCTAATACATTTCAAGCACCAAATACACCATTTTCATCAAACACATTCCAGGCACCTAATACATTTCAAGCAGCAAATACACCATTTTCATCAAATACATTCCAGGCACCAAACGCAGCAAATACACCATTTTCATCAAATACATTCCAGAGACCAATGACATTTAAAGTTCCAAGAAAGAGCAAACGTAGAAAGACAACCCGCAGTAAGAGAAAGACAACCCGCAGTAAGAGAAAGATAAAACACAGTAAGAGCAAGCACCGAAAATATAAATGTACAAGAATAAATTAACGCCTGCGTGTTTTACGTCCTCTAATACGACGACGTCTACTCTTAACTTTTACATGAGATACATTATATGCACTTTCAATTAATACTTTACGAAGCCCAGGCTGAACTGGTATGATACGCGAATTATCAATCATATTTGCCATGGATGGAGCAAGTTGATCCAATGCTAATCCAAATGCCTTTTCCATAAATACTATTAATTCTTGTGCATTATCATCTAACACTGTGTCTTCACCGTACTTATTATAAAACGCTTTATCCAGCCTCTTATGTAATTTTACAAGATGTTTGCCAATTGTTCTATTAAATTCGTCTAATTCTGTTCCTTCTAATAAATTAATGTGAGCGAACGGATTATCTCCACCACCCGACATTTTTTTATACAACCAGTCCCTTGCTCCATCTACGGCACTTGAACTTACTGCTAGACCAAGTCCTAATGCAGCCGAACCAACATTTGCCCCCTTTCTCAATGCAGCTGAACCATAATCTGCTACGAGTGTGCCAGCTTCCGAAGTCCTTCTCAATGCAGCTGAACTAACGTCGCGAGCTACAGATGCGCCAGCGTCAACGACAGTACCGGCAGCATTTGAAGCAGCACTCGCCAATGTAGCACCAGTTCCTACGCCGAATACACGATTTACGACTGCCTTGGGTGCATCATATACAATTGCAGAAGCCGCATCCGTCACCATAGAAGATGTAGCATTATAAACCATTCCTGGCATGTTCTTCAATTCATCTACAATGGGTTCTACGGCTGCATCAACCTCGGTTCGTACACTAGAACTGACAAAATCACGCATCGTGCTAGTTACATTCTCTCGCCAATGTTGAATACTGTCTAAACTAATTCCGCTAACTTCGCTTACAATTTGTACATATGGTCTGTAATAGGACGTGGCAGCATTAATCATACGCCCACATATACTAGGAACAATAACAAGTGCAAAGTTAACTAACATTCTAAATAGTTGATAACTTAAACCAAAATGTCTAGATAAATTAAATGAACCCATACACAACGAGCAATCAGTTATAAAAATTAATGTTGCGCATTCTAGTATCATGCACCCACACGAACACAAGAACAAGGGACAAGGCATAACGGCCAATACATTTCTAGTTATGTCAAAAGATAATTGCCAAAATAATACAGTTATATGCAAGAGTCCTTTCCAATAAATAAATAGTACTTTCCACGGATTCATCCCAAGTTCTCTTCGTGAATCTCTAAGAACATTCCGCATTTCTGTTGAAACATGAAGTATTCTCTCGCTTATACGTTGATTCGCATTAAAACCTCTATTTACTTGATTTGTCAAATGACTCAACCCAGCGAGAGAACTGGCTACCATTGCTCTTGTATCGTGTACGGCTTCAGATAATTCTGCTAAATTGTCGGTAGCACTTCTCAACCCATTTTCCAAGTGAGTCAAATCTGTATTGGTGCGTCCCGGAAACATCTGTGCGCGACCAAACAAATTTGCATGTTGATTTCTAACCGATCTAGTATTTCTCTGCCACAATGCATTATGGGGCATATTAACTACAACGGGTTGATTCACAATGGGTCCAGGTATCTCGCTAAACGCAGTCTTTACTTTTGCTTTGTTTGTGCGTTTCATTACATATAAATGAGAAAATTGAATATGAACATATTGAATATAATATAATAAAATGGAGCTACCACCAATCTCAATTACCTCGCCCGTCATTGATTCGGCGACGATCAAGGATGCAGTACAAACACATATTGGTTCAGAATGTGTCAAGGAGATAGAGTCGGTATATATTTCAGATACATTGATGACTCATTTTATAACATTTAATAAAAGTCCTATCACGAACAATATGAAGGAATTCATAAAAGAACTTGGGGGATGCGTATCAATCAAATATAAACATCATACGTTTATCGCGATATCAAATATGTATGATATTTAGAAATAAATAAAAATAAAATATTACAATAATCTATATGGATCCTCGTATATTATACAGTCTTCAGTCTGCCGTTCTTTTTTTTATCATCGCGTCTCCGTACATGTATGGATTAACAAAAAAGCTTGGTAAAATGAGCCCTTATAATAGCGTCGCACTACACGCGGTTGTGTATGGTGTATTAGTGTATGCATTAATGCTTATACAAGGATAAACGAAGCGACAAGCGAAGCGACAAGCTATAAGCTATGCAGTATCCATCGGCACATAGTTCTTCCTTGCATCTTCCCTCTCTTGATCATTAGGAATCCATTTCACCGTATGGTAAATCTTAGGGAACAAGTAAATCAAAGTATCCACATGAAATTGCGTATAGTGCTGGAATTGGTCAATCCATACAGGAGATGTTTTGACACGATTGATAGCCTCCATCGGAACACCTTGTGCTAGCATGGCATGTTCAAATTGATCCATTTTTGTATCTATATATAATCAAAAAAATACAATCAATTTTTTGATATAAATAAAACTCATATATATATACATTATGAAGCTAAAACTTCTATCGGTTGCATTCTCGCATGCATTCACCAAAATTCAGAATATTGACAAGCCTGTATGCAAGGATTGTAAATATTTCAAATGTGACCCAATATATAATGATGATCAGTATGGACGGTGTACACAATTTAGTTACAAGAATCTGATCTCGGGTAAAATTTATTATCACGATATAACCAAGGCCAGAGAACAATTCTGTGGTACAAATGGAACATATTACGAACCTTTATAAAATATAACAATATAGTATGGACTGCCGTGAAGGAAAAATATTAAACCCACATACTTGCGTATATGTAAAAGAATGTAAGCCAGGATTTAAACGAAATGAAAATTTTCAATGCAGAAAGGATGTTGACGCACCGGTAAAAGTAAAAGCATCAAAAACAGAAAAAGTAAAAGCATCAAAAACAGAAAAAGTAAAAGCATCAAAAACAGAAAAAGTAAAAGCGTCAACAAAAGCGTCAAAAACAGAAAAATCGCTAGTATTTAAAAATCAAAATGTAGGAAACTTCAACAAAAGCCACAAAAACCCAACCTATAATGCAGAAAGAAAAAAATTGAAAAGCTTTGGTTTTATAGCAAAAATACCATCCGACATGGCTACCAACTACGATGAGGACACTGTATTTGTGTTTTACTCCAAATCATCCGATGCTCCACCAGGTAAAGGCTCCAATGAAACAATACCCGATGAAAAGAGAGAAATGTATGAGGATTTAGCGAAAATACCAAACTGGCGAAAACGCTTATCCAATTTCTGGATACAACCCTTTTATAAACAGGGATTTGTGTGGGCATCAGTAGAACATTATTATCAAGCATCCAAATTCAAAATGGGTCACGAAGACTTTTACAAACAATTCTCGCTGGATAAAGGTACCGAATTGTCCAAGGACCCTGTCTTAGCCAAGGCAATGGGTGGCAAGGATCTAAAACACAAATACCGGCCAAGGGATATCAAACTAGATGATAATTTCTTTCCAAAGCGTGCACAACAAGAAATGTTTAGAGCTCAGCACGCCAAGTTCACTCAAAACGCCGACTTGAAATACTTGCTCAAGGCAACAAAAAAAGCAAAATTGATGCATTATACCCGAGGTGGTAAATTAGAAACATTTGATGGTCTAATGTATATTCGCGATCATTTATTAAATTAAATCCGGACATATACCATTGTTTACATGTTCCACTGTATTCCAATCTATATGTTGCCCATATTTTTCTACGCCATATGGTACACATATGATAAAACGCTGATTACCGCGCAACGACCACTCGGGTGTTGCCCAACGATTACCGCGCCACGGCAAGTATTCCATCCCCCATGGCCCAACAGAATTGCCGATGAATTTGTCAACTCGTACGCCGCCCTCGCGCCCCTTGTATGTAATAAATTCACCAACCTGTACCAACAGGTTTGAACCATCCACCTTGTGAATAATAATAGATTGCTCGTAAGTATGCCATTCGGTCGTCATTTTTGTAAATAAAAATATAAATATTTATAAATCAATTTTATAAAGTTTATCGGTCGGCTAACGCTTATCGCAAATGCCCACTGTACCTCTTCACTACACAGACGCTCTTATATTTGGGCGCCTTTTCAACTACCCGCATCTTGTAAAACTTCTGCTTCACAACTGGAATGTCATTGATGTCAAACGGGATGAAGAACAGAGGATTCATTTTTGATATTTATCAAGGGATAAAAATCAAATCAATTTTTTTCAATTTACAAAATCCACAATGTTCATCGGCATTTCGGCGATTTCAGTTGCGTAAAATGTCTCAATATCTCTCATCAAATGTACATCTGTGTTCGTAACAAAGTTCACCGCAACACCCTTACGCCCAAAGCGCCCAGAGCGACCAATGCGATGAATATAATTTTCCCGATTCATTGGTATGTCAAAATTAATCACAAGAGATATCTGTTGAATATCAATACCACGTGCAAGTAAATCTGTTGTAATTAATACGCGATTCATCCCAGAACGAAATTCCCTCATAATCTTATCTCGCTCCAACTGATTCATATCACCGTGCAAACACACCACTGTAAAATCCCTTGCAATCATTTGGGTTTCCAACCACTCCACCTTGCTTTTCGTATTACAATAAATGATGCACTGGTTAATCGTGAGTGTCTCATACAGATCACACAATGTTTCCAATTTCCACTTTTCTTCTTGTACTGCAATATAAAACTGGCGAATACCGTCCAACGTAAGTTCTTCTTTTTTTACTAATATGCGTATCGGATCTTCAATCATTTTATTTGCAATCTCAATCATTTCTAATGGCATGGTTGCTGAAAACATACAGTACTGTACTTTGGGCAAAAATTCGTAAATGCTCGTAATTTGTTCCTTAAACCCATGCGACAACATTTCATCCGCCTCATCCAAAACAAACATCTTCAATGAAGCAGTCTGTAACAAATTTCGCTTTAACAAATCAAATACGCGACCCGGCGTACCGATCACAATCTGTCCATTTTTAAGATCGTTCATATTTTCGCGAATAGATGTGCCACCGATGCACGCAACAACATTTACCTTCATAAATTTAGACAATTCCTTCATAACTTTTTCAGTTTGACTACTCAATTCTCTCGTCGGAGACAACAATATACCTTGGATTGCCATAACAGATTCATCAATTTGTTGTAGCATTCCAATAGAAAAAGTTGCGGTTTTACCCGTCCCGGATTGCGCCTGTACAATTACGTTTCTACCAGTAACCATAGGCTCAATTGCATGTGTTTGAACTGCACTTGGTTGTTCAAATCCATATGAAAAAATACCACGTAAAAGTTCGTCCCTTAGTTTAAAATTGTCAAAGCCCATATACTAGATTTTTAAAATAATATTAAATTGTTTTTATAATATAATATGAAACATTGGCAGTTCTATCTTGCAATACTATTATTAGTCGTTTTATTGTTTCCAATGCATGAAGGCATGGAAAGCAAATTGGAAAGCATAAAGTACCCATTTGAATTAACTCCAGAACAAAAACAAATAAAACACAATATTGATACAATAATAGAAGTACATGATGAATTACAAAAGACAAACAGTCAATTAAGTGGATATACTACAAGCACGCAAGAAAGAAAAAAAGAAATATTAGTTCTTGAAGACGAAATCATACGCACCATGTCTCCAATCCAGATGAAAAAAATACCCCCAATGCAAGAAAAACATTATACAGAAATGTATAAAATTACAAACTTAACTTTGGACCAAATACACAATATGACGCCAAAAGAAATAGAAGCGTTAAATGAACCTCACTTCAGCGCTTTACTCAGAAGAATTGCAAAACTTAATGATAAGTTAACACCAGCACAAATAAGTGGGTTATCACAATCCAGAATAAAATTCATGAGTCAAATTTAGAAGATATATCTTTTTAATATATATGAAAGATTGGCAATTTTATGTCGCAATACTATTATTAGTCGTTTTATTGTTACCAATATATGAAGGCTTAACCGAGAAAGAAATAGAAAAAAATAATAAGGAAATAAATAGAATTGCAGACAAAAGATACAACCTACCCCCCTATGAAATAACAAAAATGACTTTGGAGCAAATACACAAAATGACGCCAAAAGAAATAAACGACTTGAGTGAATCTCACTTCAGAGCTTTACTCAAAAGAATTGCAAATCTGAATGATAAGTTAACACCAGCACAAATAAGTGAGTTATCAAAATCTAAATTAAAAATCATGAGCAAAATTTAGAAGATATATTAATGGCCGAACAAAATACAATTTGCCTAAATTCACTATGAAGGATAGACGTAAATAAATTCTCCTCAAATATATATGAAAGATTGGCCGTTTTTTCTTGCAATATTAGCACTACTTATTCTACTATTGCCCACACATGAAGGTTTTTTCAGCTTCAACCACTATGATTTTATGCAGCATTTGAAGAGAATGCAACTATTGAACATGCCCACACCAGCGAACATAGCCAATGGCGTATATTATATTAAATGTGGTAACAAATTTTGTTCCATGGAAGGGGGAAACATTGTATGTAAAAAAGATACAGCAGAAGTAAGGGACCTTTTTCTTATTGAAAAAGTAAATGCACCATGGATGCCGATCGCCGGATATAGCATCATGCCTGTTCAAAAAACGGGTATTATTCAACAATGCGCGGATGAGGGACACAGGGTAGTATGTAATAGAGGGCATGTAAATACATGGGAGACATTTAGAATAATGGATGTTGGAAGAGGATTATATACAATTAACGGCGGAAACCATACGAATTGGAACAGACAATTTTGTAGTGGTGAAAATGGCAATTTTTTATGTAAAAAAACATCAATTGGACCTATGGAAAGATTTCAAATAATTTCGCCACTAGAGTCAAAGTGCCCACCACCTATTCAGTGCCCGGCACCTACTACGTGCCCGCCACCTATTAAGTGCCCTCCACCGCCGAAACCGGAACCATGTCCACCTCTTAGCTGCGATAGTGAAATAAATGCACTCGCACAAAGTAATGACAGTTTACGAGGACAAGTAAACCAAGCGCAAGTACAATTATCAGGATTAGAAGGAAAATTGGGTGGATTACAGAATAATTTTACAGATTTAAATGGACAATATACTAAAATGCAAAACGATGTAGCTGGCATTGAAAGCTCCTATACAGGCATACAAACCCTAGTAACACAAATGAACGGAGAAATACTACCAAGGGCAAACGAACGTATAGATGGTTTACAGAAAACACAAGCCGGTATACAAGATCAATTAAGAGTGATACAAGATGTAACAATACCTTCTGTAAACTCGGAAATAAAAATATTAAATGGCAAGAATGACAAATTATCTGAACTACAAAATTACTATACACCAAGTGGTTCTTCACAGAAAGTTGATACTTAACCTAAGTGAAGGCTAAGAACCCAAACAGCAACCATATTAAATGGCAAGTACAAAATTACTATACGCCAAGTGGTTCTATTTATAAATAGAAGTACCGAAGGGCAAATAAATTCTCCTGAAATATTGGCCATTTTTTCTTGCAATATTAGCACTACTTATTCTACTACCTATACATGAAGGCTTAAATGGCAAGAATAAAGAATTATCTGAACTACAAAATTACTATACACTAAGTGGTTCTAAACAGAATGTTGCTACTTATAAATAGAAGTACCGAAGGGCAAATAAATTCTCCTCAAATATATATGAAAGATTGGCCATTTTTTCTTGCAATATTAGCACTACTTATTCTACTACTACCTATACATGAAGGCTATGAATCCAAACCAGCAACCATAGAGACTGGTTATTATTACATCAAATGCGGTAATAAATTTTGTTCAGTAGAAGGACGAGTAGTCGTATGTAAAAAAGATGTTCCAGACATAAAAGATCTTTTTTATATTGAAAAAACAACTATGTGGAATATGAGTGGGTATAATATTAGTCCTATTCAAAAATATAATAATCAAAACTTTCATGATTCATCTAATCTGATATGTTCGGATGAGGGTGGGCGCATTATATGTAATAAAGGAGAAGGAGGGGGGTCGGAGTTTTTTAGAATAACAGATATAGGAAGTGGTTATTATGTTATAAATGGTCCTCGGGAACGAACTGTTTGTGCGAATGAAAATGGTGCTTTCTTATGTAACAGCAAAAACCCTGATCGTAATGATCCAAATATAAAAATTCAGCTAGTCACAATCAGGGAATTAGAGAAAAATACAGTATCTCAATTGAGTAATAATTCATTCAAAGATGACGTAAACAAAATTGTTGGTGGAACAAATAACTTGGCATCTAATGTAACTGGGTTAGAAAACACGCATAATGATTTAAAAGGCTCGCCTATTCAAATACAACAAATAATAAATAGCGCAAATGCTAAAAAGGCAGTTTTAGAAACTGGAATATCCAAAATACAAGAGGCTATTCCTGTGTTAGAATCCCGGATGGGTGAAGTAGATGGTGTGGATAGAGACATTAAATCCAAAATCACTACGCTAAACGACGAAACATTCCCCGGCTCAAGAAAAGATATATTTGATTTACATACACAATATGATAAAGGGCTTGACGTCAATAAATATCACAGAGAAAATGATGAAACAGTTAGTTCAACAATTGTTTAGATGTCAATATAATAATAGAGCGTATAATAATATATAAATCATATATATGAAAGATTGGCAGTTTTTTCTAGCAATCCTAGTATTCATTATATTATTATTACCAATTTATGAAGCATATAGTGATGCCGATATAAAAAAAGATATAGATAACATTAAAGCAGACATTCAAGCTAACAATGACAGACTCTCTGCTTTAACAAGTCCATTGAAACAAAAAGATATAGATACTGTTAAGGAAAATGTCAAACAAAATACTGAACTAATCGGTACTTTAATAAATACATTAGTTGAAGAACGTACAGATCATGGAAATTCCAAGGAACAAATAGCTGGAAATGCTGACATTATAGATTATCTTTTATCTCGCCCATATCCAATTCCAGCACAGATCGCTACAGGTGTTTACAGTCTGAATGGTGGAAGAACAAAGAAATTTTGTGCAGACGAAGGTAATAGGATGATATGTGATAGAGATGGAATAGGAGCATGGGAGAGAACAGAAATAATAAATTTAGGTGAAGGATATTACAATCTCAGAGGAGGAAGAAATAATAAATTTTGTGCAGACGAGGGTGATGCTATTAGATGCAATAGAGATGGTGCATCAACATGGGAGACATTTAAAATATTGGATATAGGGGACGGATATTATAATCTAATAGGCGGAAGACAAAACAAATATTGTTCAGATAATGCTAGTGGTATTGCATGTAATAACGATAATAGCGGGACAATGCAGAGAATAAAAATATCAGCCGCATAATTTAATAATATTTAAATATAATGAAGAATTGGCAATTATATCTTGCAATTTTTATATTGATCCTATTAGTCAGTATAAAAGTAAAAGAGGGAAATACAATACCCAACTATGCAACTCACTATGATAAACCATCTGAATTGATTAAAGAGGTACAATCTATAATAAAGGACGAACCCAATTATGATAAAAATAAATATCAAAACACGCGTTCTGAAAACCAAAAACTAGAAAAGATTCGCAATGATTTAAAAAAAGTAAACAAATATGAAAAGGAAGTTGTACTACCAGAATGTAACAAACGCCGAGGTGTTATCGAAGCCAAAATTGGTGAAGCAGAAACTCAAACTCGTTTAAAGAAAGAAGAGATAGCCGAACAAAATAAAATATTAGAAACAGTTACTACACAGGTTGAGAATATAAAGAAACAAATAAAAAATAAACAGGATATCTTATCTGAAAAACTGCGTATATTACAGGGACTTGTGGGTGAATTAGTTAGTTGTAATATTAAGTTGACAACTTGAATAAATAAACAACTTGCGTGTTATTTAATAATATATAAATATATGAAGAATTGGCAATTTATTGTCGCAATTTTTATATTAATTCTATTAATCTGTATAAAAGTGAAAGAATCACTTGAAAATAGTGGAATTGTATATGACATAAATAATACGATCAATTACAACGAATCCAATTATAATGTAATGAATCGTGGAATGATAGAAAAAAATAAAACGGTTATAAAAGAAGAAAATGATTTAGTACAAGAAAACAAACAACTTACAATAGATATACCTGAATGTAACAATGATGTAATACAAAAAACAAACTATTATCACACAGTCGCATTACCAGCCCTAAATAATGCAGCTAATGAATTAACTGAGACAATATATAAAATTATTTTACTTAAAAATCAATACAATTCTGGTGTACGAACTAGTAAGACTCTTGATAATACAATTAATATATATAATACCACAATAAATAATGTGCAGAAAGCAAGAGATGAATGCAATGTTAAGTATCAAAATAAACTTAACTTGCCAACCGGACATTACAGTATCAAAAGTGTCAAGACTGGAAAATATTGTACTGACGGCCCAGAGGGTGTTTGCTGTGATGCAACACAGTTGCAAGGATGGGAGAAATTTTATATAATTAATATAGGCGGTGGATATTATAACATAAGAGGTGGAAGAAATAATCAATTTTGCGCAGATGATCACAATCCGATTGTAATTAAATGTAACAGAAACGACGCACGAGAATGGGAGGTCTTTAGAATACATTACAAAAAATATGACAAAAATAATAATATTTATGAAATTGCAGGCGGGAGAGGAGGTAAATTATGTAGCAATACTGGACGTATTACGTGCCTTAGGGATAATTTCCTTCGTGATGAAGAATTTATTATAGAACCATGGCCTGGTACTAATGCTACGACAGTACAACCGGCTACGACAGTACAAAACCCTTTCACAAATAGTTTTGGGAAGGGGCCAGGTGAAAAGCGGAGGGGCGGAGGGCGGAAGGGCGGTTGTACCCTTTCATAAATAGTTTTGGGTAGGGTGAAGGGAATTTTTAGGGGATTTCCTTTTAAAATTGAAAGTGTATAAACATAATCTATTCATGCAAAATGGGTAGCTGTTTATCACTGTGTACACGCGAAACTATTCTTGTATTAGTTCCTGAAGACGACATTACAAGACACAGAACGCATTTTCCAAAACATGAGCGCAAAAATTCCGCCATTTATACGAAAACCCACAAACAGATGAAACACATGCCATGCTTTATTTGTGGTAAAACCAACGAAAAGGATAATATCCATGTAGAGACCCATCACTTTTACATAGAAAAGGCAGCCGAAAATGCGATTGATTGGAAGGTATTTGGTGAGTTTGCTGATAAATGCTATAACATGCAAACAGGTGAATCATTGGCCAAATTTGACTGGGATGAAGTTGCGAAAAACCCAGACTTGTTCGTAGATTCTCAACAAAATATGATCGTGCTTTGTAAGCAACATCATACTTCGGGGTCATTTGGGAT
>Ga0187844_10002562_pt1 | contig 12760 bp, 10 predicted proteins | sample SpaLakP09_SKY_50_FD_134517 | JGI IMG/M metagenome (GOLD analysis project Ga0187844, IMG submission 134517) | Oligotrophic lake water microbial communities from Sparkling Lake, Wisconsin, USA - SP09_SKY_50 | ecosystem: Environmental > Aquatic > Freshwater > Lake | place: USA: Sparkling Lake...
GACATTGTCATATTCTCGAACCTGCGACGACACGCGTCGGGGGTTCGCCCTGGGGTCCAAAACATCGACGCCGCCCGCGTGGCCCGGGGCGGCGAAAGAGCGCTCTTATGTCACGACGTGCGCAAGCATCCAAGAGCACCGGCGGCAAAAGTCACACCCGCCATTTCAGGTCAGGAGCAGCCTTTGAATTTGGTGCGGATGAGAGGACTCGAACCTCCACACCTCTCGGTGCCAGAACCTAAATCTGGTGCGTCTACCAGTTTCGCCACATCCGCGTGGACGGAGGGCTTACGGATTTCATGCCCCCTGTGCAAGTGCAGGCCTGACGCTCACGCAAACCGGTCAGCGTAAAGCCGCCCCAGGACGGAAGGCACCAGGCCCGGCAGGTCCTCTGAGATTAGGCCGGGCCCAAAGGACGCTCCGCACTCGGCATGAATCCAGGCCCCGGCACAGGCGGCCTCGAAGCTGTCCATGCCCTGGGCGATCAAGCCGCCGATAAAGCCCGCCAGAACGTCCCCGGAACCCGCGGTCGCCAGCCAGGGGACCGCGTTGAGCGAGACGGCCGCGCGCCCGTCCGGGGCTGCAACAACGGTATCTGGCCCCTTCAGGAGCACAACCGCTCCGGCTCTCTGCGCCGCTTCGCGGGCCGCCGTGATCCGCTCGGGAACCTGACCCAGCAGCCCGGGGAAGATCCGCTCGAACTCGCCGGCGTGGGGTGTAAGGACATCGTCCCGGTCGAGGGCCGAGAACAGCAGATCGGGGTCGTGCCGGAAGCTCGTCAAAGCATCGGCATCAACCACGAGCGCCGCGCCGGTCCGTGCGATAGCAAAGAGATGTCGAACAGTCCCCTCCCCGATCCCGGCTGCAGGACCGATCACGACCGCATCGGCGGCCTCGGCGGATGCTTCCAGGTCGGTTTCACCTTCGAACGCCTCCAGCATGATCGCCTCCAGATGGGCGGCGTTCACGCCGAGGGCCGCCGGCGGCGACAGAAGGGTGACTACGCCCGCACCGATCCGAAGCCCCGCGCGGGCCGCAAGCCTGGCCGCACCGGTCCGCCAGGCATCCCCGCTGATCACTTTCAACCGCCCCCGCCGAAACTTGTGGGCATCTACAGCTGGCCAGGGAAAGCGAATGGACCAGAGCGCTGGCGTGTTCTCCATAAGCCCCACCGACCCGGGGACGGATCCCAGCCCCATATCCGAAACGACGACCTCTCCACAAAATGCGCGACCCGCCGCAAGCGCGTGGGCGGGCTTCCTGCGATGGAAAGTCACCGTCAACTCTGCCTTGAACACGGCATCCCCAAGCGGTTTGCCGCGGTCTCCGGACAAGCCGCTTGGAACATCGATGGCAATGATCGACACGTTCCACTCCATGGCCAGTTTCGCCAGACGAGCGACATCCCCTTCAAGAGGGCGGGTCAGACCCGCTCCGAGAAGGGCATCGACATAGAGGGCTTCCGGCAAGGCCTCAAACCGAAGAGGCCCAACCTCGCCTGTCCACAACCGAGCCACCGCTTGCGCCGCCTCGGTTACGGGCGAAGCGGCGACCTCTACCCGGACCGGCCAGCCAAGCGCGGCAAGGTGGCGGGCGACGACATAGCCATCGCCGCCGTTGTTTCCGGGGCCACACCAGACCACAACGGGCCGCAGCCTGTAGCGGGAGACAATCGCCTGGACGACCGCTGCCCCCGCGCGCTCCATCAAACTGACGACGGAGGTACCGCCTGCCACCGCGGCCCGGTCCACATCGGCCATCTGAGCCACAGTCAGGATCTCGTGTGCCACTGCCACGCCCTCCCTTAGAGGACCTGGCTGTCGGATTCACGCCCCAGGGTCTCGAGGCGCAGATGGCCGGCCTGAACCTCAAACCGCGTTATGGAGCAGTGGTCCGGGCGAAAGACCGCAACCTCTTCCCGACCTGTCGCGATCGCGACAGCGGCATTCAGCGCAACAAAATGGCTAAAGACGGCCGCACCGGGATAGTCGGTCAGGGCAACCTCGACGGACTGTGCCCAGGCACGATAGTCGAGGTCGCCCTCAACCGCTTGCCACTGTCCACCGAACGCCCTGCGCAGCCAGGTGGGCCGATCAGCAGCGGACATCCCGACCGGCGTCGGGATTTCGCCGACGCGGGGGTCAATAATGATGTCGACATCCAAGGCTTCGGCAAGCGGCTCGGCCGTCTCCCGGCAACGGCGGAGCGGAGAAGACACCACGCGGGTCGGACGCTCCTCCGCCGGTAGGGCCAGAAACGGCGCGGCGACAGCCTCAGCCTGCGCCCGGCCAGCCGGATCAAGCCCGGGATCCTGATCCGCATCGCCCCAACTGGAGGCCGGACGACCATGCCGAATGACGCTGACGAGGTTCATTGCGAGGCGATCCTTCTGAACAACCGAAGACCAGTGCTGTTGGACATTGCGGGTCAATGCCACTGTGCGAGGCAGTCCAGGCCTTGATCTGACCAAACGGGGCAAGCCGTCATGCGAAAACCCAGCTTAACGGCCAAATCTCAAAAGCGAATGCCGCGCCGGCGGATACTACGGCAAGATCCATCCCGCTTCCGGGCGCCGCACGAAGGCAAATTTCGCCATAATCTTCAGCAGCCCCTGGTGCCTTCGCCCTGGAAACGCCGATCTGCCTGCAGGCACAGTGGTCAATCCTGCGATGATCCGCAGCAAAACCACCCCGCAGCACCACGCTGAAACGCACGTTTCGCGCAATCTGGCCGTCGGAACCCCGTACCTTCCTTGCTTTTGCTGTCGAAACGCAATTTGCTCAATCTGCGATCAAACGTTGCACAAGATTCGGACAGACTGCCGGGTGGCAGCCGACAGTTCACTTTTCCTTAGAGCCCGTGCTTGCGGCGCTTGCCCCCGTCATGATCGGTGCCCGTCAATCAAGGACGCCAACCGTCGGCGTTCCCGGAATTTGAACCGATGAAGAAGATTGAAGCCATCATCAAGCCGTTCAAGCTCGATGAGGTCAAAGAGGCCCTGCAGGACATGGGTGTCCAGGGCATGACGGTGCTCGAGGCCAAGGGCTACGGTCGCCAGAAGGGCCATACAGAACTCTATCGTGGCGCTGAGTACGTCGTGGACTTCCTCCCGAAAATCAAGGTTGAGGTCGTTGTCGAGGACAGCCAGCTGGAACTTGCCCTGGAGGCCATCACCCGAGCGGCCCGCACGGGTCGCATCGGCGATGGCAAGATTTTCGTGTCGGATATTGCGGAAGTCATCCGCATCCGGACCGGAGAAAGCGGTCCCGCTGCCGTCTAGGCAGAGACCGTAAAACACATTCGAGGCTCAAGAAGGGGATACGGAATGAGCACCGCCAAGGAAATCCTGGACCTGATCAAGGAAAAGGACGTCAAGTATGTCGACGTCCGTTTCACCGACGTTCGCGGCAAGATGCAGCACGTCACCTTCGATATCGACCTCGTCGATGACGACTTCCTCAATGACGGCACGATGTTCGACGGTTCGTCGATCGCCGGCTGGAAGGCCATCAACGAGTCGGACATGAAGCTCCGCCCGGATCTGTCGACCGCGATCATCGACCCCTTCTATCAGCAGACCACGCTGGCCCTGTTCTGCGACGTCGTGAACCCCGACTCGGGCACGCCCTACAACCGCGACCCCCGCTCGATCGCCAAGGCCGCCCTGGCCTATGTGAAGGCCTCCGGGATCGGCGACACCGTGTTCTTCGGTCCGGAAGCAGAATTCTTCATCTTCGACGACGTGAAGTGGAACACGGCTCCCAACGATACGAGCTATTCGTTCGACTCGATCGAGCTGCCCGGCAACTCCGCCAAGACCTATGCCGAAGGCAATATGGGTCACCGTCCGGGCCCGAAGGGTGGCTACTTTCCGGTCAACCCGATCGACTCGGCCCAGGACCTGCGCGGCGAAATGCTGGCCGTCATGGGCGAGCTGGGCATGAAGCCGGAAAAGCATCACCACGAAGTGGCACCGGCCCAGCACGAACTCGGCCTGAAGTTCGACACCATGGTGACGATGGCCGACCGTCTGCAACTCTACAAGTACGTGATCCACAACGTGGCTCACGCCTACGGCAAGACGGCCACCTTCATGGCGAAGCCGATGTTCGGCGACAACGGTTCGGGCATGCACGTGCACCAGTCGATCTGGGGTGACGGCAAGCCGCTCTTCGCTGGTGACAAGTATGCCGGGCTGTCGGACATGTGCCTGTGGTATATCGGCGGCATCATCAAGCACGCCAAGGCGATCAACGCGTTCTCGAACTCTACGACGAACTCGTACAAGCGCCTCGTGCCCGGATACGAAGCCCCGGTGAAGCTGGCCTATTCGGCCCGTAACCGCTCGGCCTCGATCCGCATTCCGCACGTCGACTCGCCGAAGGCCAAGCGCCTGGAAGCCCGCTTCCCCGACCCGATGGGCAACCCCTATCTGACCTTCGTCGCCCTGCTGATGGCCGGCCTGGACGGCATCAACAACAAGATCGATCCGGGCGCGCCCGCCGACAAGAACCTCTATGACCTGCCCCCGCGCGAGCAGAAGAAGATCCCGGAAGTCTGCGGTTCGCTCCGCGAGGCTCTCGAGAACCTCGACAAGGACCGCGCCTTCCTGAAGGCCGGCGGCGTCATGGATGACGACTTCATCGACAGCTACATCGAGCTGAAGATGGAAGAGGTCATGCGTCTGCAACTGCATCCGCACCCGGTCGAGTTCGAGATGTACTACAAGTGCTAGTCTGAGCTCCCTCAGAGTCAGCGAGAAGGGCCGGAGAGCAATCTCCGGCCCTTTTTCTTTGTAGAATCATGGGGCCTCTCGCCCCCGTCACTCGGGAATGACTTCTTACTTAAGTGGCGCCGACTGAGCAAAATTGTCGCAACGGGGCAACATAACCGTCGCAATCGGCGGGATGGCGCGGAAATCGGCCCCTCGGCGATATCCCAAGCCAGCCAACTTCGCTTATTCGCAGCACCACCAAGGCCGTGTGAACGCCCCGCAAGTGGCAGCGACATCCGGCTCGGCCTCAGCAGCAGGATCTCTCCATGCATCAGCCTAACCGCACCCTCCGTCGCGCCCTCAGCGTCACCTGTGGCACCGCCGCGCTTTGCGCCGCCATCGCAGCCGCGCCTGCGGCCATGGCCCAGGACACCGTCAGTGAAGTGATCATCACTGCCCAGAAGCGCAGCGAAAACCTCCAGGACGTGCCGGTCTCCGTGGCCGCCCTCTCCGGCGAGGCCCTGCAATCGACCTTTGCCGCCGGTGAAGACATCCTGGCCATGTCGGGCAAGGCTCCGGGTCTCTATGCCGAGTCGTCCAACGGCCGCGTCGCGCCCCGCTTCTACATCCGGGGCCTCGGCAACAGCGATTTCGATCTGGCCGCCTCGCAACCCGTTTCAATCATCCAGGACGAAGTCGTTCTGGAAAACGTCGTGCTGAAGAGCTCACCGATCTATGACCTCGAACAGGTCGAAGTCCTGCGCGGCCCGCAAGGAACCCTGTTCGGCCGCAACACCACGGCCGGCATCGTGAAGTTCGACACGGTCAAGCCGAGCGAAGAGTTCAAGGCCCGTGCAGCCGCCACCTATGGCAGCTTCAACACCATGACCTTCGATGGCGGCGTCGGCGGCGCCCTGGTCCCCGGCAAGGTTTCGGCCCGTGCCTCGCTGCTGGTTCAGCACCGCGACAACTGGATCAACAACGCCTTCACGAAGCAGAATGACGCCCTTGGCGGCTTTGATGAAAAGGCTGCACGCCTGCAGGTCCTGTTCACGCCGACCGAAAAGCTGAGCGCCCTGTTCAACATCCACGGTCGCGATCTGGAAGGCACCGCTGCGGTCTTCCGCGCCAACATCCTGACCAAGGGTTCCAACCGGCTGAACCGCAATTATGACCGCAAGACGGTCTATTTCGACGGCGGTGCCAACAACCCGCAGGCCTATGACGGCTGGGGTGCCTCGGCCAAGGTCGACTACGACTTCGGTGCCGCGACCCTGACCTCGATCACCGCCCACGAAAGCACCGACGGCTCCAGCCGCGGCGACATCGACGGTGGCAACATGGTCACCGGTCCGGGCTTCATCCCGTTCCCGTCGGACACCACGGACGGCATCAAGCAGCTTGACCAGTTCACCCAGGAAATCCGCCTGGCCAGCAACGCCGATGGCCCGCTGAGCTGGCAGGTCGGAGCCTTCTATTTCGACACCAGCTATCAGATCCGCACCGACCCGGGCTTCGCGCCGGCCACCACGCTCGAGCAGAGCAACCAGGCTTGGGCCATCTTCGGACAGGCCTCGTACAAGGCGACTGACGCCCTGACCCTGACGGGTGGCCTGCGCTACACCAGCGACGAAAAGGACCTCAAGGTCATTTCGGGCCCGAACAAGGCCGCGCCGGTTTCGGTCTCGGACGAACAGGTCAGCTGGGACCTGAGCGCCTTCTACGCGCTCAATGATGACGTCAGCGTCTACGGTAAAGTGGCCTCGGGCTTCCGTGGCCCGTCGATCCAGGGCCGTGACATCGCCTTCTTCTCGCCGGCCTCGGCCGCGAAGTCGGAAACGATCATGTCCTACGAACTGGGCCTGAAGAGCGAACTGCTCGATCGCCGGGTTCGCCTGAACGGTGCGGTCTTCACCTACACGATCGACGACCCGCAGTTCAGCGCCGTCGGCGGTGGCTCCAACTCGAACCGCCTGATCAATGCCAAGAAGGGCGAGGCCTACGGCCTCGAGGTGGACGGCGAATTTGTGGTCAATGAGAACCTGACCCTCACCGGCGGCTACAGCCTGAACAAGACGAAGATCAAGGACAGCACCCTGGCGGTCGCCGGCTGCGCCCAGTGCACCCTGACCGACCCGCTGAACGGCACCGGCAAGGCCCTGGTCAACGGCAACCCGTTCCCGAATGCCCCGGAATACACCCTGGACTTCACGGCCCGCTACGCTGTGCCGTTCGGCACGGACGGCGAACTGTTCGCCTTCACGGACTGGAAGAAGCAGGGCCTGACCAACTTCTTCCTCTATGAATCGAAGGAGTTCTACAGCAAGGGCGACTTCGAAGGCGGCCTGAAGCTCGGCTACGCAAAGCTGGACGGTGCCTGGGAAGCGGCCCTGTTCGCGCGCAACATCACCGACGAGGACAACCTCAAGGGCGCGATCGACTTCAACAACAACACCGGCTTCGTCAACGAGCCGCGCGTGATCGGCGTCTCGCTGAACGTGAAGATGTAACAGACCCTCCAGGGTTTGAATGACGGAAGGGCCGTGGCGCAATCCACGGCCCTTTTTCATGCCGGCGTCGGGAGAGACATTTTCCCGGACAGGTCAATCCAGGGTGTTGTTTCGCTTGCCGGACGCCGGTTTTTCGTCTGTCCTTCCCGCCTCTTCGAGAGTCGGGGTTTTTCATGACAGGATGGCGTTACACGGCTGCGGCCGTCGGCGTGCTCGCGCTGGGGCTCACCGCCTGCGCGACGACAACGGGCACAGGCAGCAAGCCCGGCGCGGCAGCCGCCGCCAAGCCCGTTGAAAAGGTCGAGGCCAAGCCTTTGCCCAAGGGCCTGGACGGTGCAGCGTCCACGGGCTTCCCGTCGACCTATGCCCCCCTGCCCTCACGCCCGACCGCCTTTGTCGGCGCAACGATCCTGACGGCTACGGGCCAGCAGATCGATAACGGCGTCGTCGTGGTGTCCGGCGGCAAGATCACGGCGATCGGCGGTCCCGGCACGGCAGTGCCCGCAGACACCGCTGTCGTCGACGCCAAGGGCAAGTGGATCACGCCCGGGATTATCGACGCCCACAGCCATCTGGGGGTCTATCCGTCGCCCGGCGTCTCCGCCCGGTCGGACGGCAATGAAGCCACCGATCCCAACACCGCCCAGGTCTGGTCCGAGCATTCGGTCTGGCCGCAGGATCCGGGCTTCAACCGGGCCCGGGCCGGCGGCGTGACCACGCTCCAGATCCTGCCGGGGTCGGCCAACCTGTTCGGCGGGCGCTCGGTGACCCTGAAGAACGTGCCGTCCCTGACCATGCAGGGCATGAAGTTCCCCGGCGCGCCCTACGGCCTGAAGATGGCCTGCGGCGAGAACCCCAAGCGCGTCTATGGCGGCAAGGGTCGCTCCCCATCGACCGCGATGGGCAACGTCGCCGGCTTCCGCAAGGCCTGGATCGACGCCGCCGACTACACCCGCAAGTGGGACGATTATCGCGCCAAGGTCCAGAAGGGCGAAAAGGCTGATGCCCCCAAGCGCGACCTGCAGCTCGATACGCTGAGCGGCGTGCTGAAGGGCGAGATCCTGGTGCAGAACCACTGCTACCGGGCCGACGAAGAAGCCGTGATGATCGATATCGCCCGGGAGTTTGGCTACAAGATCACCATGTTCCACCACGCCATCGAGTCCTACAAGATTGGGGCCCTGCTGGCGAAGGAAGACATCTGCTCGGCCACCTGGGCCTCGTGGACCGGCTTCAAGATGGAGAGCCTGGACGGCATTGACGCCAATGCCGCGCTGCTCTGGAAGGCCGGGGCCTGCGTGGTCATCCACTCCGATGACCCGATCATGACCCAGCGCCTGAACTAGGAAGCCGCCATCGCCATGACCGCCGGAAACAGGCTCGGCTACGGGATCAGCCGGGCCGAGGCGATCAAGTGGATCACCGCCAACCCGGCCAAGGCCATGGGGATCGGCGACAAGACCGGCTCGATCGAACCCGGCAAGGCGGCCGACCTCGTGCTCTGGAGCCGCGACCCGTTCAGCGTCTACGCCCAGGCCGAGCAGGTCTATGTGGACGGGGCCCTGACCTATGACCGTCATGATCCGAAGTACCAGCCCAAGTCCGACTTCGAGCTTGGCCAAACCGGCCAGGGAGCGTTCAACTGATGATCCGGTCCTTCCTTCTCGCAGGCGTCGCCTGCGCCGCCCTCGCGGCTCCGGCCATGGCCCAGACCATCGCCATTACCAATGCCCGCATCGAGCCGGTCAGCGGCCCGGCCATCCCGTCGGGCACCATCGTCCTCAAGGACGGCAAGATCGCAGCCCTCGGGGCCGGGATCGCGCCTCCGGCCGGCGCTACGGTGATCGACGCCAAGGGCGGGGTGGTCACGCCCGGCCTGATCGCGCCCTCGTCCAACCTGAGGCGTCTGAAATCAGCGGTGTCCGCGAGACCCGCGACGACGGCACCGGCTCGGCCCTGTCGGCCGCATTCGACATTGCCTACAGCGTCAATCCGGCCTCGGCGATGATCGGACTGGCCCGCGACGGCGGCATTACCGCCTCGGCCGTGACGCCCGTCCTCTCGGGGGCTGGCGGCGGCGCGCACGAGCATGCCGACGACGGTGTGGTCGAGGACATGACGGCCGGAGCCGCCGGCGCGGGCGACCCGCCGCTGTTCGGCGGTCAAGCGGCCTTCGTCCGTCTGCAGGCCGGTGATACGGATCTGGTCGAAGGCTCCAGACTGGCCGTCACGGTGTCGCTGGGCGAATCCGGAGCCCGCGCGGCGGGCGGTTCGCGCGGGGCCTCGATCGTGCTGATCAAGTCGGCCCTTGAAGATGCCCGCGCCTTTGCCCGCAACCGCGCGGCTTTCGAGCAGGGCGCGACCCGCGAGTTCGGTCTCTCGCGCCTCGACCTGACGGCCCTGGTTCCGGTCGTGCAGGGCAAGACCCCGCTGCTGGTTCGCGTTCACCGCGCCTCCGACATCCGCCTGGCCCTCAAGCTGGCGGCTGACGAGAAGATCCGGATCATCCTCGAAGGGGCCGAGGAAGGCTGGGTCGTGGCCCCGGAGATCGCCAAGGCCGGCGTTCCCGTCATCCTCGACTCGCAGGCCGACCTGCCCGAGAGCTTCGAGACGATCGGCTCGCGGCTCGACAATGCCGCCCGCCTGCATGCGGCCGGCGTGACCGTGGCGATCAATGGCTCGCGTGACTTCAACAACCTGCGCCAGGAGCGGCTGAATGCCGGTCTGGCTGTCGCCAATGGCCTGCCCTATGCGGCGGGGCTTGCCTCGGTGACCCTGGCTCCCGCGAAAATCTGGGGACAGGCCGACCGGATCGGCTCGCTGGAGGTCGGCAAGACCGCCGATGTGGTGCTGTGGACCGGCGATCCGCTGGAAACCACCAGCTGGGCCGACAAGGTGTTCATCGGCGGGGTCGAACAGCCGCGCGACAGCCGCCAGACCCAGTTGCGCGACCGCTATGCCGCGCCGGACAACGGCCTGCCGCCGGCCTATCGCTAGGGCCGGGCCTTTGCGCCCTCCGGATGCATCGCGTTCGGAGGGTGCAGATCGCACTGCTCCCCAGCTTTCCCTGATGACGCGGCGATACGCCTCTTTTCAGCGACCGGTCTGAAGCCCATACGGAGCTTCCCACCGAATCGACGCATGTTCCCGTAATGTCCACTAAAGACGACTCCGACTCCCTGTTCCCGCTGTTCGGCGACGCGGAACCCACCAAGGCTCCGCCGGCGTCGCCTCCGGTTCCCGAACCGCGCCCGGTGCCTGCTCCGGCTGCCGCCGCGCCCGCTGCGCCCGCTGCGCCGTCGTCTTCAGGGACGTATGACGCCAGTTCGATCGAAGTCCTTGAGGGCCTCGAACCCGTCCGGATGCGGCCGGGCATGTACATCGGCGGCACCGACGAGCGGGCCATGCACCATCTGTTCGCCGAGGTGCTGGACAACTCGATGGACGGCCGTGGCCGGCTTCGCCAAGACCATTGAAGTCAGGCTCGACGCCGAGGGCTTCCTTTCGGTCCGGGACGACGGCCGGGGCATGCCGGTCGATCCGCACCCCAAGCATCCGGGCAAGTCGGCCCTGGAAGTGATCATGACCGTCCTGCACGCCGGCGGGAAATTCAGCGGCAAGGCCTATGAGACCTCTGGCGGCCTGCACGGGGTCGGGGCCTCGGTGGTCAACGCCCTGTCGGAACTGGTCGAGGTCACGGTCTGGCGCGACGGGTTCGAGCACCTGCAGGTGTTCTCGCGCGGCAAGCCTCTGGGTCCGGTCGAGAAGATCGGTTCCAGCCGCAAGCGCGGCACCATGGTACGCTTCAAGCCTGACGACCAGATCTTCGGTGAGGGCTGCGGCTTCAAGCCGGCCCGCCTCTACCGTATGGCCCGTTCCAAGGCCTATCTGTTCCGGGGCGTACAGATCAAATGGACCTGCGCGCCGGAAAGGATCCACGACCAGACGCCGCCCGAGGCCACCTTCCACTTCCCCAATGGTCTGGCCGACTTCCTGGCCGAGCGCACCAAGGGTCTGGAAATGGTCACCCCCGAGAGTTTCTCGGGTCGCATCGAGCGCCAGGGCGAGGCCGGCGCCGTCGAATGGGCCATCGCCTGGACGCCACGCGGTTTCGGCGAGCATGACGGCTTCATGCAGTCGTACTGCAACACCGTGCCGACCCCCGAGGGCGGCACCCACGAGAGCGGTCTGCGGGCGGCCCTGACGCGGGGCCTCAAGGCCTATGCCGAACTGAAGGGCGAAAAGCGCGCCGCGATCATCACGGCCGACGACGTCATCGCCCAGGCCGGGGCCCTGATCTCGGTGTTCATCAAGAATCCGGAATTCCAGGGCCAGACCAAGGAAAAGCTCTCCTCGACCGAGGCCCAGCGCTTCGTCGAAGCCGCCCTGCGTGACCCGTTCGACCACTGGCTGACGGGGTCACCCAAGACCGCCCAAGCCCTGCTCGACTTCGTCATCGAGCGGGCCGAGGAGCGGCTCAAGCGCCGCAAGGACAAGGAAGTCAGCCGCGCCTCGGCGACCCGCAAGCTGCGACTGCCGGGCAAGCTGGCCGACTGTGCCGGTGGTGCGGTGGACGGGGCCGAACTGTTCATCGTCGAAGGCGACAGCGCCGGTGGCTCGGCCAAGCAGGCCCGCAACCGCAAGAACCAGGCGATCCTGCCGCTGCGGGGCAAGATCCTCAATGTGGCCTCGGCCAGCGGTGACAAGTTCACCGCCAACAAGGAGCTGTCCGACCTGATGCTGGCCCTGGGGGCCCAGCCCGGCAACCGGTATCGCGAGGAAGATCTGCGCTATGAGCGGATCATCATCATGACCGACGCCGACGTCGACGGGGCCCACATCGCCTCGCTGCTGATCACCTTCTTCTATCGCACCATGCCCAACCTGATCCGGGGCGGGCACCTGTTCCTGGCCCTGCCGCCGCTCTACCGGATCAGCCATGGCGGCAAGACCGAATATGCCCGCGACGACGCCCACAAGGACGAACTTCTCGCGACAACCTTCAAGAACAAGAAGCCCGAGATCGGCCGCTTCAAGGGTCTGGGCGAGATGATGGCCGCGCAGCTGAAGGAGACCACGATGGATCCGGCGGTGCGCACCCTGGCCAAGATCACCCTGCCCCGCTCCGAGGAAGAGGTCGAAGACCTGGTCGAGACCCTGATGGGCCGCAAACCCGAGCTGCGTTTCCGCTTCATCCAGGACAATGCCCAGTTCGCCACGGCGGATCTGGACGTCTGACGACGATCCGCGTCTTCAGGATGCGGCGACCGGAACGGTGAGGGGGACGCCAGGGCATCAGGCGCGACTTCGCCGCCTCACGCGGTTTGACCGCTGAAGGTGTGGGAAGGGCTGCGGAGCGTCCGGGCCTCGCCCGGAGCAATAAGTTTTGGAATACCGTTTCGACGAAGATCAGACGCTCCGCGTAGTCCGTTATCCGGTGAGCCTTCGGGACGCGGGGTTTTAACCCGCTCCCGACTTCGGCCCCCGACGGGTGGAGGGGAAGCGACCCCGTCCAGACCGTCCGGGCGATTTCAGC
>Ga0187844_10002563_pt1 | contig 12759 bp, 17 predicted proteins | sample SpaLakP09_SKY_50_FD_134517 | JGI IMG/M metagenome (GOLD analysis project Ga0187844, IMG submission 134517) | Oligotrophic lake water microbial communities from Sparkling Lake, Wisconsin, USA - SP09_SKY_50 | ecosystem: Environmental > Aquatic > Freshwater > Lake | place: USA: Sparkling Lake...
CGGCAGGCACTATCGCTGGGAGTTCAAGAAACGGGGCCGGCAAGTCGACGTCGCGGTGGAGGGGCCCGTCGTGACCAATCACGCTGACATCGGCATTGCTGCGGCGCTGGACGGGCTTGGCATTGCTTATCACTTTGAGCGGGATGGCGTGGATGAACTGCTGGCCCAGGGACGGCTGGTCCAGGTGCTGGCGGACTGGTCAATATCGCGGCCGGGATTGTTTCTCTATTATCCGAACAGGCGGCATCGGCCGGCGTTGTTGGGGGCGTTCATTGATTGTTTGCTGGATCGGGATACGGTTGATTGACGCTTGCTCACTCAGCCCGATGACCGCATTTCACTTGCAAGCGCGATAGCATCCCGGCTCGGCGGGCGACCGAATTCACGCGAATATTCACGGCTGAACTGGGTCGGGCTCTGATAGCCAACTTCGTGCGCCGCCGCCATGACACTGTATCCGGCCGCAATGAGCAGGGTGCGAGCTTGCAGGAGCCGGATCTGCTTCTGGTATTGCAAGGGGCTCAGTGCAGTAACCGCCTTGAAGTGGCGGTGAAAAGCCGACACGCTCATCGCGGCGCTGCCGGCGAGGTCTTCTATGCGCAGAGGTTGCGCGTAGTCACGGCGGATTTGCTGAATGGCCAGATTCACCCTTGCCAGAGCGCTGTCCGGCAGCGCGATATCGCGCAGCATCCATCCCATCGGACCCTGCAGTACGCGGTAGAGAATTTCTCGTTCGTACACTGGCGCCAGTGCCGCAATATCTGCTGGTTGCTTCATCAGCCTGAGCATCCTCACCCATGCATCAAGCAGTTCGCGCGTGACAGGCGCGACGGAAAATGCACGTGCGTCACCAAGACGGTTGGCAGTATCAGGCAGATCCCCCAGGAGGTTGGAAATGATCCTGGCGTCCAGCGTCAGGCTGACCGCAAGATAAGGCGCGCCATCGGCGCCGGCATGGACTGTGCCTGCTGCGGGCAGGTCCACCGACATGACGAAGTAAGTGGCCGGATCATAGTGCAGGCAGCGTCCGCCCACTGTCATGGATTTTCCGCCCTGCAAGATCAGGTTGATCATGGGATCGTAGACGGCCGCCAATTGATGCTGTGGTATCGCCCCCTGCACCATGGCTACGCGAGCAATACCGGTTTCAGTACGGCGATTTTCGGCGCCCGCAGCCAGCGCACGCAGCTCTCTGAGTTGATCATCCATGGCTGGATTAAACCGTAGCGCGACCAGGTTGGCAATAAAGAAGCAGGAACAGGCAGATTTAAGGCATGAACCGGCAGGCTTGCCCGGGCGCGATTCTCTATCGTTGAGGCTTCACATCACCCCTTGCCGTAGCTATCGATAATCAATCGAATATCGTCCTTATCACTGGCGGCAGCCGTGGCATCGGCGCTGGCACCGCACTGGAATGCGCCCGATCGGCATGCTGCTCACCCGCGAGGGCGGTTGGATCAACGGACAATCTATCGAAGTCGCTGGCGGCTACTTCATCTGAATCGAAAAGGAGAAACCAGCATGTTGGACCATGTATTTCTGTCAGTCAGCGATATGGAACGTTCCGTCGCTTTTTACACTGCCGTGCTCGCGCCGCTCGGCATCGTCAGTCGGCATGACTATGATGGCAAAGACGGGCCGCCGGGCCACCCCGACTTGAAGGGTTTCGGCGCCAACGGGCGGATGTTCTTCTGGCTGCGCGAAGGTGTGGCCGAGGGCAGGGCGGCCCATGTCGGTTTCGTCGCGCATAGCCGTGAACACGTTGACGCGGCGTATGCCGCCGCCATGATGGCCGGCGCTACCGACAATGGTCCTCCGTCGCCGCGTCTCTACTATGACCCACGATATTACGCGGCCAACGTACTGGATCCGGACGGCTACAGCCTGGAGTTCGTCTACAAGAGCTGGCAGCATGAGGAGCGATGATGGCGGAGGCGATGGAGATCACCACTTTTCACTTGAGCCGGGGCGTGACGATGAAGGACTTCATCGCAGCCAATACCGATGTGGATGAATGGCTTAAAAGGCAGCCCGGATTTATCTTGCGTCGGATGAGCCAGCGGAGAGATGGCCTGGTGACGGATATGCTCCTGTGGACTTCGGTGGCCAACGCTGAACGCGCTGCGCGCGGCATCGTTACCGAGCTGGCCGGTTCGCCTGTGCATGCTGCTATCGACCAGGCCACGGTCGAGTGGTCAGTCGAGCTGTGCCGGCATCGCATTAACTAAGACTTCCGCAATCGGCCAGAAGAGGCCATTTCCTTAAAAAATGCCCAACGAGAGATTGGGCTTTTTTTATGAGCTGAAAGAAGGAATACGAACGGCGGTCATAAAAAATCAGGTAATTCAATTGGCTTTCATAGTCCAATTGGACTATGTCAAATCGGAATTATTGCTGCTAGCCTACGGCCGGATTTTTCTTCTTTAAGTTCCTCCCGTATGGGCGCCAGATGGGTGCTCCATAACTTATTTTGGTCATGCTGCAGTAAATCAGTACAACAACAATTCAGCGACGGATCGCTCGCCAATCGCGCCTGGCTGAATCAAAAATAATCCAAAAAAAATACCGAACCGCCTGGGGCGCAAATGAAATACAAATTAATGTCTGGAGATCGCAATCTGTGTTCATTCCTTATCCGTATTGTGTTCTTGTTGATGTCCTGCTTAGTTTGGATCAACCCTGGACATGCCGCTGTGCTGCTTCCAACCGGCACCGCTGGAGTTGCTTATTCCTACAGCATTGTTATTCCCTCAGATGATCCAAGCTGCAGTTCTGGCATCAATTTCAATGGCCGCCTACCAACGGGAATGGGATTTTCATATTCAGGTTGTACGCTGACTTTCATCGGTACACCCAGAAATACAGGTAGCTTCTCAATGACGTTTAAAGCCGTCGGTTCATCTGGTGTCCCTACCGCCTATCAATTAGATATCCAGGCCTTTGCTACCAGCATCGCGTTGTCCACCTCTGCCACATCGATCAGCTATGGCGATCAGGTAACGCTCTCTGTAGCCCTTCTCAGTGGCGCTGCGGCGACGGGAAGTGTGACGTTCAAAGATGGTGCCAATACAATCGGATCTGCAACGGTGAGCGGAAATGCGGCGTCATTGTCGATCAACACGCTCAGCCCCGGGACGCACGATATTACGGCTGTTTACTCGGGTGACAGTTACAACGCCACAGTGACTTCCAGTGCTGTTACCGTTACAGTCAGCAAGGTGACGCCCACTATTTCGGTCTCCGCTTCAAATACGGCCCCTTCAGCAGGAGCCAGTGTCAGCATCACTGCTAACCTGAATAGCCCTTTGCCTGTCACCGGCACGGTTATTTTCAAAGATGGCTCAACCACGCTTGGTAGTGCCTCTGTCTCGGGAACATCCGCCACATTCAGTACCTCATCGCTTTCAGCTGGGTCACATTCCATCACGGCTGTCTATGGCGGGGATGCTTATAACCTCACTGTCACTTCAAGTGCTGTCAATATCAATGTAATCGCTGCACCGACCCTCACGCTCAGTACGAGTCAGTCGTCGGTCACGCTCGGTGGCAGCCTTACCTTCACTGCATCGCTTGCGACGGGAGCCTCACCTACCGGCACAGTGACGTTCAAGGACGGAGCAAGCACGCTAGGCAGCGTCTCTTTGTCCGGAACAACGGCCAGTTTCAGTACCTCTGCCTTATCTGCCGGCCAACATTCAATTACCGCTATTTATGGCGGTGACGCCAATAACCTGTCTGCTACCTCCAGTACCGTCGTTGTGACCGTGACTGCTTCACCCGGTCTGACACTGACCGCAAGTCAGTTAACCATCAACGTGGGCACTGCCATTACTTTGACAGCCAACCTCAGCGCAGGCGTTTCACCAACCGGTACGGTCACCTTCAAAGATGGTGCCAATGCAGTCGGCAGCGCCAATGTCGCCGGCTCATCCGCTTCTCTGATACTTTCCAACCTCGTTGCCGGGACGCACAGCCTGACAGCGAGTTATGCGGGCGACGCCAACAATGCCATGGCGAACTCTGGCGTAGTCACGGTTGTGGTGAATGCTTTGGTTCTCTCCCCCTCCGTTACCAGTGTTTTGCCTGCGAGCGGGCCTGCAGCCGGTGGCACTGCGGTCACTCTCAGTGGCAGCAATCTGGGCGGTGTCACCTCTGTCTCTTTCGGTGGAACTGCGGCAACCATAGTGGCCAGCTCCCAAACCAGTATTACCGTGACCACGGCGGCACATGATGCAGGTACGGTGGATGTCGTACTTGCCAGCAGCTCCGGCACGATTACGGCAAGCAAGGCTTACACCTACGCAGCCTTGCCAGATCCGACCAAAAACGCTGCCGTGATTGCCGGGCTGACTGCACAGGCACAGTCGGCAAGGATGTTCGCCAATACCCAACTCGGCAACTTTACGCAGCGCCTCGATTCCCTGCGCTCTGGACGGACTTCTTCCTCCTTTGGCTTGACGTTCAATAACCGCGCGCGTGATGTTGCTGCAGAGACGGCCTGGGCCAGGAATGGCGACGTTGTGGCCAGCCCGGTTATTTCTGATTCATTGCAATCCGGGGATTTGCGCAGCTTGCGTCATGGCTTGAAGAAAACGGCCCTGGGTGCCGAAAAGAGCACACCTGACGAGGCAGTAAAAGCCGCCAGTAACAATTACAACCTGCCGGAGATGCCTTCTGGTGGCGGCGAGATACCTCAGCCTTTTTTGCTATGGATAGGCGGGGCGGTTGATTTTGGAGAGCAAAAACCAGGTGTCGGCCAAAATGGCCTGCGCTTCACCACCAGCGGTATCAGCTTTGGCGGCGATTATCGTCTGGATGAAAAGCTGACGCTTGGTTTGGGCTTCGGTTATAGCCGTAGCAATAGCGATACCGATAACTTGGGCTCCAAGAGTATCGGTCAAGGCATGTTCACGGTCATCTATGGTAGCTATCGCCCCGTGAATCATTGGTACATTGATGGCATCCTCGGTTATGGTTCACTCGACTTCGACCTGACGCGCAATAACGTTGCAGACGGCGGCAGTGTCAAGGGCTCACGACGTGGCGGTCAGACATTCGCTTCGCTGACGAGCGGGTATGAGTTTGAGGGGGAGTCCTGGATGCTGTCGCCTTATGGTCGTCTCGATCTGGTACGTAGCAGTCTCAATCCATTCAGTGAAACCGGTGGAGCCAGCGCCCTTGCGTACTCGAAACAAACGATCAGCAGCGATGCGGTCTCACTTGGTTTGCGCGGTGAAGTGCGCCATGCGCTTGATATCGGTACGCTGGTGCCACAGGCTCAGATTGCCTATCAGCAAGGGCTGCAGCACAACGGCCGCGCCGGCATTTCGTACGCCGATCTTGCCGATGCGGGGCCTGCGTATTTTGTATCCGACTCGTCGCAAGATAATAAGCAATGGCTTTCCAACCTGGGCTTCAGACTATTGCTCAAGTCCGGCATGACAATTTCCATGTATTACAGCCGCAGCATCGCCAACGCTTTGGTGAGTGCGCAATCAGTGTCGCTGACGTTCAGTGGCAGGTTCTGAGCTGCAGGATGGTTGATTTGCATTGAAGACTGATCCACTCTCCCAAGAACTTTGCTTCCAAAGTTGACCCATGTTCAGAGCACAACCCTGCTCATGGCCGCGGGCGGGAGATGGGGGGGGATAGGCGGACCCTGCCGGGATCATTCGGCGCGACCGTATCAGAGATCGCATCTGCGTTCAGGAAATACCCGGTAGGTTCGACAATTCCCGTAATACGATTAGCCAAGCGTGGCGGGCGATGATGTAGTGCCGTGCATCGAGTCTGCAATCGGCCAAAAATCACGCGTCACTACATTCAGTGCCTTTGGGCATGGCATGCGGTGATGGACGTAGTCGGCCATCAGATAAAGATAGTAAGAAATACTGCCGCAGATTTTTTATCGAGGCGACGGGGTCGTAATAAAGTTAAGGATACTTAATATTTCGTCCTGATCAGTATTAAACCACTCATCACCAGGCGCATCTTCCTTCCATCTTCCTCGCGCTTTCAATACGGCATGAATCGCATCTTCAACTTGGGCGACACGCCGGACTTTCCAACTGCCCAGAATTTCCGGCTTTTCGAAGAAGCCTGCACCTTTGCACTGACTGTACACTCTTGTTTCCGCATCTGCTGCAGCAGTCATACCGATCTTGATCGGAAAAACCTCGTTTGATTTTTTGAGAACAGGAAAGGTAAACGCATAAATCCATCCGTTGAATTCCACATCCACTAACTCTTCAATTTCCTCGTCCTCATCTTCCGCAGCTTCTTGGGTGACTTCCTTGTCAGATTTCAGGCGATACAAGCCTGACTGTCCGAGCCAAACAAATGGAGATTCTCTTCCGCGTTTTGCTCTCAGAGAGGTAAAGAACCGGATTCCGCTACCGACTTGATTAAGTTTCCCCTCAGCATCACGAGCCGGGTAGCTTAATGCCATTTGCTCCTCAGTGAAGTATTGGGGCAGAAGGCGACTGATGACCGTGTTCAGCTTGAAAGGATCGCCAGTCAGGGCTTCAGGCTCGCCAGCAATTTCTGGCAGCAGGTGATAGCGTGCGAAGCGGTAACAAAATGACGCATTGGGTTCGAAAGGGAATGGCAGTGGTTTCATTATGTTTGCTGCTTCTAGGTTTTATTGGGGGGGGGAAGCGATTGTTCTTTACGCCAAAATGATGCCAGCAGCCTTGAGTCTGTCCATAGGATCGTTGATCCCAAATTGCCATCCTGCGGGCATTTTGTTTTTGAGTCCAAGCGTGACATCCAAGTGGAATCGCTCCTCGCTTGAAATCATGGCGATCAACAAGTTGCGCTCGATCATCTCGGCGACCGCCTCGATGGAACTGCCTTCGCGAAACATCCGTAACGCCTGGTCTCGGAGCAAAGCACAGGGAACTACGTGTTCTCTACGGTGGGCCCCTTTGAGAGAGCTTCCTATACGGACGTAGTCATCATGGACCAATACCTCGAATATGCGTGAATGAATTCCGAGAACGCCTTCCTCATGATGCCCGTGAATTACTTGAGCTGCTCGGAGAATGGCCCGTTTTTTCTTTTGCTCGGTTGTATAGCTCTGATTCATTGGTAGGGACGCTGCGAAGGCAGGAAGGTGTTGAGTCAAGGTCGTGAGCGATAATCACGTAGAAGAGTCTGAATTCTTCAGGGCCGCTATCTCGCCTCACCATGAAATACGGCTTACAGTAATTTTTAATAATAGCAATTATTTGAAAAGGGGAGCTCATGGGTAACAAAATCTCATTGCCAGGCAATTGGGTATGCGACGGTAGGGAATTGAAGCCGAAATCAGGGGCATCCTCGTCCAATACGTGGCTGTTCGACGGCAAGGAAATCAAGCCGAAATCGGGAGCATCGTCTTCGAATACCTGGAGATGGGATGGGAAGGAGTTGAAACCAAAATCGGGTAGCAATTCTTCCAATACATGGATAATAGATGGCAACAAGGTCAAACCGAAAAGCGGTGCCTCATCGTCAAACACCTATGAGGCAGGCGCTGGATCCATATTAATCATCGCCGGACAGCTGGTATTGAGGCTCTGGTAAATGACCCTGCGAGCGGCCACCGGCATTCCTTTCCTTCCTCTGACGGAGGGTGGTGAAATAGCGATGCCACAGTCGTTGATTGCTCTTTGTAAAAAAATCGATCTTCCAGGTCCGGTCCTATACTTGGAAGCCGAATACTTTGGAGGCGTCGGGACACAAGCGTATGCGGTGATCAACGGCGGCGAATTGGTTTCAGGTCCGATTGCCGGTGTTGACGCAATTAATTCGGCGCTCGCTTTGGTCGGTGTCAATGTCTCAGAGGATGAGGATAGATTTCGTGTTGTGGGACTGAATAAGTATCGCGATACGGATCAATGGTTCCAAGAATTTAGACGTCTGCAATCGGCCAGAAACAGACAATCTGCACTGGCGGAGATTCGCCATATATCAATCACAACGAATTAAAAATATGTCCTTTTTTTCCTGGAAGCATCTGCGGCGTGCTCTACATCTGATCCTGCCGACGATATTCATCCTTCTCCAGTCGGGATGCATGGTAACCATGAATGGGGTGACATTGACGGAAGAGCAGCTCCACAAGACAAAGAGGATTGTGGTGGTCTCACTCGCAGCAGACTCCGTGACGTACTATCGGCAGCTTCCGAGCGTGGTACAACGAACCGCGAACGTTTCTTCGTGGCAGTTGGACGCGCAATTTGCGGACCGTTTCGCCAATGGCGTAAGCAGTGCTCTTTCCATTGCAGCTGTTCCGTACAATGGAGAACGGCGCAGCGAATTGGGTAAAGTATATGAATCTGACGCCAGGCTCAGGGCAAACCGTTTTAACTGGGAGGGAATCAAGGCTCCGATTGAAGCCATTGCCAATGAAACCAAATCAGATCTCGTGCTCCTTTTATTGAAGGATTCATTTCAGGATCCGACTGCACGATTTCGCTTTGAGACCAGGGGACTTGCCTTATCTGACAATAGCGCGACGTGCGTGGCATTTGCCCATATGACCCTTATTGCATTGATCCCTGGACACGCCAAGCCAGTAGCCGGCGCAAACGTCTACGTAACCAACACTGACGGTCGAATTGTGTCTTCGATGAGGAGAGTTCCGGAAGCCGCTTGCCGGACCAATCTCGATGAGTGGAGCATCGGACTGCAGGAATCACTGCGCAAGGTATATCTGGAGATCATTTCGGAGAGGATGGCCAAGGAAACAAGCTGGCGTCTGGCGCCTTTCCAACGTTGATGTAGCGCCCCTGATTTCATTCTGGAAGCCGGAACCGGCCAATAGCAGTCGTCCTCAAGCCAAGCGAAGGAACTGATTGGGAGTAAGAAATAGATGAAGACTGAGGATTTCGTGTCTGCATGGGCTCGTGAGAAAGATAGCTTTGTGCAGATGTTCACGAACGTAGACGAGGAGTGCATGGTATCGACTCTGCTGAAAAGCATGGAGCTCTCGCCGCAGCAGCAAGAGATTTTTACCAAACTGATGGATACCGCGTTATCGGATGTTTTTTATGCTTTGCTATTAGGGCTTGATGGCGCCGCGAGCATTGGCGGAATTCAACATACATTTAGCATTCTCGGAGAAGGCAATTTTCCCATTGGAGCTTCTGGTGAGATAGAGGCCGCTGCTTGGCGTCACTTTCACTCAGGTTAATTCTGGGTCCGCAATCGGCCAAAAGCGGACTTCATACAACGTCTTGCAGAAAATCTAGGGGACTGCAAATGCTCAAACTGCTCAGTAGACTTTGGGGACGGAACTCGGCCTCACCAAAGGTGCACTCTCTGGAGGAAGAAGAAATTCTTTCGGACGCACAAATTATCAAAGAATATTGGCCTGTCTCAGAAGAGGATAATCAGGCGTTAAGGCGTTTCGTCCGGCTAATCACTGTTCAATTAGGAGCGGAGGAAAGCGACCGCTTGACCACATTGGTTATGTCAGAACGAGAGCCCGGCGACGCAATCGAAGCCGGCATCAACGCCATACTTGATGAAGACGGACAGCGGCGGGGCAAGTGGGTCTTGATACAAGTCGATTGGAAAGCAACCGAAGAAGTAGAGTGGCAGGCGAATGAACTGCTGACTGCTGCCGGGATTGCCGAAAACTGGCATATGGAAAACGGAACGAAAGTGACTGTTCCGCATGCGCTAGTAGAGTTTTCAACCTGGGTCAGGCCGAGGGGATTTCGGTTGCTCCATCTCGACTTGGGAGACGATTCCTATTACGCATTGCTCGTGCGGGAGGACCAATTGGAAGAGATCGTTCTAGCGGCGGAAGATGCTGGTCTTGACGTTCAAGAATCAGATGATTTTGAACGTGAGCAATTGGGCGATTGTTGATTTGCGAGAGGGAAATTGACCCGCGGTGATTTCGTCGGTTACAAGACCAGGCGAAGTAGATGGCAGTGGTGCGTGGTCGAGGAACGGACGAGACTGACTTCCCGGGGGAGGGCGGCTCAAGGCGAGCCAGGCCACAAAAGCGTAACGACGACGGAAATCTACGCTCGAAAGCGGCGGGGGCAGAATGTTATGCCGACGAAATGAATTTGCCGCCCGGTGCAAAAAATTGCAGAGCAAAGCCAGAATTGCAAAAAAAAGCGGCCTGCATCGCTGCAAGCCGCTTTTTGTTCTGGTGCTGATGGGCGGAATCGAACCGTCGACCTACTGATTAAGAATCTGCGGGGGAAATTATAAAAATCAATCGGTTAGCGAGATTTTTGCTCCGCAATTAAAAAAACGACGGCTCGCGAGGCCAATAAGGATGCCCCTCGATTTGGAATTGCGGAGCGGATTTTTCGTTGTTGAATGCGAATGTCGGCGCCGATCCTGATAAAGTTGGCCATGTCCGCAATCGGCGGCACTTCCATACGCGTCTCACGGAAAGATACAAGCTCATGCTAAATCTTGGCTCTACCGACTTTAACCTTGCTATCCAAAGCGTCGACGCTCCGCAGCTTAAATCTCTATCAAGCGAGTTGTTCGATGCGTGGGAGACATACGTCGATCAGCATTTGGCCTTATCCGATTACGCTCTTTTCCTTCGAATTGAAGAAGGCTCAGTTAATGGCTGCGGCAAGATCAAGTCAACTGCTGGAGTTCTGTTCTTTGGCCTATCTGCCTATGGAGGTTTGGTGTCGGGCATTGAGGCTGTCAGAAACTATGGCCGGCGACAACAAGCCGTCCCCGTCGGCCCAGCTTGCGCTCAATGGCGAGCTTATCGCTGACTGCTAAAAACCATCGCCCTGACCAACTTAATTAGAAACCGTCAATAATTTCATCTAGGGCCTCATCTATACCGAAACGCATCTCCTTTATTAAAAGGAAGAGTGCCCTAAATGATTGCAGAGCCTCTCGTGTGCCGATCTCCTTGGTGGAATATGAAACTATTTCGTCAAAGTCCTGCCAATCGTCCGGCTCAAAGTCTGCAAGTTCGTTTAGTGGGCGGCTAGTAGGATAGTAAAAGATCGTATAGTCTTCGATTCCGCCAGATCGCCGCAAAATCGACCATTTGTGTTTTCGATCGTATAAAAAGAAAAATTCCGCTTGGCCGTTTCCGACGATGCCAGAGATTTTGTCTTTATTTGAAATCATGGCATTTACCGCTTGAACAATCTTGCTCATTCTTTTTCTCCTGCGAACTTTCCTTCAACATTCATCATATCGAGATGCCTTAATTTCTCTCTGATTTCGCTAACTAGGGCGCGTTTTTTTGCTTCAGAAAACAGCTTCTGTGAAGCTATGTTTAATTCCGCATTTTCAATTAAGCTCGAGAATTCCCTGTACAGCCTGCTATTTCCCCGGACCTGTCCAAAGATATCGTGAAAAATATTCCCGATTTCCTCAAAATCCTCGGCGACTCGAAGGTTGTTGATTTGATCAAGTTTATCGTTTAACTCGCGCAGAGAAATCTGCATTGAGTAGCTAAGAAGCAATTTTAATACGGAGGAAATTTGCAGCCGTTTCGAGAAAAAGATCCACAAAGCTAATCCAGACGCGGCGATCGTAAACACGTTGGCTAGAACTGAAATTACGTCAACAATAACGTTCGACATCGCATTTACCTTCTTATAGTTTTCATCCGCGACTTAGGTAACTCGATTGACATCAGAGCGCACCCTTACTTTGTCTATAAAAGATTTTGGACCAAAGTTGACAACGGACCTTCCGCGAGTACATGTCTCGTCAACATGTTCAATCAAGGTTCGACATCGTCAGCGAGTAGAAGCGATGCTTGCCTTGCATTACATAAGAAACAGAATATCGCTCGATCGAGTCCTTATTTTTGCTAGAAGCGCCTTTGGCCATTGCAAACTCTTCAAAAATAATTTTGACGGTGACTGATCGCCTGGACAGATGAAGCGATAAACTACTGATGAGTCAATTCTATGCTAAAAAAGCCAACCTTTCTGAAGTGTCGACCTGAAGACTAATAATGTGCGCCAAATTGCGTCGTATTCTATTGCTGGGGACACGGCCTCAAAGCCGGGCTAGATGCGCCTCGGCAGCCGACGCAAATTTGAGTCAAAACTGACCTATGTAGCGGACGGGCGCGGAGTGGGGTCAACCGCGCGCGCCGGGTGGAAGGTGACGGGAAAAGTGATTTATACTGTTCATATATACAGTAGTTTTAATGAATCGCTGTTCCTGTTGCCATTATGTCAATCCTCACCTATCCCGCGCCCGTCCCGCCCGGCAGCCCCGTCCAGCCCATTCCGGCCATCCAGTTCGCCGGCGGCCCGCTGGCCCTGCACATCACGCACAAGCTCCACGCCGGCTTCCCCAGCCCCGCCGCTGACTACACCGCCGATCCCCTGGACCTGAATCAATATCTGGTGGATCGCGTCGCCTGCACCTTCCTCTTCGATGTGGCCGGCTGGAGCATGAGCGGCGCGCACATCGTCGAGGGCGACAAGGTAGTGGTGGACCGCTCCATCTCGCCCCAGCCCGGCCACATCGTGGTGGCCATCGTCAATGGCGAATTCACCATCAAGCGCCTGCGCTTGGTCAACGGCGCCTATGAGCTCCACCCCGAGAACCCGGATTTCCGCCCGATCCGCTTCGGCGATGGCGAGGTGCTGGAAGTCTTCGGTGTGGTGGTGGGCGTGGCCAGGAAGATGCTGTGAGCACCCAGCCGCCCGGCCCGGCCGGTTTCGCCCTGGTCGACGTCAATAATTTCTACGTCTCCTGCGAGCGGGTCTTCGATCCCAAGCTGCGCGCGCGGCCAGTGGTGGTGCTTTC
>Ga0187844_10002564_pt1 | contig 12759 bp, 12 predicted proteins | sample SpaLakP09_SKY_50_FD_134517 | JGI IMG/M metagenome (GOLD analysis project Ga0187844, IMG submission 134517) | Oligotrophic lake water microbial communities from Sparkling Lake, Wisconsin, USA - SP09_SKY_50 | ecosystem: Environmental > Aquatic > Freshwater > Lake | place: USA: Sparkling Lake...
AATCGAATAAGGTACAAGCCTTAGACAATCCATTTGGTCCCAAAGTACTTGGCGTGTGAGCGGTAAAAAGTGTAAACCATGTGCTCGGTATAGTGTGTAAACCATGTGATCGGTATACACCCAAGGTCTTTGGCTCCCCGACCTGGACTCGAACCAGGGACCTGCGGATTAACAGCATTCCAGGGATTATAAATTCTTATATAAATCAATAATTTAAAACAAAAAAATTAGTTTGTGCGATAAACTGTGCTATCAACAAAGGTATCTTTTTGATACTTTTAAGAGAGTTTAATTACTGAAGTTAGCTATTGAGGCATCTTCAAATTATTTGTAACAAAATCTAGGAATCTTTTAGGCAAAATATTTTTTTGCTTTTATAAATCGCAATCAAAACTATTAGGTAGACTAAAGAGGAAGGCAGCCAAAGAAGGTAGTGACTATAAGTATTCAAGCTAATAAAAGATGTAACGAGAATTTCAATAAGTAAAATCAAAAAAGGCACTTCAACCACTATAGAGTCAAAAAATTTATTTTTTATTAAAGCAAAGGTAGTTCTTATAGGGGTTAAACCCACAAAAATTAAGATAACATTCAATAACCAATCTGGTAGCTTTATTCGAAGCTCTGTCACTAAAAAATCTAACCAAAAAATGTGTGCAATTAATAAACCCCATATTATTAAACCAGACACAAAAAAAAGACCAAATTTTGAATCAATTTTTTTGTGCTGCAGTATATTTTGATTGCTTGCCAATTTTTTGGATATTTTAATAGGTTTCAAGTCACTTTTTATATTCATGCCATCAATTTTGGATGAAGTAAGTGGCTGATTTTTTTCTAGATTAGTATTTTTTTCATGCTGGACTATCGGAATTAGAGTGATATCGTCCCGGCCTTTTGAGATTAATTGCTTTGTATGAGCATTTAAATCGTTCAAAGCCTGCTCAATCAGTAGTGGTGATGTTTGATTTTCAACAAAACATAAATTTTGACCCAAATCAATCAAAAAAATTCTATCTTTCTTTGATAATGTAGGGCTATTAGACATTTCTAATAAAAATTGCCCGATTCCATGGCTAAGTAATTCATGAGATTGATATAAATTTTGAATTTCAAGACTATCAACCCAAAATTCACTGAATACTTTATTACTAACTTCAAACTTTTGCTCTAGATCTGGAACGCTGTTATTTGTTTGCGAAAAAAAATACTCCCAATCTTTTTTTAATGCGTATAGAAGTGAGGGATGTTGTTTTAATGGTTGTGGCAACAAAGGTAATGGTTTTTGTAAAACAAAATTATTACTAATACTGTGAGCGAAATCTAGTACGTAAATGTCACTCTTTTTTTCTTTTTGACAAGCAAAATTTCTAGCAGCTATGTCAAGATGCAAAACTCCTAAATTAAATATTTTTAATACTTCTTGTGTTGCAGCATAAATACACTCAAATATTTCTAATGCCGAACTATGCGTAGAAGTTAAAAATAAATTATCAAACGATAGACCAACATTTTCTAAAGTTAGCAAATGATTTTGAGTGTCCTTAAGAAAAACTTTGGGAACTTTTGCACCTCTTTGGGATAAATAACTTAAAATTGATTCTTCTCGTAATAGCCAATAGTTATTTGCTGGTAATTCTGGAAATTGACCAGTGTGATCATAGTGCTTTATAAAAATTTTCTGATCCAAATTATTTCCTAAGAGGGGGCACACCATATTGCAACAACAGAAATATCATCTTTTGATCCAGAATCTAAAGCATCTTGGGCTAGAGTATGACAAATATATTCAAGGTCATATTCGCTAGGAATCGCTTGATCTATATTATTAATTTGGGCTAATCTTTGACTAAATTTTATGTGTCGATGCAGACCATCAGTGCTAAGTAATATTAATTTTGGCCTGTTAAATTCAAAAATTTTAATATGAGCTTGTTTATAAGCATTACTACCCAATAGTTGACTGGGATTGTTACTAAAGTTTATTTCATCTAGTTCATTGTGCCAGTCAAGAACCCAAGTTTTCCCTCCCAAGATTGGCAGCCCTAGATTTTTAATTTGAAAGATTTCAATTAAGGTATCACCGCAATGGCTAATTAAAATTTTTTTACCATTAAATTTAATGTGTGCGCTAGTGCATGCGCTATCGGGGTATTTCTGTCTTAGCAGTTGATTTAGATTAGCATATACCAACAATAAATCTTCAGTGATTGTGTTGCTTAGAGCAGTCAGTTCTTTACATGCTAATTGTGCCGCTAGGTCTCCGAAGGGTACACTATTGGCACCATCCGATAAACAAAATGACATTGAGTTTGAATTATGTATAAAAGCATCAAATCCCTTACATTCCCCATAATTTACACATGATGAAAATATGTATTTCATTGCTTACGAACATTTGGGATGGGGGTCATAGTTACATTAACGTGACCTTCATCTAATCTGATAGTTACAGACGGATAAAGTTCAGGATTTTCTAATTTAACAATTGTTAAAGCTGTATCGAGAGGTTGACCAAAAGTCATCTGCAAATTTTGGTTACTAATTTCAATTAATGTAAGAGGTCTTAATGTTCCTCGGCGACCAAGTATTGCAGTCAACTTTGCTTCTTTAGGAACAAAGCCATAAATTGTTCCAAGAACCTCAACAATAACAAATTGATTTCGAGAAATATACTTACTATCTATATTAATTTTTTTATATTCATAATTTTCATCAGATTGACTCGTGCGTCCAAGTATCAGGGGTAGTGAAGAGTTAACGGAGCGGAAACCATTCTTGTCATGGATATCTATAGAAACTTTTCGAACACTATTTCTTTCTGTAGAAAGAGTGTTTTTTACCTGTGATGGAAAAATCGATCTATTTTTAGGATCATCAAGACCGGCAGAATCGAATCTGTCAATCTGGTCTGATGTGATTTTTCCAATAGTAACGATAGAGGTAAATTTTCTTCGATTTCCACGTAAATTAATTTGGTATGTTTCATCGGATGTTGGATTATCAATTCCCAATTTACTAGGTTCAATACAAAAAGAAATATCTGATTTAAGGATTGCTTTTGCACCTTTAGCTGTTCTATATTCCTTAGAAAGATTTTTTACGAAAAAGTTACGCTCAAAATCTTTATCAAATTCTGAATGTAAGCGAAAAAATTCTTCAACATTTTTTGCTGTTTCGTGATCGCAGGGTTGAATTGAAATTGCTTCAATGGGTAAATGAGATTTACGAAGAATGCTTGATAAATATTTTCCTTGATGTTTTTCAAGTTCAGTTGTAACGGATTCACTTACTGATCGACGAATTTCTAAAATTAAGTTGTCTGCAAATGAATCTGTTGATGGAATTTCATCAATAGGACCATCATCTGAACTCAAAATTTTTTTTAGTTTAGAAAAAAAAGTCATTTTTTTATTTAATTTTGGTAGAAAAATAATTACTGGATGTAACCTGTATATTTAAATTTCTATCCAAAATTTTTGTATCGAGCAAAATATCAGTAAAAAAAGTATTAAATTGATTTTTACTTAATGCATTAATAATTGAATTTGGAAGCGTAATCTCTAAATCCATACCCTTTTTGTAAAAATTTTTAATAGAGATAGCAAAAATCAAAAGATTCGCATGCGGTGATAAGTCATTTGATATCTCCAAAATGTAATTTTTTTTAGTCACTCAGATTAACCTCTTTTAAGATATGCATTCCAAGTTTACTTGCTAAGTGTTCACTTTCATTTTGTTTAGGTTTTGATACTACACCAATGGCAAAATTTCTATTTGCGAATCTTAAATCTTGTCCTATTTTTTTCCCCAGCGCCTCGTTAAGAGAAATTGCAGTAAAAAGAGTAGTGCCTCCATAAACCTTATCTTGCTTACTAACAGTTCCCGTTTTTGCAAAAATAGGGCAATCTTCCTTGCATGGCATTCCAAATGCATTGATAAAGGCAGAGTTAGCTGTTCCATCACCCACCCAATTTTTTTCTGCAGGCATACTAACTTTTTGCATGCCTTTAAATACTGATTTTCCGATGCTCATTGGCAAATCCTTGGTTTCAATATTTTTGGAATGAAATAATTTGACGTTAGAAATTTTTCCTTTTGTGTTTGATTCATATATGGCGGCACTTAACATTGCTAGACCTAAAGATGTTGTTCGATTATCACCAGCACCAATTACAGATTGAACGACTAAGGTTGTTTTTTCTAAAAGTTTTAAATTATTAGAAGTATTTTTACCTGTTCGTACCTCATCATAAACTTTCCAAGTTAAATATTGACCATCAAGATTTTTCTTATTTAAATAGGGACCATTTTTATCAGATTGAATCAATATTCTCCCTGAGCGGGGGCTATATTGATTAATACCTAGCGGACTCAAAATACTTGATTTTCCACATTCCAAATTAGGTCTTTCATCACAATATTGATTCCAACCGATTTGTTTTGCATAAAATTCCGTTAAGCGCGGTATTTCACAGTTTTTGCTGTTATTACAAGTTACTATCTTTTCCCACCACTCATTTCTTTTGGTTACAAACTGATCCAATTGGCCAGATGTTTTAATTTGAAATTCCAACTCTTTTTGTATTGCTGGATTATTTTGAGCAATTGCTAGGCTAAAAATAAGCTTTGCAGTAGAGGCGGGCGGAACCTCAATATTGGCACCTTTAAGTAATCCAAGATACTTGTTATCTGAGGAATCGCATTTAGAACCATGACAAGCAACGGCTAAGATTTCATTTGTATCAGAATCAATAATTGTTATTGCAGCAAAATCAACTTTGTTAATTATTCGTTGTATTGCATTAGGACATGAATTATCACAATTTATTAATTTTTTTAACTGATATTGTAGATTAGTATCGATAGTCAAATAAAGCGGATTTTGTTCTTTTTTTAGTTGACCTTGATTTTTTGATAATAAAATTATTGGTTGAATTTCTTTTCGTATTAGGTTCCTTTTTTCTGAGTTTTCAGCAAATTCAATTTTTTCATGCTTGCATTTGGCGTAACTTCCATTCGCTAAATAGAAACCTAATTCATCCTTAGCATAAAGACATAATGGTGATTTTTCCCAACCAACATTTTCAACATACCTTTCTCTGATGGCTCGGTCCAGCGTTTTTTCAGCTTTTTCCTTGTTAGCATTCAAAACCATAAAGGAATTTTTGATAACCTGCGGAAATGTTTTACATGATGGCTCGAGATTTTCTTTATCCAAATACCCCCAGATATTTTTTACTAAATCTTTACTTTGATCTATTGTGTATTTAGTTTTTTCGCTGATGAGTTCGGCAAGGACTAAATGTTGACGTTCGCTGCAAGGGAAATTAATTGTCGAGTAGTTACCTTTACCTGTTTGAATTACTTGAATACTTACTTTGGTTTGGTTGATTAGAGAAATAGGAACAAAAATGCCATCTGTGTCAAATTCGAATTTCTTTTTTATATTTTGTAATGCAATAGCAATTAACAGCAAACCTAACATTGCAAAAATTGCAACTTTAAATCGACCAAAAACGCGATGACTACTCGGCCTATTCATTTTTTTGTAATGTAAGACATAGGGCAAAAGAAATGCCAATGGTTGCTGCTAAAAATGATGAAAAACCAATACTTATCAATGGTGCACCAAGTCCCGTTAAGGGCATAAGACGCCAATTGCCAAAGTAAGTCACAATTAACTGTGCCAATGTTGCAAGACATAATAAACATGCAAACATATTGACAAACCTTTGTTGATTATCAAAGTACCATGCTGGCATGAAAAGTCGATAGATTAAATACATTAAAACTACAGAGAACACGACAAACAAAAGAAGAGAAAAATAATTTCCAATCATTCCTGATATTATTGTTGGCATATAGTCGCTTAATGATTGAAGTGGTAGGCACACTCCATCTCCAGCGCACCATTGGATATTCATTGGCCCATACCCCCAAGGCTGTCCAGATTTTTCAAATTCAATTAGACGTGCAAAATCACTAACATTAGCATGCATAGGTTCTAACATTAATTGAAATCTTCCCCGAACCTTATCCGAGGTACTGATTAACAATCCTATAATTGAAAAAATAAATATAACAACTATTGTGGCAAATTGCTTTCCAAGCAAAATGAACAAAGAAAATATTGCAACGGAACAAGCAATTAAGGAACCACCAAGATCGCTAAAAGCGAGAGAAGCTATTGAAATTGAAAAAAAAAGTAAAAATAAAGGTAGGATAATTTGACTTAGCATAAAATTTTGGAAATAATTTTTAGTGTTCATTCTGCTTTTCTCAAAAATATTTTTTTGAGAGAGTCCATGACTCCAGATTGAAAAATTCTTTATCAATTGCTTCAAGCCAAAATGTTCTTGAGCTAGTTCAATCACACGACCATATTGTGATATCAGGAGTGCACAAATTAGGCATGCACTTATTTTGATAATTTCAGCACCAAGTGCTTGCCCCATAGATAAATATGTAAGCGTTGAAATTAAGACACAGAAACTAGTAAAAATACTTATCGAAATATTTTTTAAAATATTTTCCAATACTTTCGTGATCTTTTTGCCATACTGGACAAGTATGATCATGAGGACCAAACTAATAATGACAATGAATAACTGCCTTTCTAAGACTAAACGGAATGGATTCAAGTGGTAAAAATTTGACTCTGCGCCAAAATTTAAGCTAGCGTCACGAGCAATAGTAAGACCTAGCGTTATAGCACTTGCATAAGTAGTGTAAATAAGTTGACCAACTTTATTTATTTTTTTTTCTATTAGAAGAAAATATAATCCAATCCAAACAAAAATTATGCACGGCATAAAGGTTGAAACAAATTTAAGACGATTAAGTTGATGCTTAATGTTTTCAGGACGCGTAACATAGCGTGCGATATCGTAATTAAGTAATTTAAATTTATCTGAGTATTCGTTATATCCATATCCTTGTGCCAATAGCAAAGAGCGTAACAATTCTCTATTTTCTCCAATTGAGTATGAATTTTTTTTTATCTGATCTTGTATTAGATTTAATTCGCTAATTCGCTTCTCTAATATGTCAAGTATTTGTAGCTTTTGTTGGTTGTCGCTTACGTTATTAATTAGAGCTTTTTTTAATGACTCATAACTATAAATCGCATTCAGTAATTCGTTTGATACGCGTAAGCGTAATTCATCCGTTATATTTTTCTCAATCTCGCTTGATGTGCTATTGCAATGTATTTTGTTATCGTTTGCCTGGATTTGCTTACATAAATCTTCGGCGGATAAGCTGATAGGGTAAGGTGTGAATTCCAAATCTTGGGATAGCAATAGATCTCTATCCTGTAAGTGTGCCTCAAGAGGATGTATCAAAAAATATGCAAATAATGAAAAACATGCGATTGCAATATACCTAATTAACATGTTGTTTTTTATCACTTTTTATATTATTTTTACAGTTTAATGCACAAGAATTTATTTAGTAATTTTCTTTACACGTTGTTAAAAATCATATCTAATCAAAAAAGGAGATTCGTTAGCATGCTAAAAATGAAGATAAATGATAAAAAAAATTATCTGGTCAAGGCAGGACTTTTGATTTTTTTTGCGATTTCCACTACTGGTTGTGATCAGCTCAAGTCAAAGTTAGCTGGATTGTCTCAAGAATCTACCCCCAAGGAAGTTTCGGCCAATATCGATAAATTGGTTGAAAAACGGGACTTTAAAAAGGCAATCGAACAGGGTGATAATTTCCTTAAAAATAATCAAGATCCTGATGGCCTAGTTGCTGACTCCATAACCAAGGCTTATGTTGCAGCAGGGGATACGGCTGGATTGCTTAGTTATTTAAGCAAGCAGAAAGCTAATCCTCAATCCGCTGGAGATAAAAATTTGGTTTCTTCAGATGATGCTGAACGCAAAGCCGATAACGCGCAACCTACTTCTGGAATTAGCGCTGGAAATGCCTCAGTTACTCAAACTAAAGATGGAACTGTTGTTAAGGCAGGTAGTGCAGTAGTTGTTTTGCCAAAATAGCTTGAATTCTATATATAGGGTTTCTACCTACATTTTTTTCACACGTCATTCAATAAATTGTAATTATTATATTAATTGTCAATTTTGATGAGAGTTTGTATGCTTACTGGAAAAACCCCGATTCTTTTTGTGCTCGTTTTTGCTGTAAGCGTCATCAGCGGATGCGCAACAGTTACCAAAACTTCTGAAAAAGAAGCTATTGATATCAATAGCCAGTATCGAGCTGGCAATATTCCGGGCGCATTGCAATCTTTAGATGCTACTTTCAATAAAGTTAGCTACATAGCTGCGAAAGACAAGGCTAGAAAAGACACAATTTTTTACCTAGAAAAGGGTACCTTTTTAAGTAATTTGGGGCAAACAAAGCTCAATGAGAGCACTCAAAATTTTTTAGTCGTCAAAAACACAATTAAGGATTGGGAGAACCAAACTGCACTTAGTTTTAATATGAGTGTTAAGCAGATGATGGCTAGTGTTTCTGCATCCGCAGATTTAAATCAGTTTTATATACCTCGTGATTATGAGAAGAGTCTTGTTGGTTTTGACTTAATGACAAATCATGCGCTTGCCAAAAGGTTTGATTTGGCATACGTGGAGGCAAAATCAACAACAGAGTTAGATCAATTTTTAACTGAAGCTAGAAGGGCTGAATTTCAGCAAGCTAATCTAAAAGCACAGGAGCAAAGAAAAACATCGGGAATTACTGGCGGGATTGATCGAATTGAGCAAATTCAGGGTTATCCGATCGATACTTTCAATACAAAAGAAGTCTTGGAATTGAAAAATTCCTATTTAAATGCTGGAACTTATTATTTGGCCGGATTTGTTAGGGAGTCAATGGGACAAGTTGTAAGTGGAGAGGCCGACGCAGATTACCAAAATGCAATTAAGATTAATCCTCATCCGTTTTTTAAGCAGGCCCTTAACAATATATCGAAAAAAGTTAAGCCCGGTCCCAATCAGTCTGATACTTTAATAATTATCCATACTGGGTTTTTGTCCGACATGTATTCTTTTAAAACAACGATTCCATTTGCTACTAGAAGTGGTGTTAAAGCTGTAACATGGGTAGTTCCTGCCGTAAGAAATAACGCGATTATCTTTAATCCGCAAAGAATCGACATAGGTGCCAAGCCATATGCTTTGGTAAATGTGGCAAATGTTGAGGCAATGTCTAGAAGAGAGCTAAAAGATCAAATGCCTAGTTATATAGCCAAGGCCGTGACTTCTTCTATTATTCAAATTGTTGCTCAGGAAGCAGCTCATCAGGCTATTGACAGACAGAAAAATAATAATCAGAACACCAACGCCTTGTTGAAATTTGCTTCGACTGCAGCTGTGAACGCACTTGCTGCTGGAGATGTGGATACTAGAATGTGGAAATCATTGCCTTCTGGAATTTATATGACAAGAGCCATGCTTACCAAGGGTGATAATGTCATTTCCATTCCAACTCCTTCGGGTATGAAGCAAATGAAAGTTACTCTTAATTCGCCCTATGAAGTTGTTAAGCTTAGAGTATTTAACGATGGTGTCATAACGGCGAATTACCCCACTCCACTTACTCCTCAAGAGTATGGTGCCTTTGCTCAATCTTCTGCAGTGAAGTAAATATGAATAAAAGTAAACGTCTTTTAAGTAAAAGCATCATCCTTTTTGGCCTATTTTCTTCTGCCGGTATTGGAAGTAGCGTTTTAGCTCAAGAAACAAAAGAGAGTAAGATTAGAAGAACTGGTTCAACTGGCTCTATTAAATTATTAGACCTTAGGGCTGTTGAAAGAAATGGTTTGCTAACAGTTCAAGCCACATTTCAGAATGACAGTATGAGTGGTTCCCCCATAAACTATAGATTTAAGTGGCTTGATGATTCAAAGATGCGAGCCACCTCAAATGATGAAAGTTGGAAACCCATGAATCTTTTTGCTGGACAGACCGTTGATATCGTTGGTGTGGCTCCAACACCAATGGCAACTGATTTTATTATTGAACTTAATGGATCAAACTAGTTTTATTTGGATTAATTATTATGAGCTTATTTACTGCTAAATCAAAAAAATTAAATATTGTTTTTCTATCTATGGCTTTGGGGGCATGCGCAACCGGTCCTCGTTATGGGGGAAATGTCTCTTATGTAGATCCCAAATCTATTGAGCAAACCTCAAATGAATTTAGTATGTCTGATGTAAGCATGGTTGCCGAAGAAATGGCTACTAAAATGCTTCAGTCGCCGGCCTTGGCAAGAAGTAAAGAGGTTGTTCGTATCGAGGTTTCAAGTGTAAAGAATTTGACTGGCGAGTATGTTAATACCGCACTAATTACCAACAAGATAAGAAATACACTGGTAAATAGTGGGAGGGTAGAATTTGCTGGTGGCACAGATCAAAATCAAGCTGCAGTTGATGCACTAAGAAGGCAAAATCAATCTGGATTGTATGATCAAAAGTCAACTGCAAAAATGGGCAAGATGCAAGGAGCAAAATATCGCGTTGAAGGAGCCCTAGTTTCAATGACGCAACGTGGTGCAGTTAAATCCGTAAGCTACAACTTTAATATGCAATTAATTGATATTGAAAGAAATGTCCAGGTCTGGGGAGATGAGAAAGAAATTCGTAAAGTCTCTGGTAGATAACAATGAAACTTTATAAGTTTATTTTCCCCGTGATTTTTTTTGTATGTTCTTCCGTCGCTGTTTCTGAAACAATAATTGCTGTTCCAGATCTCTCTTACAAAAAAGAAGTTAGAGAATTTTTTTATTTTGAAGCAGCAAACTCTAAATCGAGTTCAAGTTCAGCAAGTTCATATGAGGCTGCTGGTTATGACAAAAGTTCAAGGTCTTCTGCTGTTGCTATGGATGCAAGGAGACAAGACAGTTTAGCTGCGGGTGGCGGGGCTTTGGCAGCGAGTAGTTCAGGGTCATTCCAAGGTAGTGCGGCTAGTAGCGCTAAAAATGATATGGCTTTTGCTGCTAAGGGAAGCTCTGCCTCTGCAAGTAGTAAAGAAAGCAGCTATGTTAAAACTTTTGGTGATAAATTAAAAATTCAATATTCTGAGTTACTTGGAATGTCTGGGGAGGTTCGATCGGAGCTTATTAAGTCTGGTTTTAAGCTTATTCAAACAAAACCAAATGTTGCAAAACCGGGTCAAACTGATAGTTTTTTTGATATTGTTGCAAGAATAAAAAATAACGAATTTACTGGCGCTCAATATGTCTTGTACGGAGTTATTGCCTCTATGGAGACGAGAGCTAATCGAGAAAAACTAGATGGCACCGATAGTTTTATGAATCAGTATGACGTGAACATGACAGTCGACTATAGCCTAATCGATACAAAAACTCTTCAAGCTCGGTCGGCATTTACCGTTATTGCCTCTGGCAACGATAATCGTATTGATAATGGAAGATCTGGGCCATATACACCTAGTAGCGCAAAAATTATGGCTGGCGCTTCAAAAGCTCTTGGCGAGGAAGTGGTGATTAAATTAGCTGATCAAGGATTCATAGATAAACCTGCAAACTTAAAATTACCTGGAAATATTCCACAAGCTACATACCAGGATAAACCGTCGTCTTTGAAAGTTTTTAAATAAAAATTTATTGAGGAAAATTCGATGAAAAAGACTTTATTTGCCTTATTAATTGTATTTTTCTTTTCAAATACTTATGCTCAGACAGAGATACCATCGGCTGAATTAAGAGCAATTCAATCTAGGTTGTTTGCTACTTCCGTTGATAAAGTTTTAGAGGCGTTTAAAACGTACTGCGAAGATTCAGGTGGCAATTTTATGGCAAGACCTAACATTGCCGCTAGCGGCAAACCCTCAGACACGCAATCCGGGAATTGCATGATGGGAATGAAGGTGCCATCGGCAAAAAATGCTGCCGGTACAGCTGCGGCCACATCTGCGGCAACCGGATTGTTTAGCGCAATTCCCTTTCTTGGTGCCGCAGTAAGCGTTGCAAGTTCTGCAAAATCATTATCGGATATGGATGAAATGATGAGCTCAATAGGAGAAATGAAATACGAAATTAAGAGCTCCCCAAAGGGAAGTGAATCAATAGTAAGAATACGATTGATGCAAAGAGATCAGACTCAAATTACAGATACTCAAGTTTATGAAAAGATGTATGGCAAAATTTCTGAAGAACTTTCTATTCCAGCGTCTCAAATTAAATGACAAAAAACCTAATCAATTAGTAGATTAACTTGTAATAATTCTAAATATTTTGTAAATATTTATTTGCTAACCAAAACAATTGCAATACTTTTTTCAATTTCTTTTACAAGGTTAACAAATATTTTTCCCTTAGTTTTGTAGTTATTTTTTGCATTTAAAGACATCATTTTAATTAGATACTCAGATTTAATCGCGTAATTTACATTTTGCGGAAAAGAACCTTTCTCCATTGCAACTGTAATTGAATCAAGTGATGCTACAACAATACCTATGACATTCCCGTCTTCAGTAAAAAGAGGGCCACCAGAGTTCCCAGGTTGAACGGGATTTGTTATTTGATAAATTCTTCTGTCATTATTAGGCCCACTCAAGCTACTGATTATTCCATCGGTTAATTTTGGCTCAAGGCCTTGAAACTGAATCTGCGGAAATCCCATAGCATATACTTTTTCTCCTTTTTTCACTTCCTTGGAATCTCTAATTTTTAGAGGTTTAGCAAGTTTAGTATTAACATTTTTAGCTTTTATGATTGCGAGATCATTTTCAGGATTTGTTTTTAAAACAACAGCATCAA
>Ga0187844_10002565_pt1 | contig 12755 bp, 11 predicted proteins | sample SpaLakP09_SKY_50_FD_134517 | JGI IMG/M metagenome (GOLD analysis project Ga0187844, IMG submission 134517) | Oligotrophic lake water microbial communities from Sparkling Lake, Wisconsin, USA - SP09_SKY_50 | ecosystem: Environmental > Aquatic > Freshwater > Lake | place: USA: Sparkling Lake...
AGCCACTTCGGTGTTTTAAACCGAACGATAGACCAGTAGAGCCAGATATAAGTTAATGCAAATAGTCCGGCAAAAATCTTCAATGCAATATGGTTATTCCAAAAAATGACTGCGGGAATGACTGCCATACTAGAAAGCAGCCAGAGGTATGGTGCAGTAATAGCATTGCGCTGAGTAAGTAATTGACCTTCTTTGCTACCAATAGCCCAGCGTACAGCCCGCCTATAAATAATTTGATGAAGGTGTGCGGCATCTGGGAGTCCGGGGCTAACGCGTTTCAGCACTATCCTCCTGTAGATGGTGAAGATGGTTTCAAAAATGGGGTAGAAACACAGCAATAAGGGGAACCATTTTGATACGCTAGGATTGCGTAGCACTAGCAAAAGCGATAACTCTGCAATCCAAAAGCCAATTAGATATGCGCCACCGTCACCTAAAAATATAAGACCTTTTGGGTAATTCCAAAACAAAAATCCTAAAATAGCGCCAATTCCAGCTAAGGCACAAACCATAATGGAGTAATCCTTAATTTGAAAGGCGACATATCCCAGTGCAGTGAGGATGATGACGCCAACAGCACCTGAGAGTCCGTTATAGCCATCAATTAGATTAAAGGAATGGGCTACACCCGCAATACAAAAGCAGGTAAAGACCATGGAAATCAATGGGATGGATAAAATCCAATCCACTCCGAAGATCTGCACATTGATTAGCCATGCATCCAGAAACCAACCTGCAATCGCTGCAGAAACCATCGTTGCTAATAGTCTTTCCTTGGCACCAATTTTCTTGGTGAGATCTTCCAGTAGGCCCATTAAAAAGCAAGGTAGTGCTGAGGCTAATAAGAGCGTAGCAAATGAGGCGACTGTCAGGTCATTAGTCCAGCGTGGTATTAGTGCGCATCCAATGGCAATGAAAATAGGTATACCACCAATACGTGGTACAGCATTGATATGGAATTTTTGGATACCGTCTAGGTCTAAATCCCCGGTGACATGCTCATGTAAGTGCTGATAGCGAATTAAGAGCAGACATCCGATAAGAGAAACAAAAAGCGCTATCAGTACTGAAGACATAGATTGGATGGGCTAATCAAAAAAGAGGGTTCAATCAGGGAGTGTCTCATTGCTACCTTACTTTACCATCAGGTCAAATGGTCTCTATTTTAGGTGTTTTTAGAAGTAAAATTACAGTTTCAAGTGATCTAAGCGCTTTATCAGCAGTAAATACGGCATTATTTGCTTCATTCTTGGAGTTGCCAATTAAATACATGACATCAATATGAATATTAGCTATCAAGCGGTAATAGATTGGTTTAGAGGCAATTTCAAATTATTAATCCTATTGGAGGCTGTTTGCATTATGACAGCCGCTGTTTATTTTTTGCTTGCTCCGCGCATCTACGAGGCAAATTTTGCTATTAGCCTGCCTAAGGTTTTAGCCTCTCCAGGCGCTAATGCAAACCAGCCAATGCATCGTCTTTTAATGTCACCCCAGGAATTTATTCGGCCAACTCAAAACCCCATGGCCTACTCCGATGAGTTCATCAAAAATTGCATGGGTCAGGATACTAATGAAAACCGCAAGAAGTTGATCAATGCACTACAGCTAGGGGTAAAGCAGCAAGGGGATGTGATTGCGTTTACTTTAAGACTAGAAGGATCTGAGCGTTCTACCAATTGTGCAAATTTAATGCTACTCAGATCATTTGATTATTTGACAGTGAATCAAGATCGTTATCTAGAAGCTAACCCATCAACTGCTAATGATCCGATGAACTTCATCAAGCCCGCAGTAGTGCAATCCATTCGCGTGAGTGATTCTTATATCAAGCCTGATCTTGGCCGCTTATTATCGATGGCTATTATTGCAGGCATCTTTTTATCTATTGCTATATCTATATTGAGAAAGCAGTATCGTGCCTAGCTTTTTCAAAAAGCACGCGCAATTTATATTGGTATTAATTACCTGCTGCGCAATTCATACCTTTATTTTTTTGCGATCTATCCCGGTCTTTTATCTCCCGGATTTGATACTCATTCTTTATATGGCATACAAATTCAAAGATATGAATCAGGAGGTATCCCCCATATTTTTTGTTGGGTTAGGTCTTTTGATAGGCTATTTTTTGCTCTCACCAGAACCACCTCAAACGGAGTTTCCTAATAATTACATTGTTACTCTCAAACCCTTTGCTTATATCTGTATCCTGGCCTTGTTTTCTCGGAATCCACCACAAATCGATTTGAGTAAATGGGTAAAAATGTTTTTGGTGCTTTACCCTCTGATTTTGCTATGGAATTTATTCTTAGTTCATCTTCAGGAGAATGCGAACTTAGGCCAACTGATGACAAGAAGGCCTTATTTTATTTTTGAAAATAATTTTGAGATTACCTTTTATCTCAATTGTTTCACTATTGTTTTCTTTATTTTGGGTGAAAGACGCTTGCGGGATTTCATGTTGTTAGTTGCAGTAATTATTTTGGCTGGTAGCCGTTCTGGATTGTTATCTTTTGCAGTCATTTGCATATTTTATTTCTTCGCCGTGGGGTGGCGTCAGCGGTTTGCTGGCTTGGCGATGGCTCTTTTAGCAGCAGCTTATATTGCTAAGGGGCGGAACATTAGTGCCCCTATGAATACGATCGATCGAGTGCAATCTCTGCAGGCTATTTTGTCCCACTATGGGTTTAGCTTTATAGAGGTATTAAAAGAACCCTTTGGTTACGGAATTTATGCCAAAGTCCCTGGGTATATCTGTGCCAAGATCCCCGATTTTGCTGAGTGGTTTACTGGTAATAGTAATAACTGCGATCCCTTAATGTTGCAGGCTTTTTATACGCGAGCTTTATATCAATTTGGAATTTACGTAACACTTCTAGTACCGCTCTTATTTTTCCTAGTAGTGAAAAAAGAAATCGGTTGGCGTTTAGCAATCATTACCTTAACACCGATGGCCTGTGTGGCCACTTCGGTTGGCGGCTTCTCTAATGGACTGGCATTTTGGGGCGTCTTGATTTCTATCTATGTCTATTTGCAGCATACTGAACCTGCTAAATTCCCAGTCGCAATGAGCTTTACTCGGTAAGAAGATGCTGAGCATAATCACCATCAATAAAGACAATCAGGCTGGCTTGCATAAGACCATTGAGTCTTTAAAAACACTTGGTGAGCGCAACTTTCAGTGGGTATGTATCGATTCTGTCTCTAAGGATGGTTCGGTTGAATTGGCGAACCAATTCAAATCTCAGGGTGATGTCCTTATCTCAGAAAAAGACTCGGGTATCTATCATGCGATGAATAAAGGTATTCAAAGAGCGGTAGGTAACTACATCCTGTTTTTAAATAGTGGCGATACGCTTTCATCAAAGATTTCATCGCTTGAATTTATGCAGGCTGTAGAAGGAAACGATCTAGCGCTTTTTGGTTTTGAGATTCGCAATACCTTGCGCACCCCTCGATCAAATAGCTGGCGTTTTTGGTCTATGCCAACTTCTCATCAGGCCATTGTGTACTCTAAAGAACTACTTAAGAAACAGCCTTTTGATGAGTCTTATCGATTTGCGGCTGATTTTGAGCATTACTTGCGCATTAATCGCGCTAATTTAACAATTTATTCCGACGATAGGCCCCTCATAGTCAATGAGCCCTATGGCAGCGATTCCCATCTGCCAGCACTTTTGGCTGAATATCGTCATGCCTTGATTAAAAATGTCTATCCTAAGCTATGGGCACATTTTGTTTATTGGTTTAAGACCTATTACTTAAAATGGGCGCTGAGGAAATAATCATCCACTAGAGCAACGCATCTTATTGAGAAAAGTGACAAAGAGTTAATGGGCTTAACAGTGATCATCCTGACGTATAACGAGGAGTTGCATTTAGCAAGATGCATAGAGAGTGCTGCGCGATTAACTCCTAATATCGTAGTAGTTGATTGTTTTTCAACCGATCAAACAGTGGAAATTGCTAAAGCTACTGGCGCTACTGTCATCCAGCGCGCTTGGGACGGCTCTCACTCTACGCAGGTCAATTGGGCCCTTGAGCAGTTAGCAGTACTCCCTATTGAAACTGACTGGGTGATGCGAATTGATGCTGATGAGGTTCTCACAACTGAGTTAGTTAATCAGATTAAAGCTACTTTATCTAAAGTCGATTCTCATATCAATGGTATTTCTTGTATTCGAAAGATGACCTTTCAAGGCAAACTCATCCGTTTTGGTGGGGTCGGAAAAAATCGAGTGATGCGCCTCTTTCGATATGGCTTTGGCCAGTCAGAATCGCGCTGGATGGATGAGCATATTAAAGTTGAGGGTCAAACTATAACTCTATCAGGCGCCATGATTGATGATAATTTGCGTTCTTTAACCTGGTGGATTGAAAAGCACAATGGCTACTCTAGTCGTGAAGCAGTCGATTTATTAAACCTGGAATACCAATTTGCTAACCAGAACTCCGTAGCGGAGCTAACACTCAGCCATTCTTCTGTTGGGTTAAAGCGTTGGATTAAAGAAAATATATACGCCAAGTTACCTGGCGGCGCTAGATCATTAGCTTATTTCTTATGGCGCTATATCTTCATGCTGGGTTTTTTGGATGGCGCAAGAGGAACCCAATTTCATTTTTTCCAAGCGCTTTGGTATCGCTATTTGGTTGATTGCAAAGTAGCCGAGGTCAAACGTTACATAAAAAAGCATCAAGTGAAGCCTGGCATTGCAGTTAAAAAAGTCTTAGGAATTGAGTTAGGAATTGACTTAGGTATTGAGTTAAATATTGATTCAGAGGCAAAGCATTGAAGGTTTCCATTATTACAGTCTCGTTTAATAGCGCCAAGACTATAGCTGACACTATCGAATCAGTCCTAAGTCAAGATTTTCCAGAGATTGAATACATCATTGTGGATGGTGACTCAACCGACGGCACCGTTGACATCATTCGTCAAAATGAAAGTCGCATTAGTCAATGGATCTCCGAAAAAGATCAGGGCATGTACGATGCCATGAATAAAGGCATTGCCATGGCCACGGGCGATGTCATTGGCATATTAAATTCCGATGATGTCTACATGAATACGCATGTGATTACTGATTTAATGCATTTAATGAAAACGCAAAAGACCGAAGTGGTCTTTGCTGATTTGATTTTGGTGGATTCGAGCAATCAAAATAAGGTAATCCGCTATTACGATTCCGGCCGTTTTCATCCCAATAAATTTAAGTTCGGCTGGATGCCAGCTCACCCAACCGTATTCGTCAAACGCGAACTGTATCAAAAGGTAGGAAAGTTTTCGACCACTTATCAAATCGCTGCAGATTATGAGATGTTGATACGGATGCTGGCAATTGAAAAGGCGTCTTATGCATATTTTCCTCAGCCAGTAGTGCGGATGCGCTCAGGGGGTGCTAGTACCTCAGGTATTTCGAAGAACTGGATCTTGAACCAGGAGATCATTCGTGCTTGTAAAGAAAATGGGATTTATACCAATCTTTTCATGCTGCTACTAAAGGTACCCGCCAAGCTTTGGGATCGCTTGTTCCCAAAGCGGGCAAGTTTAAATTCTTAAGGGCCTAATTAGTATTGCTCACTATTTAGGCTTCGCTGGCCGATTGAGCCCTAGGCTTTGAGAGATGCTAGCCGCTAATTCGATATTTCCATCTTTGGTGAGATGAATGTCGCGGGGGAAAAATAAAGTGCGCTGATTTTTGCTCTGTTCAAATGCAATATCCAATTGAATCATATTGATTTTATTTTCTTTAGCAAAATTAGCCACCTCTTGATATAGACGATCTGTCTTACAGCATTGACCTTTCATTGCCAGTCCTTTATTAGGGATTAGCATCAAATAAAATTTTGCGCCTTGCTGATTGACCTCATCACGTATTTTTAGAATTGCCGTATAAGTTAATTGACGACGCTTTAGTGCAAGCTCGTCAAAATAGAGAGCTTCCTCAGGAAATGGAGGTGGCTCAGTTGGAGCATTGATATAAAAATCGACCTGTAGTTGAATTTTGCGAATGAGGCGGGCTAAATAAGAGTGGCGCAATAATGCAATAACCATTTTTTTCCCATCGCCATTAATTGCTTGAAGTTTATCTAAGTCTCGAGAATCTGCTTTTACTAGATACTCATGATCACTATCAAAATCATTAGAGTAGAGTTGCATAACGACATCAGTCGGTTTTAGCTCTATTAGCTCTTTACGAGTTTGGGCTAAATATTGAATAGGGGAGTAGCTCGATACACCAAAATTTCGAACCGCAATTGAAGGATTCTCTTTTTGTATTAAACCAATAAAAGAGTCTTTCCAGGCAATTTCATTACCTTCCGTAAAGGAGTCACCCATAAAAGCAATGGTACGAGTAGGTGTTGACTTAGAGACTTCAATATCAGGATCGGGGACCCGGTAACCTTCATGGTCCAAATAAATCCGATGCCCACCATATTCGCCAGCAGGATCGTGAACAATATAAGAATAATTTGTAGGATGCAGGTGATGAAGTCGCGGATGACTCTCCATAGGAGAATTGCCATAGCCGACCCCCATCAGACGGAGCAATAGCTCAGCCAAAATCAAAGCAAAAATTAGGGAGCTGCAGAACAAAACAAAGGAGCTGTGGCGTTTAATCCAATTCATGCGCTGATTGTAAGGAATTAATGAGAGATGAGCTGCTTCATTTTTTTTAAAGGTCCCCAGATGGCATTTGGAATATACAGTAGGGATTGCCAAATAAAGCGTTGATATCCAGTGAGTTGTGCTTTAACCCAGGGCTCTGAAACATCAAAACCAGTGATATCTTGAGCAGATATTTTCTTTTTAAATAAGATCGTTTGAATTTTCAACAGTAAAAAATAATTATGCTTGCCGTGCTGCGCAAACTTATTGAGCATGGCGAGTTCTGAAGCAAGCATTCTAGAAAAATCTTTTTGCATATTATCCTGGTGTACTCGAATTTGCACCAGGGGCATATCTACATAATCAAAGTGGAACTGCTGAGCGATACGCAGCCACATGTCCCAGTCTTCAGAGGCGCGAAGACTTTCATCAAAAAGCCCCGCCTCCTTAAATACTGCGGATTTAATCAGAACGCTGCTGCCGCTACCGGAAATAAAGTTACCAGTCAGCAGTTTGGATCTGACATCGCCTCGAGCTTGGGGTTTGATAATCCCTTTATCGTTAGATATTAATAAGGAGTTTTCATCAATCAGTTCATAACCTGTGTAGACCACTCCTAAGCGAGGATCAGGACTAGTGGTAAAAACCTCAAGCTGCTGATCTAACTTACCATTTAGCCAAATATCATCAGCATCTAATAGGGCGATATAGGGGGCGGTCGCCGCATTGATACCGGTATTTCTGGCATTGGCTAAACCAGCATTGGCTTGGTTAATCAGCTTAATCGATAGGTGTGAATGCTGCCTGGTAAAGGCTTCTACTATCTGAGCCGTTTGATCGGTGGAGCCATCATTCACCACAATGATAGAGTGAACCAAGCTGCCTTGTAGCGCTATGGACTCTAGGGTTTGATCAATGTAGTGCTCTGCATTAAATGCAGGAATCACAACATCCACAAGATGATTTTTTGTACTTAACGCAACCATTTTTTAACGCGCTTCAGTAGGGGAATGATATCGAATGGAAGATGACGCGCCAGTTGTTGAGCAGTCAATTTTTGGTAGGCATGATTGAGTAATTTTTGGCAATCTTCATAGCTTTGATGAATTTCATCTTGATGTGACGGGAAGCGCTGAAGTTGTGCATCTCGGATCTGTTCAAGCATCTTGCTGTGAATTGCTTTATTACTTTGAGGGGCTGCAAAAGGTTCATTGGTCATTGCCAGGACTAAGTTAGAAATTGCATTACCTGTTGTCGATTGCGGAAGAATCTCTTTGAGAGCCATTAAGGACATAAGGCGTGCCCGCTCTTGCATAATCTCCAATTTAGATCTTGAAATGCTGTTCGGTAACTCTCGGTATTGCAACAATGCTTCTGGAAGATTAGCCACATCCCAGTGCTTGGCAATCCTTAGCCATAAGTCATAATCCTCAGGCGGGAACTTTTCCTTTTCCTCTGGGTAGAGTCCGCATATTTCAAGAGCGCTTTTTCGAATCATCACAGAGCTATGAACAAAGCAGTTAAAAAATAGTAGCTTGAGTTGAATGTCGCCATTTAAATGGGGATGGGATAAGGATCGGTCGGTGAGATGATTTTCTACCAAGATTTGAGCCCATGTTCCAAGCAAAGCGCATTGCGGGTTTGCATCAAGATAAGCCACTTGTTTGGCAAATCTCTCAGGAAGGCTAATATCGTCTGCATCTTGGCGCGCTAAGTATTGACCTTGGGCTTGGGCAATCGCACGATTAAGGGAAACTGGAAGGCCAGCATTGGATTGATTGATGAAGCGAATGCGCTGATCTGTATAAGACTCTATGATCGAAAGTGAGCTATCTGTAGAGCCATCATTAATGATGATGAGCTCAAAATCTTGAAAAGATTGATTCAGGATGCTCTCGATCGATTCCTGCAAATAGGATTGCGCGTTATAAACGGGAAGAATGACACTAATTTTGGGGGTCATCTGCAGGGATCTGGCGGTCTAATGGGTTCAGAAATGGGGCTAATGAAGGCCTGATTAGAGGCTTTTACGAAAGCTTTAAAGATACAATAGTTCCAATAAAATCAGTCATCTATATGGACAATACTACGTCAAAGAAAACCCTGGGCATTATTACGATCGCTACGGGTCGCTATTACGATGAATTTATTCCTGCACTCAAAAAAAGTGTAGATACCTACCTTCATCATCCCGAGCTAGAAGTTCAGTTTTACTGCTTTACCGATTCTGACCAGCAAACTCCAGGGGTACATCATTTTCCCATAAAGCATATGGCTTGGCCCTTTAGCACTTTAATGCGCTTTCATTGGATTAAGGAGCAAATGGAAGCCTTAGAGGGTAATGACTTTTTGCTTTATATGGATGCAGACATGAAGTTGGTATCACCAATGCCAGTCGATATTTTTAATCATCCTTTTATTGCTGTTCAGCATCCGGGTTTTATTGGTAAATCTGCACCCTTTGAATTGGATCGCTCTGAAAGTGCGTATGTAGCACCTCCGCTTCGCCAGTATTATTTCCAGGGATGTTTTTGGGGTGGCCAAAAAGCAAAGTTCAAAGACTTAATTTCGCAACTCTCAAATCAGGTTAATCGAGATTTAGCAAAAGCATCTATTCCTATTTGGCATGATGAGTCCTATTTAAATCATTATTTAGCCACACGTGATTGCTATCCCTTGCCGCCAAAGTTTGCATGGCCACAGGGTGTTCCAGATGGTGGAGTATCGCCCTACGTATTGCATCTAGAAAAGCCCCATAACCAAATTCGGCAGGTCGATGAACAAAAGCTGGACATCAAGACGATTGCTAATGATCAAGATGTTCAGGCGCAACTGCAGTTTTACAAGCGTCTCTATTTAATTTCCCATGAAAAGTGTCAACGTTTAGAGCTTTCTTTGGCACAAAAAAATATTTTCTGGGTACAAATCCGCGAATGGCTTGCTTTTTATAAAAATAAACGCCATCGTACTGATGCTGATGCAAAAAATGACTGAGATTCATGAGTGACCTAGTCCCCACTGTATTACCTTTGGTATCTATTGTGATGCCAGTAAAGGATGGGGCTGAGTATATTGCTCAGGCAATCGATTCGCTATTAAATCAAACGCTGACAGATTTTGAATTGATTGTGATTGATGATGGATCAAAAGATCGCACTGCGCAGATCGTACAGGACTACTCAGACCCCAGAATTACGCTTTACAGCCAAGAAAATCAAGGAGTGTCTAAAGCGGCTAATCGTGGCTTTGCGCTAGCCAAAGGTCAATACATCACGCGCCATGATCATGATGATATTTCCTTACCTACGCGCCTAGAAACCCAAGTTGCTTTTTTAAGGGACCATCGAGAGTGCGGCTTAGTCGGAACCTGGGCGCAAATCTGGGTGGGTAATACTCCCACTAACAGAGTTCATCAACATCCCTGTACAGCCGGTGAGATTGCTTTTGCATTACTGTTTAACGCTCCTTTTGTAAATACCTCCTGCATCTTTACACGCGAGGTATTGGAGTGGACGGGCGGTTATGCAGAAGGCTCTGATCGGATGCCGCCTGAGGACTATGAGTTCTTTTCTCGAGTAGCACAGCGTTTTGCGATGGCTAATATTGATCAGTACTTAGTGATTTATCGTGAGCTGCCTCATAGCCAATCAAGCGCAATACGCACTCACGAGGATCGAAAGCAATCGGTATTCGTTTCTCATTTAGCGACTTTTTCTGCTGAAAACATTGCTTGGGCAAATTCGCTTAGCCTTACCGATGCAGATGCTGTTAATTTTGGATGCTTGGTGCACAACTATCCATCCGCTCTTCAATTACCTATACGTTTTGACAATATGATGCAATTGCTCAGTAATGCAGCGAGGATCATATCGATACGCTTTCCGGCTGACTCAATTACGCAGGCGATCAAGGATCGTCAGCGTTTCTTACAGTATCAATACCATACGTATTTGGGTAACACCTATCATTGGGCTCGCCTGCAGTATTTATTTTTAAGTAGACCGGCCCATGAAAACTGGGGTTCGGTGATTCGCTTAGTGCGTAGATCATTGGGGCTTAACAAGCTCAGTCATGACTAAAGAAAACAGTTCCTCACTAACAGTCTTGCAGGTCTCTGCACTGGATCGTGCGGGCGGTGCTGAGCAAGTGGCCTGGAATCTATTTCAGTCTTATAGACAGGCGGGACTTTCATCTTGGTTGGCGGTTGGTAAAAAGCGCTCTAACGATAGTAATGTATTTGTCATTAATGAAAAGTCATCCCAAGATTGGTGGGCACATCTATGTCAAGGACTTGCTAATACTCTTAATCCTTTGGCAGGAAAGTTAAGAGGCGTACTAAGACTCCAAGTTTCTCTCAGAAGCATATCTAAAGGCAGTGATTGGCTTGCTGATCAGCGTGGCGAAGAGAATTTTTACTTCCCGGGTAGTTGGGACTTACTAAACCAAGCACCCCAAAAGCCATCTATATTGCATTTGCATAATCTACATGGGGGATATTTTGATCCGCGCGCATTAACGGCGCTGAGTTCTGAGATTCCGGTAATGATCACCTTGCATGACGCCTGGTTATTAAGTGGTAACTGTGCGCACTCCTTCGGATGTGAGCGCTGGAAAACAGGATGTGGAGATTGTCCTGATATTACGATTTATCCGGGACTGAAGGTCGACTCTACTGCTCTCAATTGGCAGCGTAGAAAAGAGATCTTTACGCAAGCGCAACTCTACGTTGCGACTCCCTGTCAGTGGCTGATGGATAAAGTGAGGGAATCGATCTTGGCGCCAGCCATGATTGAAGGGCGCGTCATTCCTAATGGGGTAGATGTGCAAGTATTTCATCCTGGGGATCGCCAAAAAGCCAGAGCACACTTAGGTTTGCCTGCTGATCAGCCGATCTTGTTGTTTGTTGCCAATGGGATCAAAAAGAATCCCTTTAAAGATTACGAGACATTGCGTGCTGCGATTACTTTAATCGGCAATATGAGTGCCCATCCCATCCACTTCATTGCCTTGGGGGAGCAGGGAAAAACAGAGCAACTAGGTCAAGCGACGCTACACTATATTGAACGTACAACGAATTTAGATCTTGTTGCAGGCTACTTTCAGGCAGCTGATATTTATGTCCATGCCAGCAAAGCCGAAACCTTTCCCAATACCATTTTGGAGGCAATGGCCTGCGCACTACCAGTGGTGGCTTCGAATGTTGGGGGCATTAGTGAGCAAGTAGTCGATGGTGTCACTGGATTGCTCGTAGAGTCACTTCACCCTGATCTATTGGTAAAGGCTGTCTTACGCTTGCTAAAAGATTCAAGCTTGCGTGAGCAGATGGGCGCCGCCGGCCTAGAGAGAGTAAGAGCCAATTTCACGCTAGAGCGCCAGGTTAAGCAATATCAAGAATGGTATGAGGAAATTGTGTCAAAACAGGTATCCACACATAAAACTCTACCTGGAATAAGATCTTGATCATGCCAGTTCAATCGCAAAAAATATCTAGTTCCATGCTACTGATTGGCTTGGTATTGCTCTTGTTGGCTGAGCCGATTTTCTTGGGATTTAGAAATCTGGGCGCAGTGGTGATGTTTAACTTTTTTGCCGAAGATACGATGTATTACGGTCTGATTGCCAATAACTATTTGAAGTATGGCTTTCCAACTGGAGATGGTGAAACAGTTTCTAATGGTTTTCAGCCCCTATGGGGATTTTTCCTGATGGCTGTCTTCAAAGTCTTTCGCGTTGATCTGGCTTATCAATTGCAAACGATCTTTGCGCTTTCCATCTTTTTTGTTGCCAGTGCGTATTCCTTCATTGCTCTTAGCCTACAAAAATTATTCGGCACCAAATCAGCGTTTTTGGGAATACTCACACTTTTCCCTGGAATCTATTTTTTGGTATTTGAGCCACCCAAAGCAAGCTCTCCAGATCCTGCATTTTTGTATACGCTGAATCCCTGGAGCGCTATTAATGGGATGGAAACCCCACTCATGCTCTGTCTATATGGTCTTTTGATATATCTCACCATTAGCCAAGGCCTGCGATTGCACCAAACTAATCAAGCTTTTACTCTAAGCAATCTTATTAGATGGCCAGCGCGTATTTGTCTTTTACTGATTGTCTTTTGCCGCCTAGAGCAAATCTTCTTCTTAGTAGC
>Ga0187844_10002569_pt1 | contig 12740 bp, 19 predicted proteins | sample SpaLakP09_SKY_50_FD_134517 | JGI IMG/M metagenome (GOLD analysis project Ga0187844, IMG submission 134517) | Oligotrophic lake water microbial communities from Sparkling Lake, Wisconsin, USA - SP09_SKY_50 | ecosystem: Environmental > Aquatic > Freshwater > Lake | place: USA: Sparkling Lake...
CCGTACTGGTTGCCATAGTTGAAACCCTGCATCCATGCAAAAGAGGGAGTACCCGCGTACTGCGTACTGCTCCAGTACCATTCAGGCTCGAATGCCTCAGCGCCGCCCGCTTGAAAGGCTGCATCCACCGTCTGGGCTGGCAGGTCGCGTGAATAGGCGTAACCAGGTGGCACGCTGCTGGGGTTGTCGCCGCGATAGCAGTAGTTGTCGTTCAAGGTGGGCTTCAGGTTGCGGTAGCAGATTTCCAGTTCGTCACGACTGGGCAGGTACCAGTCGCTCAGGCCGTAGATACTCATGCTAAGCATGCGCTGAGCCAGTTTGCTGCCCGCCTCTGCCATTGCTTTGGTGTTGGCCAGGCCATCGAAAAAACTGAGGCTATCAAAGGCTAATGCATCATCGTGCCATGCGCCCTTGATATCACCGGCTACCTTGGGCGCGACGATGATGGCGTATTGTTCGCCGTTGATATTGATGCGGCCAGCGTAGTGCCCGCCGCCGAATGGTGTGCCGGGTACTGTTGGTGTTTTGGTTGCTGCTATGTCCATGACTGCTCCTGTAGTGGTTAGGCTGCTTTAGATATAGGTAGATGTTGGTGATAATTTGCTGCTATGACTGCTCTGCCTAATGGCGGTGGTACTGCATTGCCACACATACTGACTTGTGTGGACTTGCTGAAAATCCGGCCATCATGGCCACGATCAATGATGTAAGTGCTAGGGAAGCCGTTGGCGTTGTACAGCTCGCGTGGCGTGAGCATGCGGAACGTAATGTCCACAATCACCCATGGGTCGCCCTTGATCCAGACTGTGACTAATGCCAGACGGTCTTTGGTGGTGATGGTATTGGCTGGGCTGCGCAAATCGCTCCATTGACCGCCTTCGCTGTAGTACTGCATCAGGAAGGCAGAGCAGCGCAATGCGCCAGCTTCGTCATCGGGCGACAAGGTATATTCAACCAGCCCGTGATGTTGTCCGCCAGCGCTGATGGTATGAAGTGGCGCTTTCAGGTCGCGGGCATCGCAATTGCCACGCAGGTGCAGTAGGTTGGCCATGACGATGCGCTGTTGGCTGCCGCTGCTTGTTGTGGTCGATAGTGGGCTGCGCGCATCCCTGGCGTGTGTTGTATTGAAGCCGCCATTTGCTTGTTCGATGAAGGCCGCAACAGCTTCTTTGCGGTTGGCGTGTACTAAAGTCGGTACAGCTAAGGACAATGACCCGCCGCGCGGCCACGCTGTTACCGTGCGAAGCGGGTCGTGAATCGAGTCAATGCACTCGCGTGACCAGTTGGCAATGGGGACAATGAAAGGGTCGGCATTATTGATGACGTAGCGCATTGTGCCGGTTGCTAACCTTGTGAGAGTCGCATCTGCCAATGGTTTTGGCCTGTTGAAAATGCTTGTTCCTGGGATAGACCAGTCGATGCATTCTGCTGCTGCCCGCCATTTCTTTTGGCCTTTGAGAGGCTTTTCGAAATGGGTGGGTGTTGGCCAGACGATAGGTGCGCCATCGCAACGGGCAACCATAAACAACCTGACGCGGGTAGTTGGCGTGCCAAAGTCGGCGGCGCAGAGCTTGTTCCATTCAACCTGATATCCCATTTCACGCAACATGCTGACAAAGCGTTTCCATGTCCGTCCTGCTCGTTCTGGGTCTGGTACCAAATGTTGTTCGCGCAGTGGTACTCGTTCACCTGGTGAAGCGACTGAGCCATCAACGCGCACAACCCTGCCGGTTGCTTTGCAGCGTTTAGCGATCAATGGCCCCCAGTTCAGAATCTGCTTGACGTTTTCCAGGGTGATGATGCGTGGACGTACTTGTCCAGCCCAGCGGATACCTATCCAAGACAGGCCGCGCAGCTTCTGTGAGCGTGGTTGTCCACCTTTTGCCTGGCTGTGGTCAGTGCAGTCTGGCGACATGTGCAGCAGGCCAACTGGCTGGCCTTTAGTCACGCTCAGTGGATCTACATCAAATACATCCGCGCAATGGTGGGTGGTCTGAGGGTGATTGATTGCGTGCATGCTGCAGGCGTCATCGTTATGGTTGACTGAATGGTCAACGTGACGCCCGATTGCCTGTTCAATCGCTTCAGACATGCCGCCGCCGCATGCAAATTCATCGACAATGAGTTCATCGCCCAAGCTCAGGATGTATTGTGGTGTTTGCATTATGCTGCTGCCTCTGTGTAGACCAGGCCACTATCGACGCGCTTTTGCACGTCGCGTATCACGTTCACCATCGTGCCCTGGTTGACCTTGCCGCATTGCTCGTCATGAGCGGCCAGTGCATTGCGTATCGTTTCGATATCGCCGCCGTCATAGCGCCATACGCCAGTGCGTTCGCCGCGTTGTTTGGTCTTGAAGCTGGCATCGAGTGCGCGCTTGAACAGGTCCATTGCTTCTTCGTTGATGCCTTCTTCGCACATCACAATGCCGATGTTCAGGCTGCCAGTGACGATGTTCCAGTCGTACTCGGTGCTGGCGTTCATGGTCATGTTGTCGAAGGCTATCCAGTAGCCCAGGGCAAGGTCAGTCAACTGGCCGTCGCTCATGGGTTGCTTGTCCGTCAGGATGCGCAGGCCGCCCATGGGGTCCAGCGAGCGCTGGCGGTAGGGGCTTTGGCGTTTTTGTTTGGCGCGTTTGCTCATGGCAACTCCTTAAATATCGTCAAGACTTGTGATTTCACCTGGCTTTGGAAACCAAGTAGGCAGTGTGTCGAACGACTCGCGCATTTTCATGATGCCGCCAAAGCATTCAAGATCGCCGATGCCGCCCAGGACGAAAGTCAGTTGACTATCTGCGTCGCCGGTAAAGAAGCGAATGGATTTGCCAAAATTTTTACCTATCGTCAGGGCATCAAGAAGGTAGTGGGGATTGACTGCACCGTTAACGCCTTCTTTGTAGCCTGTGAAATTGGCGACCTTCTCAATGCGTGGGAAAGCGCCTTCAATCAGGGAGTTACCAGGTTGAATAAAGAGTGGTTGAGCAACATCGCCGGAAATCATTGCACTACCGTTTGACATCACGTCGAGCGTGTGCTTTGCATTGCTTGTATGCTTAATTGAGTCCTTGCTTAGGTGCACTACAATTTCCTTTTCGACGTATCCATGAGGATCGCGCACGACAACATAACGATGCCCATCGCACGCCACTATCATGGCTGTGCCATCTTCAAGCGGGCGGATATTGATGCCATTCAGGTAAAAGCGAATATCGTTTTTTGCGACAAAAGGAAATGCCATTTTTACGGCGATTGCATTAACGCGGGCAATCATGTTCACTGGTTCGGAAGTGCTGTTTTCTGTGCCTTCAATGGCGAGCTGTTCAGCGGCTGTTGTCGTATTCATTTCATGCTGCCTTCAGGTTGATCACCGGCTCTTTGCAAATGCAGCCTGGTGGATAGGGTTGTGCCAACTCGACGACTGCATGCTGTTGCCCATTGCTGACATCGCGAGCAAAGCCAGTGATGATGCCTTTCACAGGGCCTAAAATATGGCAATTGAAAGCTACGCGGTCGCCTGTTGAAAATGGTGTAGTCATGAGTAAAATCGAGCGCTTCGCGCTTGGTTGGGGATGGTTAAATGATTGAATTACTGAATAATCAAAATTCTGCGGACGGCTCGGGCTCTGTACTCGCCCGACTTGTGGAGGCTGCTCTGGCCGCCATTGGTGAAACCCTGAACCCAGGCGTAGTCGGGGTTGCCCGCGACCTGCTCGGACGTCCAGTACCAGTCGGCCAGATCAAAGCCGCCAGGCGTATTGATTGCCAGCAGCCTGGCCTCGCGGCGGTTTGGCAGGGACCAGTCAACAAAACCATTGATGGGCAGGGTGGCCTGTTTGACGGCGTCGGCCCAGTTGACTGCTTCCATCTCGGCCTCTGCCGGCGCATGGATTAGGTGATAGTCGGGGTGGCCGTTTTGTCCGGCGATGATGCCTGCGTAGATGCCGCCTGCCCATGTGGAGCCTATGCGCGGGGCTTGCGCGTTCGTGGTGGCGATAGTGTGTGCTGCTAGCTGTTCAATGGTTTCCATGGTGTCCTCTGGTTAAAAATCAGTCGTTGTCGTTGGCTTGCAGCTTTTTGAGGTCAAACTTATCGCGCTGCTGCATATGCCTTCTGGCGCGAGTCTTAATTACTGTCTTCCAGATACGATGGTTCATGGCCTGATCAAAACTCAGCCCGGTCGCTAGCAGGCGATGCGCAATTTCAAGCGCGGCGCGGTCTGGTTCGGGTGTTTTTGTGCGGGCCATGGTGGGTGCCTCAACCTGGGATGAATGCTTGCAGGGCAGTGCATAAAGCCATGCGGCGGCTGTGACCAAACTTGCGCTGGACGCTGTACAGGCTGCGGGCGATGGCGCACTTGGCGGACAGGCGGGCCATCATGCTGGCACCCGGTTGTCGTCTGCTTCCTGGGCTTTGCTGATCTTGGTGGCGAGTGTGCGGATAGCTTGCGCGTCGCTGGTAAGTTGCTCTGCCTCTCGGACCATACCAACATAGCGACACATGCTTGCACGGTCTTCGGTAGCCAGTGCCTGGTCAAGCAGGGCGCTGAAGATCATGCTGCTTTCTTGTTCGGTGAGTCTCATTTGTTACCTCTTGCGGTGGCAACAAAGCGCACCTGGTCAGGCGTTGCATCGGCTTGTTGCAAGAATGCAGCTTCAATTGCTTCACGGTGGCGCTCGGCGGCATCCAGCTTGGCGATGTGCTTGGCATTGCTCAGCACTTCGGCTGATTTTTCTTGGTCGTCCATTTGGTCGTAAGCGACAGCACCAAGCGCCACCAATAGGCCAAGGACGCATGTGATGTAAAACAGGATGTCAAGTAAGGAGGGGTGTTTCATGTTGACTCCATCGGGTGGGTGATGGAGTAAACTTTAGCAGACTAAAGTATGAAAAGCAAATAGAAATTTAGCTCACTAAATTAAATCTCTTTTACAATGAATAGCAGGTGACAGTATTGCAATAATATTTTTTAGGGATTTGATAATGAAATGCAATTCGTGTAACGTAGAGTTCGCTGATGGACTTGCTCAATGTCCTGGATGCCGGAAAAAATATCCTAAGCATTTCAGTATTACTAAACTGATAGTGTTGGTATTTGGTGTTGGCTTCGCGTACCTGGTATTTTTTGCCGAAAGAAGCCCTTTAGATCGATCGTCTGCTGCAAATGCAGACTCGGCCAAAAACGTTTCGTGGGAATACTCTACTTACAAAAATAAGATGACAGGGAAAGATAGGGCTTTAGCTATTTCGACTGGTCAAGAAAATCTTAATTTTAAATTCCCTTATTCAGGGAAGAATTTGCCAACTCTGACAGTTAGAAAAGAATCCAACGATATTGATGTGTTGTTGCAGATTGAGAAAGGCCAGTTTGTATGCTTGAGCAAATGTAAGGTGAGTATAAAATTTGACGATAAATCACCAGTCAATTTTTCAGCGCAGGCCCCTGATGATGGAAGTAGCAATGCATTGTTTTTAAACCCTGCGTCTGCAATAGTTTCTTCACTAAAGGCATCTAAAACTGCTTTGGTGCAGGCCACTTTCTATCAAGAAGGTGACCGAGTGATGCTATTTAGAACTGATGGGCTAGTGCTCAAGGAATAGCAGACTATATTCTGTCGCTCTGTTTGTGGACGACCTTGCCTATGATAATGCATGCAGAACCTTGGCAAGTTTTGCGACCATATTTTCTTTGGTCAGAATTATCCGAAGTTAGAAACCATTGGCCTAGATCTCGCACTAGGCGTTTAACTACGGCTTCGCCTTCGTAGTTGACTGCATAGGTTTCTCCGTCATTCAATTTGCAATCTGCAGTATTGATGATGACTGTATCGCCCTGATAAAGGGCAGGTTCCATGCTGTCTCCCTTGATGGCAATCGCGATCAGTTTGCCTGGTATAAATCCATTTTTTTCTACCCAGCTTCTTTGAACAAGAAGGGGTTCGCCATTGATTTCTTGCTGATCAAGTGCAATGCCGACAATTCCGGCTGATAGGCGCAGATTTACTTTGCGAATTTCAACAAGATGAGCTGCTCCATTTTCAGCGACAGCCACTTTGGAAAACTGCGTATTAGTGCCGTAGCCTTCATTTGCGACTTGTTCCCTGTATTTGGGTAGTGTGCCGTCAGCAATCCAGTCAATATTGAAGCGTGTTCGTGAAAAAGCTTTTAGCGGCTTTGGGCCAAGATTGGTCTGCCCAGAAAACCACTGCGTAACCAATCCTTCCGATACATCACAGAATATAGCCAGATCTTTTGCCCTGGAAATTTTGAGGTCTTCCATCACCTCAGTAAGTCGGTCTTTAAGTGTTTCCATATTTAGCATTCTAAATAAATAGCGGTTTAGCTCGTTAAAGAAACTTGCAAACTTATCTTTAGTGCGCTAAAGTTTGGGCATGGATGCTACGAAACTCATTGATTTGCTGGGCGGCACAACCAAGGTTGCCGAAATTTGCGAGGTAACCCCTGGTGCGGTTTCGCAATGGAAAAACAACGGGATACCTAAACCCTGGCTTCGATTTTTTGAAAGTCAGCATCCGGAGGTATTCAAATCGCCTGAACTAAAAGACACCCCGCCTTACATTGAAACCGCCAAAGAGGCGTCGTCTTTGGTCATCGGAGATTCCTTTTATAAACATCATTGTTGAGGGGCTTTGATTGTACATGTTTGGAATCTCCAACCATTATTAAATTAATCATGAAATTGACTGTCAGGCAATGACGGCAGTGTATTCACAAAAACAAGAAGTTAACACCACAAAAACAAGGGGCAACAATATGGATGTGCGAGCAACTAATTTGCAGATGATTAATGCAGTCGATGGCACCTGGGATGTGGTGGCTGCTTTTCTGGGTATGTCGAAGGCTTCTTTGCATAATCGTGTGTATGAGGTGAAGGGGCAGAAGTTGTCGGTGGAAGACACTATGGTGTTGCAGTCTCTTTCTAAAACGACGCATTTTGCGGACGTGGTGGCCGATGCTACTGGCGGTGTGTTTGTGAAGATGCCTGATGCAGCCTCGATTGCGCAGGAGTCTATTCATTCAAAATTCAACGAGCTGTATGCAGATGTGGGTGCTTTGTTCAGCGAATATCAGCGCGATATTGCGAACGATGGCGTGATTGATGATGAAGAGTTTGAGCGGCTGCACGCGATTTTGGCTGATATGCATAAGAAGGGTGAGGAGCTGCTTTCGCTAATGATGTTTATTGGGAAGCGTCGCACTACTTCTTTGAAGGTTGCCTGATATGAAGCGGCTGAAAACTGATTCTGATGCCTTCGCTATGTTGGCGCGTTTGGTTGAATTGGGTGGCGTTGCGCAGTTCAGCCAGTTTCGTGATGCTAGTTCGAAGCAGTTCAGCTACCGTGTTGGCGTGTTGCGTGACCATTTTTTGATTGTGGTCGAAGATAAGACAATCAAAGTAACGCAGGCGGGCAAAGACTATGTGGCTGAACATCATGAAATGGTGTCGGCGATAGTGACGCAGGTGGCGACTGAGAAGGTGGTTGAAGCTCAGGTTAACCGGCCTTATGCGTCAATACGCTCTACAACAAATGCCAGGCCATATCGCCCGGGCTCTGAAGATTATAAACAAATACCGTCGCTGAATTTTGGCGTGCGCACGCCCCGTCCTGGGGATATTGTGGAATGACACAGATTACTTTAGATACGGCGCGGCGGGCGCTGGGTTTTATTTCGCCCGAAGACCGCGATACATGGGTGCGCATGGGTATGGCGCTGAAGGCTGAGTTTGGCGATTCTGCATTTGACATGTGGGATAACTGGAGTCAGGGCTCATCGTCATATAACGCTGGTGCGGCTAAGGCTTCGTGGAAGTCTTTTAAGTTGGGCGGCAAGGTGGGTATTGGTTCGTTGCTGGCTGAGGCGAAATCGCAGGGTTTTGTGTTGTCTGACAGTGATGTGATTGTTGACCCGGCTGTGCTTGAGGCTGCGCGTATTGAGCGTGCTGCGCGTGACAAGAAGACTGAGGATAACCGTATCAAGGCGGCAGCAGCTGCGGTGAAGCGTGCTGGTACGCAGTGGCGTATGGCGGCGAAAGAGGGTGAATCACCTTACTTGGTGCGCAAGCAGGTTAAAGCTGAGTCGTGCCGGTTCTTGGCTGGTGGCGGCATCATTATCCCTATGTTGCGATATGACCTGGACCCGGTTGTGATGGTGGGCAAGCAGCGGATTGATGCGGATGGGTCGAAAAAGTTCAGTGGTGGTATGGATAAGCATGGTGCGATGTGCCGCTTGGGTGATGCGCCAGTTTGCACGGACGATGATTTGGACTATATATTTGTCGGCGAAGGGTATGCGACGCTGGGAAGTATTCGGGCAGCACTTGGTTATGCGGCGCCAGCATTTGTCTGTTTTGATACATCAGGGTTATTGGCAGGGGCTAAGATTTTACGTGTTTTGTATCCGCTTTGCCCAGTTGTTTTTGTTGCGGATGATGATTATCTGACGGGTCGCAAGGGATATGCGAAGGCGGCTGAAGCGGCGGCAGCTATTGGTAATGCATGGGTGATGTTACCGAAATTTAGCGCGGCCAGGCGGCAAACAAAGAAAGATGAATCACTTCCTGAACTGACTGACTTTAATGATCTGCATTGCACTGAGGGCTTGCAGGTTGTGAAAGATCAGATTAATCAGTTTATAGCGTCCATCACGAATACTGGTGTGCCGCCTGCTTCAGACGTTGCCTTGCCTGATTCCCCGTACCCCTTTCTAGATGAGGAACCGCAGCCGGTTGAAACTACTGCAGTTATTACCCAGGAGGCGTTGCTTTTCCGTTTTGCTTTGATTTATGGCACCACGGAAATCTGGGACGGTATTGCAAAGCGTAAATTGAAACGCGCTGCCTTTGATGCTTATGTGGGCAAGGCTGAAGCTAAGGCATGGATTGAAAACCCCAAGAAGAAGCTGATTGAAAAGTCTGCCTTGCCTACGCTGGTAGGCGGCGTTGCTGTTGAGGGCGGGAGCGGGGGAGGCGTGCTGCAGGAGATGCTGGATAACCTGACTCTGCTGCGCGGTACCGAGACGGTGTGGGACATGATAGGCCGGCAGGTGATGACGTTGGGCGCGGTGCGTGCGAATTACACGCCTGAGCTGACTGCTAAATGGCAGGAGCGGATAGACCGCAAGACGGTTGAGCAGAAGAATCTGGTGTTTGACCCTACGCAGACGGTTGATCTTGATACGCATGTAAATATCTTTTTTGGCTGGCCGCTGACGCCAAAAAGAAACTATGACCTGGTGGAACCGATCATCGAGTTGATTCAATCACTGTGTTCTTCTGAGGATAATGCAGAGCAGATTATGCATTTTATGCTGTGCTGGATGGCGTTGCCGTTGCAGCGCCCAGGCGCAAAGCTGCAGACGGCCTTGCTGGTATTTGGTGAGAAGCAGGGTACTGGTAAGAGTTTGCTGTTTGATTCTATCTTGCGGCCAATTTATGGGGAATATGGCACGACGGTTGGCCAGCATCAGCTTGAGTCTGGTTTTACTGACTGGCGTTCACGCAAGCTGTTCACTTTGTTTGAAGAGGTGCTGTCGCGTGATGACAAGTTCAGTCATAACGGGACGCTGAAGTACATGATCACTGGTAAGCGCATGCAGGTGAACCCGAAGAATCTACCGTTGCGTGAAGAGAATAATCACATGAATTGTGTGTTTCTCTCGAATGAGCCGCAACCTATCCCTATCGAATTGGAAGATCGCCGGTTCTTGGTCATTCAGGCCAGGCTGATGCGCGATAAAGAGTTTTACGACTGTGTGGTGGCATCGATAGAAAATGGCGGGCTTGAGGCTTTCTATGAATTCTTACTGGAATACCCGCTGGGCGACTTCAATGAGCATACTAAGCCGCCAATGACGAGGGCAAAAGAGCGCGTAATTTCGTTTGGCCGTGCAAGCTGGGATGCGTTCCACTTCAATTGGCGTGAGGGCATCCTCGATGCACCTTACTGCTCTTGCCTGACTTCTGATTTGTACATTGTCTATAAGCGGTGGTGTGATCGTAATGGTGAGAAGCCATTGTCACAGACGAAGTTCTCTGGCTACCTGGACAGCCGGGAGACCAAGCTCAAGAAAGAAATATCGCTGAGTGAGAAGCCCAAAAAGTCATACATGATATTTGAGATACCGCAAAAGCCAAACGTTAAGGTGATGACCATTGATGAGCAGTGCACAACGTTCCGCGAGAAGGCTGATGTGTATGGTGCTGGCAATTAACCGCAGGGTATGCAGGCACATGCATAAACCCTGCTGCTCTAGAAGCCACGCCAGATATAGGTTTCAGCAGGGTATGCAGGGTTAGCAGGGTTTCGCGCATGTGTGCGAATAAATATTTATCTCCATGTATTAATGCGTGCAAATTATTTTTTTACGTACACGATCTATAACCCTGCTAACCCTGCATACCCTGCTGAAAGCATTGATAGATAAGGCTGAGAAAGCAGCAGGGTTAAACAAATACCCTGCTGTACCCTGCGGGAATAGTAAATGGATAAAGAATCTGATCAATGGCGTATTGAATGTGAAGCGCGGTATGTGTTGAAACTGCATGGCTTGCAGAGAAGGCGGGATTACCTGGCACTGGTTGAACGTAGGCGGGGTGCAGCGGCAAGGGGCGAATTGGAATTGGTAGTAAAGAGGCAGTGGGACAAGATGAACGGGACAAAGGGGCGGCGATGATTCAGTACATAGATAAGTTGATGCAGGACTGGGCAAGATGGTCTAAGGTGCGTAGGGATGGTGGGCTGGGTTATCCATCATCGGCGGCTGGTTGTAGGCTGATGGTGTGCCATGGTGGTGTGGGTGATATCGTGGGGATTGATGAGCAGTCTATGGAGATTGAGCAGATTGTTTCTAAGTTGCGACATGACAAGCCAGAAATGTACCGAGTGGTTGACTGGTTCTACCTGGCGGGCAATGTGACCTGTGATCGCATAGCGAAGGAGTTGGGTTGTCATCGAGATACAGTGTATGTCCGTCTTCATAGTGTGCATCAGTATGTGATGGAAGCGATGCATGACAATGATCTTGATCGCGTTGATGTGATGCTAGCAACACCAAAGAAAATAATTTCAAAAGTGGCTTGACGCGTTCCGACACTTTCAATATGATTCAGCTATTCTTGTTGTTGTTGCGACCAGCGAAACAATGAGACCTTTCAAAGCCCTGCCAATTCGGTGGGGCTTTTTTGTTTTACCAGTAGGGCTCCTCGGTGGTATTTGCCTTGCCTGCTTAGCGGGCAAGGCTTTTCTTTGCGCTTATGGCATCTAGATCACGCAGTGTCTGTCAGCACCCTGGTTGTGGTGTGTTGATACCCAGCCCAGGCAAGTGCCAGACTCACAAGAAGGTCGAGAACGTCCAGCGCGGGAGTTCAACTGAGCGCGGCTATGACAGTCGCTGGCAGAAGGCAAGGCAATATTACTTGCGCGCACACCCGCTTTGCGTGTTTTGCCAAAGCGTAGGAAGGCTGACTGCTGCTGAAGTTGTTGATCATAAAACCCCTCACAAGCTTAAACAAGCTATCGATAGTGGTGATGCTGCCCGCATAGACATTGCGAAGGCTTTATTCTGGGATAGTAAAAACTGGCAATCGCTGTGCAAGCGATGCCATGACCGAGATAAGCAAGCGCATGAGGCCGCTGCTGGTTTTCGTTAGTGCTGATGGGGAGGGGCGGTCACATCCCTGGGGCTCAATTTTTCTAGACCGGCCTTAGCCACTTTTTTTGTGTGCGCAGGTTTTAGGGTGGGGGGTATTCAGGAGTATAGATTATGGGATTACGTGGGCCAAAGCCAAAACCGCTTGAATTGAAAGTGCTTGAGGGTAACCGAGGCCATCGCCCGATCGATGCGAATGGAACCTGGCGGCCACAAGTTGAAGTTCCAGATCCACCGAAATATCTTGGCAAAGAAGCGCGGAAGGAATGGAAGCGTATCACCGTCGAGTTAGCCCAGAACAACATCATTGCCAAGCTCGACCAGCACATGCTTGGCATGCTTTGCCAGTGCGTAGAACGTCTGGTCATGTTTGAAACTGCATTGTCCCGCAGAGTTGCGGCGGCTGTAGATAGAGGCGAAGACCCAGAGAAGGCCTACCTCATGACAACCGCTACCGGTTACGAGGCAAACACCGGCATCTACAACATGCTCAACAAAGAGCGCGAGATGCTGATCAAGTTGCTGGGTGAGTTTGGATTATCCCCAGCTTTGCGCGCCAAAGTCGTGCAAGGTAGCAGAGCTGCCCAGCTCAGCCTGTTTGAAGGCGGTAAGTCTGGCGAGAAGCCAACCACATTTGACCAATTCTGATGTAAATGACCTTTGTAGAACGCGCAATCCGATATGCCAACGGCGTTATCGGAGGGGAAATTGCAGCCTGCAAATGGGTAAAACTAGCCTGCCAGCGTCATCTTGATGACCTGCAGCGTGCAGAAAGCGGCTGGAAGTATGTCTTTGATGACTACGCCGCTAACCGCGTATGCCAGTTTCAAGAGCTGCTACCCCACGTAAAAGGGGATTTTGCCAGGCCAAAACTCATTAATGGTGAGATGGTCTATCCAAAAATCCAGCTTGAAGACTGGCAATGCTTCATCCTCTGCGTGATTTTTGGATGGAAGCACAAAGAAACAGGCAAGCGCCGCTTCAAGCGCGTGTACATCGAAGTCCCACGCAAAAACGCAAAGTCCACGCTCTCCAGCGGCGTTGCAAACTACATGCTCACCGCCGATGGTGAGCC
>Ga0187844_10002570_pt1 | contig 12733 bp, 6 predicted proteins | sample SpaLakP09_SKY_50_FD_134517 | JGI IMG/M metagenome (GOLD analysis project Ga0187844, IMG submission 134517) | Oligotrophic lake water microbial communities from Sparkling Lake, Wisconsin, USA - SP09_SKY_50 | ecosystem: Environmental > Aquatic > Freshwater > Lake | place: USA: Sparkling Lake...
CGGCTTCTACAGCTGCTAATTCTGCCGCTTGTCTCCTTTCGTCTTCTTGTTTTTTCAATGCTTCTAACATTCTTTCGGTATCATCTGATGAATTTGATTCAACTGAAGCCGCTACAGCCTCTGCTACAGCAGCTTCGGTGCTTGCTTGGTTAGATTTTTCAACAGATTCTTGAGCTTCTACGGCAGCTTCAGTAGCTTTTTCAACTAATTCGGCCGCTTCAGCTGTGGCTTCTGCTGTAGCTTGAATAGCAACAATTTTAATCTTATCTAGAGAATCTTGAGAACCAATAAGTTTTCTTTTTATCAAATCTTTATCTGTAATATCTTCTTCGTTTCTGCATATACCAGGGCCTTCTGGTAAATTTCTAATATCGCATATTTTATCATCACTACACCACTGGTCTTTTACAGGATTACATTTATCAGCAAGTATAAAATCATCAACTAATTTCTCCTTTTCTTTAATACCTGAATATCCTGTCATTATTTTCATAGCCTTTAATTTTTGTTTTAATTTTTCTAAAGACTCTTCTAATAAGTTTTCTCTTTCCGATTTTTTGGAAGTTTTAGGTTTTGGGGAAGTAGGTTTTGGGGAAGTAGATTTTGGAGAAGTAGATTTGGGTTTTGGGGAACTAGATTTTTTCAACTGTTCTCTTATATGTTGTATTAAATCATCTTTTGTCTTATTACAATTTATAATATCATTATCTTTACAAAACTTTTTTATACTAGGCATTGTATAAGGTTTAGAGATAAGTTTTTTTAACATATCAACTAGTTTTATTTTATCCGACTTTGTTTTGTAATCTTCTTTGTTAAAGTTTTTAATCTTTAATTCAATTGCTTTCTTACGAAGATCTGTTAGTTTTAATGTATCAAGATTATCTAAATCCTGTATTAATTGCTCAATATTCATTTATATTATATAAATAATATTTTTAAATAAATTTTATATATTTTATATAAAATTTTATTTTTTACTGTCCTAGATCTGGGATCTCATCAAGATCAATGTTTGGTCCTTTCATTGGACGCTTTTTAGGAGGTGGTGCTGAACTAGCCTGTCTAGAAGTATTCATGCTGTTTATCATATTTAATAAATTAGCTCCTGTCTTCTTCATAATCATCTTACTTACAATAAAGAATGCTGCGTTCATAATAATCATAAACAATAATCGCAATTCAACAGGCCATTTGGAACCTGTAGGAACATACGATTTCTCTCCTAACTCTATCAAGAGAACTTCGTATGAATTCATACTAAGGATTTGCTGTTGTGTAAATCCTTGCATATCAAACTTTAGGAAATTACCTAATATAAATTCAACAACCATAAAACCACCAATTAAATAAGTTTTATAACTTTCTACAGCACTATCAAGAGATAATCTTCTAACTGTAGATTCATACGTCTTTTTCATAGTATTATAATCAGAGTGCATAGAAAATTCTGGAATAGATGATTCTTTATAAGATTTCTTTAATAAATCAAACTTGAATATAAGCTCTCTTTTAGCATCTTCTTCTTCATATTCTGACATTTGAACGTTATTAATATCTCTTAATTCATTATTTCTCTTATAAATTCCTTCGGATTCTAACTCTTCTAGAGTTGGAGGAATTTCTCCGGGAGCACTCTTACGAGATCCAGCAGAATGTTTAAATTCACTCTTATGAGATACACGAGACTGGTTATCACTTTCACTATCACTATCTAACAATTGTTTTAATCTATCCGATAAATTATCACTATCATTTGTATCTTTTGATCTTTTATTATCATCAACCTTATACTTGTTGCGACCCACTCGTTCGTCTTTATCATTGTCACTCTCCTTATCACTCTCCTTATCACTCTCTTTATCGCTCTCCTTATCACTCTCCTTATCACTCTCCTTATCACTTTCTCTTTCTTGTCTATCGCGTTCTTGTTTTTCTCGTTCTCTTTCTTCTCTTGATTTATGTTCTCGGTATTTCTCTTCTCTATGAGATCTATGATGAGATCTATGATGAGACTTTCTATGTCTGTGTTTATGTCTTCTTCTAACATGTAATTCCTCGTCTTCTTGAGGTTCTTCATAAGATTTTCTTGGCTCTTCTTCAATAATTTCTACATTATCTATACCTTCTGTATCTGGTTCTTCTACATTCTCTTCTACAGATTCTTCTTTAAGATTTGGTCGTGATAACATATTATCTTGAAGTTGTGATATTTTAATTTCACTAGAAGGTGGAGGATTATAAGATTTATTAATCAAATCTTGCTTAATTTTTGACTTATTTTCTATCAACTCTAAATAGAGTGTAGGCATTTTTGGGAAAGCCTGCTTTAATTCCTGAGTAGGTGATTTTATTAAGGGAACCTTGATAACTCTTATATGATTCTTCTTTACCATTTTAAGTAAATATTATAATACTTTAAATAATATATTCAAAAATCAATTATTTAAATGAAATTTTATCATTATTATATCATTAAAAACCCACATAAAGTGGTTAAAAATAAAAATGATTTTTTTAACCAAAATTTTATTTAAACTTTAAATGTCTAACATTCATACTAAAATATCATCTAAGGGTATCAATTTAACCCCTAAAAGGTCAGTCAAGAAGTCTATTACTCCATTAGTAAAGACCCAATCTCCAGTATCAAATCAACAAGAAGAAATAGACGCCGACGAAGCTATGAGAATAGCTACAATGGAGGTTCCAGGCAAGGTCAAATTTGTTAAGCCAGTTTCTCTAGCCGACGATGCTAACAAATATGACTATAAAAAGCATCGCATACAGATAAAACTCTTTGCAATTCAAGAAATGTGTAAGATTTTTTCTAGAGAAGAAACTATTCGTCTTCTTCATTTTGTAAAAACAGATCAAGATTCATTAATTATTAAAGGATTTGCACAATCAGGTAAATCAAAAGTCCAACAACTTATCTCACTATACAAGTGGGCTGATGAACAATGTGTTATTAATATTCTATATCAAACAACAGACGTCCAACAATTTATTGATAATTATAAAAATCTTAATAAAAATCTAGTATCATTCCTAAAAGTAGCAGCAGATACTATCATCATTAAACCACTTCTTGCTAGCGCAATGAAAATTAAAAAGGATGCTCTCGTAAATGAAGAGCCGATTTATAATTCTTTTAGCACCAATCCCGATATAGAGCCTAGTATTAGCATATCTATTTCTCACGTAGAACAACTATCTAAATTATATGCTGTAATTGAAAAAAGAAGATATGAATTATCTAAGCCGTATTATATTACTCTTGATGAAGCTGATGTAACCGGTAATCATTTCAGCGACCCTTCTAGATCAACAAAAACTCTTACATATAAAGACATAACTATTCCACTTGTATTAAATGATTCAATAAAGAATTTGAAACAATATTCTCAAGGTGTATATGAAATTTCTGCTACTATTGCCAAGATTATCAATGATCCTAATATTTCTCTAAAAACTGAAAACATCTTCATTCTTAAGCCATCTTCTATATATAAAGGATTAGGTAGCTTTGTGTGTAAACATCTTGATGAAAAACCAGAAATCGCTTTCCACGTAGATAACATTATTAAAACATTATCTAATACCCCTCCTTATAATGGTTCTAAACATAAGTCAACCCTTAAAAAATACCCTAGATCTCTACTAATTACCATATCAGATAAAATTCCTGATCATAAACAAATTCTAATTGATTCTAAGAATTCTTACAAAGCAGCAACCATAACAAAGCCCTTAACCTACGGTAAAGGATGGTTGATGTGCACAATGAATTCATCCAAAGGTCCTAAAAGCATCACTGGATTTATGATTGACAAGTCTGGTGAAACTCCTGTATCTTTTGATAATCTAAATGAAATGTATGATTATGTGTTAAACAATAATCTTCATAGAAGTTTAATTATCGCTGGAAGAATGGTTAGAAGAGCAAAGTCTTTCTGTAGCTCTAATTACGAAATCCGACTTACAGATCATATCTGGGATCTGCCTAAAATTGATCAGACCGATACAATTGAGTCTATGCGTATGAGCTGTAATAAAACCGATAATGTTCCTCTTATTATGTATGCTAAGCCAAAACAGATGGATAACATTATCAAATCACTCCGCCTTGATACAAACATTGTAGAGCACATTACAAAAACTCCGGGTATAGCCAAGAGAAAGGTCAAAGAAATCAACCTTGGCGATGATGAACGTCCTACTTCAAAATACTGTAAAGGTATGAAAAAGATTCCTTGCGGAGTTGCCGGTCCAGGAAAACCGAGAACATTCCAACCTGTTGAAACACCAATTGGTGTTGAAGAAACAAAGGAAGCGGATACGGCAGGAGGTGTGGCTGTAAAAAAAGTAGATGAAGGTGTTGATTACAAGACTCTTCTATTGGAGTCTGGAATCAAGATTGAGAATCTTGATAAGTGGTTCAAGAAAACTTGTAAATCACTTGTAGCAACTATGATCAAGATTTTATATAAAGAAAATAAGAAAATTGATGTAACATATCTTAAGGATCTAGTTATTAAAGAGATTAAGTATAAAGGAACTGATGAAAGATTAGAGAATAATATTAAACATGGTTGTGGTATTAAAAGTCAGAATGGAAAGTTATGGAATTGGGCTGCAGGAAAGATTGAATTGAACCAGATAGTTGTAGAATATTTGGACACTGTGTAAAACACTTTAAAAAGTAAAATAATTTTCTTAAAAATCCCTATTGGGTATTTTTAAGATATTAATAATTTTTGATTAACAACTCATTTACATATTCTTTTTGACCCATTCTATATACAGGAAATGAGACTATTTTATATCCTTTAAATATACGCCTTACTGTCTTTGTATCTGATTGTGTCATCATCCATTTAATTCCTCTATTATCTAATTTTTTTACTTGGTCTAGTAATCCTATTATAAAATTTTCGTCTAATATTTCATCTTTATTATAGTTAAAATCATAATTATGATCTTCAATATATGGAGGATCCATAAATACAAAATCTCCAGACTTTGCTTTAGATAATACAGTTTTATAATCATTATTAAGAATTATTCCTTTTGTATCATTAATATAATCACTTACATTTAATATATTATTAAAGGCTAGGTTTTCTAAAAAGCCACAATTATTATTTACTGATATATTTAAATGTAATCCTTTAAAATAAAAATTATTATTAAAAAATATATTACCCATATAAGCACAGTATTTCATAAGCATATAACTAATAGCTCTATCTATACCATACGGCATACCATCTATTTTTGAAGTTAATTCTCTACAATATAATGTCTTTTTTTCCTTTGACATTGGTTTAAACTTTTTTCCAAACTTTTTAAAACCTGATATAATATTTTTAGGTTCAGTCTTAATATATTTCCAACAATTTATAAGATCCTTATTTAGTTCATTTATTATCCAGTTTTCTGGTTCTAATTTTAAAAATAATGCTCCTGATCCAAGAAATGGTTCTATATATGTATTATATTGTTCGGGTATTTCGGGAATGATATGACGTAGATGTTTAGATTTATTACCAGACCATCTTATGAATGTTTTTAACGACATTTATAATATACAAACAATAATTTTAAATAATATAAAAAAATATTTTTTATATTTAAGATTTCAGTATATTTATCACGTTTAAAAATAAAAATGAATTTAAAAACAAAAAATCTATAAATAAAATATAAATGATTTCAAATACAGTTGAAACTGTGGAAACCCCACAAGTATTTGGTGAGCCTGCTAGCCAGGCTGATGGAGAACGTATGGTCTCGCAAGTAAAGAAAAACAAGTATTTCTCTAAATTTACACCTATTGTAAAGACTAATATTCAACTAGATGACGCTGACTTTTCAAGAGTTAGCATTGAAAGCTTGGGTAATCAAATCCGGGTTTTTGACCACGATGAAGAAAACAATCTTGATCTAATCTCATATATTAGTTGTGATTTAACAGATAGTGATTCTATCAAAAAGTCTAGAGGATTAGTATATAATGGCGATAAATTAGTTCTAAAATCATTTCCATATACCCCTGAATATAATTGTCTTGATATTGAAGGTGTTAAAAAGGCTTTTGAAAACGACTTTGACAAATACTCATTTTATGATGCGTATGAAGGCGCTCTAATTAGAGTTTTTAATTTTGCTTCAAAGTGGTATGTTTCTACACACAAAAAGTTTGATGCTTTTACCAGCAAATGGGCTAGCAAGAAATCTTTTGGTGATTCTTTTCAAGACGCTCTAGAATATCTAGATAAAACAAATGATAAGTTTCTTCCTCAAACAGAATCTAGAGTATTAGATAGATTCTATTCTATTCTAGATCCAGCCAAGCAATATATGTTTCTTGTAATGAATACAGATGATAACAGAATTGTTTGTAATACACCTCCTAACCCGACATTTTATCTTGTAGGAACATTTGTAGATAATGTTTTAGTAGAAACAGAGACTGAAGTAGGAAAAGGTCTTGGATGTATTTTGCGACCAAAGAAACACCAATTTTCTAAGATTGACGATCTTCTAGAATATGTCAAGGCTACAGATCATACAATGATTCAAGGAGTAGTTGTATTTGCTCCAAATAATAAACAATTCAAGATTCTAAACGATACCTATTCCAATCTATTTAAGGTTAGAGGCAATGAACCTAGTATAAAGTATAGATACATTCAAGTAAGAAACGATCCAACTATTGTAGAATCGTTGAAATCTCTGTATCCAACAGCGTCGGAATCATTTGAAAAATATGAAAATACACTAAAAAATGTAGCTGTTGATATTCACAAGGCATATATTAAACGATATATCAAGAAAGAATTTACTACTGTGTCTCAAGAACAATTCAAAGTTATGAAAGATTGTCATAATTGGCATAGTATGGATAGAATCCACAACAAAGTATTCTTGGAAAAAATTCTTGAGATGTTGAATAATCAAACACCTACTGCTATTAATCATATGATTAAGCAATATGAATACGAGCGTTTAAAGTTATCAAAGTTGAGTGAAGATAATAAACAATAAATTTAAATATTTTTTATTATTTTAATAATAAAAAAGTATGGAAGTCAAACTAAAAAGAATGCTATTATTTCTATTTGGATGTATAGGATCTCGTTGTTTAATAGCATATATCGCTAAAGTTATAAATCCTGAATATTTACCATATATGGGATATATTGCGTTAATAATATCATTAAGTTTTATATATTTGTTTTTATTTGGGAATAAAAAAGCAGATAGTCAGTTAGAATGGTCTGGAGACAAAAAGATTTGGTGGAATAATTTGAGGATTGTGCATGGACTAAACTATTTAATATTTGCCATACTTGCAATACAAAAAAGTAAGAATGCTTGGATTCCTTTAGCAGTTGATGTAAGTATTGGATTCATAGCTTGGATAATTCATCATACAAGTAGTGGTGAAAATAGATTATTTACATAAAAAGTATGTTAAAATAAAATTGATTTTTTAACTTAAAATTTTAAGTTAAAAATAAATATGACTAAGATTATAGCTGTAGGAGATCCACATTTCCAAATAAGCAATATAGTTGATGTTGAAATTTTTATAAATAAAATTGAAGAATTAGCTAAGAGAGAAAAACCTGATTTGATTGTGATATTAGGTGATGTTCTTCATACACATGAAAGAGTTCATACAATTCCTCTAAATAAAGCTTATGATTTTGTAGATAGAATGAGATTAATAACACTGACTTATGTGCTAGTTGGTAATCACGATATGCAAAATAATTCTGTATACCTTACAGATGAACACTGGATGAATGGTATGAAAGAATGGGAAAATGTAGTAATAGTAGATAATGTAAAATATTTAGAACTTAATGGTGAAAAATTTACTTTTTGTCCTTATGTTTTTCCTGGTAGATTTCAAGAAGCATTAAATACTACAGGAGATGGTTGGAAAGATTCTAGTATTATTTTTGCGCACCAAGAATTTGCTGGTTGTAAGATGGGACCTATTATTTCTGTTGAAGGTGATAATTGGCCTCTAGATTTTCCTAATGTTATTTCAGGACATATACATTCAAAACAGACACCTCAAAAGAATATATATTATTGTGGTTCTGCTATGCAGCACGCATTTGGAGAAAGCGAAGAAAATATTATACCTATTATAACTACAACGGGATGTAATTATGATTTAGAAGAAATTGACTTGCATATGCCTAGAAAAAAAATTGTATATATGGATGTTAATGATATAGATTCTTATGCTATACCAGCAAAAGATGCTGAAGATACTATAAAATTAACTGTAGATGGTTTATATGATGAATTTAAAGCTTTTAAAAAGACTGCCAAGTATAAAGAAATAACAGATAGTGGGGTTAAAATTGTTTTTAAAGCTAAAAAGATAAAGAAAGATTCTATTGATAAATTAGAAGTTCAAAATGGAGAAAATGATTTTGAGAGTATTCTATATGATTTAGTAAAAAGAGAAAAAAATAGTTTTTTAACTCAAGCATATGAACTTATTGTAAATAATAAGATTGATGATGTCCTTATTATTACAAATACAGAAGAATAATATTTATAACTTTTTGTTATTAGTAAAAAATATATTTTTTATATTTTTTATTTATAATTTTTTATTTTACTTTTATATCCATTTATATGGTCCAGTTCCTTTAACTACTACTTCTTTCTTTAATGGTTCAACCACTATAGAACATCTCTTTCCATGAACGTGCCAGAAAAATTCGCCTGGTTTTCCAAATACTACAAATGTTCCAAGATCTTCATCAAGGCGACTTGTTGTATATAATGAGCTGTTACGACCAATTGGTGTTATTTGTATTGTAAAGTTACTAGCAATATTTTTAACATATGATGGTAATGTTATTTCTGTTAAATCTGAATCGGTTTCTATTCGTCCTTCTCCACGATAATATACTCCAGCTTCAGGTCCTTCTAAACAACCATGAACCAAATATCTGTCTGCATCTTCTGGATGATCTATTACGAATGTTTTAGTTCCATATACTATTTCCTTACTGCTTACATTATAAGTTAAAGCAGATTGTGTTGTATTATCTCTTCTTATAGGATTTACAAAGAATCCTGCTTGTGTAGCAGTTAATGATCCGCTTCCTGTTGCGTTTAGAACTATACTACCTATAGCCTGTGTAGGATATCCTGCACGGTATCCTATAGCAATTGAATATCTTCCTTGATTACTATATCCTGACTCATATCCTATAGCTATTGCTCCTGTACCTTGTGTCCCGTTTCCTGCATAACTTCCTATAGCTACAGCTCCTGTTCCTTGATTAGTATTTCCTGCATAACTTCCTATAGCTACAGCTCCTGTTCCTTGTATATTTCTTCCTGCATAATATCCTATAGCTATTGTATTTTGTCCTTGATTAGTTTGTCCTGCATAAGTTCCTATAGATATTGCATAGTCGTCTTGTGAATAACGTCCTGCATTACTTCCTATAGCTATTACTTCTTGTCCTTGTGAAACTTCTCCTGCTACATATCCTATAGCAACTGATTGTGTTCCTTGATTGGTTCTTCCTGACTGATATCCTATAGCTATTGAAGCAGCTTGCTGACTTGAGTTTCCTGCACCATATCCTATAGCTACTGAATAAATTTGTTGACTTGAGTTTCCTGAATTATATCCTATAGCTATAGCATACTGTCCCTGTATGAAATTTGCTGCCTGAAATCCCATAGCTATTCCATAATTTGATTGACTATATTGTCCTGCCCTATAACCTAAACCTACTGCATAATCTTGTTGTGAACTTGATCCCGATTCTCTCCCTATAGCTATTGAAACAACTCCCTGTTCTGATTGTCCTGCAAAATATCCTATAGCTACAGACTGTGATCCTTGATTAGTAGATCCTGCTTCTGTCCCTATAGCTACTGAAAGACCTCCTTGTGATGTGTATCCTGCTTGTCTCCCTATAGCTACTGCTCCTGTTCCTTGACTATAATTTCCTGCAAAATATCCAATAGCTACTGAATAATCCTGTTGTGATATTTCACCTGCTTCAAATCCTATAGATACTGAATAATCTCCTTGATTAGTATATCCTGCAGTCGTTCCTATAGCAACTGATTGTGTTCCTTGACTATAACTTCCTGCAAGATATCCTATAGCAACTGACCGTACTCCTTGGTTACTAAATCCTGCAGAATTTCCTATAGCTACGGTCTCTGATCCTTGACCACTATATCCTGCCTGATATCCTATAGCTGTTGCATAAGATCCTTGATTAGTATATCCTGCCGCATATCCTATAGCTGTTGCATAAGATCCTTGATTAGTATATCCTGCTACTTGTCCTATAGCTATTGCTCCGGTTCCTTGAGCATTATATCCTGCTTGTTGTCCTATAGCAACAGCTAGTGCGTTTTGATTAAATCTTCCTGTATTATTTCCTATAGCAACTGTATTAGCTGCTTGTGAATTATTTCCTGCACGAAGTCCTATAGCAACTGCATTAATTCCTTGTCCTGTTTCACCTGCATTCTTTCCTATAGCAACTGCACTTTGTCCTTGCCCACTATATCCTGCATACCATCCTATAGCTACGGCATAAGTAGTTTGGCTACTATATCCGGCATTTTGTCCTATAGCTATTGCAGCAATTTGTTGACTAGAATTTCCTGCTAAATATCCAATAGCTACTGCATAATCCTGTTGTGAGATTTCACCTGCTTCATATCCTATAGATACTCCATAATCTCCTTGATTAGTATATCCTGCATAATATCCTATAGCTACTGCTCCTGTTCCTTGAATAGTATATCCTGCAGCATATCCTATAGATACTGCTCCTGTTCCTTGAGTACCATATCCTGCATAGGCTCCAACTGCCACTGCTTGTGAATTTTGACGTCTATATCCAGCAGACCATCCTACTGCGGTTGTTTCAAATCCTTGTGTTTGTTGTCCTGCATAAGCTCCAATTGCTACCGCACTAGCTGATTGATTAGTACTTCCTGCCTGAAGCCCTATAGCTACTGATTCTGTGGATTGAGTACGAGCCCCTGCTAAATATCCTATAGCTATAGCATTTGATCCTTGATTAGTAGACCCTGCAAGTGATCCAATAGCAATTGATCGTGTTGCTTGATTATTATTTCCTGCCTGAGGCCCTATAGCTACTGCTTCGGTAATTTGTCCATGGTGTCCTGCCTGATATCCTACAGATACAGCAAGAGAACCTTGTTGTCCTGAAAATCCAGCTTGATATCCTATAGCTACAGCAAGAGAACCTTGTGTAGAGTATCCAGCTTGATATCCTACAGCAACTGCTCCTAATCCTTGAGTAAGATATCCTGCTTGACTTCCTATAGCTGTTGTTTGAGTTCCTTGAGTAGAATATCCTGCAAAAGCTCCAATTGCTGTTGCACTAGCTGCTTGATTATTTTCACCTGCAGAACTTCCAATTGCTACTGAATTAGTTGATTGGTTTTGTTTTCCTGCATTTTCTCCTATAGCTATAGAGTCAGTTGTCTGTGACAATTGTCCTGCATTAGTTCCTATAGCTATTGCGGAACTCCCTTGTGAATATCGTCCTGCTTCACTTCCTATAGCTATTGCAGTAGTTTGTTGTTGACTTTGTCCTGCAGAATTTCCTATGGCAATTGATGAAGCTTGTTGTCCTGTAGCTCCTGCTGTATTTCCTATAGCTATTGCATTAGTTTGCTGACTGTTTAATCCTGCACTATTTCCTATAGCTATTGCTGTAGTTTGTTGGCTGTTTAATCCTGCATTTGTCCCTATAGCTATTGCTTGAGTTTGTTGTTGAGTCGCTCCTGCGAAATATCCTATAGCTACTGAATAACTTAGTTGTCCTGTATATCCTGCTGAATTTCCTATAGCTATTGCTTGAGTTTGTTGACTATTATATCCTGCCTGATATCCTATAGCTATTGCTTGAGATTGTTGACTCTGTATTCCTGCTTGATTTCCTATAGCTATTGCTTGTGTTTGTTGTTGAGTCGCTCCTGCTTGATTTCCTATAGCTATTGCACTAGTTATTTGTCCTGTAGCTCCTGCCTGATATCCTATAGCTATCGTAAACGATTGCTGACAATTAACTCCTGCTTGATTTCCTATAGCAATTGCACTACTTTGTTGAGTATCTTTTCCTGCTAAATATCCTAAAGCTATAGCATTTTGTCCTTGATTAGAGAGTCCCGCAGAATATCCTATAGCTATTGTACTTTGTCCTTGACTATATTGTCCTGCATAAAATCCCATAGCTATTGCATAAACTCCTTGACTAATTTGTCCTACTTGTTGTCCTATAGCTATTGCATTTTGTTGTTGACTAGAACTTCCTGCAGATTGTCCTATAGCTATTGCATAAGATCCTTGACTAGAACCTCCTGCATTATTTCCTATAGCTATTGCATTAGTTTGTTGACTAGAACCTCCTGATGAATTTCCTATAGCTATTGCATTAGTTTGTTGACTAGAACTTCCTGCACTAACTCCTATAGCTATTGATTGACTTTGTTGTTGAGTTCTTCCTGCTGCATTTCCTATAGCTATTGCTTGAGATAGTTGTCCTGTGGCTCCTGCTGTATTTCCTATAGCTATTGCTTGAGATCCTTGAGTATTGAATCCTGCATTATCTCCTATAGCTATTGCTTGAGATCCCTGACTATTCTTACCTGCTAGATATCCTATAGATACAGCATATGTTCC
>Ga0187844_10002571_pt1 | contig 12730 bp, 10 predicted proteins | sample SpaLakP09_SKY_50_FD_134517 | JGI IMG/M metagenome (GOLD analysis project Ga0187844, IMG submission 134517) | Oligotrophic lake water microbial communities from Sparkling Lake, Wisconsin, USA - SP09_SKY_50 | ecosystem: Environmental > Aquatic > Freshwater > Lake | place: USA: Sparkling Lake...
CCGGTGTTCAACACCCACCATTCCGAAACCGAGATGCTGCGCTATCTGCGCATGCTGTCCGACAAGGACCTGGCGCTGGACCGCACGATGATCGCGCTGGGCTCCTGCACGATGAAGCTGAACGCGACCAGCGAGATGATCCCCATCACCTGGCCCGAGTTCGCCAACATCCACCCGTTCGCGCCGCGCAATCAGCTCAAGGGTTACGAGCTGCTGGACGAGCAACTGCGCGCCTGGCTGTGCCAGGCCACCGGCTACGCCGGCATCTCGTTGCAGCCCAATGCCGGCTCGCAGGGCGAGTACGCCGGCCTGCTGATCATCAAGGCCTGGCATGAAGCCCGTGGCGAGGCGCAGCGCAAGATCTGCCTGATTCCCGAGTCGGCCCACGGCACCAACCCGGCCTCGGCCCAGATGGTGGGCATGCAGGTGGTCGTGACCAAGTGCGACAAGGAAGGCAATATCGACCTGGTCGACCTGAAGGCCAAGTGCGAACAGCACAGCGCCCATCTGGCCGCCATCATGATCACCTATCCCTCGACCTACGGTGTGTTCGACACGCAGGTCAAGGAGATCTGCGCGCTGGTGCATGCCCATGGCGGCCGCGTCTATGTGGACGGCGCGAACATGAATGCGCTGGTTGGCGTGGCAGCTCCCGGCGAGTTCGGCGGCGATGTCAGCCACCTGAATCTGCACAAGACCTTCTGCATCCCGCACGGTGGCGGCGGCCCGGGCGTCGGCCCGGTCTGCGTGGTCGCCGACCTGGTGCCGCACCTGCCGGCACACCGCACGGCCGGCATCGGCGGTGAGGCCGCCATCGGTGCCGTTTCCGCGGCGCCGCTGGGCAATGCGGCCGTGCTGCCGATCAGCTGGATGTATGTGCGCATGATGGGTGCCGAGGGCCTGCAGTCGGCCACCGAGGTGGCCATCCTGTCGGCCAACTATGTGGCCGCGCGGCTGGACGGCTATTACGACATCCACTTCAGCGGCAATATCGACGGCGTCAAGGGCGGTGGTGTGGCCCACGAGTGCATCCTGGACCTGCGCCCGCTGAAGGACAGCTCCGGCGTTGGTGCCGAAGACGTGGCCAAGCGCCTGATCGACTACGGTTTCCATGCGCCCACGCTGAGCTTCCCGGTGGCCGGCACCCTGATGGTGGAGCCGACCGAGAGCGAATCGAAGGCCGAGTTGGACCGCTTCTGCGACGCGATGATTGCCATCCGCGGCGAGATCGAGAAGGTCGAGCGAGGCACGTGGAGCCGTGAGGACAACCCGCTGATCAATGCCCCGCACACGGCCGAGCACCTGATGAAGGCCGACTGGAGCCATGGCTACAGCCGCGATGAGGCGGCGTACCCGCTGGCGAGCCTGCGCCGCGTCAAGTACTGGGTGCCGGTGGGCCGTGTAGACAACGTCTATGGCGACCGCAACCTGAGCTGCAGCTGCCCCCCCGTCAGCGACTACGCTTGATCTGCCGCGTCTGAACTGACTGATCTGGCGGCCATGTCCTCAAAAGGGGCGTGGCCGTTTTTCCATCTGCTGGATTCCTGAAGGAGCACACACCGTGGCCATATCCGTATTCGACCTGTTCAAGATCGGCATCGGGCCGTCGAGCTCGCACACTGTCGGCCCGATGCGCGCCGCTCGCCTGTTTGCCCTGCGCCTGCGCCACGAGGGTGTGCTGGAACGCACCGCCCGTGTGGTCTCGCAGCTGTACGGGTCGCTGGGTGCCACCGGCAAGGGCCACGGCAGCGACAAGGCGGTGCTCTTGGGTCTCGCCGGACATGAGCCGGACACGGTCGATGTCGAGGCCGTGCCGCAGATCCTGGCTGGCATTCGCGAAGGCTCAAAGCTGCGCCTGCTGAACGAGCACGAAGTCGCCTTCGACGAGGCCAAGGACCTGGTGTTCTTCCGCCGCCAAAGCCTGCCCTTCCATGCCAACGGCATGCGCTTCGCGGCCTACGACGCGCAGGGCGAGCTGCTGCAGGAGCGCACCTACTACTCGGTCGGTGGCGGCTTCGTCGTCAGCGACGAGGTGGCCAGCGACGGCAGCAAGCAGAAGGTCCGCCCCCGACACCACCGTCCTGCCCTACCCCTTCCACAGCGGCGACGACCTGCTGCGCCTGTGCGCCGAACATGGCGTCAGCATCGCCGAGTTGATGCGCCGCAACGAGCGCCACGGGCGCAGCGACGCCGAGACCGAGGCCGGCCTGATGCGCATCTGGAAGGTCATGCAGGAGTGCGTGGTGCGCGGCTGCAAGACCGAGGGCATCCTGCCCGGTGGCTTCAAGGTCAAGCGCCGCGCCGCGCAGCTGTACCGCGACCTCACGTCCAACCCCGAGGCGGCGCTGCGTGACCCGCTGCAGGTGATGGATTGGGTCAACCTCTACGCGCTGGCCGTCAACGAGGAGAACGCGGCCGGCGGCCGGGTCGTCACCGCGCCGACCAACGGCGCCGCCGGCATCGTGCCCTCGGTGCTGCACTACTACACCCGCTTCGTGCCCGGTGCCACCGAGCGCGGGGTCTATGACTTCCTGTTCACCGCCGCGGCGATCGGCATCCTTTACAAGGAAAACGCCTCGATCTCCGGCGCCGAGGTCGGCTGCCAGGGCGAGGTCGGCGTGGCCTGCTCGATGGCCGCCGGCGCGCTGTGCCAGGTCATGGGCGGCACACCCGAGCAGGTGGAAAACGCCGCCGAGATCGGCATGGAGCACCATCTGGGCCTGACCTGCGATCCGGTCGGCGGCCTGGTGCAGATCCCCTGCATCGAACGCAACGCCATCGCCTCGGTGAAAGCCATCAACGCCGCCCGCATGGCCATGCGCGGCGACGGCACCCACTTTGTCAGCCTCGACAAGGTCATCAAGACGATGCGCGACACCGGCGCGGACATGATGACCAAGTACAAGGAAACGGCCCGTGGGGGGTTGGCGGTAAACATCGTGGAATGTTAAGAAATCTGTTGCTCATTCTGTACAAATCAGCGAATTTGCATAGAAAGAGCTACATATGCCCGCCCAAGCCCCTCCTGTCAGCGACGCGCTGCTAGCCAGCCTGCAGTACCACCTTGCACAGGGTCGAGTGCGGCGAGCCCTCGGTCACCATGGGCGCCTATCTGAGCGCTATCGACGCCCTGGGATTGACGCTCGAACTCCTTGACCCGAGCCAGCCCGATCCTGTGCCCGAACCGATCGAGCGGGTTGAGCCACAGTGGCGTGCCATGGTCGCCGCCCTGGTCCGTACCTTCGGTGGATGGCATCCCCTTGTTTGAGCGGGCGCATCACCGCCGCATTGCCCGCGTGGCGATAGCATCGTCATCGACCTGAACAAAGCGGTACAGCTGATGCGCGAGCGTCCTCAGCGGCTTGAACAATGCATGCAAGCCATGGGCATGGGCTCGGTGCCCACGGCCCTGCTGCGGGCTCACATCCGCACGCTGGAAAAGCGGCTCGGCTGAGCCCCAAATTTGCAAGAATCTGCCACGACTTGTCGAAAGCGCGCCGCTCCGATCGTCGTATCGATAAGCCCACCCATCCGACCCGACATGAGCAATAACCATCCCTCCACCCGCCGCTGGCTGGCCCTGATGGTGCTGTGCGCCGGCGTGCTGATGATCGTGCTGGACACGACCATCGTGAACGTCGCCCTGCCCTCGATACGGGCCGACCTGGGTTTCAGCGAGACCTCGCTGGTCTGGGTCGTCAACGCCTATATGCTGACCTTTGGCGGCTTCATGTTGCTGGGTGGGCGGCTGGGTGATCTGTATGGCCACCGGCGCATGTTCCTGGCCGGCATCACCTTGTTCACCCTGGCCTCGCTGGCCTGCGGCCTGGCACAGACGCAGGGGCTCTTGATTGCCGCACGTGCGGTGCAGGGCCTGGGCGGTGCGGTGGTGTCGGCGATCTCGCTGTCGCTGATCATGAATCTGTTCACCGAAGCCGAAGAGCGGGCCAAGGCCATGGGTGTCTATGGCTTTGTTTGCGCTGGCGGCGGCAGCATCGGCGTGCTGCTCGGCGGGCTGTTGACCAGCACGCTGAACTGGCACTGGATCTTTCTGGTCAATCTGCCGGTGGGCGCGATCGTGCTGGTCTTGTGCCGCATGCTGCTGCCCGCCGCCGGGGAACGGCAGCACACCGAGAGGCTCGACGTGGCCGGTGCCGTCACCGTCACCAGTTCGCTGATGCTGGCCGTCTATGCCATTGTCAATGGCAACGAGGCCGGCTGGTCCTCGCCGCAGACCCTGGGCCTGCTGGGTGGGGCCGTCGCGCTGCTGGCCCTGTTCCTGTTCATCGAGTCGCAGGTCAGCCATCCGCTGATGCCGCTGCGCCTGTTCAGGCTGCGCAATGTCGCCACCGCCAATATCGTCGGCGTGCTGTGGGCCGCGGCCATGTTCGCCTGGTTCTTCATCTCGGCGTTGTACCTGCAACTGGTGCTGGGCTTTGATGCGATGCGGGTCGGCCTGGCCTTTCTGCCGGCGAACCTGATCATGGCGGCGTTCTCGCTGGGCCTGTCGGCAAAGATCGTGATGCGCTTCGGCATCCGCACGCCACTGGTGGCGGGCCTGGCCATCGGCGCCTGCGGACTGCTGCTGTTTGCCCGCGCACCGACCGATGGCCAGATGCTGCTGGACGTGATGCCCGGAATGCTGCTCTTGGGCCTGGGCTCGGGCATTGCCTTCAACCCGCTGCTGCTGGCGGCGATGAGCGATGTGGCGCCCAGCGAGTCAGGCCTGGCCTCGGGAGTCGTCAACACCGCCTTCATGATGGGCGGGGCGCTGGGCCTGGCGGTGCTGGCCAGCCTCGCCGCCGGACGCAGCGCCGCCTTGACCGCCGGCGGTAGCGGCCTACCCGCAGCGCTGAACGGCGGCTACCATCTGGCCTTCGTCATCGGGGCTGTGTTTGCGCTGGCCGCTGCCGGGATGGCCGCCTTGAGGCTGCGCCCGGGCGCGCAAGCCATGGCGGGCACCCAACAAGCCATCAACTCGCACTGAATCCTCGGGAGAAATCATGTTCAAGAAAATTGTCCTCGTGCTCGTTGTTCTGATCATTGGCCTGCTTGGGTTCGCCGCCACGCGGCCAGACTCCTTCAGCGTGAAGCGCGAGATCACCATCAAGGCGCCGGCCGAGAAGATCTATCCGCTGGTCAATGACTTTCACCAGTGGACCGCCTGGTCGCCCTGGGAAAAGCTCGATCTGGCGATGACGCGCACGCACAGCGGCGCACCTGCCGGAAAGGGCGCCGTCTACGGTTGGAAGGGCAATAAGGACGTGGGCAGCGGCCGGATGGAGATCACGGACACGACGGCCCCGAGCCAGGTGCAGATCAAGCTCGACTTCTTCGACCCCTTTGAGTCGCAGAACACCACCGAATTCGGCTTCCAGCCCCAGGCCGACGGCAGCACTCGGGTGGTCTGGGTCATGCACGGGCCGATGAACTACGTCTCCAAGCTGATGAGCGTGTTCGTCAGCATGGACGCGATGATTGGCAAGGACTTCGAGACCGGCCTGGCGAACATGAAAGCGGCGGCGGAAAAATAACCCACCCCGCGCAGAGCAGCACAAGGCCCGCCGATGAGCGGGCCTTGTGCTTTTCCGGGCATGCCGATTGCCACCCTCGCTGGTCAGCGAGCGCGATTACCGGTGCTTACACCGGCAGCGGCAAAGCCGCGTAGAACGGTGCACGCAACGCTGATGCCGTTGTTCAAACCTCGAGAGGCATCCATGAAAACAAGACAAGCCCTTCAATCCATGCCCGCGACCGGTCGCCGCTGGCCCCTCGGTGTGGTCGCTGCCGTGCTGGCCCTGACGCTCAGTGCCTGTGGCGGCGGCGGTGGCGCGGAAGTCACCAGCCCACCGGCCAGCACCATGGGCAGCATGCGTCTGGCGCTGACCGACGCGCCCAGCTGCGGCTATGAGCATGTGAATGTGTCGATACGCAAGATTCGCGTGCATCAGAACAATGGCGCCGGCGACAGCGACAGCGGTTGGTCCGAACTGGCGCTGACGACGGACAAGCGGGTGGACCTGCTGACGCTCACCAACGGCGTGCTCAGCGAACTGGGCCAGACCGCGCTGCCGGCCGGCAAGTACACGCAGATGCGTGTGCTGCTGGCCCCCAACGACGCGGCCGCACCGCTGGCCAACTCGGTGACGCCAGTGGGCGGCGCTGAAACGGCGCTGAACACGCCGAGCGCCGTGCAAAGCGGCCTGAAGATGAATGTGGACATCGAGGTCCGCGCCGATCAAGTCGCCGACCTGGTGCTGGACTTTGATGCCTGCCGCTCGGTCGTCAAGCTGGGCCATTCGGGCGGCTTCAATCTGAAGCCGGTGATCAGCGTGCTGCCTCGGGTGTCCGATGCGGCCAACCGGGTGATCGGCTATGTGCTGCCGGCGCTGGCGGGCTCGACCACGGTGTCGGCGCAGGTGGCCGGCGTGCCGGTCAAATCGACGGTGCCCGATGCCTCGGGCAAGTTCGTGCTGGCGCCGCTGGCCATCGGCAGCTATGACGTGGTGGTCTCGGCGACGGGGCGTTCAACCGCACTGGTCACCGGCGTACCGGTGAGCGCTACGGCAAACACGGTGCTGAATGCCGACACGGCGCCGATCGCGCCGCCGGTATCGGCCATGCGCCTGGCCGCCGGCCTGGTGACCTTGACGCCGGCAATAGCGCCGATCGAAGCCATGGTCTTGGCCCGCAAGGCCTACACCGGCGGCCCGACGGTGGAAATCGCCGCCATGCCCGTCGATGGCCTGACCGGGGCGTTCTCGTTGCTGCTGCCGAGTGCCGCGCCGGTCAGGGCGAACTATGCGGCCGGCGCGACCACGCTGGTGTTCAGCGCCGACACGGCGATGCCAACCGGCAAGTGCAGCCTGGTGGCCAGCGCCGGGGCGGCGTCCAAGACCCTCGCCATCGACCTGAGCAGTGCCGATGCCCTGGGACTCGGCATTCCACTGCCCTGACCCTGGCTTACTTCTTCGCGCGGATCTTCGCCAGCTCCGCCTGAGTCTCGTTCCACAACTCCATGCCGCCATTGGTGGCCACGCTGGCATTGACGCGGGTCAGCTTGTCGCGCATGCGGGCGGTCTCGGCGGGGCTCAGTTCGGTGACCTGCATGCCCTTGGCCTTCAGTTCGCCCAGCGCCCTGGAGGCCTCCTCACGCGTGTCCTTGCGCTCGAAGTCGCGGCTGATGGCGGCGGCCTTTTGCAGCACGGCGCGCTCGTCCTGAGAGGCCGTCCCAGTATTTCTTGCTGACCAGCACGATCCAGGGCGCGTAGACGTGGTTGGTCACCGTCAGGTACTTCTGCACCTCGTAGAACTTGGCCGACAGGATGGTGTTGTAGGGGTTCTCCTGGCCATCGACGGCCTTGGTTTCCAGCGCGGTGAACAGCTCGGAGTACGGCAGCGGAATGGCATTCGCACCCAGGGTCTTGAAGCTTTCCAGGAACACCGCGTTCTGCATCACCCGCAACTTGATGCCGTCCAGGTCTTCGAGCTTGGCGACCGGCTTCTTGTTATTGGTCAAGTTGCGAAAACCGTTCTCCCAATAGACCAGGCCGACCAGGCCCTTTTCTTCGAGCTTGGCCTTGACCTTCTCGCCGATGGGGCCGTCCAGCAGCGCGTCGGCCTCCTTGGTGTTGTTGATCAGGAAGGGCGTGTCCCAGAGGGCCATTTCCTTGGTGATGCCCACCAGGGTGGCGGTCGAGCCGACCATCATCTCCTGGGCGCCACCGATCAGGGCCTGCTGCATCTGCGTGTCGGGGCCGAGCGCCGCGCCGCCGATGGCGCGCAGCTTCATCTTGCCGCCGGAAAGCTTCTCGACGTTCTCGGCCAGCACCTTGGTGGCGCGGCCCTGGTTGCTGGCCTCGGCCAGGCCGTAGCCGAAGCGGATCAGGCGGGGCTTGATGTCCTGGGCCTGGGCCAGGCTGGCGCCCAGGGTCAAAGACAGAGCAGTCAGGGCCAGCAGCGTGCGACGAAAGTTCTTCATGAGGTCTCCTTCAGGGGGTGAGTCTTCAGCGCATCCACGCCACCGGCGCGATGACGATCTGCGGGAACAGGGTGAACAGGATCAGGATCAGGGTGTAGGTCACGAGGAAGGGGTTCACCCCCTTGATGACCTGGTGCATGGACATGCGGCCGACGCCAGCCACCACATTGAGCACCGTGCCCACCGGCGGCGTGATCAGGCCGATGGCACCGTTGAGCACGAACATCAGGCCGAGATAGACCGGGTCGATGCCGGCCTTGACGGCGATGGGCAGCATCACCGGCGCGAAGATGAGTATCGTCGGGGTCAGGTCGAGTGCGGTACCTATCAGCACCAGCACCACCATCATCACCGCCATCAACAGGCGCGGCGACTCGATCAGTCCGCCCAGCCAGCCGGTCAATGTGCCCGGCAGATCGGCCAGCGTGATCATGTAGCTGGCGACCTGGGCGCCGGCGCACAGGAACATCACAACGGCCGTGGTCTTGGCCGCGCGCACCAGCACGCCGTGCAGCTCGGCAACGCTCAGCTCGCGGTGGATGAAGAAGGCGATCACCAGCGCATAGAAGGCCGCCACCACGGCCGCCTCGGTGGGGGTGAACAGGCCGGACTTCATGCCGCCGATGATGATGAAGGGCATCAGCACCGCCCAGAAGGCCTTGACGGTGGCGCGCAGGCGCTCCTTCATCGGCAGCGCAATACCGGCCGGCAGATCGATCTTGCGCAGCTGCAGCTTCCAGGCCACGATCAGCCCCAGGCCCATGATGAGACCGGGCACGATGCCGGACAGGAACAGCGCCGAGATCGAGGTATTGGTCGTCACACCATAGATCACGAAGGGCATCGACGGCGGGATGATGGGCGCGATGATGCCGCCCGAGGCGATCAGCCCGGCCGAGGTGTGCATCGGGTAGCCGTGCGCCCGCATCATCGGCAGCAGGATGGTGGCCAGGGCGGCAGTGTCGGCCAGGGCCGAGCCACTCATGCTGGCCATCAAGACGGCCGCACCGATGGCCACAAAGCCCAGGCCGCCACGGATATGGCCCACCCAGGCCTGGGCCATGGTGATGATGCGCAGGCTGATGCCGCCGGCATTCATCAGCTCGCCGGCCAGGATGAAGAAGGGCACGGCCAGCAGCGGGAAGCTGTCAACGCCGGCCACCAGGTTCTGGGCCAGCAGCTGGGTGTCCCAGAAGTCCAGCGACCAGGCCATGCCGGCACCGGTCAGCACCAGGGCGAAGGCCATGGGCATGCCCATGCCCATCAGCACCAGCATGCCCAGACAGAAGATCACAAAGGCCAGCGCCTCATTGCTCAAAGCCATCATCATCAATCACTCCACATCGACGTGATGGCCGAAGTCCAGCGGCGCACGCCGCAGCAACTCCGCCAGGGCCATCAAGCCGATAGCCAAGGAACACAGAAAGGCCGGCAACGGCAGCAAGGCGCTGGAGTAGCCCAGCACCACCGATTGGCTGTCCAGCCCCACCTCCACCTGCTGCCAGGCGCCCCAGCCGACCAGCACGCAGGCCAGCAGCACGGCGGCGCGTATCAGCAGTGTCATGGCCAGCATGGCGCGCGGTTTGTTGCGCAGGGGCAGCAGCAGGCTGGTGAAAGCCATGTGCTCGCCCAGCGGATAGGCGGCGGCGGCACCAATGAAGACCATCCAGACGAAGAGCAGGCGCGACAACTCCTCGCTGGCCGCCACACCACTGCCGAAGCCATAGCGCAGCACCACATTGATGAACACGGCCACGGCCATCACCGCCAGGCAGGCCGCCATCGCGCCCTCGCTGATGCGCTGCCACAAGGGCTTTTGAACAACCTCGTCATGTCTCATGCGGCCTCTCCTTTCGCCCAGGCCAGCGCCTGGTTCAGTTGTTCTGCGCGGCTCAGTGCGGCATTGACGCTCAGCACGCCTGCTTCGCCGGCCGGCGACTCCAGTGCCGCGAATTGGCTGTCCACCAGGCTGACCGGGAACAGATGATCTGCCGCCCGCTCGGCCACGCGCTGCAGCGACAGTTCCCGGGTGATCGCCAGAAACACAAAGCCCAGCCCTGGGCTGGCCGCGCGCAGGCGATCGCGATAGACCCGCTTCAATGCCGAGCAGGCCAGCACCACGCCCTGGGGATGGCGCACCAACTCGGCGCCCAAGGTGTCCAGCCAGCCGCTGCGGTCCGCGTCGGTAAGCGCAATGCCGGCCCGCATCTTGGCGATCGAGGCCGGGGCGTGGTGGGCATCGCCCTCGATATAGGCCCAGCCCATGGCCTCGGCCAGGGCCTGGCCCAGACTCGATTTGCCGCAACCGGCCACACCCATGACAACCACGCTCTGCATTTGGATAGCGCTATCCTGTTGATTCAAAAAAGAGGCGATGCTGGATCGCCCTGGATCGTTCTGCTAAGCGGCTGCGGTGTTTACACGCTTGCCCTGGAAGACCGGATAGCGCTATCCTATGCCCAAGTCGCAACGCACCATATCAGGGAAAACACGCACCAATGACCGGCAGCTCTGCACCAACGCGACGTCCACGCTCCAGCGGCAGGGCCACGCTTGCCGATGTTGCACAGGCCGCCGGCGTCAGCCCGATCACGGTGTCACGGGCGCTGCGCGGCGAGCGGGCCGTGGCGCCCGAATTGGTGGAACGCGTGCAGCGGGCCGCCCAGCTATTGGGCTATGTGCCCGACCCCGCAGCCCGAGCACTCGCCTCCAGCCGCAGCTCCCACGTGGCGGTGCTGATACCACTGCTCAGCAATGCGCTGTTTGTCGATCTGCTGGACGCCGTGCAGCGCAGCCTGCTGCCGGCCGGCTATCAGACCCTGATCGGCGTCACTCACTACGACCCGGCGGAGGAAGAGGCCTTGCTGCGCAGCTATCTGCTGCACCGCCCGGCCGGCCTGATCGTCACCGGCTTCGACCGCAGCGAGGCGGTCAAGCAGCTGATTGCCGGCAGCGGCGTGCCCTGTGTGCATGTGATGGAGACGGTGGCCGCGCCGGGCATCTACAGCGTCGGCTTTTCACAGTCGGACGCCGGCCGGGCGATGACCCAGACCTTGTTGCACAGTGGCCGGCGGCGCATTGCCTTTGCTGCGGCGCAGTTGGACCCCAGAACCCTGCAGCGGCTGCAGGGCTACCGCCAGGCGATGCTGGCGGCGGGCCTGGCCGATCCAAAGCTGGAGTGGTTGGACTCTCAGCGCTCGTCTCTGGCCTTGGGCGGCGCCCTGTTCGAGCAGATCTGCCGCGAGGCCCCTGATGTGGACGCGATCTTCTTCAACAACGACGACCTGGCGCAAGGCGCCATGCTGGCCGCGCTGCGCCTCGGTGTCAAGGTGCCCGAACAATTGGCCGTGGCGGGCTTCAATGACCTGACCGGCAGCGATCAGATGCTGCCGCCGCTGAGCACCGTGCGCACGCCGCGCAGCGCGATTGGCGCCGAGGCGGCAAAGATGTTGATGGCCTTGATGCGCGGCGAGCCGGTCGCCAAGGCGCAGCTGGATCTGGGCTTCGAGATCGTGCGGCGCGGGAGCAGCTGAACCTCAGCCGTCTTGGTTGATCTTCGCGATCAGCTCACGCAGCACCGCATCGGCCTTGTCGTTGGCAATCTGGCAGGTACCCGCGGCCTGATGGCCGCCGCCGCCATGCTTAAGCATCAGCTCGCCGACATTGGTCCTGCTGCTGCGGTCGAGGATGGACTTGCCGGTGGCCATCACCGTGTTCTGCTTCTGCAGGCCCCACATCACATGGATGGAGATATTGGTCTCGGGGTACATCGCGTAAATCATGAAGCGGTTGCAGGCAAAGATGGTGTCTTCGCCGCGCAGGTCCAGCACGGCCAGATTGCCGTGGATTGTGGTGCAACGCTCGATCTGCTCGCGCGCCTGGGCGGTGTGCTGGAAATACAGATCCACCCGCTCGACCACATCGGGCAGGGCCAGTATCTCGCCGATGTCATGGTCGGCGCAGTACTTGATCAGGTCCATCATCAGCGCGTAGTTGCTGATGCGGAACTCGCGGAAGCGGCCGAGGCCGGTGCGCGAGTCCATCAGATAGTTCAGCAGCACCCAGTCGCTGGGGTCGAGGATCTCCTCGCGGCTGAACTGGGCCAAGTCGGCCTTGTCCACCGCGTCCATCATCGCGTCGCTCATGCGCGGAAACGCCGCCTTGCCGCCGTAGTGGTTGTAGACCACGCGGGCCGCCGACGGTGCATGGGCCTCGATGATGTGGTTCTTGCGCTCGCCGGTATTGCGCACCGTCTCCGACTCATGGTGGTCGAACACCAGATGGGCACCGGGCACATAGGGCAGATTGGTCGTGATGTCCCGCTCGGTGATGGCGATCTTGCCGTCCTGCATGTCCTTGGGGTGGACAAAGGTGATCTCGTCGATCAAATCCAGCTCGTTGAGCAGCACGGCGCAGACCAGGCCATCGAAATCGCTGCGGGTGACCAGGCGGAATTTCTTTTGATCTTGACTCATGGGGCGTCCTATTTCGGCGGGGAACAGTATTGAGCATGATAGGCAGCGCCCTCCCCCAATGGCGACTCGTTTCCAGCGGTCGGGCGGCCATTTGAAACAATAGTTAACGCTTGGCCGCTCATTGCACGACGGCATTCGTCGGTGGAACAAAAAAGGGCACCGCCAGGGTGCCCTTTCATGGGTACAAGGTCCACCCTACTCAGCCGGCACCGCCACCATCCCTTCATCGACCACAGCCGCCGCCTTCTTCGCCGGCTTGCGCTCGCGCACCAGA
>Ga0187844_10002572_pt1 | contig 12729 bp, 14 predicted proteins | sample SpaLakP09_SKY_50_FD_134517 | JGI IMG/M metagenome (GOLD analysis project Ga0187844, IMG submission 134517) | Oligotrophic lake water microbial communities from Sparkling Lake, Wisconsin, USA - SP09_SKY_50 | ecosystem: Environmental > Aquatic > Freshwater > Lake | place: USA: Sparkling Lake...
GACGATGAATCTGGTGCGCGACGGGGTGATCGACATGGCCACCGCCTTCCGCCTGCTGGCCAGCAATCCGGCGGCGCTGCTGGGCGTGGATGCGGGCGCACTGGAGGTCGGCTTGCAGGCCGACATTGCCATCATCGACGCGGATCGCCCGTGGATCGTCTCCTCGGCCAAGATGGCGGCGGCGGCGGGCAACACCCCGTTTGACGGACAGGGTGTTCAGGGCCGCGTCCTTGGCCTGTGGAAGGGCGGGATGAAGGTCGGCTAAACCGCGATTTCGGCCTGTCTGGCCTCCAGGGCGCCGATCGCGTCAACGGGGGCCAGACGGACCTGAAGGCCCCGCTGGCCGCCATTGATGTAAATCGTGTCCCATTCCTGCGCGCTGGCATCGAGCACCACGGGCACTTTGCGGGTCTGGCCAAAGGGGCTGATGCCGCCGATCTTATAACCGGTGATGCGTTCGGCATCGGCGGGTTTCATCATCACCGCCTGCTTCACCCCCAGCGCGGCGGCGGCCTTTTTCATTGCCACGTCGCGGTCGCTGGGCGCAATCACACAGGCCGGTTTGCCATCGGCCAGCACCATCAGCGTCTTAAACACCCGCCCCGCCGGTTCGCTCAAAGCGGCGGCGGCGGCCTGACCGATGCTGTCAGCGGACGGGTCATATTCATAGGTGTGCAGCGTGTAAGTTACGCCTGCGCGGTCGAGAAATTGCGTTGCGCGCGTTGCCTTGGCCATCGGGGCACCTCCATGGCGGCATCCTTTACGGGCGCGCCAACCGCTTGCCCAGCCGTATAAATGCGCCGTTAGAATTCGCTCCAGTCATCCCCGACCGCCCGCGCGAAACCACCACCGCGAGGCCTTTGTGCCCGCGCACGCGAAAGACCGGCAGCCGATGGACGACGCAAAGGCATCGGATCATCGATCTGATCGCGCCGCTCGGCCATATTGCGGGTGCGGAAACTCGATACCAATTGCCCCAGCCTTTCGGCCTCTTGCGAAAGGCTGCGGGTGGTGGCGGCGGATTGTTCGACCATGGCGGAATTTTGCTGGGTCATCCGGTCCATGTCGCCCACTGCATCATTGACGACACGAATATTCACCGCCTGTTTTTGCGATCTCTCGGCGATTTCCTCAATCAGGACGCTGATTTCGGACACTTTGGCCACGATCCCCTGCAATTGCCCGCCGGTGCGCCCGACCAGATCCACCCCCGCCTTGACCTGCGTTGACGAATTCTGGATCAACGCCTTGATATCGCGCGCCGCATCAGCGGTTCGCTGCGCCAGCGCGCGGACCTCATTGGCAACCACCGCAAAACCCTTGCCCGCATCGCCCGCCCGTGCGGCCTCGACCCCGGCATTGAGGGCGAGCAGGTTGGTCTGGAACGCGATGCTGTCGATCACATTGATGATCTGGCTGATCTGCTGCGAGGATTGTTCGATGGCGGCCATGGCATCAACCGCTTGCGCCACCACATCGCCGCCTTCGCTGGCCTGATGATGGGCCTCCTGCGTGGTGATGCGCACAGCCGCCGCGGTCTGGGCCGATGCCTGCACGGTGCTGGACACTTCACGCAGCGAGGCGGCAGTTTCCTCAAGGCTGGCCGCATGCGTCTCGTTTCTGCTGGCCAGATCGTCCGAGGCCGCGCGGATCTCGCGGACCGAGCGCATGACGCCGCCTGCCCCGGCCCTGACCGTGCCGATCGCCTCCATCAGCGAGGAGACCGAATGGTTATAATTTTCGCGCAGATTTTCATATTCCGACGGGAAAGGATCAGGCAGGCGATGCTCCAGATCCTTGACGGCCAATTTGGTCAGCGCGCCGCTCAACGCGTCAACCACTTGCCTTTGTTCGATTTGCGCCTGCTTTTGGGCAATGCCGGCCTGCCGGAACACTTCCATCGCCTCTGCCATGATGCCGATTTCATCGCCGCGTTCGCGCCCTTCGGCCTCGAAGGAATAGTCGCCTTGGGCCATGCGTCCCATGTCCTGCGCGGTTTGGTTAAGCGGGGTGACGATGCCATGTTCGATAAACCGGCGGGCAAACAGAATCGCGCCAAGCACCAGTGCCAGCATCAGCCCGACCAACACCAGCGCGCCCATCACCATCGGATCATCAAAGCGATGTTCAGCGGCCCGGAAATCGCCCGACATCTTGACCAGTTGCAGGATCGCTTCATGCTGCCGCGCATAGGAGGGGGCCAGTTCCTCGTCATAGATGCGGCGCATTGCAGCCTCATCGCCCACTCTTGCCGCAGGCGCGAAACGTGTGTTCAGCGCGGCCCAGAAGGCATCGGCATGGGTCTGGCTTTCCTTGAGAACCTGAAACTGAGCGGCGGGGATCGGCGCAGTTTGCCAATAGGCCTTGCGGGTCTGATAGTCCTTTTCCAGAGCGGCTAGGTTTTGCAGATGCAATCCGGCCTGTTCGGGATGAAGCATCGCCTGCGAGGCTTCGAGGCAAGGTTCAACGACATAGGCAGGCGGCGGCAGAATATCGGCGACCAGCTCGTCCTGAAGCGCATATTTCCGGTAGATCGGGCCACCATAACGAATCTCAAAGATCGCCAGCCCCGACAGGAAAATGGCAAGAGCCACAATGCCGATGATCAGTCGACTACCCATTCTGGCCTTATCGTTGATCATTTCACCCCAGCCTTGCCCGTTTTACTTTGGAATGATCCTAACAACAGGTGGTTCATGGCCGGTAGCCTGCGGCCCTGTCGAACTACTTATGCTTCCGGGAAGAAGATGGCATGGATCGCGGGCAAGTTTCAACGAAAGCCCCGGTTGGCGGCGCGGGACGGGCTACTCTGCGCAAAATTCCTTGCTTTGAAGGCGAATTGCGCTAAGGGCCGCATCTTCTGAAAGTGCGGATTCGCAGCCCGTACACACGATATGCGCAGAAAGCCGGAGGGGCCCCGCAATCGTGCGGACAAGCCAGCGATCGGTTACATGGATGAAAAGGAAGCTGCCGTGGCTCTCTATGAGCACGTGTTCCTGGCTCGCCAGGATCTGAGCCAAGCGCAGGTTGATGCGCTGGCCGCCACCGCCACCGAGATCATTGAAACCAACGGGGGCAAGGTCACCAAGACCGAAACCTGGGGTCTCAAGAACCTCGCCTACAAGATCAAGCGCAACCGTAAGGCTCACTTTGTGATGCTCAACGTTGAAGCCCCCGCCGGCGTCACCGCCGAGCTGGAGCGCCAGATCGGTATCAACGAAGACATCATCCGCTTCATCACCGTTCGCGTTGATGATCTGGAAGCTGGCCCGTCGGTCCAGATGCGCAAGAACGACCGCGAGCGCAGCCGTCGCCGCGAACGCGAGGAGGCTTGATCCATGGCTCGTGCATTTTTCCGTCGTCGCAAGAGCTGCCCCTTCTCGGGCAAGAACGCTCCCAAGATCGACTATAAGGACATCCGCCTTCTTCAGGGCTTTATGTCCGAACGTGGCAAGATTGTCCCCAGCCGCATCACCGCCGTTTCTGCCAAGAAGCAGCGTGAACTGGGTCAGGCGATCAAGCGCGCCCGCCATCTGGGCCTGCTGCCCTACCTCGTCAAGTAAGGGAGAAAATCCATGCAGATCATTCTCCTCGAACGTATCGAGAAGCTGGGCCACATCGGTGACGTTGTCACCGTGAAGGATGGTTACGCTCGTAACTTCCTGCTGCCCAACAAGAAGGCGCTGCGCGCCAACGAAGCCAACCGCAAGGTGTTCGAAGGTCAGCGCGCTGACATCGAAAAGCGTAACGCCGAAGCCAAGGCTGCGGCCGAAGCGCAGTCGGGCGACGTTGAAGGCAAGAGCGTGGTGCTGATCCGCGCCGCCTCGAACGCCGGCCACCTGTATGGTTCGGTTTCGGTGCGCGACATCGCCGATGGCCTGAACGCCGATGGCGCCAGCGTCAACAAGGCGATGATCATCCTGGAACGTCCGATCAAGTCGATCGGCATCTATGATGTTCGCGTTGCTCTGCACCCCGAAGTGTCGGTGATCGTCAAGGTGAACGTAGCCCGTTCGCCCGACGAAGCCGAGCTTCAGGCTCAGGGCGTCAACATCTCGGAAGCGCTGTTCGACAATGCTGTCGGCGGCTTTACCGAAGCTTATGACCCCAACGCGGAACCGGGCGAAATCCCGGCCGACATGTTGGAAGGCGAAGCCGAAGCCGAATAATCGGTTTCCGGCCTTGGCCTGAAGGAATTGGGGGCTGCGGGAAACCGCAGCCCTTTTTTCTTACTTCTTGATCCGCAGAAAACGCGCGGCATTGTTGTAGAGAATATCGCGCTTTTGCTCGGGCGTCAGATAATCGGCGTTTTGAATAATGCCGATCGAATAAGCCATCAGTCCCGGCCACAGCAATTGGTCGGTGCCATACATCACCCGGTCGCCAAACCCGCCCTCGACGAGGCGCTGAATATAGCGGTTCACTTCCTTGCGCGGATAGGACCAGATCAGGCCCGCAATATCGACATAAACATGGCTGTTGGCCTGAAGCAGCGTCAGCATATTTTCCGCCATCGGATAGCCCGCATGCATCACCTGCACCCGCAATTTGGGATGGCGGGCCAGCAGTTCTTCGAGCAACAGCGGATTGCCCATCGAGCCACGGAAGGTCGGGCGCGAGACGTTGGAACGCCCCGAACCGCCCGTGCCCATATGGATCGCGACGGGAATATCGAGCTTTTCCGCCAGCGCAAAATAAGGCTCAGCGCGCATATCGCTGGGCGAAATGCCCTCATATTGCAGGCCAATCTCGCCCATCACCTTAAAGCCATCCTTGGTGAAGGCCACCTCCAGACGCTTGAGCTGATCGGCCTGATCGGGGGTCTGCACGCTTTTGAAAGCGGTGCCGGGGATCACACGTTCGGGGGCGGCGGCCTGCCACTTGCGGACCTCGGCGGGATCACCGAACAAAACGCCCGTCACGTTCAGCCGCTTCATCTCGGCCAGCACCTCGGGCATATATTGCCCCTTGGCCGCCGGATAGAGCCGGGGCGTGCAATCCTCCTTCGACCAGCCAAAGGGCGCCTCCGGTCCATCGGCAGGATCAGAGGCGAGAAAACGATCCGCATTGGGGCACATGGGGGCGCCGCCGCTGGCAAATTCCCCGGCATGCATATGCACATCGATCACCGGGCCGGGATCGCCCGCAGCATTCTGGGCCAGCGCCGCGCCGATCATGAAAACGTTACCAAACACCGATGCGGTTAATGCGGCTCTCAAGCCAAATTTGCGCATTCTCTCTCTCCCATGGGATTTTGGAGGCGCCTTGCCTTGCGCGCCTCTCTCGCCATCCTCGCGCGGCAATCTTACGCCGTCAAGTCAGCCATTTCTTCGCCCCCTCTTGCAGAGCGGCGCAACTGCGATAGTTTTGCAGGATGGACACACAACAGATCATCACCCAATTGAGCGCCATCTATGACGCTGCCGTCGCCACGTTGCGGGCCGATATTGCGGCCTTTGCCGAAAATGGCACGATCCCGCCCGCCGCGCGAATTGCGGATAACGCATGGTGCTATCCCGAATTGCGCGTGCATTACGCGGGCCGGGAAACCCATCCCGATGCCAGTCGCGCCTTTGGGCGACTCAGCGATGCCGGCTCCTATGCCACCACGGTCACCAAGCCTCACCTGTTTGCCGGCTACCTCGAAGAACAACTGCTGACACTGGCCGAGGATTACGAGATCACGGTCGAGGTGGCGCGTTCAAGCCAGCAGATCCCCTTCCCCTATGTGCTGGACGCGACCAACGCGACCTCGGCGCGGCCATGGGAATTGGCGCAGCATTTCCCAACCACCGAACTGGCGCTGATCGGTGATGAGCTATCGGATGGGTTGGTGGACATGGGCCGGGACGGGCAATCCATGCCGCTGGCCCTGTTCGATGGGCTGCGCACGGATTTCAGCCTTGCCCGGCTTGCCCACTACACCGGCACCAGCCCCAGCCATTTCCAGCGCTATATCCTGTTCACCAACTATCACCGCTATGTCGATGAATTCGTCGATTGGGCGGGGCAGCAATTGGGCGAAAACGGCTATACGGCGCTGTCGGGCGCGGGCGGGCTATATCTGACCCAGCGGCATGAGAATGCGCGTGTACTGCTCTCTGACACCGCCTGGCGGCGGCATCAGATGCCCGCCTATCACCTGATCGGCCCGGGGCGCAGCGGGATCACGCTGGTCAACATTGGGGTTGGCCCTTCCAATGCCAAAACCATCTGCGATCACCTCGCCGTCCTGCGGCCCGAGGCATGGTTGATGATCGGCCATTGCGGCGGCCTGCGCGATACGCAGAAGATTGGCGATTATGTGCTGGCCCATGCCTATCTGCGCGACGACCATGTGCTGGACCCGGTGCTGCCGCCCGAAATTCCCATCCCGGCAATTGCCGAGGTTCAGCGCGCTCTGGAGCATGCCGCCGAGATCATTTCGGGCCAGACCGGGGCGAACCTGAAAAAGCGGCTGCGTACCGGGACCGTGGTGACTACCGATGATCGTAACTGGGAATTGCGCTACACGCTCTCCGCCCAGCGTTTCAGCCTGAGCCGTGCGGTGGGCATCGACATGGAGAGCGCCACTATCGCGGCCCAAGGCTATCGCTTCCGCGTGCCTTACGGCACCCTGCTGTGCGTCTCGGACAAACCCCTGCATGGCGAGATCAAGCTGCCAGGCCAAGCCAACCGCTTCTATGAGGAAGCCATTGCCGCGCATCTCGCCATTGGCACCACCACGGTAGATCTGCTCCGTGCCGAGGGACAAAGGCTCCATTCGCGCAAATTGCGCGCCTTCCGCGAACCGCCCTTTCGATAAGATGGGCAAAGAAAAACCGCCGTGGCATCATCTGCCCCGGCGGTTTTTCAATTCAGACCGGCAAAGGTCGAAGGGAGGATTATTCCTCGCCTTCATTCGCCGTCAGAACCGGACCCGAGTCCTTGCCCTTGGCGGAAACGTCACGGTCGACCAGTTCGATGATCGCCAGCGGCGCAGCGTCCGAAGCGCGGATGCCAGCCTTGATCACGCGGGTGTAACCACCGGCGCGATCCGAATAGCGGGCAGCCAGCGTGTCAAACAGCTTGACCAGCTGGGCATCGTCCTGAAGACGGGCATGCGCCAGACGACGGTTCGAAAGACCGCCACGCTTGGCCAGCGTGATCAGCTTTTCGAGGTAGGGGCGCAGTTCCTTCGCCTTGGGAACAGTGGTCAGGATCTGCTCATGCTTGATGAGCGAAGCCGACAGGTTGCGCAGCAGCGCCTGACGATGCTGGCTGGTGCGGTTCAGCTTACGCTGACCATATTTATGACGCATGGTAATTCCTTTTAAGTTCGTAGGGGGGCCGTTTCAGGTACCCCGATCCGGGCAACACTTGCGGTGGTTGCCAGAAACCGTTTGGCGGGGCCGGTTTTCCCAGCCCCGCCGAAAGATCAACCCAGCAGCTCTTGTTCGAGCTTCTTGGCCATTTCCTCGATATTCTCAGGCGGCCAACCGGGGATATCCATCCCCAGACGCAGCCCCATCGAGGACAGCACTTCCTTGATCTCGTTGAGCGACTTGCGGCCGAAATTCGGCGTACGCAGCATCTCCGCTTCGGTCTTCTGAACCAGATCGCCGATGTAGATGATGTTGTCGTTCTTGAGGCAGTTGGCACTGCGCACCGACAGTTCAAGCTCGTCAACCTTCTTGAGAAGGTAACGGTTGAGCTGGTTGGTGTCGCCCTCTTCCGGAGCAGCAGCAGCGATGCCACCGATCATCGGAGCCGCGCCAACCGGAGCGATATCCTCGAAGTGGACGAACAGAGCGAGCTGGTCCTGCAGGATGCGCGCAGCATAGGCCACCGCGTCTTCCGGCGTGACAGTGCCGTCGGTTTCCACCGCAAGGCTCAGCTTGTCATAGTCCAGTTCCTGACCGATACGCGCATTGTCAACCTTATAGCTGACCTGACGCACCGGCGAGTAAAGCGAATCGATCGGGATAAGACCGATCGGCGCATCCACCGGACGATTCTGAACAGCCGGAACATAACCCTTGCCGGTATCGGCGGTCAGTTCCATGTTCAGCGTTGCCCCCTCGTCGAGGTGGCAAATCACGAGATCCTTGTTCATGACCTCGATGTCGCCCGTCACCGCGATGTCGCCAGCGCGCACTTCGCCCGGGCCAGTGGCCGAGAGCTGCAAACGCTTAGGGCCTTCGCCCTGCATCTTGAGTGCGATCTGCTTCACATTCAGCACGATGTCGGTGACGTCTTCACGCACACCGGTCAACGAGCTGAACTCATGCAGCACGTTCTCGATCTTGATCGAGGTGATCGCAGCACCCTGCAGAGAAGAAAGCAGGACGCGACGCAGCGCATTACCCAACGTCAGACCAAAACCGCGTTCCAGCGGTTCTGCGACGAAGGTTGCGCGCCGCTTGGGGTCGTTCCCCGGCTTCACTTCGAGGCTGTTGGGCTTCTTCAGTTCCTGCCAGTTCTTGATGTTGACAGTCATGGACTTCCCCTGATTTCTCTACTGGCGGGAACGACCACGGCGTTCCCGCACGATGCGGGCCGCGGTCGATCCTTGTGGCTGCGCGGGCGGCAGAATACCGCCCGCGCAAGCACGATCAGACGCGGCGACGCTTCGAAGGCCGCACGCCATTGTGCGGAATCGGGGTCACATCGCGAATCGAGGTGATGGTGAAGCCAACAGCCTGCAGAGCGCGCAATGCGCTTTCGCGGCCCGAGCCGGGGCCCTTGACTTCGACTTCCAGGGTGCGAACGCCATGTTCGGCGGCCTTCTTGCCAGCATCGTCCGCAGCCACCTGAGCGGCATACGGGGTCGACTTGCGGCTACCCTTGAAGCCCATCATGCCAGCGCTGGACCAGCTGATAGCATTGCCCTGAGCGTCGGTGATGGTCACCATCGTGTTGTTGAAGCTGGCATTAACATGAGCAATGCCGCTCGAAATATTCTTACGTTCCCGCTTGCGAAGGCGCTGGGGTTCACGTGCCATGGGATCTTATCCTCGTCTTCCGGTCAAACAGATGAAGTGAGCGAGAACCGCTTACTTCTTCTTACCAGCGATGGGCTTGGCCTTACCCTTGCGGGTGCGGGCGTTGGTGTGGGTGCGCTGACCGCGAACGGGCAGGCCCTTACGGTGACGCAGGCCGCGATAGCAGGCCAGATCCATCAGACGCTTGATGTTCATCGCGGTTTCGCGACGAAGATCGCCTTCCACGGTGTGTTCAGCGTCAATGGCTTCGCGGATGTGCAGGACTTCGGCGTCCGACAGTTCCTGAACGCGACGGCTGTGGTCAATGCCCAGCTTGTCAGCGATCTGCTTGGCCTTGAACGAGCCGATACCGTGAATGTAGGTCAGCGCGATGATAACGCGCTTGTTGGTGGGGATATTAACCCCGGCAATACGAGCCACTCTTTTCTCCATGCTCCACAGGGATGCGCGGAAGGCCGCTTCAGCAGAAGCATCAGGCCACACACCCCCATCTCAACGCTTTTTCACAACGACGAAAACAGTTCGCCTGACGGCAAAAAGTCCGACGGACGCACATTCGAAAGTGCCCCCTGCCGGACTGACCCGTTTTCAACGTGTGAGGTGCGCGCCTAGACCGATTCGCCCGACAAGTCAACGCGAGCGATCAAAATTTTGCGGAAAGGTAAACCGAAAAATTCTATCCTTGCTCGCTCGCACCACAAAGGGCAACGACAGGCAAAAATCCAGCTTCAAACCCGGCCCCGCGCCACATGGACGAACAGGACCGGGCTGAAAACCTTAACCGATGATCCGCTCGATCGCATCGGTGACATGCCCGAGTTCAGCCATGCCATTAACGCGCGACACGATGCCGCGCGCGTCATAGATTGGCAGGATCGGCGCCGTCTTGGCGCGATATTCGGCCATGCGCGTGCGAACCGTCTGCTCATTGTCATCCGGACGGCGCTTGAATTCCGTACCGTTGCACTTGTCGCAGACGCCAAAAGCCTTGGGCTGTTCGAACGTGTCGTGATAGCCCTTGCCGCAATTGGCGCAGGTGAAACGACCCGTGATGCGCTCGACCAGCGCGTCCTCGTCAACGTCAAGTTCGATGACATGATCAAGCTTACGATCACGCTCGGCCAGAATGGCATCGAGCGATTCAGCCTGCGCAGCCGTGCGCGGATAACCGTCGAAAATGGCGCCTGCTTCGGGCCCCATGCTGTCCAGCTCTTCGCCGATCAGCGCCGAAACAATCGCGTCCGACACCAGTTCGCCGCGCTCCATGACAGCCTTGGCCTCAAGACCAACGGGCGTGCCCGCCTTGACGGCCGCGCGCAACATGTCGCCGGTCGAAAGCTGGCGAAAGCCATGGCGCTCGACAAGGCGCTGGGCCTGGGTGCCTTTACCGGCCCCCGGCGGTCCAAGCAGAATGATATTCACCGGTCTCTCCCCTCCGTTCAGACCATCAAGGCGGCGCGCCTTAGCGCATCCGCCCCTTGAGTTTTGCCTTCTTGATCAGGTCACCATACTGGTGCGCCAGAAGGTGCGACTGGATCTGGGTGATGGTATCCACCGTCACGTTCACCACGATCAGCAAGCTCGTGCCGCCAGCCACCACCAGCCGCAGACCCGTTTGCTCCATGAAGAACTCGGGCACAACACATACTATGGTAATATAGGCAGCGCCGATTACGGTGATTCGCGTCAGCACATAGTCGAGATAAGTCGACGTGCTCTTGCCCGGACGGATGCCCGGAATGAACCCACCGTTGCGCTTGAGGTTGTCCGCCGTCTCTTCCGGATTGAACACCACAGCGGTGTAGAAGAAGCAGAAGAACACGATGCCCAGCGCATAAAGCGCCATATAGAGCGGCTTGCCGTGACCCAGATACTGGTTGAGCTGAACGATCACATTGCCCAGCGTCGAATCGGGCGACACCGACTTGCCGGCGAACTGCGTGATGGTCAGCGGCAGCAGCAGCAACGAGCTGGCGAAGATCGGCGGGATTACGCCCGCAGTGTTGATCTTGAGCGGCAGATGGCTGCGATCAGCCTGCATCATGCCGTTCTGGGTCGCCCGCTTGGGGTACTGGATCAGCAGACGGCGCGTCGCACGCTCCATGAAGCTGATGAACAGGATCATGCCGACCACCAGTGCGACCATCGCAAAGATGGTCAGGCCGTTGACCGAACCCGAACGCCCGCCTTCGAACAACTGGATGAAGAATTGCGGCATCTGAGCCACAATACCTGCCATGATGATCAACGAGGTGCCATTGCCAATGCCCCGGCTGGTGATCTGCTCACCCAGCCACAGCAGGAACATCGTGCCGCCGATCAGCGACACCACCGCGCAAACGCGGAACAGCATGCCGGGGATAACCACCGCCTGAAGTCCGGCCGAGGTGCCATAGGCCTCAAGGCCCGAGGCAATCGCCCAGCCCTGAATGGCCGTCAGCAGCACCGCGCCATAGCGCGTCCACTGGTTCAGCTTCTTGCGCCCGCTTTCGCCTTCCTTCTTCAGGGAGGCCAGCGCGGGATGCAGCGAGGCGGCCAATTGGACCACAATCGAGGCCGTGATGTAGGGCATGACGCCAAGCGCGATGAGGCTCATGCGCTCAAGGCTGCCGCCCGAAAAAGTGTTGAAGATGTCGAGAATGCCACCCTGCGTCTTGGCGTACAACTGCTGGAGAACCAGCGGGTTGACGCCCGGAAGCGGGACAAAGCTCAGAAAACGGAAGACAATCAGCGCCCCGACGGTGAACCAGATGCGGCTCTTAAGTTCCGTCGCCTTCGAAAAATTGGCGAGACTGAGTGTGCTGGCGATATTATCGGCGCGCGATGCCATAGGATTGCTCAAACCCCGACCCTGGCCGCCAGAATGGGCGGCGGACCTTTACCCATAGACGGGAAAGGATAAGGACTGCGGGCGGGGATACAACCCCCGCCCGCAAACCAAACCAAATTACTCGGCAGCTTCAGCCACGACCGGCACTTCGACCGAACCGCCAGCAGCTTCGACAGCCGACTTGGCGCCGGCGGAGACGCCAGCAACCTTGAAGTTGACCTTGGTGCTCAGAGCACCCTTGCCGAGCAGACGCACGCCGTCCTTGCCACCACGGGCCAGACCGGCGTTCTTGAGCGCGGCATGGTCAACCACAGCCGAAACGTCCAGCTTGCCGGCGTCGATCGCCTTCTGGATCATGCCAACGTTCACTTCGGCATAGTCCTTGCCGAACGGGTTGTTGAAACCACGCTTCGGGATACGCATGTGGAGCGGCATCTGGCCGCCTTCGAAGCCGTTGATCGACACGCCCGAACGGGCCTTGGCGCCCTTCTGGCCACGGCCAGCGGTCTTGCCCTTGCCCGAACCGATGCCACGGCCCACGCGCATACGGCGGTGGCGGGCGCCTTCGTTGTCACGGATGTCGTTCAGTTTAAAAGTCATGATGCACTCGCTTTCGCTTTGTTCGCGCTTAAAGGAAGCGGCGCCCTTAGGCGAAATGAGTCGGGCTGTCACCCCTTTTCCTGCGCTGCGCATCGCCTGCCCTGCTCCGCCCGGCCACCCAGCGCGCGCGCAGCGCGTCAAGCGGGCGATCAAACCAGCGCCATACCACAAGGCTGATCGCGCCCATGACCGCAAAGGCGAGCACACAGCCACCCTGCCCCAGACCGCCGAAGCGCAGCAGGATGATCGCCGGCCAATGCATCAGATAGACCAGATAGGAAAAGTCGCCCATCGCCCGGTCAAGCGGATCGGTCC
>Ga0187844_10002573_pt1 | contig 12728 bp, 12 predicted proteins | sample SpaLakP09_SKY_50_FD_134517 | JGI IMG/M metagenome (GOLD analysis project Ga0187844, IMG submission 134517) | Oligotrophic lake water microbial communities from Sparkling Lake, Wisconsin, USA - SP09_SKY_50 | ecosystem: Environmental > Aquatic > Freshwater > Lake | place: USA: Sparkling Lake...
GGCCCCGGCCGCGCCCGACGGCGCCTTCGCCAGCCTGAAAGGCAAGCTGCGCCCGCCTGTTGCCGGCGGCAAGCTGGCGGCCAAGTTCGGCGCCAAGCGCGATGGCGGCCCCAGCTGGAAAGGCGTGTTCATCAAGGCTGCCGAAGGCAGCGACGTCAAGGCCGTGGCGGGCGGGCGGGTGGTGTTCGCGGCCTGGATGCGCGGCTTCGGCAACCTGATCATCGTCGACCATGGCAGCGAGTACCTGTCGATCTACGGGAACAACCAGGCGCTGCTCAAGCGGGTGGGCGACGCGGTCAAGGGCGGCGATGCGATCGCCAGCGCCGGAAACACCGGCGGCGGCGAGGAATCGGGGCTATACTTTGAACTCAGGCATAGGGGCGCGGCCTTCAATCCGGCGTCCTGGATGAATTTCTAATCGCGTGGGTGGGCAAGGTCATGAAAGCTAAGAATATTGGCCTGATCGGCATGGGCATGGCGGCCGGTTTCGCGCTGTCGCTGCAGTTTTCCGCCGTCGCGCAAAAAAGCGGCGCGCCGCTGCCGCTCGATGAATTGCGCCAGCTCTCCGATGTGTACGGCCTCATCAAGTCCGACTATGTCGAGCCGGTCGAAGACAAGAAGCTGCTCTCGCAAGCGATCAGCGGCATGGTCGCCTCGCTCGACCCGCATTCGGTCTACCTCGACAAAAAAGCCTACAAGGAAATGAAGGAAAGCATGCAGGGCCGCTTCGTGGGCCTGGGCATCGAGGTGGCCATGGAAGATGGCTACGTCAAGATCGTCACCCCGATCGAGGATTCGCCCGCGTTCCGCGCCGGCATCAAGGCGGGCGATTTGATCACCCGCATCGACAGCACGCCGATCAAGGGCTTGTCGCTGGAAGAGGCCATCAAGAAAATGCGCGGGGAACCGAAAACCAGGGTGGTGCTGACCATCGCCCGCAAGGGCGACGACAAGCCCTGGGTGGTGCCGCTCGAACGCGCCGAAATCAAGGTCAAGAGCGTCAAGTCCAAAATCGTCGAACCCGGCTATGCCTGGCTGCGCATCAGCCAGTTCCAGGAACTCACCCTCGAGGAAATGGCCAGGCAGCTCACCGAGCTGTATGCCCAGGATCCGAAACTCAAAGGCCTGGTGCTGGACTTGCGCAACGATCCGGGCGGCCTGCTGCCCGGCGCGATCGGGGTTTCGGCCGTTTTCCTGCCCGAGGGGCGCGAAGTCGTTTCCACCCTGGGCCAGCTGCGCGACTCGAATACCGCCTACTACGCGCGGCGCGACGACTACGCCGGACGGCGCGGCGGCGATCCCCTGGCCAAACTGCCGGCCGCGCTGAAATCGGTGCCGGTGGTGGTGCTGGTCAATGGCGGCTCGGCATCGGCTTCCGAGATCGTGGCCGGCGCGCTGCAGGATTACAAGCGCGCCATCATCATGGGCACGCAAACCTTCGGCAAGGGTTCGGTGCAAACCCTGCGCCAGCTGTCCGAAGACACGGCCGTCAAGCTGACCACGGCGCGCTACTACACGCCGGAAGGGCGCTCGATCCAGGCCAAGGGCATCGTGCCCGACCTGATGGTCGACGAAAACGCGACGGCGACGGCTACAACAGCTTGCGCGTGCGCGAAGCCGACCTGGAAAAGCATTTGTCCGACGGCAGAGGCGACGCGGCCGACAAGGATGCGCGGGCACGGCGCGACCTGGTCGAGGAAGAACAGCGCGCGCGCGCCTTCGCCAAAAACCGCCAGCCGCTGGAATTCGGCAGCAAGGACGATTTCCAGCTGGCCCAGGCGCTGAACCATTTCAAGGGCCAGCCGGTCAAACTGTCGAGCGTGGAGCCGAAAGCGGCCCGGGAAGGCGCGTCCGCGCTGCCCAGGCCCGACATCAAGCTGCCCGAATTGAAAAGCGGTATCAAGAAATAATGCCGGCATTCTCGGTTCGCGCATGAACGACCAGCAGCTGCTGCGCTATTCGCGCCACATCCTGCTCGACGAGATCGGCATCGAAGGCCAGCAGGCGCTCTTGCAGGCCAGCGCCCTCGTCATCGGCGCCGGTGGCCTCGGCTCGCCCGCCGCCATGTATTTGGCGTCGGCCGGCATGGGCCGCATCGTGCTGGTCGACGACGACGTGGTCGACCTCACCAATCTGCAGCGCCAGATCATGCACAGCACGGCGCGCGTGGGCTTGCCCAAGGTCGATTCCGGCCGCGCCGCCCTGCTGCAAATCAATCCCGAGATCGAGGTCCTTGCCCTGCGCGAGCGCGCCAGCGGCGCGCGCCTGGCGCAGCTGGTGGCGCAAGCGACGGTCGTGCTCGACTGCAGCGACAATTTCGCCACCCGCCATGCCGTCAACCGCGCCTGCGTCGCGCACAAGGTGCCGCTGGTGTCGGGCGCGGTGATCCGCTTCGACGGCCAGCTCAGCGTGTTCGATCCGCGCGATGCCGCCTCGCCCTGCTATGCCTGCCTGTTTCCCGACGACGGCGCCTTCCAGGATGCCGCCTGCAGCACCATGGGCGTGTTCGCGCCCCTGGTCGGCGTGATCGGCGCCATGCAGGCGGCCGAAGCGCTCAAGCTGGTGATGGGGGTCGGCAAGTCGCTGGCCGGGCGCCTGCTGCTGCTCGACGGCCGCGCCATGGAATGGACCAGCATGACCTTGCACCGCAATCCCGACTGTCCCGTTTGTTCAACCCAGGAGCATTCCCCTTCATGAAAAAACTTCTCGTCCTCGCCGTGGCCGCCACGCTGGGCTTGCCAGCCGCTGCCGCCACCACGACGGTCCGATACGACATCACCATGGAAAGCGGCAAGCGCATCGGCGAACAGATCGTCGAACGCGATGACGACGGCCTGACCCGGGTCAAGTTCGGCTACAAGAACAATGGGCGCGGTCCCGACCTGGTCGAGCAGTTCCGCGTGGCGCCGGACGGCACCATGAGCGAATACACGGTCAAGGGCAATTCCACCTTTGGCGCCGTGGTCGAGGACAAGTTCGAAAGCAAGGATGGCAAGGCCAGCTGGCGTTCGACCACGGAGCAGGGCGGGCGCGACAATGCCGCCGGCGCCATGTATGTGCCGCTCAATTCCTCGCTGGAAGTGGCCTCGGTGGCGATCACGGCCCTGGCCGCCCGTCCCGGCGGCGCGCTGCCCCTGCTGCCTTCCGGTTCGCTGTCCCAGCGCAAGCTCGACGAAACCCGGGTCAGCGTGGGCGGCAAGACGGTGGCCGTGCAACTGATCGCGCAGACCGGCCTGGGCCTGTCGCCCCAGTTCTACTGGGCCACCACGGACGAGAAGCCGCGCCTGTTCGCCCTGATCATTCCAGGCTATATGACCATTGCCGAAGCCGGCTGGGACAGCGTGGGCAAGCACCTGGGCGAGCGCCAGAAGATCGCCGAAGCGAAACTGCTGACCGACCTGGCCGGGCGCCTGCAGAAAAAACTGAACGGCCTGACCGTGATCCGCAATGCGCGTGTGTTCGACAGCGACAAGGCGGTGCTGGGCGCGCCGTCCGACGTGTACGTGCTGCGCGGGCGCGTCACCGCGGTGCTGCCGGCCGGCAGCCCGGTGCGCGGCGCCGTCAACGAGATCGACGCCGCCGGCCGCATCATGCTGCCGGGCCTGTTCGACATGCATGGCCACGTGGGCCGCTGGGAAGGCGGACTGAACCTGGCCGCCGGCGTCACCACCGTGCGCGACATGGGCAACGACAATGCCACCTTGCAAGAAGTGATCGATGAAACCGCCGATGGCCGCCTGCTGGGCCCGCAAATCGTACCGACCGGCTTCCTGGAAGGCGAAAGTCCGTATTCGGCCAACCTCGGCTTCGTGGTCAAGGACTTGCCGGCCGCGAAAAATGCGATCGACTGGTATGCCGAGCACGGCTATCCGCAGCTGAAGGTGTACAACTCCTTCCCGAAAGCCATCCTGAAGGAGGCCGTGGCCTACGCCCACCAGCGCGGCATGCGCGTCTCGGGCCATATCCCGGCCGGCCTGCGCGCGCACGAAGCGCTGGACGCCGGCTACGATGAAATCAACCACATCAACCAGGTCATGCTCAATTTCCTGGCCACGCCGGAGACCGAAACGCGCACCCTGGAACGCTTCGTGTTGCCGTCGGAAAAGACCGCCGGCCTCGATTTCGGCTCGAAAACGGTACAAAGTTTCATCGCGAGGCTGAAAATGAAAGGCACGGTCGTCGATCCGACGCTGGACACCTTCGCCTTCCTCAAGCAGAAAGATGGCGACATCAACACCCCGTTCGCCGCCATCGCCGAGCACATGCCGCCCGACGTGAAGCGCGGTTTCCATGTCGGGACCATGAAAATCGCCGACGACGCCACCCTGAAGCGTTACGAAAAATCCTACGCCAAGATGGTCGACTTCGTCGGCCTGCTGTACAAGGCGGGCGTGCCCATCGTGGCCGGCACCGATGAAATGGCCGGTTTCACCCTGCATGCCGAGCTGGAAATGCTGGTCAAGGCCGGCCTGACCCCGGCCCAGGCGATCCAGGTGGCCACCAAAAACGGCGCCAAATACAGCGGCGTGGCGCATGAGCGCGGTTCCATCGTGCCGGGCAAGCTGGCCGACCTGGTGCTGGTGGATGGCGACCCGACCAAAGCCATCGGCGACATCCGCAAGGTGGCGGCGGTGATCACGCGCGGCTACCTGGTGTATCCGCACGAAATCGACAAGGCGCTGGGCATCGTGCCCTTCGTGAAAGACGCGCCGCAGCTGCGCGAACTGCCTGCCGTCTCGGCCAAAATCGCGCATGGCGGCAACGACGGCGCGCGCGCCCGCCTGGAAGGAACGGCCAAGCACTGACGCGGCCCGGGCGCTTAAGGCTAACTTAAGCCGCCCGCGTTCTACTCAAGGTGACGGCAATCCGCTTACAAATGTTATTTTCTGGCGCCGGTACGCTGGCGCCATTCGGCCTTATACTCTGCCTTCCAACTTTTCGTACATACTGACATAACTATGCAAACTGGATTCAAGCGCCCATTGCGCCAGCTCGGCTTCACCCTCGTGGAAATCATGGTGGTGGTGATGATTATCGGTATTCTCGGCGCACTGGTGGTGCCCAAGCTGATCGGCCGGGTCGGCGAATCGCGCATCACCGCGGCCAGGTCCGATATCGCCGTGCTCATGCAATCGCTGAAAATGTACAAGCTGGACAACCAGCGCTATCCGCCCACCGAGCAAGGCTTGCAAGCCCTGGTCGAGAAGCCGAACACCGGCCCCAGCGCGAACGGCTGGAAGACCGGCGGCTACATCGAGAAGCTGCCGAAAGATCCATGGGGCAACCCTTACCAATTCCTGTCGCCTGGCGTCAAGGGCGAACTCGACGTGTACTCGCTGGGCGCCGACGGCCAGGCCGGCGGCACCGGCGACGATGCCGATATCGGCAGCTGGGAAAACTAGGAGCACGCTTGTCTCTGTTGCGGCCGGGCCGCGCCGCGCGCGGCTTTACTCTGGTGGAAGTGATGGTGGTCCTGGTCATCATCGGGATCACGCTCGGCATGGTGTCGCTCAATGCCATCCCCAGCACCCAGCAAAACCTGCTGGGCGAAGCCAAGCGCATCGCCCTGCTGCTGCAACTGGCGCGCGACGAAGCGATCGTGCGCAACCGCCTGGTGTCCTTCGAGGCGGACAGCGACAGCTACCGCTTCCTGGTGCGCAATGAAAACCGCTGGGACCTGGTCGTGGGCGACGACATGCTGCGCGAGCGCCCCTTCAAGGCGGCTCCCGTCACGCTGCTGCTCGACCCGCCATCGGCCGGGCTCGCCAATCCGCTGCGCATCACCTTCGGGCGCGAACCGGTCGACAAGCCTTTCCTGCTGACCCTGGCCAATGGCGACGACCGCGTCTCCATCCGCGCCGACGGCATCGGCCACTTCGTCGTCGAATGAAGCACGCTCTCTTCCGCCGCCAGGCCGGCTTCACCCTGCTCGAAGTGCTGGTGGCGCTGGTCATCGTCGGCACGGCGCTGGGCGCCTCGCTGCGCGCGGTGGGCAGCCTGACGTCCAACAGCGCCAGCCTGCGCGCCTCGATGATGGCCACCTGGTCGGCCGAGAACCGGCTGGTGCAGATCCGCCTGCAGCGCGAATATCCCGCGACCGGCAAGCGCAGCTTCGAATGCCCGCAGGGGGACCTGAAACTGATATGCCAGGAAGAAGTGCTGGCCAGCCCCAATCCGCGCCTGCGCCGGGTCGAGGTGAGCGTGTACGACATGGCCGATCCGGAGCGCCGCATCATCAAGCTGGTCCAGCTGGTACTGAACGAATGAGGCGCGCTCAGGCAGGCTTCACCCTGGTCGAACTGCTGGTGGCGATCAGCATCCTGGCCATCGTGGCGGTGCTGGGCTGGCGCGGCCTGGACGGCATCGTGCGTTCGCGCGTGGCCCTGACCGAGCAGCTCGAATCGACGCGCGGCATGCAGCTGGCCTTCGCCCAGCTCCAGAGCGACGCCGAGCACATGGCCGACCCCGAAGCGCTGCAAAGCCGGCCCTACCTGCAGACCGACAATGGCAGCATGACCATGGTGCGCAACACCTACCACGAGGGCGAAGCGGCGCGCCTGCAGGTGGTCAGCTACCGCGTGGTGGACGGCGTGCTGACGCGGCGCGAATCGATCGGCACGCGCGACCTGATGCAGCTCGACGTGCTGTGGAAAGCGGCCACCAGCAATGCCGACACCACGCCGCCGGTGGCGCTGCAGTCGGGCGTGCTGGGCATGACCGTGCAAACCTGGGAAAACAGCGCCTGGCAGATGAGCGGCGCGCCCAAGTCCAAGGCGCCCCCGCAGGGCGTGCCGAATGCCGTCACCACCGCGCCCACCGGCTTGCAGATCGCCTTGCAGGTCAAGGGCGTGCAGGCGGTGATGGTCAAGTCCTTCCTGCTGGGGGGCTTGTGAAAAAAACGCTCCGGCGCCAGCGCGGCGTGGCCATCATCACGGCCTTGCTGCTGACCACCCTGTCGGTGACCATCGTGGCCAGCCTGTTCTGGCAGCAGCAGGTCCAGGTGCGCTCGATGGAAAACCAGCGCCTGCATTTGCAGACCAAGTGGATCCTGCGCGGGGCGCTCGACTGGGCCCGCCTGGTGCTGCGCCAGGACGGCATCGACAACCGGTTTTTCACTTCGCTGTCGGCCGTGTGGAACACGCCGCTGGCCGAAACGCGGCTCGACCAGTACATCGAGCGCGAACGGGTGGAAGGCGAAATTTTCGATGCCACCCTGTCCGGAAGGATCCTGGACGCTACCTCGCGTTACAATCTCACGAATTTGTCGGAAGGCCCGGCGGTCAGCATGGAGAATGTGATCATCTTCAGGCGCCTGCTGGTGAACCTGCAGGTCGATCCGGCGCTGGCCCTGCGCACCGCCGTCGCGGTGGCGGCGGGCAAGCCGCCCGGCATGGTGCCGGTTGACCAGCCGCAGCCGCCGGCGCGCAGCACGGTGCCGATCGGCCTGACCAGCATCGACGACCTGCTGTCGGTGCAGGGCTATACGACGGAGGTGGTCGACAAGCTGCGCGAGTACGTCATCGTGCTGCCGGAGCCGACCCCGGTGAACGTGAACACGGCCAAGGCGGAAGTGATCGCCGCGCTGGCGGAGGGATTTTCGGTTTCGCAGGCCAATGCGCTGGTGTCGCGCCGCGAAAAGGCTTACTACCGCCAGCGGCCGGACTTTACGGCCCAGCTGTTCGGCTACAACGGGCCGCAGCTGGAAGAGAAGACTTATGATGTGAAGAGCGAATGGTTCATCGTGGTGTCGCGGGTCCGCCTGGACCGCGCCGCGCTCGATGCCGAAGCGCTGGTGAACCGCAAGCTTGACGACCAGGTCCTGACCCGCACGGTCTGGGTCCGGCAAAACTAAGAACGAAAGCGAGACCGTTTGAGCACTTTATATATCAGGCTTCCTGCCCGCGCCGACCACGAAGGCGCGCTGGCGCGCTTCGCGCTGGTGGCGGACGGCGGCTCGGTGACCCAGCAGGGCGCCGGCGCGCTGCGCAGCATGGGCGACGCGATCGCCGCCAGCGGCCACGTGGTGCTGCTGCTGGCCGCGGCCGACGTCACGCTGCTGCAGGTGAAAACCCCGCCGCTGTCGAACGCGCGCCTGAAGGCCGCCTTGCCGAGCCTGGTCGAAGAACAGGTGCTGGGCGATCCGGAAGAATGCGTGCTGGTCGCCGCGCCCGCGCAGCTTGACGACGGCATGCGCACCGTGGCCGTCGCCCAGCGCGGCTGGCTCGAAGCGCTGGTCAAGTCGGTGCTGGCGCAGGGCGCGCGCACGGTCGCGGCCATGCCCTCGCAACTGTGCCTGCCGCTCGCTCCCGGCAATGTATCGGGCGCCATCGATGCCAACGGCATCACGCTGCGCCATGGCCTGTACCAGGGCCTGGGCCTGGCGCTGGCCGGCGCCCCGGCGCTGGCGCTGCAGACGGCGCGCGCGCTGGCCGGCGACTCGCCGCTGACCCTGTACGTGGAACCGGAACAGCTGGGCGAATTCCAGGCGCTGGTGCAGGACGCCGGCCCCGGCATCGCGGTGGAAGCCGAGCACTGGGCGCACTGGATCGCCGGCTCGAAGAGCACCACGCTCGACCTGGTGCCGGGCCTGGGCGCCGCCGGCGCGCAGGTGCGCGACTGGAAGAAACGGCGCTGGCCGCTGCGCATCGCGCTGCTGGCCGTCATCGTCAACCTGGTGGGCCTGAATGTGCAGTGGATGCGCATGAAGAACGAGGCGAAAGCCATCACCATGGGCATGACGCAAACCTTCAAGGCAGCCTTCCCGAAAGAGCCGGTCAGCTCCGATGTGGCGATGCAGATGCGCCAGAACATCGAGCGCGCCAAGGCGCGCCAGGGCAAGGTGACGCCGGAAGAATTCACCTTCATGGCGGCCGCCTTCACGGAAGCGCTGCGCGCACTGCCGCGCGCGCCGGAAGTCGCGTCGCTCAATTACCGCGACCGTGCCATGACCATCAAGCTCAAGCCGGGCACCGACGCGGGCGTGCTGCCGCAGCTGCAGGAAGCGCTGCGGATGCGCAAGCTCGAGCTGGCCGAATCGGGCGCCGGAGTATGGCTGCTGCGCAGCAAGGAAGGCAAGAAATGAGGAATACCATCAACCAGGTGAAGGACCAGTTTTCGCTGTACTGGATGGCGCGCACCGAGCAGGAACGCAAATTCCTGTCCATCGGCGCGGCCGTGGCCCTGGCGGCGCTGGTGTATGCCCTGTTCGTCGGCCCGGCCATCGACGGGCGCGCCGACCTGCGCAAAGCCTTGCCCGAACTGCGCCTGCAGGCGGCCACCATGCAGGCCCTGGCGCTCGAGGCGAGCGAACTGGCGGCCCGTCCGGCGCCCCAGGTCACGCCCATGACGCGCGAAACGCTGACCGCCAGCCTGGCCGCGCGCTCGATCACGCCCAGCCAGCCGGTGACCATCACGGGCGAATTCGCCAAGCTGCAGGTCAATGGCGTGGCCTATGCCAACCTGTATAGCTGGCTCGAAGCGCAGCGCCGCGAAAACCGCATCACCGTCAGCGACATCGCGCTCACGGCCGGCACGCCCCTGGGCAATGTCGACGCGCTGGTCACGCTGCGCCAGAACCTGGGCGACGGGGCCCGATGAAACGCCTTGTGCTATGGTTGGCGGCGATCGTGTCGGCGGTGACGCTGACCGTGCTGGCCTTCCTGCCGGCGACCTGGCTGGGCGCGATCGTCGAATCGCAGACCGGCGGACGTTTGACTCTCGGTGATGCGCAGGGTACGCTGTGGCGCGGTTCGGCTTTCCTGGGCGGCGCGGCCGGCGCCAACGGGGCGGTCACGCCGCTGCTGGCGGGCCGCTTCGAATGGCGCTTGTCGCCCATGGTGCTGCTGGGCCAGGTCGACATGAAGCTCGAGAACGCGGAAGCGCTGTCGCAGCCGGTCAACCTTTCGGGAAGCTGGTCGCAATGGGAACTGAGCCCCGCCGCGCTGCTGCTGCCGGCCGAACGCCTGGCCGGCCTGGGCGCGCCCCTGAATACGCTGGCGCCGTCGGGCGCCATGAAGCTGTCGTGGACCACGCTGCAGCTCGAGCGCCTGCAGCCGCGCGGCGTCGCGGTGGGCGGGCGCACGCTGCTGTCGCTGTCGGACATGGGGTCGCGCATGGCGCCGGTCAAGCCGCTGGGCAGTTATGAACTGACCATGGATTGGCGCGGCCAGCAGGCGCAATTGAGTTTGAGGACGGTACGCGGCGCGTTGCTGTTATCGGGAACCGGGGCGCTCGACAAGGGCCGCTTCCAGTTTTCCGGACAGGCGCAGGCGGCGGACGGATATGAAGAAACGCTGGGCAATCTCCTGAATTTACTGGGCCAGCGCCGAATGGTGGGCGGCAAGAAAATAATCGCGTTAGAGTTCAAATGATGAAAAAACAGACTGCAAGCACTATCCTCTTCCCATCGCCGGCGCTGCGCCGCGTGGCGGCCGGCGTCATGCTGTGCTGCGCGGTCGCGCTCGCCCCGGCGCCGGCCCTGGCCGCTCCCGAAGACCAGGCAGCCCTCAATTTCGTGGGCGCCGACATCGAATCGGTCATCAAGGCGGTCGGGCATTACACCGGCATGACCTTCATCATCGACCCGCGCGTCAAGGGCACGCTGACGCTGGTGTCGGAAAAATCGATCAGCAAGTCACAGGCCTTCAGCCTGCTCACTTCCGCGCTGCGCCTGCAAGGCTATGCGGTCGTCACCGGCGACGGCTACGCCAAGGTGGTGCAGGAAGCCGAAGCGAAGCTGCAATCGTCGCCGACCCATGTGGGCATCGGCAAGTCGAGCGTCAAGGGCGACCAGGTGGCCACCCAGATCTACCATTTGAGCTACGAATCGGCGGCTAACCTGACGGCCGTGCTGCGGCCCCTGATCTCGCCGAACAATTCGATCATGGCCAACCCGGGCAACAACAGCCTGGTGATCACCGATTACGCCGACAACCTGGCGCGCCTGTCGAAGATCATCGCCGCGCTCGACGCGCCGCTGGCGGCCGACATGGACATCGTCCCGGTCCGCAACGGCATCGCGTCCGACATGGCCACCCTGATCGAAAAGCTGCTGGTGCCCGCCGCCGGCGGCGACTCGGGCCGGGTGTCGGTGGTGGCCGATCCGCGCACCAATTCGCTGGTGATCCGGGCGCCGTCGCGCGCGCGCGCCAACCTGGCCAAGTCGCTGATCGCCAAGCTGGACCAGCCAAGTTCGGTGGCCGGCAATGTGCATGTGGTGTACCTGAAAAACGCCGACGCGACCAAGCTGGCGGCCACGCTACGCGCGGTGGTCTCGTCCGATTCGTCGGCCCTGCCGCAGCAGCAGGGAACCTCGGGCGGCAGCGTGCAGTCGGGCGGCGGTGCGCAGGGCGGGCAGCAGAACAACCAGGGCATGGGCGCCGGACAGTCGACCATGAACCAGCAGGCCAACCAGGCCAGCAGCAGCGGCGGCGGAGGCGGCGGCGCCGGATGGATCCAGGCCGACGCCTCGACCAACACCCTGATCATCACCGCGCCGGACGCGATTTACCGCAACCTGCGCTCGGTCATCGACCAGCTCGACGTGCGCCGCGCGCAGGTTTACATCGAGTCGCTGATCGTGGAAGTGAACGCCAAGACGGCGGCGCAGTTCGGCGTGCAGTGGGCCGGCCTGTCGGGCAGCGACAACAGCAAGTACCGCGTCGGCGGCGTGACCAATTTCACCGGCGCCGGCGGCAGCAACCTGGTGTCCCTGATCGGCGGCGCCACGCCGGTGCCGAATGCGGGCCTCAATATCGGCCTGTTCAAGATGATCAACGGTTCGCTCGGCCTGGGCGCGATCGCGACCGCGCTCGAGACCGACGGCGGCGCCAACATCCTGTCGACCCCGAACATGCTCACGCTCGACAACGAACTGTCGACCATCAAGGTCGGCCAGAACGTGCCGATCATTTCGGGCAGCTTCACCACTCCCGGCACCACGGGCGGGGGCAATCCCTTCCAGACCATCGACCGCCGCGACGTCGGCCTGACCCTGAAGGTGCGCCCGCAGATTTCCGAGGGCGGCACCATCAAGATGGCGATCTACCACGAGACCTCGAACGTGGACGACACCTCGCGCGCCTCGACCTCCGGCGTGACTACCAATATCCGCGTCATCGAAAACAATGTGATCGCCGACGATGGCCAGATCATCGTGCTCGGTGGCCTGATCCGCGACGACACCAGCAATGGCGAGGAAAAAGTGCAGGGCCTCGGTGACATCCCGATCCTGGGCAACCTGTTCAAGTACCGCAAGCGCGAACGCAACAAGACCAACCTGATGATCTTCCTGCGCCCGGTCATCGTGCGCAGCAAGGAAGACAGCAACAGCATCGCGGCCGACCGCTACGAATACATGCGTTCGGCGGGCCAGAAGGCCGCCGTGCCGAATGGCAGCATCGTGCTGCCGGACCTGGGTTCGCCGGTGCTGCCGAATCTGAACAACGGCCAGCCGCCGCCGGGCGACGCCATGGCGCCGCTGCCACCGCGTCCGGTGCCGGTTCCCGTGCCTACCCGTCCGGGTCCCGGCCAGGACGGCGCGAAGAACTGATTGAACAGACGATGAGCAATCTCCTCCCCTACGCTTTCGCGCGCGACTTCGGCGTGCTGGCGCGCGCCAGCGAAGAAGCCGAACACACCATCGAAGTCTGGGTCTCGGGCGCCACCGCGCCGGCGGCCATCGCGGAAGTGTCGCGCCGTTTCGGGCGCATCGCGCTGCGCTCGATGGA
>Ga0187844_10002574_pt1 | contig 12714 bp, 10 predicted proteins | sample SpaLakP09_SKY_50_FD_134517 | JGI IMG/M metagenome (GOLD analysis project Ga0187844, IMG submission 134517) | Oligotrophic lake water microbial communities from Sparkling Lake, Wisconsin, USA - SP09_SKY_50 | ecosystem: Environmental > Aquatic > Freshwater > Lake | place: USA: Sparkling Lake...
CGATCATCGTCTCGCCGACCGCGCGACCCATGCCGATCATGATCGCCGAGAAGATGCCCGGGCTCGCGGTGGGCAGCACGACGCCGATCAGTGTCTGCCAGGGCGTGGCTCCCAGCGCGAGTGACCCGAGCGACAGGTGCTTGGGCACCGAGAAGATCGCGTCCTCGGCAATCGAGAAGATCACGGGAATCACGGCGATGCCCATCGCGATGCCGACGACCAGCGAGTTGCGCTGGATGTAGCTGATGCCCAGCGTGTGATCCATCCAGCTCTGCATGTTGCCGCCGAAGAACAAGGCCTCGATCGGGTGGGCCAGCATGAAGCAGCCCCAGATGACGAACGAGATCACCGGGATCAGCAGCGCCGCCTCCCAGCCGGGCGGAACGCGCAGGCGAATGGCTCGCGGCATGCGCGTCCACAGGAATCCGAAAATCGGAATAGAGGTCGGCAACAACAACAGGCACAGGAACATGCCGGGCAGGTTGGTCTCGACGAAGGGCGCCAGCCACAGGCCCGCGAGGAAGCCGAGGATCACCGAGGGCAAGGCCGCGAGCACCTCGACCGAGGGCTTCACGATCTGGCGCATCTCCGGCGACATGAAATTGGCCGTGAAGATCGCCCCCATCACCGCGAGCGGGATGGCGAAGATCATTGCGTAGAACGCGCCCTTGAGCGTGCCCAGCGCCAGCGGCGTCAGGCTGAACTTGGGTTCGAAATCCGAGCTCGCGGACGAGGATTGATACAGGAACTTCGGCTCGTCGTAGCTCTCGTACCAGACCTTGCCCCAAAGCGAGGAGAACGATACTTCAGGATGCTCGTTATGGACCTCGCTGACGCGCAGCTTGCCGTCGGCGGACAGCGCCATCATCACTCGAGCACGCGGATTGAAGACCAGGCGCTCCACCGGCGAATCGAACACCTTCTCCTCGTGCACGCGGCTGCCGGACGTGGCGTAGAACAAACTCACTTTTCCGGACTGGTCGCCGACCGCGAACCCGCGGCGGCGCTGCTCCGGGCCGATCGCGGTCACGGGAGAATCACCGACCTTGAACTCGCGAACCTTGGCCAGGTACCACTCGCTTTCGTTGCGGCGCGCAGGAAACCACTGCGTCACCTTGCCATTGTCCTGCGCCACGACGATGGAGATGCCGCCGGCGAGGTAGCGCGCCTCGGTGATCTTCGCACCCGCTTCCTTGACCTCGACCAACTCGGGCGCATCAGCTCCCTTGAGACGGTAGAACGCAATCTTGCCGGCCGCACGATCGATGACGTAGAGCCAGTTCAGCAACGGCTCGAGCAGAAGCACGTCGGGCTTCACCGCCGGCGTAAACGTCTGCACCGCGGACTCGGTCATCGTGATGTCGCCGAACAGCGAAGTCTCCTGGGCGAAGACCTTCAGGTTCAGCGCACCGTTGGCATCGGCGCCGACCAGCATCAGCGAGTCGCCCTCGTCGCGTGCAACGAAACTCGTTGCCGGACCGCTCATGAAGGCCAGCGGAACGTTGCCCTTCGGGAACGACAGACCCGGCGTGATCAGGCGCTTGTCGTTCGGGTACGTGACCTTGTACTCGTGCGCGAACAGCAGCACCGATCCGTCTTCCAGGGCGCCTGCAAGCAAACCGCGCTCGGTAGCCAGCGAGCTGATCGACATCAGCTTGTGGCCTGCCAGTGGCAGGGCCTCTGTTCCGCGAACAGTGCCTTCGTGCAGGTCGAAGAACGTGACTTCGCCACTCTCTTCGGCACGCATGCCGACTTCGCCCTGCTCTTCGGCCGCCAAGTAGAGCGTACGGCCGCCGGCTCCCGGGATAGCGAAGGTCTTGCGTTCCTCGACATGCGCACCGGCGAACAGCGGTGCGACCTCCTGAGCGAGGTACACGAAGATCAGCAGCAGGGCACCTATCACGCCCAGGCCGCCGACGAGCACGACGTAGCGGGCCAGCCGGTCCTTTACATATCGCGCCTGGAACCCACCACGTCCCGCCGTGATGGATCGCGGCAGTTGGGCCGCCGAAGCTGGTGTCTGAGCACTGCTCATGGCCGCAAGATACTCATTGATCTGATGGATGGCGGCACGATTGCCGTCACTTCCCTTTTCCATAGCGTCCAGCCAGCCTGGCCGCTATGGAAAAGGGTCCGGCACGGTGCTGCCGTGCCGGACCAAGACACTACCTCAGAAGCTGAACTGTGCGCGGAGGGCCACGGTGCTGGGCTTGTCCTCTTCAGTCACGCCGGCGGTGAGGCGCTCGGCTTTCGCATCGATGTAGTTGAGCATGAAGCGCACGTTCGGATTGACGTACCAGTTGACGCCGAGCGTGACGCTCTGCGCTTCCGGTTCGTTGGCCGCATCCTTGTTCTCGCCGTGGTCGTAGCGCGCGGTGAGTTCGAACGCGCCGGCAGCGCCCTTCGGCTTGGGCGAGCCGAACACGCCGTCGTCCTTCTTGTACGGACGCGATTCGCCGGTGAGCATGAAGCTGGCCTGCAAGTAATAGGCGTCGACCGTCTGGGTGTCAGCGCCGTCGCCTTGGCCCAAGTCCTGGCTCATGTACTCGGCCTGCGCATAGAAGGGCCCGAACACCGCGGCAAGTTCGGCGCCGAGGGTCTCCGCCTCGTCGAAATCGCCCGTCGTGCCCAAGCTCAGCGACGGACCACGGCGGCCAGCGTAGGCAACCGAGGTACCGATGTTGCCGGCGGTATCGTCATTGTTGAGGCCATCCGGCTTCTCGATCGAATACGAGAGTCCGACGTGCATCACCTGCTCGCCTTCGAGCAAGGGAGCGAACGTCAAACGGGCCGACGCGCCTGTTCCCGGCGTGCTGGGTGTGTTCTCCCGGCGAAGCGAATAACCACCGAAACCATAGGTGCCCTTCTCGAGGAAGCTGCCCTTGTAGAAGACGCCAAGCTGGAATTCTCGGCTACGACCGCCGTTGAAGATGCCTGCCGCCGAAGCGTAGGGGCGCTCGATCATCGTCAGGTCGTTCGAGCTGGTCAGTTCTTCCATGCCGCGGAACGGCTTGATCTGACCAAAGATGATGTCGCCCGGACCGAGCTTCGTGCTCAGGTAAACGTCCTGGAAAGCGATGTTGGTCGCACCGGTCGCGTTGTTGGCAGCGAAGTCCGGTTCGATCTTGTAGTTCCAGCCGTAGGCCTTGCCCTTCGCGGTGAGATAGATGCGACGGAAGTAGAACCCGTCGTTTTCCGTACCGGCGCTACCAAAGGCGGCATTGTCATCGGTGTCGATCAAATTGGCGTCGAAGTGAATGCGACCGCCGATGTTGGCCTCGAACCGACCGTCCTCCGTCTTGATCTTGATGCCACCCTTGGTTTCAGCGGGGTCGGCCTGTGCCACGCCCATGCCGCTTCCCACAAACACGGCGAGCGCGCCGTACTGCATCAGCTTGTTCATTTTTTGTGCTCCCAGTTGATTCTGTTCGGTCGTCCGCAGTCCACCACTTGCGGTGGCCGCGGACGTCATGCGACTTGGATGGGTGTTACTGGATGCCCAGGTCCGTGCGGAACTTCGCGGCGACCTTCTCGGGCAGCGGCACGTAGCCGTCCTTCTCGACCACTTCCTGACCCTGCTTGGACAGGACCATCTTGAAAAACTCGGCTTCCATCGGAGACAGCGGCTTGTTCGGCGCCTTGTTGGCGTAGACGAACAGCACGCGAGAGAGCGGGTACTTGCCGCTGATCGCGTTCTCGTGCGTCGCTTCGATGAACGGATCGCCTTCCTTCTGTGCCAGCGGCAGCGCACGGACACCCGACGTCTTGTACCCGATGCCCGAATAGCCGATGGCATCCAGGCCGGTCGAGATCGACTGCACGACCGATGCGGATCCCGGCTGTTCGTTGACGCCGGTCTTGAAATCACCCTTGCACAGCGCGTGTTCCTTGAAGTACCCGTAGGTACCCGAAACCGAATTGCGGCCGTAGAGCTGGATCGCCTTGGGCGCGAGGTCACCTGTGACACCCACGTCGCTCCAACGCTTGGCATCCTTGCCCGCGCCGCACTTGCGGGTGGCTGAGAAGATCGCGTCGACCTGCGGGATCGAGAGACCCTTGATGGCGTTGTCCTTGTTCACGAACACGGCCAGCGCGTCGATGGCGACGCCTACGCCGGTCGGCTTGTAACCGTACTTCTGCTCGAAGGCCTGGACTTCCTGATCCTTCATGGCGCGCGACATCGGGCCGAAGTTGGCCGTGCCTTCGGTGAGCGCCGGTGGCGCGGTGGAAGAGCCAGCGCCCTGAATCTGGATGTTGACGTTCGGGTAGTAGCGCTTGAACTGCTCGGCCCACAGCGTCATCAGGTTGTTCAGCGTGTCGGAGCCGACGCTGCTGAAGTTGCCCGAGACACCCGAAGCGGGCTTGTACTCCGGGAGACCCGGATCGACAGCGGCTGCGAACAGCGGGGTTGCAGACACGGCGGTGGCCACGCCGATGGCCAGCGCAAGCTTCCGAAAGTTCATATGGGACGATGTCCTTGGGTTTTCTGAGGTCGGTATGACGGCGCGCATCGTGGGCGCGGACCAAGAAAACCGTGTGAAGGACACGTGACGGTTGTGTTACAGCGCCCAGGGCACGCACGCAATCGGAGACCGCGACGGCCGTCGTCGGCCTCGTGTCGCCCCGGAAGGAACCGTTTGCGGGACTAAATGCCCGAGCCGATGGCCTTGGCCGCCATCGTGCAGCCGATGAAGATCAGCAGCGCAGATATCGTCCGCTTGAGGCCCTTGTCATCGAGCCTGAAGGCGATACGCGTCCCGATCCATATTCCGGGAAGGGCGCCGAGCAGCAGGAAGCCCAGCATCGAGTAGTTCACCGTGCCGAGACCGGCATGGCCTAGGCCGGCGATGCCCGTGATCAGTACCGCGTGGGCGAGGTCACTACCCACAAGTCGGATCGGGGCATGCGTCGGGTAAAGGATCAGCAGCAACATCATGCCGATGACACCCGCGCCGACCGACGAGATGGTCACGAGAGACCCGATCAGGACGCCGCAGACGACCGTCAGCGCACGCTGATGACGAGCCACGAATCCAGGGCCGCTGCCCGCCCGCTCTCCCTTGTTGATCAACAGCAGGAGGGGTTCCTGCAACAGCGTGAAGGTCGCCGTGAGAATGATCGCGCCGGCCAACGTCAGCTTGATCAGCTGATCGATGCCCGGCCCGGCTGCCTGATGATGCAGAAACAACAGTGTGATCAAGGCTGCCGGCACGCTACCCGCGGAGAGCCATCCCACGATCGTCCAGTCGACCGTTCCTCGCCGGCCATGCAGCACGACACCGAACGCCTTGCTGATGGACGCGTAGAGAAGGTCGGTTCCAACGGCGACCGCCGGCGAGATTCCGTAGAACAGGATCAGGATCGGGGTCATCAACGACCCACCGCCAACCCCTGTGGCGCCTACGGCGGTCCCAACGACCAGACCTGCAAGGGAAAAAGCGAAGCCATCCATGCCGTAGCGTTATGACGTGAGGGAATAACTGCCTACGGTAATGGTTTATGAAGTGGATTAAGAGGCTGCTTCTCGTCTAACAAAATCACCTTATGGCATAAGAGCCTGTCCGGTTGGACCGAAGCATCGAGAGCGCTCTACTATTCGGCATATGTTCGTGGATATATATCTCCGTACGGGCATATCAATATCCCCGAGCCAACATGAAAATCCGACAACTCCACTACATCCAGGAAGTCGCACGTCGCGGCCTCAACGTGACGGCGGCTGCCGAAGCGCTCTTTACGTCGCAACCCGGCGTGAGCAAGCAGATTCGCATGCTGGAAGACGAGCTCGGCGTGAACGTCTTCGTCCGCAACGGAAAGCATCTTTCCGAGATCACCCCGGCCGGCCAGCGAATCCTCGACTACACGCAGCGCTTGCTGCATGAAGTGGAGAACATCAAGAACATCGCCGAGGAATTCCGGGATACCGATCGCGGCGACCTGTCGATCGCCACGACTCACACCCAGGCCCGCTACGCCCTGCCCCCGGTGATCCAGCGCTTCCGGTCACGTTTCCCGAAGGTGACGCTGCATCTGCACCAGGGTTCACCGCCGCAGATCGCCAAGCTCGCATCGGACGGGCAGGCGGACTTTGCCATCGCCACCGAGGCCCTCGAACTGTTCGAGGACCTCGTCATGCTGCCCTGCTACCGATGGAACCGGATCGTGCTGGTCCGGCCGGACCATCCACTGGCGCAGGAAGCGCAACTCGGCCTTCGCGAACTGGCTGCGCATCCGATCATCACCTACACCTTCGGCTTCACGGGCCGCTCGAAACTGGACCAGGCTTTCGCGGCCCATGGGTTGCGCCCGGACGTCGTGCTGACCGCCGTCGATGCAGACGTCATCAAGACCTATGTCCGGCTGGGACTTGGCGCGGGAATCGTCGCTGACCTCGCCTACGACCCCAAGGAAGACGCCGATCTCGTGGCGCTGCGAGCGGATCACCTGTTCGAGCACAGCACGACCCACATCGGCTTCCGGCGCAGCATGTTCCTGCGCGGCTACATGTATGACTTCATTGCAGCTTTCGCACCGCATCTGACTCGCGAACTGATCGACGAGGTCGCGGGAATCGCCGATCCGAACGCCCGCGCACAGCGGTCGAAGCAGGTTGCCGACGCCTTGCCGGAGTGACGAGCCCTTCTTCTTATTCCCAGTCCTTCTTACGATATGCCTTCATCGCGCTATAGCGGCGATTAGCCGCCTGATAGCCTTCGCGCCCACCTACCCGTGGGCCTTTCGGAAGGTTCGATGTACCGCTACGACCAGTACGACCAGACGCTCGTCGACGAGCGAGTCTCCCAGTTTCGGGATCAGACCGAGCGCTTCCTTGCCGGGAAACTGCCGGAAGAGGAATTTCGGGCTTTGCGGCTGCGCAATGGCCTGTATATCCAGCGGTTCGCGCCCATGCTGCGCATCAGCATCCCCTACGGCCTGCTGTCCAGCGACCAAGTCCGGATGCTGGCGCACGTCGCTCGCACCTACGACAAGGGCTACGGCCACTTCACGACGCGCCAGAACATCCAGTTCAACTGGCCAGAACTCGCGCGCGTGCCCGACATCCTCGCGGATCTAGCGAAGGTGCAGATGCACGCCATCCAGACGTCGGGCAACTGCATCCGCAATATCACGTCGGATCATCTCGCCGGGGTCGCAGGCGACGAACTCGTCGACCCGCGGCCGTACTGCGAGCTGACGCGCCAGTGGGCGACGTTCCATCCCGAGTTCAACTGGCTGCCACGCAAATTCAAGATCGCGTTCTCGGCCTCGCAGAGCGATCGGGCTGCGATTCGCGTGCACGACATCGGTATTCAGATCGTGCGCAACGAGGCTGGCGAGCTCGGCTACACGGTTTACGTCGGCGGCGGCCTGGGTCGCACACCGATCATTGGCGTGAAGACGGCCGACTTCGTCCCCGAGCTGGATCTGCTGTCGTATCTCGAAGCCGTACTGCGCGTCTACAACCTGCTCGGTCGGCGCGACAACATCTACAAGGCCCGGGTCAAGATCCTGGTCAAGGAGACGGGCCCGGATAGATTCCGGCAGCTGGTCGACGAAGAATGGGCGCGTATCCGGCACGGCGAGTTGCGCCTCGACGGCACCGAGATCGAGCGCATGCGCGGTCATTTCACGCTGCCCGAATACGAAGCACTACCGGCCATCGACGCGAGCTACGAAAGCAAGCTGCGCGAGGATTCCGCGTTCGCGGCGTGGACCCGGCGCAATCTGCATCCGCATCGGCAGCCTGGCTACGCCGTCGTGTTTGTCTCGCTCAAGGCCAACGGCATCGCCCCAGGCGACGTCACCGCCGAGCAGATGGACGCGATCGCGCAGTTGGCAGATCGCTACTCCTTCGGCGAGATCCGCGCGACCCACGACCAGAATCTCGTGCTGGCCGAGGTGAAGCTCTCAGACGTTTTCGCGGTCTGGCAGCAATTGCGCGCGCTGAATCTGGCAACCCCGAACATCGGGCTCCTCACCGATCTGATCTGCTGCCCCGGCCTCGATTTCTGCTCGTTGGCCAACGCGAGTTCGATCAGCGTCGCGCAGGACATCTTCGATCGCTTCGAGAGTCTCGACGACCAGCACGATATCGGGCCGATCAAGGTCAAGATGTCGGGCTGCATGAACGGCTGTGGACATCACACGGTCGGACACATCGGAATTCTCGGCGTCGATAAGAAGGGCGAGGAGTGGTATCAGGTGACGCTCGGCGGATCGGCCGAGAACGATGCCAGCCTGGGCGACCGCACCGGACCATCGTTCTCGCGTGAAGACATAGGCGACGCCGTGCAGCGCATCATCGAGGTGTATCTCGAGCGTCGCGATAGCGAAGACGAGACGTTCCTTGGCGCCTACCGGCGTGTCGGCATGGCGCCGTTCAAGGCCCGTCTCTATCCTGCGACCGCCACAGCATGAGCGCCCTGCTACGCGTCGATGGTGGTGTGGCGGCCACGTACGCGCTGGTTGGCGACGACGATGGCCTGCCAAAAAGTGGAGCCGTTCTTCTTGAACTTGCGCGCTGGGAGCGGGATCGTGCGCAACTCGATGGTCGTGATGCGCCGCTGGCTATCCGGCTGCCGAACACCGCCGACATCGCAACACTGGATTCGGCCGTGCTGAACACGGATCTGATCGTCCTTCAATTTCCGTCGTTCGGTGACGGTAGAGGCTACTCACAGGCACGCCTGCTTCGCGACGCGCGCGGTTACAAGGGCGAATTGCGCGCGACCGGTGCCGCCGTCGTCCGCGATCAGCTGCTCGGAATGGTCCGCTGCGGGATCGATAGTTTCGAACTGCGAGCCGACCAGTCGTCCGAGTCGTGCATGCAGGCGTTGAAAGAGTTCTCGATCGTTTATCAGCCACCCTCAGACGACATCCCGCAGATTCGACGACTGCGGCGCAAAAGCATGTCCACGTGAGCCTCAACTGAACCGAGATGAATAGCTGAGCGACAGCTTTTTCGCTGCTGCGGAAAGGCTTGTCATATAAGGGACCTTCCGCTCTAATTGATTCGATGCAGCGCAAAAGCGCTCGCAGTTCAAGCACATCAATAAGGTGGGGAAAGAACGCTATGAAGCTCAAAGCCGTCGCGGCAACGTTTGCCCTGAACGCGATCTCCCTGGCCCTCGTCACTGCGAATGCGCAGGGCGCAGCCATCTCCGTGCCGCAGTCGGCGCCCAACTCTTACGCCGGCGCGACCTTCGGCTCGCCTCTGGCGTTCGGTGCGGACTGGGGAACCATCGGTGTCGGTGTGTACGGCCAGACCCTTCCTAGCAAATTCAATGGCGCCAAGTTGGACAGCGACGAAGACTTCGACGGAAGCGCCGCAATCGTGTTTGGCCTCGGCGACGCCGACAAGTACGTCGGCCTGGAAACGGCGATCGTCACCACGTCGCTGACCGGTTCCGAGAGCTTCACCGGCAATGACTCCGACGAATTCGGCGAGTCCGGCGGACTGTCCTTCAAGCTCCACACCAATGTTCCCGGCGGAGCGGCCCTCGCCATCGGCGTCATCGGAACCGGGCGCTGGGGTGAGGCGGAAGAAGCGAACGAATCCAGCGTCTTTGCAAACGCAACGAAGGTGTTCTCCATCGACACCGGATCGAGCAAGCATGCCTTGGTCGCCAATATCGGCGTCGGTGACGGCTCGTTCACGAACAGCTTCCGCGACGACGGGGTCAACGTCTTCGGCTCGCTCGCGTTCTATGTCACGCGCCAGCTTTCGCTGATCGCTGACCATAACGGCCGATTCACCAATCTTGCGGTGTCTGCCGCCCCGATCAGCGGCATTCCGCTCGTCGTGACGCTTGGCGCAGTAAACGTCGGCGAACGCTTCGACTCCGACATGCAGTTCGGCGGCACCCTTGGCTACTCGCTCAGCTTCTGAGCGCACTGCATAACTGGAGATTCAAATGTCTTCCAATTTCCTCAAGTCGGTCGCGTTTCTCGCCATGGCCATGGCCGGTACGGTCGTGATGGCCCAGAGCAACGGCGGCGCTGCCGGCGGCGGCAGTCTCAGCGGCAACCTAAACGGCATGAACTCCGACTTCGCCGCTGGTACGGTGGGTGGCTCCAACACGGAAAAGAATGCTGGACTGAACCGATCGATCGATAAAGCAATGGGCGGCAGTGGTGGCGAGCAGGCCAGGGATACGCCGGCCGGCTGCGGCAAGCTCAAGTGCGATTGATCAGCGCCCTCAGCCGCTGACCCCGGCCGCCATCACGCCTTGATGGCGGCTTGTCCGAAGTAGCTTTGCAGCGCGCCCGGGATTTCGATCGAACCATCGGGCCGCTGGTAGTTTTCGAGGACCGCCACCAAGGTGCGTCCGACGGCAAGGCCCGAACCGTTCAACGTGTGAACGAGTTCGGGCTTCTTCGTTTGCGGATTCCGGTAACGCGCGAGCATCCGTCGCGCCTGGAAATCACCGTAATTCGAGCAGGAACTGATCTCCCTGTAGCGATTCTGCGATGGCAGCCAGACCTCGATGTCGTAAGTCTTGCTCGCCCCGAATCCCATGTCGCCGGCGCATAGCGCCACCGTGCGGAATGGCAGCTCCAGTTTCTTCAGAATGTTCTCGGCGTGCGATGTCAGCTCTTCGTGCGCTGCAGCTGAGTTCTCCGGCAACGTTGCCATGACCAGTTCCACCTTCTCGAACTGGTGCTGCCGGATCATGCCGCGTGTGTCCTTGCCGGCAGCCCCTGCCTCCGCGCGGAAACACGGCGTGTGGCAGACCCACTTTCTCGGCAGCGACTCCAACTCGACGATCTCGTCGCGCAGCAGGTTCGTCACCGGAACCTCAGCTGTCGGGATCAGCCGCCAATCCTGGTCGCCCTTGAGCGCGAACAGATCGTCACCGAATTTCGGCAACTGGCCCGTTCCGCGCAGCGACGCCGCGTTCACGATGTAGGGCACGTACAGCTCCTCGTACCCGTGCTCGGCGGTATGGACGTCGAGCATGAATTGCGTGAGTACCCGATGCAGACGCGCAAGGCCGGCGCGCAGCACCGTGAATCGCGCACCAGTGATCTTGGCCGCCGCTGCAAAATCCATCAGGCCCAGCGCCTCACCGATGTCTGCGTGGTCGCGCGCACCCTCGGAGGATCTGGGCGTGCCCCATCGTCGGACCTCGACGTTGTCGTTCTCGTCGCGACCATCCGGCACCGACTCGTGCGGCGGGTTGGGCAAGCCCATTGCAAAGTCGTCGACCTCCGACTGGATGATCGTCAGGCGCGCCTCGTTGTCGGCGAGCTGCGTCTTGATGCGATCCATGTCGGCAAGGATCGGCGTGGCGTCTTCGCCCTTGGCCTTGGCCTGCCCGATGCGCTTGGAGCCGGTGTTACGTTCGGCCTGCAGCTTCTCGGTTTCGGTCTGGATCTGCTTGCGCGCCGTCTCCAGTTCGCGGAAGCGCTCCAGATCCAGCACGAATCCACGACGCGCAAGCTGGGCCGCAATGGCCTCCGGTTCTGCACGCAAGCGGCGGGGGTCGAGCATGGGACGGTGATCCTGATGAAGAAAGGTGGCGACCAAAGCGCCGGACGCGAATTATCGCGGCAGCCGGCGCTTCACGCGAGCATGGAGCGAGCAACCCACAGTCCCAGCGCACAAGCACCCAGGCCCAGCACCAGCGTGGCTGCGACATAGACCAGAGCCGCGAAGGCGCCATCGGTACGCAGCATCTCGATGGTCTCGAACGAGAACGCGGAGAACGTCGTGAAGCCGCCCAATACACCGGTGATGAGCCCGAAGCGCACCCATTCCGGCGCAGGTCGCAGCAGGAACAATCCGAACAGCACCCCGATCGCGAAGCTGCCGCTCACGTTGACGACGAATGTCCCGAGCGGCCATCCCGGCCAGAACGCGCGGGCGGCCATCCCGATGCCATAGCGCGACACCGACCCCAACGCGCCGCCCAAGGCGACGGACAACACCGTGAGCCAGGTCGACGGGCTCACGCGTCGTCCTTCTTGCGAGGACGCAAGGCGGCGAGGCGTTCGGCGATCCGCCCTTCCATTCCCCGCGCCGTCGGCACGTAGAACTGCATACCGGCGAGCGCATCGGGCAGGAACTGCTGCCCCGCCGCGTGCGCGTCGGCTTCCGCGTGGTCGTACCGATACTCCTTGCCGTAGCCGAGATCCTTCATCAGCTTGGTCGGTGCATTTCGGATATGCATCGGCACCTCGAGCGAGCCGTGCTGTTCCACCGCGGCGCGGGCTGCGCCGTAAGCGGCGTAGACCGCATTGCTCTTGGGAACGCCGGCCAGGTACACCAAAGCCTGCGCAATCGCGAGTTCGCCTTCCGGGCTGCCGAGCCTTTCGTAGGCATCCCACGCATCGAGGCAAAGCCTCATCGCGCCCGGCTCGGCGAGCCCGATGTCTTCGTAGGCCATGCGTGTCACGCGACGCGCGATGTAACGTGGATCTGCGCCGCCATCGATCATGCGCGCAAACCAGTACAGCGCCGCGTCGGGGTCGCTGCCACGCACCGACTTGTGCAGCGCAGAGATCTGGTCGTAAAAATTCTCGCCCTGCTTGTCGAAACGGCGCAGGCCGCGGCCGATCAATTTCTCCAGCAGCGCGTCGGACTTCTCTCCCGCCGCGCGCGACAGCTCCACGGCGGTTTCGAGCAGGATCAGCGCACGGCGGGCGTCGCCGTCGGCAGCCTCGGCGATGCGATCCAGCCAGGACTCGGGCAGAGCGTCGGCACTCAGGCCC
>Ga0187844_10002576_pt1 | contig 12712 bp, 6 predicted proteins | sample SpaLakP09_SKY_50_FD_134517 | JGI IMG/M metagenome (GOLD analysis project Ga0187844, IMG submission 134517) | Oligotrophic lake water microbial communities from Sparkling Lake, Wisconsin, USA - SP09_SKY_50 | ecosystem: Environmental > Aquatic > Freshwater > Lake | place: USA: Sparkling Lake...
ACCTTTCTTCATCTTGTTTGGCGCCTGGTCAGACAAAATTGGTCGCAAGCCCATCATCATGGCGGGCTGTTTGTTGGCCGTGCTGACCTACTTCCCTGTGTTTGAGCAACTCACCAAAGCGGCCAACCCCGATTTGCATGCAGCTCAGCAAGCCAACAAGGTGGTGGTCATCGCTGACCCGGCAGAGTGTTCCTTCCAGTTCAACCCCACAGGCACTGTCAAATTCACTTCTTCATGTGACATCGCCAAACAAAAATTGGCGGCCAACTCTGTCAGCTACTCCAAAGAAATCGCACCCGCAGGCACACCTGCACTCATCAAAGTGGGCGATGTGGAAATCAAAACCACTGTCACCCCGGAAGATGTGGCTGCAGCCAGAGAAGTGGCTGAAAAGAAATTGGCTGATTTGAAAGCGGCTGAGCCTGTTAACGCAAAAGCCGTGAAGACCGCCGAAGACGCTTTGAAAAACCTGTCGGATGAAAAGAAAAGCAAAGACGCGGTTATCTCGGCTAACTTGAGCGCCGCTTTAAAAGCAGCTGGCTATCCCGCCAAAGCCGATCCAGCCAAAGTAAACAACTGGGCGGTGATTGCCATCCTCAGCTATTTGGTTCTTTTGGTGACCATGGTTTACGGTCCCATCGCTGCAATGTTGGTTGAGATGTTCCCCACACGTATCCGTTACACCTCCATGTCTTTGCCCTATCACATAGGCAACGGCTGGTTTGGTGGTTTGTTGCCCACCATGGCTTTTGCTATCGTGGCGCAAACCGGCAATATGTACAACGGCTTGTGGTACCCCATCATCATTGCGGGCGCCACTTTCATCATTGGTACTTTGTTCATCAAAGAAACCAAAGACGTGGACATCTACGCTGAGGACTAAACTCGAGTCGCGTAGCAGGTGAAGCCCTCCCTAGCGGAGGGCTTTTTTTTACCTACAATCCGGCACCCGAGGAGTTACCCCATCGACATCTTTTTCCAACAAATCATCAATGGCTTGGTTTTGGGCAGTATGTACGCATTGGTTGCCTTGGGCTACACCATGGTGTACGGCATCATTAAATTGATTAACTTCGCACACGGCGAGGTGTTGATGGTGGGCGCTCTCACCAGCTGGACTGTGATTGGTTTACTGCAAGAACATGTGCCTGGTATGCCAGGTTGGGTGATGTTGCTGTTCTCTTTGCTGGCAGCCTGCGCGGTGGCTGCGGCGCTTAACTTCGCGATCGAGAAGATTGCTTACCGTCCCTTGCGCGATGCACCCAAGTTGGCGCCGCTCATCACAGCGATTGGTATATCGATTTTGTTGCAAACCTTGGCCATGATCATTTGGAAGCCCAACTACAAAGCATTCCCCACTTTGTTGCCGGCTGACCCCATCGATATGGGTGGTGCGGTCATTACGCCAACTCAAATCATGATTTTGGGAGTCACGGCGATTTCGCTGGCGCTCTTGATGTGGTTGGTCAATGGCACTCGCTTGGGACGTGCCATGCGGGCCACCGCCGAAAACCCACGTGTAGCCACTTTGATGGGCGTGCGTCCCGACACCATCATCTCAGCCACTTTCATCATTGGTGCGGTCTTGGCCGCTTTGGCTGGAGTGATGTGGGCCTCTAATTACGGTACGGTGCAACACGCCATGGGCTTTTTGCCTGGGCTCAAAGCCTTCACTGCGGCGGTGTTTGGCGGCATTGGCAATTTGGCCGGTGCAGTGGTGGGCGGTATTTTGCTCGGGCTGATTGAGTCGATTGCCTCGGGCTATATCGGCGACCTCACGGGCGGCGTGTTGGGCAGTCATTACGCTGATATTTTTGCTTTTGTGGTGCTCATCATCATGCTGACTTTGCGACCTTCAGGATTGCTGGGCGAACGGGTGGCCGACCGCGCATGAACAAGGCCAAACCCGCATCGTATGTGTTGTGGGCCATTGCCCTCTTGTTGCTGCCTTTGTTGTTGCAGTCGGTGGGTAATGCCTGGGTACGGATCGCCGACATGGCGCTTTTGTATGTATTGCTGGCGCTTGGCTTGAACATCGTGGTGGGTTACGCGGGTTTGCTCGATTTAGGCTTTGTGGCCTTTTTTGCGGTCGGCGCGTATATCTTTGGCTTGCTGGCCTCGCCCCATCTCACCGACACTTTTCCATGGATTGCCGCCATGTTTCCCCAAGGTTTGCATACACCGCTGTGGGCAGTCATTCCCATAGGGGCGGGCTTGGCGGGTTTATTCGGCGTGTTGTTGGGTGCGCCCACCTTGAAGCTGCGCGGCGACTACTTGGCCATCGTTACTTTGGGCTTTGGTGAGATCGTCCGCGTGTTCATGAATAACTTAGACAACCCCGTCAACATCACCAACGGCCCCAAAGGTTTGGGCGCTATCGACCCAATGACGGTCATGGGCCACCCCTTGTCGCAAAAAATAGATTTGGGCTTTATGGAGCTCTCTAGCGTGACGCAGTATTACTACCTGTTTTTGGCGCTTGTCTTGGTGAGTGTGCTGATTTGCTATCGGCTACAAACCTCGCGTATAGGCCGCGCATGGATGGCGATTCGTGAAGACGAGATTGCTGCCAAGGCCATGGGCATCAATACCCGCAATTTGAAGCTGATGGCGTTTGGCATGGGCGCTACGTTTGGTGGAGTGGCGGGCGTCATGTTTGCGTCCTTCCAAGGTTTTGTGTCACCCGAGTCCTTCAGCTTGATGGAGTCGGTGATGATTGTGGCGATGGTGGTCTTAGGCGGCTTGGGCCATTTGCCGGGGGTTATTTTGGGTGCGGTTTTGTTGTCGGCTTTGCCCGAGGTGTTGCGATATGTGGCGGGGCCTTTGCAAGCAATGACCGACGGGCGCTTGGATGCCGCTATCTTGCGCCAGTTGCTGATTGCTTTGGCCATGATTGTCATCATGCTGTGGCGCCCGCGTGGTTTGTGGCCGGCGCCCGACCACGGTAAAGTTTTGCCCAGCAGTGAAGGCAAGCCATGAGCATGCCGGTGTTGCAAGTTCAAGGCATCTCTAAACGCTTTGGCGGTTTGCAGGCCTTAAGTGAGGTGGGCATGACGATTCAGGCTGGTCAGGTGTATGGCTTGATTGGTCCCAATGGCGCTGGCAAAACCACCTTCTTCAATGTCATTACCGGCTTGTACACACCTGACAGCGGCAGCTTTATGTTGGCGGGACAGTCTTACAAGCCAACGGCTGTCCATGAGGTGGCGCAAGCCGGCATTGCCCGAACCTTTCAAAACATCCGCTTGTTTGCCGAAATGACTGCATTGGAAAACGTCATGGTGGGTCGCCATGTGCGCACACATTCAGGTTTGCTGGGCGCGATATTTCGCACGGCCAAATTTCTGCAAGAAGAAATTCAGATTGCGCAGCGTGCCAAAGAATTACTCGACTATGTGGGTATAGGCCATTTGGCCGAATTCAAAGCCTGCACCCTGAGTTATGGCGACCAGCGCCGTTTGGAGATTGCCCGTGCCTTGGCCACCGATCCCAAGTTGATTGCGCTGGATGAACCTGCTGCGGGCATGAATGCCACAGAAAAAGTGCAACTGCGCGAACTCATAGACCGCATACGCAAAGACGGGCGCACGATTTTGTTGATTGAGCATGATGTGAAACTGGTCATGGGTTTGTGTGATGCCGTCACTGTTCTGGACTACGGTAAACAAATCGCTCAAGGCACGCCGGCGCAGGTGCAATCAGACCCCAAGGTGATTGAAGCCTATTTGGGCACAGGGGAGCATTGAAATGACTGAGGCGACAGTTCTGCTCAAAGTCAATAGTCTTCATGTGGCGTATGGCGGCATACAGGCCGTCAAAGGCATCAGCTTGGAGGTGCGTGAAGGCGAGTTGGTATCCCTCATAGGTTCCAATGGCGCGGGCAAAACCACCACCATGAAGGCCATCACCGGAACGCTGGCTGCTAGCTCTGGCCACATCGATTATTTAGACAAAAACATACAAGGCCAAGGCGCTTGGGACTTGGTCAAACAAGGTTTGGTGATGGTGCCCGAAGGGCGCGGTGTCTTCACCCGCATGAGTATTTTGGAAAACCTGCAAATGGGCGCCTATTTGCGCAACGACAAAGACGGCATAGCCACCGACATAGAACGAGTTTTTACCTTATTCCCACGATTGAAGGAGCGAAGCACGCAGTTGGCCGGCACCTTGTCGGGCGGTGAGCAGCAAATGTTGGCCATGGGCCGTGCTTTGTTGAGCCGTCCCAAGTTGCTGCTGCTGGATGAACCCTCTATGGGTTTGTCGCCCATCATGGTGGACAAAATTTTTGAAGTGATTCAAGAGGTGGCTGCTATGGGTGTCACCGTGCTGCTGGTGGAGCAAAACGCCAGTCGCGCTCTCAAAATCGCGCAACGCGCTTACGTCATGGAGTCAGGCCAAATCAGCATGCAAGGGGAGGCTAAAACCCTTTTGCACGACCCCAAGGTGAGGGCTGCTTACCTCGGGGAATAATGGCGGGATGACACAAGGACTGATTCGTATTCGAGGTGCCCGTCAGCACAACCTCAAAAATATTGACATCGATATTCACACGGGTGAGTTGACGGTGTTCACCGGACCCAGTGGTTCGGGCAAATCCAGCTTGGTGTTTGACACCTTGTATGCCGAGGGCCAGCGGCGTTATGTCGAAACCTTCAGCGCCTATGCACGTCAATTTCTAGACCGCATGGATCGTCCGGCGGTCGACAAGGTCGATGGCGTGCCGGCTGCCATCGCGATTGACCAAACCAACCCAGTGCGCAGTTCTCGCTCCACCGTGGGCACCATGACCGAGCTCAACGACCATTTGAAGTTGCTGTTTGCAAGGGCCGCACAGTTGTTTGACAAGCAAACCGCCGAACCGGTGAGCTATGACAATGCGCAAACCATTTTTACGCAACTCCAAGCTTTGAGCGCAGGCGACCCGCGCTGGGTCATCACTTTTCCCGTGGAGTTACCGGCCAACACCTCGGCTGAAGAATTGCAAGCGTGGCTGAGTGCCAGTGGCTTTAGCCGCGTGCATACCCAACGCGAGGGCAAAGCCAAGGATGCGGCGCAGGTGTTGGATGTGGCCGCCGACAGGTTCAGGCTGCTAACCGCTGAGCCTTCGCGGGTGATGGAGGCCATCGAGGTGGCATTGCAGCGCGGCAGTGGTCGCATGACGGCTTACCGCATGTTGGAGGACGCCGACAGCGAGTCCAAAGGTGAGCCCTTTGGTTTTTCAACCGGACTGCATTGCCCCGCCAGCGATGTGCGCTACAAGGACCCCACGCCGTCCATGTTTTCCTTCAATTCGCCTGCAGGCGCTTGCCCCAAATGCAAAGGCTTTGGCCGCGTCATTGGTGTCGATTACGGCTTGGTGATTCCCAACGACAAACTCACTCTGCGCTCGGGCGCCATTAAAACAATACAAACGCCAGCCTGGCAAGAATGCCAAGATGATTTGATGCGCCACGCCGAGACCGCAGGCATCCCGCGTGACACACCATGGAACAAACTCACCCCTGAGCAACACCATTGGGTGATCCAAGGCTCACCCCATTGGACGGGCAAATGGAACCAGCAGTGGTATGGCATCAAACGTTTTTTTGAATACTTAGAAACCAAGTCGTACAAGATGCATATACGCGTCTTGCTGTCCAAGTACCGCAGTTACACGCCGTGTGGCGACTGTGGCGGGGCGCGTTTGCAGACCGAGAGCTTGTTGTGGCGTGTGGGTAGCATGGCCAGTGCCAAAGCGGCCATGCCCTACGCGAAGCGTTTTTTGCCGCAAGGCGTCGCATGGACTGGCGAACAGTTAAGTGCATTGCCAGGGCTGTGTTTACACGACTTGATGCTCTTGCCCATAGATCGCTTGCGGGTGTTTTTCGAGCATATGGCACAAGACGACTCTTTGACGGCCCATGCACAAGCCGAACAACAGGCACTGCATTTGTTGTTTGAAGAAATCCGCACCCGCTTGAAGTACCTCTGCGATGTGGGCTTGGGGTATTTGAGCTTGGACAGACAAAGCCGCACCTTGAGTGGCGGCGAAGTGCAACGCATCAACTTGACCACTGCTTTGGGTACTTCCTTGGTGAACACCTTGTTTGTGTTGGATGAACCCAGCATCGGTTTGCATCCCCGCGATATGCACCGCATCACCCAAGCCATGTTGCGCCTGCGCGATGCGGGCAACACCTTGGTGGTGGTAGAGCACGACCCCGCGGTGATGTTGGCGGGCGACCGCATTGTGGACATGGGACCCGGCCCAGGTGAGCGCGGTGGACAAATTGTTTTTGACGGCACACCCCAGCAACTTAAAAACGCTGACACCTTGACCGGCGACTATTTGGGCGCACGCAAGCAAGTGGGCTTGGGCTTGAAGCGTTTGGTGACAGACGCCACGCCGCGATTGATATTAGAAGGTGCGCGTGAACACAATTTACAAGACCTGAGCATTGAGTTTCCCCTGCAACGCTTGGTCACCGTCACCGGTGTCAGCGGCTCGGGGAAATCCACCTTGATACAAGACATCTTGGCGCCCGCCTTGCTGCGCCACTTTGGTAAATCTACCGATGGCGCGGGTGCGCACGACCGCTTGCTGGGCGCCGATCATTTGAGCGATGTGGTGTTTGTTGATCAGTCACCGATTGGCAAAACTGCACGCTCCAACCCTGTGAGCTATGTGGGCGCATGGGACGCGATACGCGAGATTTTTGCCAACACTGCGATGTCACGCCAACGCAATTACACCGCTTCAAAGTTCAGCTTCAATGGCGGCGATGGCCGTTGTCCCACTTGCGGCGGTTCGGGTTTTGAGCATGTGGAAATGCAGTTTTTAAGCGATGTCTATTTGCGCTGCCCCGACTGCAACGGACAGCGCTATCGCCCCGAAATCCTCGAAGTGAAAATTGAGAGAAAAAAATCGGGGTCAGATCCCAATTGTTTTTTGAATGTGGCCGATGTGCTGGCGCTGACGGTGAGTGAAGCCGCGCAACTGTTTGCCAACGACCGCGAGGTGATTCGCGCTTTGCAACCGATTGTGGATGTGGGTTTGGAATATGTGCGCTTGGGCCAACCCGTGCCCACACTCAGCGGCGGTGAAGCACAGCGTTTGAAGTTGGCGGGTTTCTTGGCAGAGGCGGCGAAATCGGCGTCGTCCAGCAGACAAGCCACGGCACGCAAAGGGACGTTGTTTTTGTTTGATGAGCCCACCACGGGCTTGCACTTCGATGACATTGCCAAGCTGATGCGTGCTTTACGCAGGCTGCTGGAGGCGGGACATTCACTCATCGTTATCGAGCACAACTTGGACGTGATTCGTTCCAGCGATTGGTTGATTGATCTGGGGCCTGAAGGTGGCGAAGGCGGTGGTTTGTTGGTGGCTGAGGGTTCGCCTGAAACCTTGCGCGAGCATCCCACCTCGCATACGGGTCAAGCCTTGCGCGACTACGAGCAAAGCATGGGCCAGGTGCATACCGTGTCCGAGCGAGTGGCGGCTTATGTGGCTGTGGCGCGGGCTGAGGTGAATAACCATATCCGCATCGTTCATGCCAAAGAACACAACTTGAAGAGCTTGAGCGTGGATATTTCGCGGGGTCAGTTCAATGTGGTCACAGGTGTCAGCGGTTCGGGCAAATCCACCTTGGCGTTTGATATTTTGTTCAACGAAGGACAGCGGCGCTATTTAGAAAGCCTCAACGCCTATGCCCGCAGCATCGTGCAACCTGCGGGTAGGCCCGAGGTGGACGCTGTTTACGGCATACCGCCCACGGTGGCGATAGAGCAGCGCTTAAGTCGTGGAGGACGCAAAAGTACCGTAGGCACCACCACCGAAATATGGCACTTTCTGCGCTTGCTGTATGTGAAGCTGGGTACGCAGCACTGCACACATGACAACGCGGCGGTGCAACCGCAGACCCCAGAGCGCCTCACTGCTTTGTTGATGCGTGAATACCGTGGTCAGCATATCGGTTTGCTCAGCCCCTTGGTGATGAACCGCAAAGGCGTTTACACCGAGTTGGCCGATTGGGCGCGGCCGCGCGGCTACACCCATTTGCGTGTGGACGGCAACTTTTTGCCCACCACTGGTTTTCCGCGTCTCGACCGGTTCAAAGAGCACACCATTGAGCTGCCGGTTGCCAGCTTCACGGTAGACCCCGCGCAAGAAGATGTGTTGCGCCAAGCATTGTTGACAGCACTCGAGCACGGCAAAGGCGTGGTGCATGTACTCAGCGATATAGGCACCTTGAAAGAGGCGATGTTGAATGGCGAACCGACTGCAAACATTGGTCGATTGCAAGCTTTTTCCACCCGCCGCGCCTGTCCCTTATGTGATACCTCTTACGCCGAGCTAGACCCGCGCTTGTTCTCTTACAACAGCAAGCACGGCTGGTGTGGTGAGTGTGTGGGTACCGGCTTGGCACTTTCACGCGAACAACGCAAAGCCATGGACGATTCGGTGGCCGATGCACAAGACAAGGGACGCGAGAAAAGTTTTGCCGAACCCGAGTTGGACGAGGTCAGCGATAAAGCCTGCGCGGCTTGTGCGGGCACCCGCTTAAACGCCACAGCCAGAGCGGTATATTTTGGCGGTGCTGCCATCACCGAATTGGCACAACGTAGCGTGATTGACATGTCGACATGGGCCAAGGGTTTGCATTTGCAAGGTCGCGATGCCGACATTGCCCGCGACCTCTTGCCTGAAATTGAAAGCCGTTTGGCTTTTCTAGAGCGCGTGGGTTTGGGCTACCTCACTTTAGACCGCGGCGCACCCACGCTCAGCGGTGGCGAGGCCCAGCGCATACGCTTGGCCGCTCAACTGGGCAGCAATTTGCAAGGCGTGTGCTATGTGTTGGACGAGCCCACCATTGGCTTGCATGCCCGCGACAACCATATCTTGCTGGATGCTTTGAAAAGTTTAAGCGACAAAGGCAACACGCTGGTGGTGGTTGAGCACGACGAAGACACCATACGCCGTGCCGATCACATCATCGACATTGGTCCCAGCGCCGGCAAGCGTGGTGGTCATTTGGTGGCACAAGGCACAGTGAGTGATGTGATGGCTGCAAGGGAGTCACAAACCGGTCGCTATTTGCGCCACGCCATGAAACACCCGTTGCAAGCAAGGCGCAGCGTGACCTTAGACCCGCGTAGTAAAAGCAAAACCGACACCTTGCAAGTGATGGGTGCAGACTTGCACAATTTAGGTACGCTGTCTGCTTCGTTTCCCTTGAATCGCTTGGTGGCCGTGACCGGCGTCAGCGGATCGGGTAAATCCACCTTGGCTCGCGATGTCTTACTGGCCAATGTGCAGACGGTGGTGAGTTTGCGCTCCACCCAAGCAGGACGCAAAGCCCATGATGCCGGCAAGCTTCCCCTGTGGCAAGGCTGTGTGGGCTTGGCGGGTTATGAAAGTATTGAGCGTGTGCTGGAAGTAGACCAAACCCCGATTGGCAAAACCCCGCGCAGCTGTCCTGCCACCTACATTGGGTTTTGGGACACCATTCGTAAATTGTTTGCCGAAACATTGGAAGCCAAGGCGCGTGGCTATGGGCCAGGGCGCTTCAGCTTTAACACCGGCGAAGGCCGCTGCCCAGGCTGCGAAGGCCAAGGCCTGCGCACCATCGAGATGAGCTTCTTGCCCGATGTGAAAGTATTGTGTGAGGTGTGCAAAGGTGCGCGTTTCAACCCCGAAACTTTGTCGGTGCGCTGGCGTGGCAAAAGCATTGGCGAGGTGCTGCAAATGGAGGTCGATGAGGCGGTGGATTTTTTCAGCGCTATGCCCCTCATCAGCCACCCCTTGCAGTTATTGAAAGACGTGGGCTTGGGTTACCTCACTTTGGGGCAACCTTCGCCCACACTCAGTGGCTGTGAAGCGCAACGTATCAAGTTGGTCACCGAACTCTCCAAGGTGAAAGACGAGGTAGCGCGGCGCGGACAAAAAACGCCGCACACCTTGTATGTGTTGGACGAGCCCACCGTGGGCTTGCACATGGCCGATGTGGACAAGCTGATTCGCGTCTTACACCGATTGGTTGACGGCGGTCACAGCGTCATCGTGATTGAACACGATTTAGACGTGATCGCTGAAGCTGATTGGGTGATCGACCTTGGCCCCGAAGGCGGCGATGGTGGCGGTCGGGTGGTGGGTGCGACAACGCCCGAGGGTTTGGTGAAACTCGGGACGCACACCGGTGTTGCTTTGGCACCGGTGCTGGCCAGAGCCTGACCTTGGTCTAGGCGAACAGCTTTAGTCTGAAGCTATCTCGCTAGCGCACCACGGCGGCTCGTTCTCCTCTCGCTGTCACTTTGTGACAATGCTCGCGTCAAGCCGACCGCCGAGTTGCGCTTACTGTCTTGTGTTCGAGTAAGTCTTCTCACTGTGACCGACGAGTACGGCAGGGCGGTAGGAAGTGGTGTGCTTGGAAGAATAAGGTAACCACGCTCGCAAGAGCGACACGTGTTCAGCCCGCAGAACCCAGCGCCAATCCCGCATGCTCACGTAATGGGTGAAAGTGAATTTTGGGAAAACGCTCTTGCGCCAAACGCACGTCATAAGGCGAGGTGCACAAGTAGGCCAGCGAGTGAGCAGCATCAGTGGCCATGCGTTGCGGGTAGGCATTGATGAATTCTTTCAATTCAGCGGGTGTGTCGGCGCTGATCCACCGCGCACCGGTGTAGCTGCTGTTTTCCAAGCGCACATCGCAGTCGTATTCGCCACGCAGTCGGTGCTGCACCACTTCAAATTGCAATTGACCGATTGCACCTAACAGCATGGCGCCACCCATCTCTGGCTTGAACACTTGAATGGCACCTTCTTCACCTAACTGTTCCAAACCGGTTTGCAGCTGCTTGGTACGCAGAGGGTTTTTCAAGATCACGGTCATGAACATCTCGGGCGCGAAAAAAGGCAAACCAGTGAATTGCAAAGCTGCGCCGTCGGTGATGGTGTCGCCAAGTTGCACGCCGCCGTGGGTGGTGAAACCAATGATGTCGCCCGCATAAGCTTCGTCTACCGCTTCGCGGCGTTGGCTTAAAAAAGTCACCACCGAGGTGGGGCGCAGTTCTTTGCTGCTGCGCTGTACTTTGAGTTTCATGCCTGGTGCATAGCGGCCCGAGGCCACCCGAACAAACGCAATACGGTCGCGGTGGTTGGCGTCCATATTGGCTTGCACCTTGAACACCACGCCCGAAAAACCGGCGTCTTCGGGTTGCACGGTTTTGTCGACTGCTTGTTTGTTCACCAACAAATGGCTCATGCGGGGTCCGGGTGAGGGAGCCAAATCCACCAAAGCGTCCAGCACTTCCATCACACCAAAGTTGTTCACGCCCGAGCCAAAAAACACGGGCGTCTGCTTGCCAGCCAAAAACGCTTCGCGGTCGAATGTGGGCGAGGCACCCGTGGCCAACTCCATGCTGTCCATGGCGGTTTGCCACTCAAGGCCAAAGCGCTCGGCCAATTTGGCTTGCTCAGACAAAGGAATGGCTTCAAAGTCTTGGGGCAAACGTTCGCTGCCCGACTCGAAAACCGTCATGGCGTGTGTGCGTAAATTAATGATGCCGCCAAACGATTTGCCTTGGCCTACCGGCCAGGTCATGGGCACGCAAGGCATGCCCAGTTCGCGCTCCACCTCATCCAAGATATCGAGAGGGTCGCGCACTTCGCGGTCCATCTTGTTCACAAAGGTGATGATGGGTGTATCGCGTTGTCGGCACACTTCAATCAAGCGACGGGTTTGCGCTTCCACACCATTGGCAGCATCGATCACCATCAAGGCCGAGTCCACTGCGGTAAGCACCCGGTAGGTGTCCTCGCTGAAGTCTTTGTGACCCGGGGTGTCAAGCAGGTTGATGACATGCTCACGGTAAAGCATTTGCATAACGGAAGAAGCCACGGAAATACCGCGTTGCTTTTCAATTTCCATCCAGTCAGAGGTGGCGTGGCGCGAGGCCTTGCGTGCTTTGACCGAACCCGCGATTTGAATCGCACCCGAAAACAGCAACAGCTTTTCTGTGAGGGTGGTTTTGCCCGCGTCGGGGTGGGAGATGATGGCAAAAGTGCGTCGGCGACGCACTTCTTCAAGCAGAGGTGTCATGAGGAGGTAGGCTTATCTTCGGGTAGGCAGTAATGCAAGATGCGGTTAACCAGTGTGTGACGATCAAAAGGTTTGGGCATCACTTCATTGATGCCCACATCATGGCAGGCTTTCAAGGCGTCACTGGCCACATTGGCCGTGAGTGCGATGACTTGCACTTGGTTGAATGGAGTCGCTAAATTGTTGCGAACACGGCGCATCACTTCAATGCCGTCCATGTCCGGCATGACCAAGTCCAGCAACACCAAGTCGTAAAGGGTTTTGCTCATTTGAGCAAGTCCACTGTTGCCATCTTCGGCTTCATCAATCACCGCATTGGGCAACGCCCGCAAAATAGTGGCTTTGGCCACCAAGCGGTTGACCGCATGGTCGTCCACGATCAGCAAGTGGATAACGCGGCTATCGATGCGCTCTAAAACTGGGTCGCTTATAGGCGCTTCAGGTGCCAGCAGCAGGGGAACTTTCACACTAAAGGAAGAGCCCTGGCCGACGGTGCTTTGTAACTCCATACTGCCGCCATGGCTTTGCACCAAAGTATTGGTGATGCTCAAACCCAAGCCGTTGCCGCGCAAGGCGTCTCGTGCTGATCGACTGTTGGCATGGGCGAGTTGCACAAATGGCTCGAAGATACGGGC
>Ga0187844_10002577_pt1 | contig 12706 bp, 15 predicted proteins | sample SpaLakP09_SKY_50_FD_134517 | JGI IMG/M metagenome (GOLD analysis project Ga0187844, IMG submission 134517) | Oligotrophic lake water microbial communities from Sparkling Lake, Wisconsin, USA - SP09_SKY_50 | ecosystem: Environmental > Aquatic > Freshwater > Lake | place: USA: Sparkling Lake...
AAATAAAATAATACAATAACTGAAAACACTGTAGGTAGAACAATAATTAGAATCATATTCTCTTGATAACTTGTATTTGGATAACTTGTATTTGTAATAGTAGGCATGAATGTTTTGTTTGTTGTTACACTTGGACAATGAGTAATTATAATATGCATTTCTGTTGGTTCATATGTATCAGAATAAATGTCTAATACTTCAACATATTTTTTATATTTTTGCATAACTATATTATATCAATAAATAAATTTTTATAATATACAAATAATATTAAAATCTTTTATGGTTTTTTAGAGAGATAATCTGCAATCAATTCGAACATTCGTATTCTAAAATTTTTACACTCGTTATAAGTTAAAATAACATATGTTGTTCCATCGTTTGCTTTTTTAGGAAATTCAAGACCTAAAATTTTATAATTATCCAAAGCATATACATCATCAAATACGTTTCTTTGTCTATAAGCCCACCCTCCCTTTTCATAAGTAATTGAACCATCGGAGTATAAGTGATAAATTATGTTACCATTTGGCGATTCAGTTGGAATAACAAGACCAGTTTTAGATGTCTCGTAGTGCTTGTTATGAGCGTTAATAATTTCCTCATTTAAAGACTTGATGTCGGTCATTGTTTGTTTTGATATACCTTAGATATATTCTTTATTTTCATTTCATTTTTTTTTAGATTTTTTCTTATTTATACCTTTTGTCATTTACAAAACACATTAGTTTATAAAATAATAATATATTCATATTTAAATGGATGGTGTAAATGAGAAAAAGTGTAATACTTAAAAAAATTGTGATGGTTCGAGGAGTATTAGCAAGAAAAAGAGTAATACATATTAATATTTTTCTAACTAAAAACAAAAAAATAAACTAGGTAAAATTTGAAAATTTAAAAATAGTAATTTACTATAATGGCTCAATATGAAATACTTTTATTTGGAGCGAATGGATGGATAGGAAATCAAGTTTACGATTTATTACAAAAAAAAAACATAAAAACATATAAGGCAAAATCACGAGCAGATAACAGAGAAGATATCGAAAATGAAATTAAGTTAATTCCAAATTTAACACATGTTATGTCTTTTATAGGAAGAACACATGGAATATATGAAAATGAAAAAATAACTACAATTGATTATTTGGAAAAACCTGGCAAACTTAATGAAAATATTAAAGATAATCTTTTTTCTCCTTTACTTCTTGCTGAAATTTGTAAAAAAAATAATAAACATTTTACATATCTAGGAACAGGTTGTGTTTTTGAATATGATAATATGCATATTTTCGGTGATGAAACAAATGGATTTAAGGAATGTGATTTACCAAATTTTTTTGGGTCATCTTATTCAATAGTAAAGGGCTATACAGATAGGTTAATGAATGAATTATATAATGATTCTGTTTTAAATTTAAGAATAAGAATGCCTATTACTGATAGTATAAATGATAGAAATTTTATAACAAAAATTACAAAATACTCTAATGTTTGCTCTATTCCAAATTCTATGACTGTTTTAGATGATTTATTACCAGTATTAATTGAGTTTGCTTTAGAAAAAAAAGTAGGAACTTATAATTTAACTAATCCAGGGTTAATTACACATAATGAAATTTTAGAAATGTATAAAGAAATAGTAGATAATAATTTTACATGGAATAATTTTACAATAGAAGAACAAAATAAAATATTAGTGTCAAAACGTTCGAATAATTATTTAGATACAAAAAAATTAGAAAAAGATAGTAAAATAAATGTTAATAATATAAAATATTCTATTAGAAATGTTTTACTGCGAATGAAAAATAATATTTAATAATTTATTTAATAATTTATTTAATAATTTATTAAATATTATTTTTAAGATATTTATTAAGTATTATTTATTAAGATATTTATTAAATTATTACTAGAAAACAAAAAAGTTACTATTCAAGGTGACGGTACAAATATAACAGCATTTTTACATGTAGACGATGTATGTGAAGCTATAAAATTGATATTATTAAATGGTAAAATAGGTGAAATTTATAATATAGGAAGTGATGATAGAGACGAATATACTATTATACAAATTGCTCAAAATTTAATAAAAAATAATAAAAATAAATAATAAAAAATAATAAAAATAAATAATAATAAATAATAAATAATAATAAAAATAAATAAAATAATATAATAAGAATGAAATTATCCAAAAAAAGTAAACAATTAATGTCATTTTTTAATAAGAATGACATTGTTCAACCTATAAATCAAACTATAAAAACCGATTCAATGATTCAAGAACTGTATAATGATATATTAGAAGCATATAAATTTGTTGAATCATTAAACCAAAAAAAAGCAAAATATTATAATGTAATAACGAAAAAGATTGAAAGCTCGAGTCAAATTACGAAACCAAATAATTTTAATTTTAATAGTTTCCCCGAAACCGTAAGAAAACATATAGACGAATCAGCAATGACTGAAATTTCTTATTCCTTTTCTCTCTTCAATAGGAATATTAAGATATATTTTATAGTTGAAGAAGACCATATTGAACTTAAATTAGACACTTATAACAAACATGTTGATTATATCGTAATGTGGTTGTATATTTTAAATCAATACGCTTCTAAACAATGCTCACAATCACTAACCCTTTATTTTTACTTTACCACTCTTGAAAAACAATTGCCGAATTCCAATGTTTTTATACTTGACCAAATACATATAAATACCGCATTCACGACAACATGTCCAAAAGATTCAGAAATTGTGGTTTTTAGAAAAGAAGAGTGGTTTAAAGTATTAATTCACGAAACCTTTCATAATTTCGGTTTGGATTTTTCTGATATGAATAATGATATTGTTCATAAATGTATTTTAAGTATTTTTAATGTTAAATCCGATGTAAATTTATATGAATCCTATACTGAATTTTGGGCAGAAATCATAAATGCGCTTTTCTGTAGTTTTGTTGCATTAAAGGATAAATCAAATATTGAACATTTTCTCTCTAATGCAGAGTTTTATATCAATTTTGAAAGAATGTATAGTTTCTTTCAATTGGTAAAAGTCCTTAATTTTATGGGTTTGCAGTACTCGGATTTATACTCTAACACCGTTCGTAGTAAAATGTTGCGCGATCATTTGTATAAAGAGAGAACAAATGTGTTATCATATTACGTAATTAAAACTGTGTTAATAAATAATTATCCGTCATTTTTATTATGGTGTAAAACAAATAATTATTCTTTCTTACAATTTAAAAAAACACATGCAAGTCAAAATGAATATTGTAAATTTATACAAAAAAATTACAAAATTAAAAGTATGTTAGAATCTCTACATAAAACACAACTATTTTTTTATAAAATAAGTGTTAAAAAAACACCTCAAAATATGCACTATTTATTATCCAATTTACGTATGAGTATTTGTGAATTGGGATAAATAAAACTAATATAGTGTTTTTCTTATCTCTTATATGTTTTTCTTTTCTTTTTTATATTTTTTGTATTTTTTTTGTGTTTTGTAGTACTATATTTAGATTTTGTTTTACCTCCATATTTAGATTTAGATTTACCGCCATATTTAGCAGCACATATTTCCCTACTTTTATGTTGAAAATCGCATGACTTTATTATAATTTCATCTATACTATAATAATTTATATTATTAATTAAATTATTTATTTCTTCATAATTACTCTCTGCAAGTTGATTACTCTTTGCTAGTTGATTACTCTTTGCTAGTTGATTACTCTTTGCTAGTTGATTAGTTTTAATTAAAAATACTAATTTTCTGTGTAATTTTTCTTTTAATGATTCTACATCATTTGTTCTATTATATAAATCATCCAATGAACCAAATTGTAATGTATCTTTTAACTTATTTATTATCTTTAATGAATTAAATATTTTTCCAAAGCATACTTCATTTAATCTTGATAAATTGCCATAAACTAAAAAATTATATGTTTCTTTCATATTATTTCCTGTATATGGAAAACAAGGGGTTTTATATTTTGTATAATATGGAATAAGGTCTACGGTCGCAGGCTGTATTAAAATAACATATTCTCTATATGTTTGAAATATATAATCTAACATAATATGTCCTTGCGATTTGCCATATATTTTGATGTCTTTTGTTGCAATATTACCACATAAAAAAGTAACAGCAGCATAACAATTTGTTATGTTATCGGTTTCAATAAATGATATACTTGTAATTACATCGTCGTTATGTGTATAATGAATTACTAAACCCATACCTTCTACAACAAATTTAACATCACACACAAATTTACTTATATCACTTGTGGGAGTTAAATATACTGACAAATCTATAATTTGCTTACCATTATGTATACATAATTGAGTGAACGACTCTACATATAAGTTATAAAAGTCTACTATTTCTTCATGTGTAGAATCAGAATTTATTGTATATATGGTCATTATTATATTATAAAATTATTAAAATATAATATAAAATTGAAAATAAAAAATTGTATTAAATAAAAGACGCAATAAAATAATTATAATGGGAATAAGATATTTAAACAAATTTTTAAAAGAAAACGCAAAAAAATCAATTAAAGTTTCGCATCTTTCAGAATTGTCTGGAAAAAAAATAGCTATAGATATAAGTATTTATATGTATAAATATGCATCAGATAATACACTTATAGAAAATATATATCTTATGCTTACACTTCTTCGTTATTATAATATAATACCTATCTTCATTTTTGATGGTAAACCGCCTATTGAAAAAAAAGAATTATTACAAAAACGGAGGGATGACAAAAAAGAGGCACAAGAAGAATATAATCAATTAAAAATAAAACTGGAATTTAATAATAATATAGATGAAAATGATAAGCAAGAAATAGTGAATAATATGGATATGCTAAAGAAAAATTTTGTCAGTATTAATAAAGATGATATAAAAAATGTAAAGTCACTCATTAGAGCATATGGAGCAACTTATTATGACGCGCCAGGTGAAGCAGATGAATTATGTGCAATGCTGACTATAAAAGAAAAAGTTTGGGCGTGTTTAAGTGAAGATATGGATATGTTTATATATGGTTGCCCAAGAGTCATCAGATATTTAAGTTTGTTAAAGCATACTGTTGTATTATATGAAGTTAAATGTATATTAGAAGAATTGGATATTACTCAAACGCAATTGAGAGAAATCTGTATATTATCTGGAACAGATTATAATATGAAAAATGTTAAAAAAAACTCAAAAACGATAAATTTATATACTACCTTAAAACATTTTCAAAAATATAAAACAGAACAAACAGAACAAAGAGAACAAACAGAACAAAGAGAACAAACAGAACAAAGAGAACAAACAGAACAAAGAGAACAAACAGAACAATTAGAAAAACCAGTTTTAAAGTTTTATGATTGGTTACTTGCGAACAGTGAATATATAGAGGATATCGATTTATTAAGGAAAATATATGAAATGTTTGATTTGAGTAAAAACCATATAAATCTACAGGTTTTCGAAAATATTAAGATTATAAATGGTAATATTGAAAAATCTGAAATAAAAAAAATTTTAAAAACAGATGGGTTTTATTTTCCTTAATAAATTATATATTTTTTTTTTAATTTAAAATGATATATACCTTATTATTTATAAAATGATTGATTTACACAATAATAAATATGACCGCAAAACATTAAAAGAATATATTTATGCAGTTAAATTATTAGATATTGTAAAGACACAGAACATCGATGTTACATTTGCGGTTCGGTATATTTTAAATAAAAAATACCAATTTAATTTTGAGGATAAGTTTATAAATTTTGATACCATATTGAAATACCAAACGCATATTTCTTATGCTGAATTATATAAAACTTATATAGAATATAACACAGATGACGATAGTGTAGATGATTTTGAGACAGTTTCTAATAGAAAGTAAAGAGTTAAAATATTATTTTGATATTATAAGTATTTCAAAAATAATAATTATAAATTATGTAGCCTAATTCAGGCTATATAATTTTCTACAAATTTTTAATTTAATTTTATTTAATTTAATTTGTTTAATTTTACAAATTTTCAATTAATTTTTTTAAACAACCCCAACAACAACATCCTTGGTAGCCTTGGCAAAGTGAGGAGACATGTACTTTTGAAGATTAAAGTAAGTGAGCTCATCGGTCTTCTTTAGCTTCAAGAGAGCAGCAAGCTTGGTATCAGGGTTGATCTTGCGACCATTCTCCTTATCTTGAAGGTTGTTAGTGCGGATATACTTGTTGATATCACGGGTGACCTCAGTGCGAGCCATCTCGGAACCAGAGGGCTTCTCAAGGAACTTTGCAAGCTCATCCGAGATACGGGTAGGCTTCACAAAACCAGAGGGAGCACGGTTACCTGCCTTGCGCTTACGCTTGGATGATTGCTTTTGAGCAGTCTTAAGCTCACGAGTCCACTTCTTCTCAAGAGTTCTATACTCAACCTTCAAAGAGGAAATAAGAACTCCGAGCTGTTGGAGCTTAGCAAGGAATTCGACAGATTGCTCGGCAACAGGAGCTTCACTATCAACAACAATATCAGCGGTTTCTTGAACGGAAACAGGAACTTGAGTAGAAACGACTTGCTCTACAGCAACAGACTCGGGCTTAACAGCCTTAGTCTTCTTGACCTTCTTCTCCGTTACAACAGTAGAGGATTCAACAACAGGAGTGGCGACTTGTTCAGTCACAGTCTTTGTGGATGTTTTCTTTGGCATCTTATTATACTATATCTAAATAATATGTTTTTAAGTGATTTAACGCAAATAATATATATTGTTACGATAATATGGTAATAATATTTAATTAATGTGGCCTACAAAAAATCAAAAATAACACACTGATTGGAAAAGCCAAGGAAGCGATGTAGCAGCGTCTTCATTCACTAGTGTTAATGCACCAAGAACATAATATGCGCCTAAAGATTTACTGTCCTTGTCTATTCCACTATTAACGAATTTTTCTAAAACTTCTAAAACAACCTTTTTAACATTAAACATATTACCCTCTGTGTGAATATATGGCATAGATAAATTCCTAAATGGATCACCATTATTTAATGGACAAATATTACGTTTTACTTCTTGGGATAGTTGTGATCTATAATTCCAAATATCTCCTAATTCTCTCACCAATTTAATTATTTGATTTCTATTCAAAGAGAGAAACCATTGGGGATTCGAATAATTTCCTAAAGAATCTATATTTTGAAATAATGATAATGTTCTTAATTGAATTGCTTTTTCACAAGAAATATTTTGGGTGTCATCTTCAAAATGCAAATTTATATGAATCTTTAATATTCTACTTAATCTTAAAATTGATTTTATTGTTTTAAATACGGAATCAGGCAACAAAGATCTGTTATATGGATTTTGAATTTCTTTACTGCTTTTAAAATATAAATTATGGAGAGAAGTAATATCAAAACCATAAATAAAACCATCTATATCTTTGTAGCTTAAAAATTGATGGAAATTAATTTCATTTATTGGTTCCATAGTAATAAAATCACTGCTATTTGTGCATAATTTACGATTAATACAAGCTGGACCATGTAAAGCCTTGTACTTCCTCGCAAGTAAACCTCTAAAACACGTTTGAATTTTAATTATATATGATGAAAAATACAAATATGAATAAATTCTTGATAACAATTCATTTTTGTTTCCACTTATTTTTAATTTATAATGTTTTGCAAACAATTTTAGTTGTGACAAATTATAATTATATTTTGTAATTTCATTATAATTTTCTATATTTGGAATACTTATTTTTTCATCAGTAATTTTTATTGGTTTTTTAAATAAAACAATTGTTTTTTCACATTTATTAGTAATTGTATTCATATACTCGTCAATTAAACTGTCATTACTTTTATTTTTCTTTAAAGTAGTGTTCATTATAATATAGTTATATATTATCTTTTTGAACTGTTTTGTTATAATATTAAATAAAATTAAATTGCTTACCATACAGCATAAGCGAAGTTTATTGTTTAGACCATAATTTCATTTATATTTAAAAAAAAAATTGATTTAAAGATAACCCTATAATATAAATTATATATAGACAAAATGACTACCGCAATTATCGACGGAACTAATATTGATACTAATGTGTTTTCATACTCTGCTCCTAAGGCTAACCCCACTGGAGGAAAAGTTGTGAATTTATACAATAAGAATTTTAGAGAATCGCTTACTATTTCAACTCCATTAATGCTTACATGGGGTGCTCAAGAGGGTATGGACCAAGCAAAAAATCCTACCGGAAAGTTTACATTTGCTCTTCAATTTCCAAATGGTGATTACCGCAATGATGAAACCGATGGTTTCCTTAGGTCAATTCGCGCTTTGGAAGCCAAGATTAAGGCAGATGCAATGGTTTATTCTAAGGAATGGTTTGGAAAGGAAATCAAGAGTGCCGATGTGATGGACGAGAAATTTAATGTTATGCTAAGACATCCAAAGGTAGAAAAGGGAAGTGCTGAAATGGATTACAATAAGCCGCCTACTTTGACTGTAAAGATTCCGTGCTGGAAGGGCATGTGGCAATCAGAAATTTATGATGAGGAGGGTGAGCCTTTGTTTATCAAGGGAAAGCCAAGTTCTCATGTAACTCCTCTTGATTTCTTGAAGCCAAAGACTCACGTGATTTGTTTGATTCAATGTGGCGGCTTGTGGTTTGTAAATGGTAAGGTATCTATCACTTGGAATTTGAAGCAAGCTATCGTTCAAAAACCCAAGACATCTACTATTGCCGAGGGTGTTTGCTTCTTGAAGCCTAAGGCTTCTGATCTTCAGAAGTTGAAGTCTATGCCTCCACCCGAGGATGATATTGACCCTGATGGTCCAGCTGTTAGTAGCACAATTGTAGAGGATTCAGATGATGAATATGAATTACCACCTCCTCCTCAAGTTGTTCCTGTTGTTCCTGTTGTTCCTGTTGTTCCAGTTTCACCTGCTGATGTTCAAATTGAAGCTCCAGTACCAGTCTTTGCTACTCCTGCAGCTGCTCCTGAAGAGACTAAGAAGAAGCGAGTGATTTCTTCAAAGAAGCCAAAGGCTGAAGTATAATAATAATAATAATAATAATAATAATAATAATAATAATAATAATAATAATAATAATAATAAATTTTACAACAAAAATAAAATTAAACTATTTAATAAAAAGTTAAAAATAATAAACTTTTTTTAATTTATAATTTTTTTTGATTCATAAATTAAAAAACTTATACAAATAAAACTTTCACAATAATATCTGTTTTCTCTGATACATCATATATATCTTTTTTTATTTTAGACAACCCTTGATTTTTAATTCTATAATATTGTTCACTCTTTATGAACAAATTTGAGAGTGAAATTTCAAATTCTTTATCTCCAATGTTTATTTTAATAGATTTATTATCAACTATCATTTCAGGTAATTCAGTTAAAATATGTATTTTTTTTTCAATACAAATATTGTTATCATCATCAATTGAAATATCGGCTGATAATTCTGGCTCACATATAACAATTATTTCACAACCTGAACTGTCGAAATAAGACTCGTTGTGCCATAATGGAACTAAAAATAATTCATTATTTAGATATAATTTATATAAATTATTATTTAATAAATCATTTATGCTAGGATTTAATTTATACACTTCTACGTTGTTATGTTTTTGAACAACAATATCTCTGATATTATTCAAAAAATCTTGACTTAAATGGAGTACTGAACGATTCGTAGAGAGAAAAATATATATATTTAAGGTTGTGTCTTTATCTAATCCATCAAATACCTTTTTTGATATTTTTTTACCCGTCATTATTATATCATTTACTATTCTAGTCAATATTTCATTATGACTGCCTTCAAAAACAGTTTCCATAAATTTTTTTAAAATGTCTGTGTATAGCGAAGAAGGATTTAACTCCTCTTCTATATCATTATTAAAATCATGCATTTCTCTCTTCAAATAAGTATAGGCTTCGTTTATTTGTTTGAACTTTTCGTTTGATTCAAGTGTATTTCCATTTTTATCTGGATGATTTTTTAATGCAAGTTTTCTAAATTGTTTTTTTAAGTATTCTAATGATATATCATTTACATTTATTATTGATAAGTCAATTTCTAATATTTCAAACGCGTCTTTATAATTCATAATTTTTAATGAATTATAAACTTTAAGTATTAAAAATAATTATTCATTTTTTATTTTCTTTTTTAAAAGTATATATTATATAAATGGCAATTCACACAAGCGCAATTACGTATTCTAGAGGTATCCCTAAAAACTATAATAACTTTTTTTTTGTAGCACAAGCAAATAATACTATTCCTGTCCCAATGAGTAAATATTTAAGAGGATATAACTTCTATAATAGAAATGTTTGGAATACTAATTCACGTAATAGATGGCCTTGGAAACCATAAAATAAAATGCCTAAATGACAAAAATGACTAAATACTAAATGGGTAATAATATTAAATACAAATTCTAATGTATATGTATTATGACAATTAAATATTGTGAAATAACTATTATTAATAATAATACTAATAATAATATTTTTAAAAATATATCTACTTTTTTATTTGGAGAAACTGAATATTTAACACATAAAAAATCAGACATTATAATTTTATTTGATGATAACACTATTTGTAATATTGATGATAACGTGAAAAATTTTAATTACACATTTTTACAATCTATATTGAGTCCTTTACCTATTTATTTTGATAAAACTGTAAAACCATATCCTACATATTTTAAAAAAAACTCAAAAATTGATGAAGATGCTGTACATAGATTAAACGTTGACTCAATATTTCCAAGTGAATTAAAAAAAAAATATAAAATAGTACCCTCTATCTTTAATTGCATGTATTATACTTATAAAGATGAGGGTGTATTCTCAATTTTAAAACTTTTTTCAAATAATGAAAAGCCACGATTTTTATTAGCATATAACACAAAGGAGTTTTCAAAGGAAGAAATTATGTATCTTGTAAATTGTATATTTAGAAATAAGTATAAAGAAAACGAATAAATACCTAAAAACGAATCATAATCTAAAAATATTGAATTACTAAAAATTATGAATTAGTTTAGTTAAATAAAAAAAATAGTTTTCCAAATGATATATAGGTCTATAATTATTATTATAATATTGGAAAAAACAATACGTTTTTATTAGTACATTTGACAAATGTTCATTCTTTATTTTCTTTTGTTCAACAAGAGAAGAGAGAATATACCAAATACAGTCTGTGATATCTAAATTGTATATAAAAATATCATACAATATGTCTCTAAATTTTAAAAATTGTATTTCATTTATATTAATTATATTGTTTGTTATTTTGTGACATATTATCTTATATTGTATCATTAATTCTTCATTATTAAGATGCAGAAGTTTAATATTAGTTATGTTTTCTAATTTTAAATTATTTGGAAGCTTTGATTTAATACATTTTACATAGGATGATTTTGAAGGTCTACTTATATTAATTATTTCGCAACAATTTAATATATTATCTGGAATAAAACTGATTTCTTCTGTTATTATTATAAATTTTAAATCTACAGATATAGAGTTGTTTAGCTGCATATAACTATAAAAATTATCTAGTAATTCGCTATGTATTTCGTGAAAATATTTACAAACAATTATTCCAGACTTTTCTGTTTTTGCAGATATTATATCGATGATTTGTTGGTAAATTTCATGCCAAAGTAGTTTAGAATTACAACCTAAGAGAGACATGTCAATTTCATAATGAATATCACTAATTTTGAAAAAATATTGTTGTTTATTGTACGTTACACTTATTTTTTTTTCATATTTTAATTCTGTAGGACTGTACTGCTTTATTGATTTCAACATTTGGGTATATTTTCCTGTGCCATTTGGACCAAAAAATAGTAAGTTTTTTAATTCATTGATATTTTTGGGAAATTTTTCATATATTTTATTTAACTTTGTATGTAAATTTACTCTATTATTTTCAGTTATATATTCTTCAAAATGAGTTTCATAAAATTTCATTATTATAAGTATTGAATATTCTTTATTTAAATATTAAACATATTATTATATTATCGATAACTTAAAAAGATTTCATTATTATATACCAAGAACAAATAATAATGAATATTGTTAAACGAATTGACCAATATAACGAAAACAATATTTTTTTTTGTGACCCTATTAAAAATAATATTATGAATGATGGTAACTTTATAAGAATTATGTATTCTACTGATAATATTGTATTAAATGGTATTTATTTACTTTTGACATTAAATGATGTTATTTGTGAAAAATATTATAATAAATATAAATGCATGTTTAACACAAATACACACAAAGATTTAATAGAAAGTATAAAGATTATCGAGGAACAAATTGTTAAAAAATATACTATCCCCAATAAAACACCACAATATAAAATTTATGAACAATTAATGAACGGTAATATTAAAATTTTTAATGATATTAATAATAGAACAGACGGAACATTTATTTTAAAAATTGCTGGAATATGGGAAACATCAAATAACTATGGGTTAACATATAAGTTTTCAAAGGCAACCGTTAAATATTGATATATCGTTATACTTTGACACAGTCGTTATACTTTGA
>Ga0187844_10002581_pt1 | contig 12687 bp, 10 predicted proteins | sample SpaLakP09_SKY_50_FD_134517 | JGI IMG/M metagenome (GOLD analysis project Ga0187844, IMG submission 134517) | Oligotrophic lake water microbial communities from Sparkling Lake, Wisconsin, USA - SP09_SKY_50 | ecosystem: Environmental > Aquatic > Freshwater > Lake | place: USA: Sparkling Lake...
CGAGGCAGCGCCAGACGCCGGAAGCGCGGCCGCAACAGGAATCGCGTTCGGTGCGCGTGGACGCGGACAAGCTGGACCGCCTCATCAACCTCGTGGGAGAGCTGATCATCGCCGGCGCCGGCGCCAACCTCGTTGCGCGCCGCACGCAGATCCCCGAGCTGCTGGAGTGCACGTCGACCCTTTCCAGCCTCGTGGAAGAAGTGCGCGACAGCGCGCTGCAGCTGCGCATGGTGAAGATCGGCGCCACGTTCAACCGCTTCCAGCGCGTCGTCCACGACGTCGCGCGCGAACTGGGCAAGGACATCCGCCTGGACGTCAGCGGCGAAGACACGGAACTGGACAAGACCGTCGTCGAAAAGATCGGCGACCCGCTCACGCACCTCGTGCGCAATGCGATGGACCACGGCATCGAGCCCGCCGACGTGCGCGCCGCGCGCGGCAAGCCCGCGCAGGGCACCGTCGCGCTGAACGCGTACCACGACTCCGGCAGCATCGTGATCGAAGTGTCGGACGACGGCGGCGGCCTGAAACGGGAGCGCATCCTGGCCAAGGCCGTCGAGCGCGGCCTCGTCGAGCCGGGCCGCACGCTCACGGACAAGGAAACCTTCAACCTGATCTTCGAACCGGGCTTCTCGACGGCGGAACAGGTGACGAACCTGTCCGGCCGCGGCGTCGGCATGGACGTCGTCAAGCGCAACATCGTCGCCCTGCGCGGCAGCGTGGACATCGCCAGCACCGAGGGCCAGGGCACGACGGTCACCGTTCGCCTCCCCCTGACGCTGGCGATCATCAACGGCTTCCAGGTCGGCGTCGGCAAGTCCGTGTTCGTGATCCCGATGGACATGATCGAGGAATGCATCGAGTTCGTCGAGCAGCCCGGTTGCGACTGGGTCGACCTGCGCGGCCAGCCCTTGCCTTTCGTGCGCCTGAGGGAACGCTTCGGCATCGACGGCGTGCCGGCCCGGCGCCGCAGCATCGTCGTCGTACGCTACGGCGGCCGCAAGGCGGGCCTCGTCGTCGACAGCCTGCTGGGCGAATTCCAGACCGTGATCAAGCCGCTCGGCAAGGTATTCGCCGGCGCGCGCTTCCTGTCCGGTTCCTCGATCCTCGGCAACGGCGAAGTCGCGCTGATCCTCGACATGGCGGCCATGCTGGCCGGTGTCGAAAACGAAAGCCAGGCCGCGGTGGCCTGAATCTAACTGGAGTGGAGAGCCAATCGTGCTTAAGAATCTGAAAATCGGTATCCGGCTGGGCCTCGGCTTCGGTGCGGTCCTGCTGCTGTTACTGGCGATTGCCCTGCTGGCCACGAACCGCATGGCTGTTATGAACGAGGCCACCGCCTACATCACGGCAGACGCCTATCCGAAAGTCGTCATCGCCAAGGACCTGATCCGCGACGTCGTCGACACCCCACGCCAGATGCGCGGCATGCTGCTCGCCAGCGACGAAGCGGAGAACGAGCGCTATCGCAAGCTGATCGAAGAGGCGCGCGCGGAAACGAACCAGGGCATCGCCGAGCTGACCAAGCGCGTCGCCAGCGAGACCGGCAAGAAGATGCTCAAGGAGATCACCAACAAGCATGCGGCCCTGGAACCGACGTATGCCGAATTCTACGGCCTGGTGCGCGGCGACCGCCAGCATGCGGCGGAATTCGTCAGCAAGACATACATGCCGCTGAATCGCGAACTGATCGCGGCCGTCGAGGAGCTGACGAAGCACCAGGCGGAGAAGATGCAGAAGAAGGCCGACGAGGCGAGCGCGACGTACGAAGACACGCGCCAGCTCGTGCTCGAGATCACGGCCGGCGCCGCCCTGCTCGCGCTGCTGGTCGCCACGTTCATCACGCTGTCCGTCACCCGCCCGCTGCGCGTCGCCGTCGATGCGGCCGACCGCCTTGCGGCCGGCGACCTCACCGTGCGCATCGACAGCCATGGCCACGACGAAGCGGGCCAGCTGCTGGCGGCGATGAAGAACATGATCGGCAAGCTGACGCAGGTCGTCGGCGAAGTGAACGGCGGCGCCGAGTCGCTGGCGTCCGCGTCGGAACAGGTCAGCGCCACGGCGCAGGCGCTGTCGCAGGCCGCGTCCGAACAGGCGGCCGGCGTCGAAGAGACAAGCGCCTCGCTCGAACAGATGACGGCGTCGATCGCGCAGAACACGGAAAACGCCCGCGTCACGGACGGCATGGCGGCACAGGCCGCGCGCGAAGCGGCGGAAGGCGGCGAAGCCGTGAAAGCCACGGTGGTCGCGATGCAGCGCATCGCCAAGCAGATCGGCATCATCGACGACATCGCGTACCAGACCAACCTGCTGGCGCTGAACGCCGCCATCGAAGCGGCGCGCGCCGGCGAACACGGCAAGGGTTTTGCCGTGGTGGCCGCCGAAGTGCGCAAGCTGGCCGAGCGCAGCCAGGTCGCCGCGCAGGAAATCGGCGAAGTCGCGACGAACAGCGTGGAACTGGCCGAACGCGCCGGCACCCTGCTCGACCGCATGGTCCCGAACATCCGCAAGACGTCCGACCTCGTGCAGGAAATCACGGCGGCGTCGGAAGAACAGTCGGCCGGCGTCGGCCAGATCAACGCCGCCGTCGGCCAGATGAGCCAGACGACGCAGCAGAACGCGTCGATCTCCGAGGAGCTGGCCGCGACGGCCGAGGAAATGAGTTCGCAGGCCGAACAGCTGCAGCAGGCGATGGCATTCTTCCGCCTCGCGGGGGTGCCGGCCGCGGGCGCCGTCGCCGCCTCCCGGCGCAAAGGACGATCCGTCATGGCGGCGCAGCAGCGCGCCAAGACGCCGGCACACGACGCCCTGGCATTCGCCGCCGCACCGGTGGACGAAGCCGATTTCACGCGGTTTTAAAGGAAACCACAATGTTCAAGAATATGAAGATCGGCGTCCGCCTGACCGCGGGCTTCGTGCTCGTGGCGGCCATCAGCGCCGTCGTCGGTGCGATCGGCATCTCGAATGCGAGCCGCATCAACGACATGGCCGACCGCATGTACGAGCAGGAGCTGCAAGGCCTTTCGTACATCAAGGAAGCCAACATCGACCTCGTGTACCAGGCCCGGGCGATGCGCAACTACCTGCTCGCGCAAACCTTGCCGTCGGTCGACGCCGCGCCGTACCTCGACGCGCTGATGAAGGCGCGCGAGCTGACGCGTACGAACCTCGACAAGGCGCGTCCGCTGTTCTACACGGATGCCGGCAAGCAGAAGTTCGCCGAGATGGAAGCGCACTACAAGACCTACATCGAAGCGCAGGACATCACCATCGCGATGGCGAAGAAGGAAGAGGCGGCCGGCCTGCAGCAGCATGACCGCAAGTCCGCCGAATATGCGCTCAAGGAAGTGCGCGTCATCGTGGACAAGGTCGACGATGCGATGACCGAGCTGTCCCGGATGAAGGAAAGCAATGCCAAGACGGCGGCGGAAGACACCACGACCGTGTACAACAACAGCCGCACGCTGATGCTCATCGCCATCGCCATCGGCGTGCTGGTCGGCATTGCGCTGGGCTACGTCATCAGCCGCAGCGTGACCGGTCCGCTGCGCAAGGCCGTGCAGGCGGCCGACAGCCTCGCGGCGGGCGACCTCGCGATCGACATCGATGCGACGTCCAAGGACGAGACAGGCCAGCTGCTGCGTGCCATGAAGGACATGATCGGCAAGCTCTCGCAGGTGATCGACGGCCAGAAGCAGGTCGTCGAAGCGGCGAACCGCGGCAACTTCGACGCCCGGGTCGACCTCGCCGGCCTGCGCGGCTTCCAGAAGGAGATGGGCGAAGGCCTGAACCAGCTGGTGACGACCACCCGTGCATCCATCGAAGACGTGGTGCGCGTGATGGGCGCGATGTCGGAAGGCGACCTGACGAAGCGTATCGACAAGGACTACCACGGCGAGTTCGCCAAGCTGAAGGACTACGCCAACAACACCGTGGACAAGCTGGCGCAGGTCGTGGCCGACGTCAACGGCTCCGCCGTCGCGTTGGCCAGCGCATCGGAACAGGTGAGCGCCACCGCGCAGTCGCTGTCGCAGGCGTCGACCGAGCAGGCCGCGGGCGTGGAAGAGACCAGCGCGTCGATCGAGCAGATGACCGCGTCGATCGCGCAGAACACCGAGAACGCCAAGGTCACGGACGGCATGGCGACCAAGGCCGCCAGCGAAGCGGCGGAAGGCGGCGCGGCCGTCAAGGAAACCGTCGTGGCAATGAACCAGATCGCCAAGAAGATCAGCATCATCGACGACATCGCTTACCAGACCAACCTGCTGGCGCTGAACGCCGCCATCGAGGCGGCCCGCGCCGGCGAACACGGCAAGGGCTTCGCCGTGGTGGCCGCCGAGGTGCGCAAGCTGGCCGAGCGCAGCCAGGTGGCGGCGCAGGAGATCGGCGAAGTTGCGACGAACAGCGTGGCGCTGGCGGAAAAGGCCGGCGCGCTGCTCGACGAGATGGTGCCGAGTATCCGCAAGACGTCCGACCTCGTGCAGGAAATCACGGCGGCGTCGGAAGAGCAGTCGTCCGGCGTCGGCCAGATCAACGCGGCCGTGGGCCAGCTGGCCCAGACCACGCAGCAGAACGCATCGAGCTCCGAAGAGCTGGCCGCGACCGCCGAAGAGATGAGCGCCCAGGCCGAACAGCTGCAGCAAGCCATGGCGTTCTTCAAGGTGCACACCGGGCAGGCGCCCAGGACCGCGGCGGCAAAGCGCGCCACGCCGCGTCGCGCCGGCACGTTGGCCCTGGCCGCCGTCGGCGGTCCCGACGAATCCAGTTTCGCACGTTTTTAAAGGGGTATCCGCATGACCGTCGTTAAGAAAATGATCCTGCTCGTCGCGGCAGCGCTCATCGGCATCGTCGCCCTCGCGGGGATGGGCCGCTACCAGCTCGCACGCGTGTACGACGCGGCCAGCTATGGCACCGTGAACTCCGTGCCGAGCTTCATCGCGCTCGACGAGGCATTCGAGCAGTTGGCCATGTTGCGCACCCGCGTGTGGCAGCACATCGCAGTGACCGACGCGGGCAAGATGGCCGCGATCGAGCTGCAGATCGCGGAGCATCGCCGCAAGATCGACGAGGCGCTGAAGAAGTACGAGGCGCTCGTGTCCGACGACAAGGACAAGGCGCTGCTCGCGGCCGACCGCGCCAGCCTCGCCGACTACGCCCGCTTGGCGGACGACGTGCTGAAGATCTCGCGCGCCAACAAGAGCGAGGAGGCGCGCGACATGTTGCTGGCCAATGCGGCGACCGTCGACAAGAACTGGACCGCCTTCAACGAGCATCGCAAGTACAACGAAGACCTGGCGAAGAAGGGCGGTGCCGATGCCGTCGCCATCCAGGGCGCAGCCGAGACGACGTCGCTCGCCTTCTCCATCGCCACCCTGGCCGCCGTCGGCCTGCTCGGCTTCTACATCACCCGCAGCCTGCTGGCCCAGCTGGGCGGCGAGCCGGCGTACGCGGGCAGCGTCATGGCCCGCATCGCGGGCGGCGACCTGGACGTGAACATCCAGACGAAAGCCGGCGACACGACCAGCATGCTGGCCGCCGTCGAGGGCATGGTCGGCAAGCTGAAACAGGTGATCGACGGCCAGCGCGCCGTCGTCGAAGCGGCGAACCGCGGCAACTTCGACGCCCGCGTCGAGCTGGCGGGTCTGCAGGGCTTCCAGAAGGAGATGGGCGAAGGCCTGAACCAGCTGGTGGCAACCACCGGCGCGAGCATCGCCGACGTGGTGCGCGTGATGGGCGCGGTGTCGCGCGGCGACCTGTCGAACAGCATCGAGAAGTCGTACCAGGGCGCGTTCGGCGAACTGAAGGAATACACGAACAACACCGTGCACAAGCTGACCCAGGTGATCGAGGGCCAGCGCGGCGTCGTGCAAGCGGCGAACCGCGGCAACTTCGAGCAACGCATCGACCTGGCCGGCCTGCAGGGCTTCCAGAAAGAGATGGGCGAAGGCCTGAACGCGCTCGTCGCGACCATCCGCGCATCCGTCGACGACGTGGTGCGGGTGATGGGCGCGATGTCCGAAGGCGACCTGACGAAGCGCATCGACAAGGCCTACGAGGGCGAATTCGCCAAGCTGAAGGAATACGCCAACAACACGGTCGACAAGCTGGCCGAAGTGGTGGCCGAAGTCAACGGCGCGGCCGACTCCCTCGCGAGCGCGTCCGAACAGGTCAGCGCCACCGCGCAATCGCTGTCGCAGGCGTCCAGCGAACAGGCGGCCGGCGTGGAGGAAACCAGTGCGTCGATCGAGCAGATGACCGCGTCGATCGCGCAGAACACCGAGAACGCGAAGGTCACGGACGGCATGGCGACCAAGGCCGCGAAGGAAGCGGCGGAAGGCGGCGTCGCGGTGAAGGAGACCGTGTCGGCGATGAACCAGATCGCCAAGAAGATCGGCATCATCGACGACATCGCCTACCAGACCAACCTGCTGGCGCTGAACGCCGCCATCGAGGCGGCCCGCGCCGGTGAACACGGCAAGGGTTTCGCGGTCGTCGCGGCCGAGGTGCGCAAGCTGGCCGAGCGCAGCCAGGTGGCCGCGCAGGAGATCGGCGAAGTGGCGACCAGCAGCGTGGAACTCGCGGAGCGCGCCGGTACGCTGCTCGACGAGATGGTCCCGAGCATCCGCAAGACGTCCGACCTCGTGCAGGAAATCACGGCGGCGTCGGAAGAACAGTCGGCCGGCGTCGGCCAGATCAACGCGGCCGTGGGCCAGCTGTCGCAGACGACGCAGCAGAACGCGTCCAGTTCCGAAGAGCTGGCATCCACGGCCGAGGAAATGAGCGCCCAGGCCGAACGGCTGCAGCAGACGATGAGTTTCTTCCGCGTGGGCCGGGCCGGCCGCGTGCAACCGGAGGCGGCTGCACGCCCTGCGAAGCGCGGCACGCTGCGCCTGGCCGGCGGCGGCTTCGCCACGCAGGGCGAGCCGGACGAAACGAATTTCACGCATTTCTGACCGATTGGTGACCGAATGAAGCACACGAATGTAGAAACGAACGTAGACGGCCAGGCTGCCCAGTACCTCACCTTCATGCTGGGCGGCGAAGCCTTCGGCATCGGCATCATGGCCGTCAAGGAGATCATCGAGTTTTCCGGCATCACGGACGTGCCGATGATGCCGGATTCGATCCGCGGCGTGATCAACCTGCGCGGCGCCGTCGTGCCCGTGATGGATCTCGCGGCCCGCTTCGGCCGGCCGCAGTCCGTGGCCGGCAAGCGCACGTGCATCGTCATCGTGGAACTCGACAACGACGGCGAGCGCCAGCTGACGGGCGTCGTCGTCGACGCCGTCAGCGCCGTGCTGGACATCCCGGCCGCCGACATCGAACCGGCGCCGTCGTTCGGCACGCGCATCCGCGGCGACTTCATCGCGGGCATGGGCAAGGTGAACGGCAGGTTCGTCATCCTGCTGAACGTGGACCAGGTGCTGGCGCTGGACGGCCTGCCCGACCTGGCCGCCGACGACGCCCTGCTCGCCTGAGGCCAACATGGACCACAGTGCGATCAGCCAGGGCGAATTCGCGCATTTCCAGCGCTTCATCTTCGACATGGCGGGCATCACGATGTCCGACTCGAAGAAGGCGCTCGTGTCCGGCCGCCTCGCCAAGCGGCTGCACCACTTCGGGCTGCCCTCGTACGACGCTTATTTCAAGCTGCTGACGGACGGCGCGCACAAGGACGAGGTGCAGCTGGCCGTCGACCTGCTGACGACGAACGAGACGTATTTCTTCCGCGAGAACCGCCACTTCGAGCTGCTGCGCGAAGAAGCCGAAGCGGCGCGTCCGTCGCTGCGCGCCAATGCGCCCTTTCGCGTATGGAGCGCGGCCTGCTCGTCCGGCGAGGAACCGTACAGCATCGCGATGGTGCTGGCCGACGTGCTGGGATCGGCGCCGTGGGAAGTGACGGCGTCCGACATCAGCACGCGCGTGCTGGAGCGCGCCCGTTGCGCCCACTACCCGATGGAACGCGCGAGCCACGTGCCACAGGACTACCTGCGCCGCTTCTGCCTGAAGGGCATCCGCGACCAGCAGGGCACCCTGCTGGTCGACCGCGCGCTGCGCCAGCGCGTGCACTTCCGCCAGGTGAACCTGAACACGGCGCTGCCCGGCGATCTGGGTACGTACGACATCGTCTTCCTGCGCAACGTGATGATCTACTTTAACGGCGCCACCAAGCGCCAGGTCGTCACGCGCATCATGCAGCGCCTCAAGCCGGGCGGCCACCTGTTCATCGGCTATTCGGAAAGCCTGCAGGAGATGAGCGACGTGCTGCGTCCCGTGATCCCCTCCGTCTATCGCAAACCCGAATGAAGACAATCGATGTGATGGTGGTCGACGACTCGGCCGTCGTGCGCAAGGTCGTCGGCGCGGTGCTGGAATCCGCGCCCGGCATCCGCCTGCTGCACGCCGTGGCCGACCCGCTGCTCGCCATCGAACGCATGAAGCAGGCGTGGCCCGACGTGATCCTGCTGGACGTGGAAATGCCGCGCATGGACGGCATCACGTTCCTCAAGAAGATCATGGCGGAGCGCCCGACGCCCGTCGTGATCTGTTCGACCCTGACCGAAAAGGGTGCGGAGACGACGATGGCCGCGCTGGCCGCGGGCGCCGTGTCGATCATCACGAAACCCAAGCTGGGCCTGAAGGACTTCCTCAGCGACAGCGCGGAAGAGCTGATCGCCGCCGTGCGCGCGGCGAGCCACGTCAATGTGCGCCGGCTTGCCGCGCGCGTGCCCACCGCGCCCGTCGCCGCGAAGCTGAGCGCGGATGCCGTGCTGCCCGCAGCGCCGGAGTCGCGCGCCCTGCTGCGCACGACCGAGCGCGTCGTCGCCATCGGCACGTCCACGGGCGGCACGCTGGCGCTGGAAGAGGTGCTGACGGCGCTGCCGCGCGTCACGCCCGGCATCGTCATCGTGCAGCACATGCCGGAAAAATTCACGGCCGCCTTCGCCGATCGCCTGAACGGCCTGTGCCAGATCGAGGTACGCGAGGCGCGCCACGGCGACCGCGTGCTGCCGGGCCGCGCGCTGATCGCCCCGGGCGGCAAGCACATGCTGCTGCGGCGCGACGGCGCCAACTACCACGTGGACGTCATCGACGGCCCGCTCGTGAACCGCCACCGCCCGTCCGTCGACGTGCTGTTCCGCTCCGTGGCCAAGCAGGCGGGCGCGAACGCGCTGGGCATCATCATGACGGGCATGGGCGACGACGGCGCCGCGGGCCTGCTCGAAATGCGCAAGGCGGGCGCGCGCACCGTCGCGCAGGACGAGGAGAGCTGCGTCGTGTACGGCATGCCGAAGGAAGCCGTCAAACGGGGCGGCGTCGAGAAGTCCGTGCCGTTGAAAGCGATCGACCGCGAGATCCTGCAACAGCTCGGGGTGCGCTGATCGCGGCCGTTCGCGTATGATCTGTCCTGAACAGCCGATCCAGAAGCTGATGCCAGGAGAACGAGATGAAAAACATGATGTGGTCCGCCGCGCTCGCGGCGTGCTTGACCGCCTGCGGCGGCGGTGGCGGCAATGCCGGCTCCGGGAGCCCCGCGCCCACACCGCCCGTGTCCGGCGGCGGCAACCTCGACGCGTACGTCGGCACCTGGACGTCCGCGTGCGCGTCGCACGCGATCGACACGGCCGTGATCGCGCGCGCGGCAGGCGCCAGCAATGCGCTCACGCTCGCCGTCACGACGAATTACTACGCCAACACGGCCTGCACGGGCGACGTCATCGCCACGCAGGTGTGGAACGCGGCCACGACGGCGACGTACGTCGGCAGCGTCGCATCCAGCATCATGCCGGGGTCGGTCTCGGCCTCCATCGACAAGATGACGGCGCAGCAGCCCCAGCGCAGCGTGACGCTGACGGGCACGTTCGTCAGCCACAAGATCATCGACGGCCAGCCCAACTGGTGCATCGATTACGCGGGCGGTTCCGTGTGCGTGCCCGACCGGGTCTATCCGGCCGAGCCGGCCCCGTTCGACGGCCTGGCCATCGTGGGCGGCGAACTGGTCGAGGTCAAGTCGAACGGCGTCAACTACGACACCATCGAACGCTTCACGAAACGCTGACGGGCAGCGCGGCCAGTCCGCGCAGGCCGGCGATGCCGTTCCAGCGCGGCGCCGCGCCGCGCAGGCGGAGCGTGGGCCAGCGGCGCAGCACGGCGCGCAGCACGACGTCCGCTTCCAGCAGCGACAGTCCGGCGCCGATGCACACGTGCGGTCCGCTGCCGAACGACAGGTGGCTGCCCGCGCGGCGCGTGATGTCGAACGTGTCCGGCTCGTCGAAACGGTCCGGATCGCGGTTGGCGGCACCGATCAGCGCGAGCACGAGATCGCCCCGCTTGAGCGTCGTGCCGTGCAGCGTGAGTTCCGTCGCGACGCGCCGGCCCGTGTACTGCACGGGGCTGTCGTAGCGCAGCAGTTCGCGGATCGCCAGCGTCATGCCCTCCTCGTCCGCGACGAGGCGCGCCCAGGCGTCCGGATGCGTGAGCAGCGTGTACAGGCCGTTGCCGAGCAGGTTGCGCGTCGTCTCGTGGCCGGCGAACAGCAGCATCGCGCATTGCGCCAGCAGCTCGCCGTCCGCATGCAATTCGCCCGCGGCTTCGGCCTGCAGCAGGCGGCTCACGAGGTCCGAGCCGGGGGTCTCCCTGCGCGCGGGCAGCAGCGCGTCGAAATAGCGCACCAACTGCAGCAGGCTGCGCTGGGCCGCGCGTAGCTGCTCGGCCGTGGGCTGCAGCGCGCCGATGAATGCGGCGAGGTCGTCCGACCAGGCCATGAAACGCGCCTCGTCCTTGCGGTCTATGCCGAGCAGCATGCCGATCACGCGCGACGGCAGCGGGCGCGCGACCTCGGCGATGAAGTCGAAGCCGGCATGCGCGTCCAGCCCGTCGAGCAATTCGTCGGTCAGCCGCTCGACGTCGGCACGCAAGGTGCGCACGAGCGTCGGGTGGAAGCCGGCCGCCATTGCCTTGCGCACGCGCTGGTGGTCGTCCCCGTCCAGGAACACCATCGCGCTGCCGAACAGGCGCTGGAACAGGTCCAGCCCGGCCTGCGCGCGGCGCCCGGCAAAGCTCGCGTCGACGCCGGGGATGCGCTTGACCCAGCCGCCCGTGCGCTGCGACGAGAAATGCTGGTCGCGCAGCGCCAGCTCGATGTCGGCGTGGCGCGTGAGCACCCAGGCGCCCTGGAACACGTCGTCGCGCCACAGCACCGGGCCCGCCTCGCGCAGGCGGCGATAGGTGGAATACGGATCGTGCAGGAAGGCGGCGTCGAACGGTGCGGCGTCCGGGGGCGCGGGCGCGAAATCTCTCATGCGATTCTCGGGATGATGGTTATGCCGGGCCGCACTTTATCATCTTTTGGGGCGTCACCCGCCGTCGTAAATAGTCGCGGTCGCCTGTTTCAGGCCGGCGTGCGGGAGAAACTGGTCCGAGATCGTCATGACCGCATGCAGGTTGTTCCTGAGCTTGTCGAGCTCGATCCCGCCGGGCTTCAGCGCGGTCTGCAGCAGGTGGATCGCCATGTCGGCCAGCAGCAGGCGCTGTTTGTCGAGCCAGTCGCCGGAGTCCCGCGTCGCGGGGTGGCCCAGCAGCCGCTCCTCGACCGTGCGGTGTATCTCCCAGCTCGTTTTGATGATGTCGGCGCGTATCTGGTCATCCATTCAATTCTCCTTGTCGATGTCCAGTCTACAACGCCGCGCCGAAAAATATTAGTTAGGACTCTTGATTAATCTGTCGCCCATGTTATGATGCCGTCCATGGAACTGAAACCCGAAACCCCATGGGATGGCACCCCGGACATCTCGGCCCGTATCGTCGTCGCGATCAACCGCGTCGCGAGCGTGCTGCGGGCCGGCATGTGGGAGTTCGCGACCGCGGAGAACCTGAATCCGACGCAGGCCGACATCCTGCAGCTGCTGCGCGACCGTACGCATGGCGTCAGGCTGTCGTGGCTCGCGGTGCAGCTGTCGGTGTCGGCGGCGAGCGCCAGCGATTCCGTCGCGGCCCTCGTCGCCAAGGGACTCGTGCGCAAGGACCGGGCCGAGGACGACAAGCGGGCGACCGCGCTGTGGCTGACGGAGGCCGGCAAGACGCTGGCCGAGAAGCAGGCGAAGGCGCTGGGGTTCGCGGACGATGCCGCGGCCGCGCTCGACCGGGACGTGCAGGAACGGCTGCTGGTCGGGTTGTTCAAACTGATCGCGGAATTGCAGAAGACGGAGCGCTTCCCCGCCCTGCGCGCATGCCTGTCGTGCCGCTACTTCGAGGCGAACAAGTTCCCGGGCAGTCCCGCGCCGCACCACTGCGCGCTCGTCAAGGCGCCGCTACCGATCGCTTTCCTCAGGATCGATTGTGCCGAACAGGAACCGACGGATCCGGTCACGGAACGGCGCAACTGGGCGGCGTTCGCCTGAGTTTTTTTTGTCCTACATAGGTAGGACTCCTAACGTAGTTCAACTAAAAGGAACGTCATGACCGCACGCCTCGCCCTCCAGACCCGCGACACCGCCGCCGCCCCCTCGCGCGACCTGCTCGACCAGATCCACGGCGCATTCGGCGCCACGCCGAACATGTTCCGCGCCGTCGCCAATTCCCCGGCCGCCCTGGCCAGCATGTGGGGCGCGTTCGGCGCCCTCGGCGGCGGCACGCTCGGCGCAAAACTCGGCGAGCAGATCGCCGTTGCCGTCGCCGACATCAACG
>Ga0187844_10002582_pt1 | contig 12687 bp, 11 predicted proteins | sample SpaLakP09_SKY_50_FD_134517 | JGI IMG/M metagenome (GOLD analysis project Ga0187844, IMG submission 134517) | Oligotrophic lake water microbial communities from Sparkling Lake, Wisconsin, USA - SP09_SKY_50 | ecosystem: Environmental > Aquatic > Freshwater > Lake | place: USA: Sparkling Lake...
GCTTCGTTCAGCTCTTCGACCGGCAGCGGCATGTCCGACGCGCCGAAGTCGACGGTCTTGGCCTTGATCTGCTTGATGCCGGCGCCCGAGCCGATCGATTGGTAGTTCAGGCCGTTGCCGCTGCTCTTCTTGTACATCTCCGCCCATTTCGAATAGATTGGGTAAGCGAAGGTGGAACCAGCACCGGTGATATCGGCGGCCAGGGTCGCGGTACTTGCGAACGCGGCGGTGGTGCCGATGATGATGGTTGCCAGCAGTTGCTTCATGCGCATATCAAGGTCCTTTTGTTAGGGTAGTGACACGGTTGATGATGGGCAGTGTAGTGAACAAATATGACGGCTTTATGACATGGTCGTCCCGGCCATATGACATGCGCGCCGCATAATGTGACACCCGAAAATGAGATGTCACATAGCCCTTCGACCACTGTCACAATCTGCGGTTCCCCCACTTCCAAAGTCGAAAAAAGCGCCTTGTAAATACTTCTTCTTATGCTAATTTGAAAGTGTTTATGCGATATGGAGGAGTTGTCCTATACGGCTCGGAGGGAACGCTCAACAGCGTTTAATGCGTATGTTATTTATTTCAGGGATGCTGACCGGTATCGTCGTCCTGGTGCTCTACGAGGTCATTGCCGAAGGCATCGGCAGTTCACAGAAGTTGCACGACCGCTATCACGAATAGCATTGGGGGCCGCAGAGGCCTCATCAAAGAAAAAGCGGCGGGGCCCGAGGCACCCGCCGCTTTTCTTGTCCAGAGATCGGGGATCAGCGTAAAGGTCAACGCAGGAAGCGCGACACCTGGCTCATCGCCGTCAGGTCCAGGTTCATGAACTGCAACCCGGCCTTGAATTCGCCATTGCTGAAAATACAATACATGACCTTGACGCGCGCCAGCAGGGGATACGGCGTGCCGTCGACAAGCAGGTCGAAGCCGACCTGACCCGTCTGCCCCGTCTGCAACGGATGCGGCACGGTAATGCTGACGCCGTTGGCGCCGATGTCGGATGTACGTCCTGGGACGGGTGCCTGGCCTTCCATCGCCAGGACTGCCCGCACCTTCAGGATCTTGCGCGCGGATTGCCTCTGATCTATTGCCACGATAAGCCTGTGTTACTTACGAAAACGAGTGGCATTATAGGTGGAAACGGACACCCGCGTGTTACCGCTACACAAGGGGCAACGATCAGTCGAGCTCGCGCAACTTGCTGAACGCTTCGTCGATGCGCTCGACGGCCACGATGGTCATCCCCTCGATCTTTTGCTTGGGCGCGTTCGCCTTCGGGATGACGGCGACCGAAAAGCCCAGCTTGGCGGCCTCGCGCAAACGCTCCTGGCCGCGCGGCGCGGGACGGATCTCGCCGGCCAGGCCCACCTCGCCGAAGACGACAAGCCCGCGCGGCAGCGCCTTGTTGCGCATCGACGAGTTGATCGCCAGCAAGACGGCCAGGTCGGCCGCCGGCTCCGTGATCTTGACGCCGCCCACCGCGTTGATGAATACGTCCTGGTCGAACGCGGCGATGCCGGCATGGCGGTGCAGCACCGCGAGCAGCATCGCGAGACGGTTCTGCTCCAACCCGACGGACAGCCGGCGCGCGTTCGGCAAATGGCTCGCGTCGACGAGCGCCTGGACTTCGACCAGCAGCGGCCGGGTTCCCTCCTGCGTCACCATCACGCAGGAGCCGGGCACCTGGTTGTCGTGTTGCGAAAGAAACAAGGCGGACGGGTTCGACACGCCCTTCAACCCTTTTTCCGTCATCGCGAACACGCCCAGCTCGTTGACGGCGCCGAAACGGTTCTTGATGGCGCGTACGAGGCGGAAGCTGGACTGCGTATCGCCTTCGAAATACAACACGGTATCGACGATGTGCTCCAGCACGCGCGGCCCCGCGAGCGCCCCTTCCTTCGTCACGTGGCCGACGAGGATGATCGTCACGCCCGTCTGCTTGGCCACGCGCGTGAGCTGGGCCGCGCATTCGCGCACCTGCGAGACGGAACCGGGGGCCGACGTCAGCGCGTCCGAGTACAAGGTTTGGATCGAGTCGATGACGGCGACGTCCGGCTTGACGTCGGCAATGGTGCCGAGGATTTTTTCCAGCTGGATCTCGGCCTGCAATTTCAAATCCTTCGCCTCGACCTGCAGGCGGCGCGCGCGCAAGGCGATCTGGGCGCCGGATTCCTCGCCGGATACATACAGCGTGTTGCGTGTTTCGGCCAGGTTGGCCAGCGCCTGCAGCAGCAGGGTCGACTTGCCGATGCCGGGGTCGCCGCCGATCAGCACGACGCCGCCCGCGACGAGACCGCCGCCGAGCACGCGGTCGAATTCGTCGATGCCGGTGCCGAAGCGGGGCACGTCGGTCGCGTCGATGTCCTTCAGCGACAGCACCGGCGCCGTCTGCGCGAGGCTCTTGTGCATGTGCGGCGTCTGCGACATGCGATTCAGGCCGGCGGTCTCGACCTGCTCGGTCATCGTGTTCCAGGCCTTGCAATCGCCGCATTGGCCGGTCCAGCGGCTGGCGACGCTGCCGCAATCGCTGCAGACGAAACTGGTACGGGATTTAGCCATGATTCCTTACTTATAAAATGGGATCGCACCAGAGCGGCGCTTCGGCCACGCGCACGCGCGGCGCCACGGCACACATCAATTCATAGCCGATCGTGCCGGCGGCATGCGCCACCTCGTCGATCGGCAGGCCGTCGCCCCACAGGGTTACCTTGCTGCCCACGCGCGCGTTCGCGACGGGCGACAGGTCGACGGCCATCATGTCCATCGACACCCTGCCGACGAGCGTCGTGCGGATGCCGTCCACGAGCACGGGCGTGCCGTGCTCCGCGTGGCGCGGGTAGCCGTCGGCATAGCCGCAGGCGACGACGCCCACCGTCATGGTCCGGTCCGCCTGGAAGCGGCTGCCGTAACCGACGCTGTCGCCCGGCTCCAGGTGCTGGATGCCGATGATTTCGGATTTCAGGGTCATCGTCGGCAGCAGGCCGTAGTCCTTCGCGGCGCGCCCGCCCGGCGTGCCGCCGTACAGCATGATGCCGGGGCGGACCCAGTCGCTCTGCAGTTCCTGGACAAGTTCCGCCGTGTGCAGCACGCCGCCGGAATTCGACAGGCTGCGCTCGCCCGGCAGGCCGTCCGCGCCCAGGCGGAAGCGGCGCACCTGCTCGCCGATCGACAGGCGCGGATGCTCTAGCTCGTCCGCGTTCGCGAAATGCGTCATGAACGTGATGTTGCGGATGCCCGGGATGGCGCGCAGGCGGGCATAGGCCGCCGCGAACTCGTCCGGCCGGAAGCCGAGGCGGTTCATGCCCGTGTTCATCTTCAGGTGCACGTCGATGGGGCGGTAGAGCTGGGTGTACTCCAGCATCTTGACCTGCTCGATGCAGTGGACCGCGCTGTTGATATTATGTTCAGCCAGCAAGGGGATGTCCGACGTGTCGAAGATTCCCTCTAATAACAGGATGGGTTTCACCCAGCCCAGCTCGCGCAGCCGCAGCGCGTTTTCCGTCTCGATCAGCGCCAGGCCGTCGGCTTGCGCGAAGCCGCGCATGCCCCGTTCCAGGCCATGTCCATACGCGTTCGCCTTCACCACGGCCCAGATTTTCGCCTGCGGCGCACAGGCGCGCGCACGGGCCAGATTGTGCTGCATGGAGTCGAGATGGATGGTGGCGTGCAGGGGACGAGGCATGGCTTGCAGATGGAGGCGACGGCTGAGAACTAAAGGTTTATTTTACTCCCGGCAGTGAAATGCCGTATTGTCGATTCCTTGGGCTAACCGGTCTTTCATGGTATAAAGCAACCCATCCAGTTTTTTGAACCTCTCGAATGAATCGTGGTTTTTATACCATCATGGCGGCGCAGTTCTTCTCGTCGCTGGCAGACAACGCGCTGATATTTGTCGCGATCGGTCTGCTAACGGCAATGAAAGCCCCGGCTTCGCTCACTCCGCTGCTGAAGCTGTCGTTCGTCCTCTTCTACGTCCTGCTGGCCGCTTTCGTCGGTGCCTTTGCCGATTCGATGCCCAAGGGACGCGTGATGTTCATTGCAAACCTGATCAAAGTATTCGGCTGCTGCCTGATCTTCTTCGGCGTGCATCCTCTCCTCGCCTGCGCCGTCGTCGGCTTCGGCGCCGCCGTGTATTCCCCCGCCAAATACGGGATCCTGACCGAGCTGCTGCCGGCCGAAAAACTCGTCGCGGCCAATGGCTGGATCGAAGGTCTCACCGTCATGTCCATCATCCTCGGCACCGTCATGGGCGGCGCCCTCGTCAGCGCCCACGGCGGCGCCTGGCTGATGACCTTGGACGTGCCCGGCATCGAGACCGGCATCAATACGCCCGTCAAGGCGCAGCTCGCCGTACTGATCTTCGTGTACGCGCTGGCCGCGGGCTTCAACCTGCGCATCCCGGACACCGGTGCCCGCTACGAGCACCAGGAACGCAATCCGGCGCGCCTGATCGCCGATTTCGCCGACTGCTCCGCCACGCTGTGGAAGGACAAGCTGGGCCAGATTTCGCTGGCCGTGACGACCCTGTTCTGGGGCGCCGGCGCGACCCTGCAGTTCATCGTGTTGAAATGGGCCGAGCGCTCGCTCCACATGCCGCTCGACAAAGCCACGAGCCTGATCGGCGTCGTGGCGATCGGCGTCGCGGTCGGTGCCGCGATGGCCGCTAAGTTGATCCCGCTGAAGAAGTCGCTGACCGTCATCCCGCTGGGCATCATCATGGGCCTCGTCGTGACCGCGATGACGATGGTGTATTCGCTGACGGTCGCCGTCCCGCTGCTGCTGATCATCGGCCTGCTGTCCGGTTTCTTCGTCGTGCCGATGAACGCCCTGCTGCAGCACCGCGGCCACGTGCTGATGAGTGCCGGCCACTCGATCGCCGTACAGAACTTCAACGAGAACCTCTCCATCCTCACCATGCTGGCGCTGTACGCCATCATGATCACGCTGAACCTGGACCTGAACGTCATCATCGTCATGTTCGGCCTGTCGCTGGCCGGCATCATGTGGATCATCGGCCGCCGCCACGCGGCGAACCAGCGCGAGCACGACTCGCTTGCCCTCATCGGCGAGCACAAGCACTGATTCGATAATTCGGTCTGAGTCAGGGATAAAGGCGGGCTCTCGCGCGGTCGCGCCAGTCGTTCGGGACGATGAAGCCCCGCTCGAATTCCACGATGTTGTTCGCGCAGTGTTCCCGCTGCTCACGCACGAGCGCCACGAGCACGGGCGCATCCGACACCGTGAAATGGTCTTCCAGTTCCGCGGCCAGTTGGGCCTTGTCCAGCATCCATACCGCCGATTGCGCACGGAAAGGCGGCAGCCATTGCAGGCGCGGCAGGATCAGGAAGCGGTCGCCGGGCAAGGCGTCGAGTTCCTCCAACGGGCACCAGAACCCGCGGCAGTGCCCGGCCGCGATGCCCTGCATCGCCTGGTACGTCCCCCGCGGGTAGAACAGCCAGCCCTTCACGAGCGCGCGCGCCGCGACGACCGGCCGAGGCAGCACGTCCCGCGCGGCCGGGTGGGTGCCCAGGTTCAGCTGGCGCTCGAACACCTTGCGCATCTTGCGGCCGAGACTGTCGGCCAGGTTCGGGCCCACGAACGTGTCGAAGCCCGTCGTGGCATCGCCCTGCAGCAGGTAGAACTTGGTGGCGAACTCGATGTGTTCGACACCGCCCTCGCCCGCGTCAAGTAAAAAATCGAACTCGCCGACGGTATCGTTGCGACTCGCGCGCACCTGCAGGCCGTGCGCGACGAGGCGGCCCTGGTGCGCGAAATAAAAGGCCATCAGCTTTTCCGCGTAAAGGCCGAGACGCGTGACCATCTTCGCGCCGAGCGCCGCGTCGAGCGGCGCCGGATCGGCATCGAGTTCGGCCAGCCAGCGTGCCGTTTCCTCCGTCATCGGACCGAGCGTCGCGATGCGGCCTTCCCAGTGCGGGTCGCGGATGTCGAGCAGGTCCGGGGCGTCCAGCAGCCAGGCCAGCGCACGCACCCGCGCGCGCCGCAGATGACGCCAGCGGCGTTCGAACAGTGCCTGGTAGCTGTCAGCCTGCTCGCGCACGGGCATTCCTTGCCCTGCACAGGTCGGCCCAGGCGAGGGCCTTGTCGGCGCCGCGCCGCAGCAGCTCGCCCGGATGCAGGGTCGCCACGAGATCGACGGTGCGTCCGCCCGTTTCCAGCGTGTGGCTGGCGCCGCGCGCGCCCGCCAGCGGCTCCGGCAACGGTCGGCCCAGCAAGGTGTTGGCGGCGATCTGCCCAAGGGTCAGCACCGTCTCCGCACCCGTCAGCGCCACCTCGCGTTCGAGGTACGGACGGCAGGCGGCCGCCTCCTGCGGCGTGGGCGCGCGCTCGCCGCCGTTCGGCGTCGTCGGGCGGCACTTGATCAGGTTCGTCACGTAGACGTCGCGCTCGCGGCCCATGCCGACGGCGGCCAGCATGTTGTCCAGCAGCTTGCCCGGATCGCCCGCGAGCGGCACGCGCGCTTTTTCATCGGCGGCCGTCGTGGCGCCGGCGGCGACGACCCAGCGCGCCTGCTTCGCGCCCGTGCCCGGCACCGGCGCGCGGCCTTCGCGGCACGCGCTGCAGCGGCGGCACGCGGCGATGGCGATCGTCAGCTGGTCCCAGTCCATGGCCGCGATTTCTTCCGGCGTCGCGTCGCTCGGCAACGCGGCATCGTCCCAGGCGGAATCGTGGTCGGCCGGCGGCGCCAGTGCCGACACGGATTGCGCGACCGGTTGCAGCGGCGTCGGCCCCGGCGGACGCGGCCCCGTCGGCACCGGCCGTGGCGGCAGCGCGACCGGCGCGGGCGGCGGGGCGACCGCCTCGGCGACCGGCGCCAGCGCGGACGCCGATTGCGCCACCGGCTGCAGCGGCGTCGGCGCCGGGGCGACGGCCACCTCCGGCTCGGCAGGCAAAGGTGCAGGCGCCGTGCGCAACTGCCACAGTGGCGCGAGGCCCATCTCGTTCAGGAAGATGGCGTCGCGTTCGCTGACACCGTTCATAACACATACCTCATCACGATCGCATCCTCGCGCCGCCCTTCGTGCGCGGGGTAATAACCCTTGCGCCGGCCGATCTCTTCATAGCCGTACTGCCGGTACACGTCGAGTGCGCGCGTGTTGGACGGCCGCACCTCGAGCAGGATCGATGCCATGCGCTGCGCACGCGACCTGGACGCGATGCGGTCCAGCAGATAGCGCCCGATGCCGCGTCCGTGCAGCGGCGCCGCGACGGCCACGTCGAGCAGGTGCGCTTCGTCCAGCGCATACATCAACAGGAAATACCCGGCCAGCGCGCCGGCCGGCTCGCGCAGCACCCAGGCGTCGTAGCCGCTCGCGAGCGAGTCCATGAAATTCGCGCGGCTCCACGGATGCGGGAACACGCTGCATTCGAGGGCATGCACCTCGTCGACGTCACCCACGACCATCGGGCGCAGTTCCAGGTGCGGCACATCCGTCATCGCGCATCCGCCTTGGCCGCGTTGATGGCCTGGCGCTCGGCGCTCGTGTACGCGACCTTGTTGCGCAGGTAAAGCGGCTGCGCCTCGTCGGCCGGCACGGCGCGGCCCGCCGCCAGTGCGGCGACGCCCAGCACCGCGAATTCGCGCGCATGCGGCAGGATATCCCCATGCGCACCGGCCGCAAAGGGAGCGTCCGCGAACGCTTCCGGATACGCCGCGAAGCCGTTGCCGCACGCGACCAGGCCCGCCACGGGTTCGGGCGCGACGGCGCCCGGCGCGCTCAGCGCGGGCTCGCGCACGGTCTCCCACGCGCCGGTCCAGCGGTACTGCGCCCAATAGACTTCGCCCATGCGCGCATCCAGCACGGCGAGCACGTCGGTCGCGCCCGTACGTGCGCGGCACGCCTCGGCCATCGCTTCCAGGGTCACGAGCGGCAGCACGAGCTTGCGCGCGCCGAAGGCGAGTCCCTGCGCCACGCCGCACGCCGTGCGCACACCCGTGAACGAGCCCGGTCCGGCGCCGAACGCGATCGCGTCGCAGTCCGCCAATGCGATGCCGGCAGCGCGCAGCAGGTCCTGCACCATGGGCAGGACGGACTGCGAATGCGTGCGTACGCCGGCCGTCTCACGGGTCAATACGGGGGTGTCCGCGCCGTCCGCGCTGTTCAATAACGCGCAGGACGCCAGCTCGGACGAGGTTTCGATGGCGAGGATGATAGGCATGGCGTATTGTAACCCGGCGGCCCTGCCAGCCAAAAGCGTGGAACCGTTGTAGAATCGCGCCCATGTCCAGTCTGACCCTCGAGCCCGATACCCGCGACCAGGTCGCCGCCGCCCTCCATGGCGACGGCTGGATCGTCGCCTGCCTGTGCGCCGCCTGGTGCGGCACCTGCTCGTCCTACCGCGCCGCGTTCGACGGCCTGGCCGCGCGCCATCCCGACAAGACCTTCGTCTGGATCGATGTGGAAGACCAGGCCGACGTGGTCGGCGACCTCGACGTCGAGAATTTTCCCACGCTGCTCGTGCAGCGCGGCGATGCCGTCGCGTTCTTCGGGACGATGCTGCCGGATCCGAAGGTCGCCGACCGGCTGATCCAGGCGCAGGCGGAGCTCAGCACCGCCGAACTCGCGCGCCAGGCGTCGTCCACGCCGGAACGGCAGGCGTGGCAGCGCGAGTGCAACCTGCGCACGCTGCTCTCGAACACCGATGATTAGGTGACAGGTAGGGTGGGCGGCCTCCGCCCACGCGCAACGTGTGCGTAACGCAAACGTCCGCGTGGGCACGGGGTGCCCACCCTACGACAACCGCAACGGCAATGTCCGCAACCGCTGCCCCGTCAGCTTGAACACAGCATTCGCCACGGCCGGCGCGACGGGCGGCACGGCGGGCTCGCCCATGCCTTCCGGCGGTGCCGCGCTCGGCACGATAACGGTCTCGACCTCGGGCGCCTGCGCCATCCGCAGCACGGAGTAGTCGCCGAAATTCGTCTGCTGCGGCTGGCCATCCTTGAACGTGATCTCCCCCGCCAGCGCGGCCGACAGGCCGAACACGACGCCCGATTCGACCTGCTGCGCGACGATGTTCGGGTTCACGACGAGACCGCAATCGACGGCGCACACGACCCTGTGCACGCGGATGTCCTTGCCTTCCACCGACACTTCCGCGACCTGCGCGGCCACGGTGCCGAACGCCTGGTGCACGGCCACGCCGTGCGCGCGCCCGTCCGGCGGCGTGCCGGCGCGCGCGAGCGCGGCGTCCAGCACGGCCAGGTGGCGCGGATGGTCTTTCAGCAGCGCGCGCCGCCACGCGACCGGGTCCTGGCCCGCCGCATGCGCCACCTCGTCCGCGAAGCTCTCCTTGAAGAACGCATTGTGCGAGTGGCCCACGGAGCGCCAGTACCCGATCGGAACAAAGCTGTCGACCGTGACGTGGCGGCTGCGGCGGTTGGCGATCGCATACTGCAGGTCGTACTCGCCCTCGGCCGTCGTCTTGTCCGGACCGACGCCGGGGAGGCCGAGATTGCGCGGGAAGTACTGGTGGCCGATGGCGCCGCTCGCGAGCTTGCTGTCCCACGCGCGCACCTGTCCGTCGGCACCGATGCGCGCCGTGTAGCGGGCCAGCGCGGCCGGGCGGTAGACGTCGTGGCCCGTGTCGTCCTCGCGCGTCCAGATCACCTGCACGGGGCGGCCGCGCGTCTGCAGCGCCACGGCCACGGCCTGCGCCACCATGTCCGTCTCCAGGCGCCGGCCGAAGCCGCCGCCCAGCATCGTCACCTCGATGGTCACGTCCTCGCGCGCGACGCCGGCGACCTTCGCCGCGACGTCGACCGCGATGCTCGGCACCTGCGTGGGCGACCACAGTTTCACCTTGCCGTTCAGGACCTGCGCCGTGCAGTTCTGCGGCTCCATCGTCGCGTGCGCGAGGAACGGTGCGCGGTATTCGGCCTGCACGGTGCGCGTGCCGGCAAGATCGGGGGCGTCCTGGCTGCCGGCCTCGAAATACGCGTAGCCCGCTTCCTCGTCGAGCGCCTTGGCGAAGCCGGCGAACACGGACTCGCTCGACAACGCGGCATGCGGGCTCGTGGTCCACTGCACGGGCAGCGCCAGCGCCGCCTGTTTCGCCTGCCACCAGCCCTTCGCCACGACGGCGACACCGGCGCCTGCGCCGGAGAACGGCTGCAGCACGGACGACACGTCGACGACCTGTTCCACGCCCGGCAGCGCCGCCACCCTGGCCGCATCGAACCCGGCCACGCCGGCGCCCAGCACGGGCGCCATGCGCAGCGCCGCGTACAGCAGGCCTTCCGGCCGCACGTCGATGCCGAACACGGCGCGCCCGTTGACCTTGGACGGCGTGTCGCGCCGCGGTACCGGCTTGCCGATCAGGCGGAATTGCGCGGGCGTCTTGAGCCGCACGTCGTCCGCCCCGATGTCGCCGCCCAGCGCCGCCGCGCGCTGCGCCAGCAGGCCGTACGGCGCGCGCCGTCCGTCCGGATGGAGCACCATCCCGTCGCGGGTGGAGAGCAGGTTCGCCTGCGTTTTCCACTGTTCGGCGGCCGCGCGCAGCAGCATCGCGCGCGCGACGGCGCCGGCCGTGCGCATCGTCGGCCACGCATCCTTCACGCTCGTCGAGCCGCCCGTAAACATGATGCCCAGCTCGCGCGCCACCTTGCCCGCGACCCAGCGTGCGCCAAGTTGAAAGTTGCCGGCGTCGTCCGGGTGGAACGGCAACGTGTCGCGCAGGACGGTGAGGTTGGCGAAGATCTTGTCGATGGGCGCCTGCACGACACGCACGGCTTCGAGCGGCGCATCCAGTTCCTCGGCCAGCAGCACGGGCAGCGCCGTGTGCACGCCCTGCCCCATTTCGCTACGCGGGACGACGACGTCGATGGTGCCGTCGGGAGAAATCGCGACCCAGCCGTTCAGGGCGACGGTGCCGGCGTGATGCACGATGCGTTCGGCCGTCGCGCGCAGGCGCTGGCGCGCCGGCGCGACGCCCCAGCCGACGACGAGCGCCGTGCCCGCGGCCAGGCCGCCCAGCAGGAACCTGCGCCTGCCCTTGCGCACGGTGCGCACGCCGCCGCCGTCGTCCTTATCCGAACCTGGTCCGCCCGTGTCCCGCATCGTCCTGCCTCCATGTCTCCAGCAATTCAGCCGGCTCCACCGGCCGGCTGTACAGATAGCCCTGCGCGCGCCGGCACCCGTGGCGCAGCAGGAAGTCCGCCTGTTCGACGGTCTCCACACCTTCGGCGATCACCGCGAGGTCCATGCTCTTGCCCAGCTGGACGATGGCCACCGCGATCGCCTCGTCGTCCCCGCTGTCACTCTTTCCGGCCGCGATGTCCTTGATGAAGCTGCGGTCGATCTTGAGAGTCTGCACCGGCAGCTGCTTCAGGTACGCGAGCGACGAATAGCCCGTGCCGAAATCGTCGATCGCCAGTTCCACGCCCAGCGCGTGCAGGTCGTTGATGTACTGTAGCGCGTCGCCCGTATTCATGATCACGGACTCCGTCACCTCCAGCTGCAGCCGCTGCGGCGCGAGGCCCGCGTCGGCCAGCACGCGCGCGACGAGCGGCGCCACGCTGCCGCGGTCGAACTGGCGTCCCGACAGGTTCACCGCCACTTTCGGCACGTACAGCCCGGCCGTTTCCCAGCATACCACCTGGCGGCACGCCCGTTCCAGTACCCAGGCGCCCAGCTGGCCGATGAAACCGATGTCCTCGGCGAGCGGAATGAAGCGCACGGGCGGCACGTGGCCCAGTTCCGCGCTGTGCCAGCGCACGAGGGCTTCGACGCCGATCAGGCGGCCCGTCTCGATCTCGACCTGCGGCTGGTACTGCAGGCGGATCTCGCCCCGCTCGATCGCGCGCCGCAGCAGGCCCTCCATGCGCAGGCGCTCGGCGCCGTCGCCGTCCATCGACGGCGCATACAGCTGGTAGCCGTTGCGGCCGCGCGCCTTGGCCTGGTACATGGCCACGTCGGCATTCCGGATCAGCATGTTCATGTCGGTCGCATCCTGCGGGAACAGGCTGATGCCCACGCTGCCCGTGACGAACAGTTCGTAGTCCGAGACGAGCACGGGCCGCTCGAACAGCTGAATCAGCTTTTCCGCGACCTGGCGCGCGCCGTGCACGCCGTCGACGTCTTCCAGCAGCACGATGAATTCGTCGCCGCCCAGGCGCGCGAGGGTGTCGCCCTCGCGCAGGCACCCGGCCAGCTGGCCCGCGACCTGTTTCAGCAGTTCGTCGCCGACATGGTGGCCGAGCGTGTCGTTGACGGTCTTGAAGCGGTCGAGGTCGATGAACATCACCGCAAGCTGGCGGTGGCTGCGCGCCGCGCGCACCATCGCGTGCTGCAGGCGGTCGTGGAACAGCAGGCGGTTCGGCAGGCCGGTGAGCGGATCGTGGTGCGCCAGGTGGTCCAGCTTGTCCTGCGACTCCTTGACCTTGGTGATGTCGGAGAAGACGCAGACGTAGTGCGTGACCGCGTCCGCGTCGTCGCGCACGGCCGACACGGTCAGCCACTCGAGGTACGTCTCGCCGTTCTTGCGGCGGTTGAGGAGTTCGCCGCGCCAGAAGCCCGTCTCCGCCAGGTCGGCCCACAGCGCCTCGGAGATCCCGGCGTCGGGGCTCGCCAGCCGCGTCAGGCTCGAATGCGTGCCGACCGCTTCGCTCTCCGTATAGCCCGTGATCTGCGTGAAGGCGGGGTTCGTCGCGACGATCTTGCC
>Ga0187844_10002588_pt1 | contig 12676 bp, 10 predicted proteins | sample SpaLakP09_SKY_50_FD_134517 | JGI IMG/M metagenome (GOLD analysis project Ga0187844, IMG submission 134517) | Oligotrophic lake water microbial communities from Sparkling Lake, Wisconsin, USA - SP09_SKY_50 | ecosystem: Environmental > Aquatic > Freshwater > Lake | place: USA: Sparkling Lake...
ACCTTCACCGAGATGACGCCGCCGCCGCAAGGGGAAGGCGGCGGTCTGGCGAACGCCATCTTCGGCAGCTTTGTCATGGTCGGCCTGGCCACGTTGATCGGCACGCCTATCGGCATCCTCGCCGGCGTCTACCTGGCAGAGTACGGCCAGAAGACCTGGCTGGGCAGCGCGGTGCGTTTCATCAACGACATCCTGCTGTCCGCGCCGTCCATCGTCGTTGGCCTGTTCGTCTACGCCATCGTCGTTGCCAAGCTGAAGAGCTTTTCCGGCCTGGCCGGCTCGCTGGCACTGGCGCTGCTTGTTATTCCTGTCGTCATCCGTACGACGGAAAACATGCTCAGCCTCATCCCCAACGCGCTGCGTGAGGCGGCCTATGCCCTGGGCACACCGAAGTGGAAGGTCATCATGTCCGTGACGCTCAAGGCCGCCAGTGCCGGGGTGATTACCGGCATCCTGCTGGCACTGGCCCGGGTGTCCGGCGAGACAGCACCGCTGCTGTTCACGGCCCTGTCCAACCAGTTCTGGACCAGCGATATCAGCGCACCGATGGCCAGCCTGCCGGTCACCATCTTCAAGTTCGCGATGAGCCCCTACGAGAACTGGCAGAAGCTGGCCTGGGCTGGCGTCTTCCTGATCACCGTGGGCGTGCTGCTGCTGAACATCCTGGCTCGCGTGCTCTTCAAGAACAAACACTAAGGACCCACCATGGACGCCAAGATCGAAACGCCCGTGGGCGAGCGCGCCAAGCTCTCCGTGCGCAACCTGAACTTCTTCTACGGCAGCTTCCACGCGCTGAAGAACATCAACCTCGACATCCCCGAGAACAAGGTCACCGCCTTCATCGGCCCGTCGGGCTGCGGCAAGAGCACGCTGCTGCGCACGTTGAACCGCATGTTCGAACTCTACCCCGAGCAGCGCGCCGAAGGCCAGATCCTGCTCGATGGCGAGGACATCCTGTCCAGTGGCGAGGACGTCTCGCTGATCCGCGCCAAGATCGGCATGGTCTTCCAAAAGCCCACGCCCTTCCCGATGTCCATCTACGACAACATCGCCTTCGGTGTGAAGCTGTTCGAGACGCTACCGCGCTCGAGATGGATGAGCGCGTCGAGTGGGCGCTGAAGAAGGCAGCTCTCTGGGGCGAGGTCAAGGACAAGCTCAACCAGAGTGGCTCCGGCCTCTCCGGCGGCCAGCAGCAGCGCCTGTGCATCGCACGCGGCATTGCCATCAAGCCCGAGGTGCTCTTGCTCGACGAGCCCTGCTCGGCGCTGGACCCGATCTCCACCGGCAAGATCGAAGAATTGATCCACGAACTCAAGGCCGACTACACGGTGGCCATCGTGACCCACAACATGCAGCAGGCCGCCCGCTGCTCGGACTACACGGCCTATATGTACCTGGGTGACCTGATCGAATTCGGCCCGACCGCGGAGCTCTTCATGAAGCCCAAGCGCAAGGACACCGAGGACTACATCACCGGCCGCTTCGGCTAAACAAGGAGGACGGTATGGTGGATAAACATCTCTCGACCCAGTTCGATACCGAGCTCAGCGGTATCTCGACCCGCGTGCTTGAAATGGGCGGTCTCGTGGAAGCCCAGGTGGCCCAGGCTGTGCAGGCCCTCAAGGACTTCAGCCCCGAGTCGGCCGATGAAGTGCTGGCCAAGGAAGGCCGTGTCAACGCGATGGAAATCGAGATCGACCGCGATCTCTCGACCATCATTGCGCGCCGCCAGCCCACGGCCCGCGACCTGCGCCTGCTGATCGCCATCAGCAAGAGCATCGCCAACCTCGAGCGCGTCGGCGACGAGGCCGCGCGCATCGCCCGCACCGTGCAGCGCCTGGTGGCCAGCGGTGTGTCGAGCCGCCTGCGCGTGCCGATGTCCGACCTCAGCTTCGAGGCGGAACTGGCCACCGCCCAGTTGCGCAAGGCGCTCGACGCCTTCGCGCGACTCGACGTTGAACGTGCGTTGGACGTGCTCAAGCATGACGACGAGATCGACAAGGAATTCGACGGCCTGCTGCGCAAGCTCATCACCTACATGATGGAAGACCCGCGCACCATCTCCTCGTCCATCGACCTCGTCTTCGTGGCCAAGGCCATCGAGCGCGTCGGCGACCACGCCAAGAACCTGGCCGAGGTTGTCATCTATGTGGTCAAGGGTCAGGACGTGCGCCACAACACGCCCGAGGCCGTCGAAACCATGGTGCGCTGATCATGAGCCGTATCCTTGTCGTCGAAGACGAATCCGCCATCGCCGAACTGATCTCCATCAACCTGCGCCATGCCGGCTTCGACGTGACGCTGGCCGCCAGCGCAACCTCGGCACAGTACGAGGTGGACCGCGTGCTGCCTGACCTGGTCGTGCTGGACTGGATGCTGCCCGGCCAAAGCGGCGTGGCGCTGTCGCGCCAATGGCGCAGCGCGGCGCGCACGAAGGAGCTGCCGATCATCATGTTGACGGCACGCGCCGACGAGGGCGACAAGATCGCTGGCCTCGATGCGGGTGCCGACGACTACATCACCAAGCCCTTCTCGACCAACGAGTTGCTGGCCCGCATCCGCGCCGTGCTGCGTCGCAAGGCGCCAGAGGCGTTGGACAGCGCCGTCGAGGTCGGCCCGCTGTTGCTGGACCCGGGCACGCACCGCGTGAGCCGTGAAGGCAACGAGGTCAAGCTTGGCCCCACGGAGTTCCGCCTGCTGCACTTCCTGATGACCCACCCGGAGCGCGTGCACAGCCGCTCGCAGCTGCTGGACCGCGTCTGGGGCGACCACGTCTTCATCGAAGAGCGCACCATCGACGTCCACGTCAAGCGCCTGCGCGAGGCCCTGGAGCGCGTGCAATGCGCCCGCATGATCGAGACGGTCCGCGGCGCCGGTTATCGGCTGACCCAGCAGAGCAGCGCGCTTTCCGCTTGAGGATTTTCCGCAGTACATGACCTGGTTATTGCCGCGACTGCTGATGGCCCTGGTGGCCGCGCTGCTTGGGTTTGTCATTGGGGTGGTGGTCCGCAAGGCCACGGGCATCGATGGCCTCGGTCTCGGCGTTGGTGTTGTCACGGGTGTCTGCCTGATGCTGCTCGTTGACGCGGTACGCGGTCATCGGCTGCTGAGCTGGCTGCGCGGCAACCAGTTGGAGAGCGCGCCGCGCGACACCGGCCTGTGGGGCGAAGTCGGCTATCGCATCGAGCGCGCCGTGCGCGACCGAGACCGCACCGTTGCCCGGCGTGAGCTGGAGCTGGAGCAGTTCCTTTCGGCGATCGAAGCTTCGCCCAATGGCGTGCTGATGTTGGACATGCAGGAGCAGATCGTCTGGTGCAACCGCGTCGCTGCGGACCACTTCGGGCTGGATCCGCAGCGCGACTTGCGCCAGCGCATCACCAACCTCGTGCGTGCGCCGGCCTTCGTCGCGTATCTGCAGGCCGGCAACTTTGCCGAGGCCCTGGTGCTGGGCAACAGCCGCGGCCCAGGCACGCTGTCCATCATCGTGCGCGAGTACGGCGAAGGCATGCGTCTGGTGCTGTCGCTGGACATCACCGAGCGGATGCGAGCCGAGGGCATGCGGCGCGACTTCGTCGCCAACGTCTCGCACGAGATCCGCACACCGCTGACCGTGCTGTCCGGCTTCATCGAGACCATGCATTCGCTGCCGCTGACGACGGTGGAGCGTGAGCGCGTGCTCGTCCTGATGAACCAGCAGACCCAGCGCATGCAGACCCTGGTGGCCGACCTGCTCACGCTGGCTCAGCTGGAAGGCAGCCCGCGCCCAGGGTCGGACCGCTGGGTCAGCCTCGACGGGCTGCTGCTGCGCATCGCCGCTGATGCAGAGGTGCTGTCGGCTGGCCGGCACAAGCTCAATCTCAGGCCGGCCACGGGCTTCGAGCTGGCCGGCGTCGAGAGCGAGTTGCTCAGCGTCGTGGCGAACCTCGTCACCAACGCCGTCCGCTACACGCCGGACGGCGGCGACATCGAGGTCACCTGGCGCCTGCTGGAAGGCGGCGACGGCGAGTTGGCCGTCATCGACACCGGCCTTGGCATCGCGCGAGAGCACATCCCGCGGCTGACCGAACGCTTCTACCGTGTTGACGGCAGCCGTTCGCGCGAGACTGGCGGCACAGGCCTGGGCCTGTCCATCGTCAAGCACGTCATGCAACGCCATGGCGGCGAGCTGATGGTGCAGAGCGAGGTCGGCAAGGGTTCGCGCTTCCGGCTGTTGTTCCCTGCCGCCCGCGTGCGCCCGGCGTCCGATTCGGCGCTCGGCGATGAGGCGGCGTTCAATGCCGCGGCCCTTTCAGATCGCTAGGAGCCTGTCGGGCATTGGGTCGGGTGCGCGTCGGGGAGAGTTGCGGGGCGAGGCAAGGCGCCGACGACGCGTGGGATCCATCCCCCACAACGAGTCGGCAACGCCGAATCGCCCCGCAAGTCTCCCCGGCCCAACGCGCACCCGACCCAAAGCCCGACAGGCTCCTAGGTCACTGACGTTTCAGGAGCACCAGGCTGGCGCTGCCGCTGCGGTCCGTGGGCCGCTTCACCTGTGCGATGACCTGCCAGCCCTTTGGCGTGGGCTGGCCGGCGGACACGACGGCGTAGCTGCACGACGTCTCGGCCAGTGAGCCACGGCCCTCGACCTGCCAGCCACCGTGCCATTCCAGCGCTGCCAGCGTGGCCAGGCTCTGGCCCGCTGCGGCCAGGCAAGGCACCTGCTCCGGCATGCGCGCCTTGAGTCGCCCGACCAGCGGCGCCAGGCTGCGTGCATAGTCCAGCGGCGGCAGCAGCAGGCTGGTGACCAACAGCCAGCCCAGCGCCACGCCTCCAGCCGGAAGGGCCAGGCTCTTCCACAGCGCGTGGCGGTGTCGGGCGGTTCGCCAGCGCACCAGGGCCAGCCAGGCGACCGTTGCCGCCAGCGCAAACACAAGCGCCAACAGGCTGAAACTGGGTTCGAAGCCCTCGGCCAGCCGCCGCAGGTTGGCCAGCGGCCGTGGCGGCCAGCCGGTCTGCATCGACAGGTAGTACAGCCAGAAGAACAGCGCCGCCGCGCTGAAGAAGAACACCGAAAACCAGTCCACTGCTGCCGAGAAGCCCCGGCTCAGCGTCGGCAGCGCGAACGCCGCCAGGATGGCCAGCGAGGGCAGTGCCAGCAGCAGCGCGCGCTCCGAACCGTCCATCGCCACGCAGGCCACCAGCGGCACCAGCAGCGCGGTGGCCGGCACCGTGATGTGGCGACGCAGGCCGTGGCGGCGCCAGCGCCACAGCGTCCACAGCGCCAAAGGCCCGGCGGGCCAGCAGAACCAGGCCAGCAGGCTCAGCAGCGAGGCCACATCCAGGCTGGCATGGACGCGCCATGCCCAGCCGTTGAAGGCCCAGGCGGCCAGTACGGCCAGCGTCAGCGCACCCAGCAGCCATACGCGCTGGCTCTTGGCCTCGTCGTAGCTCGAACGGTGATTGAGCAGCAGGCCCAGCAGGCCCAGCCCGCAGGCCACCGCCGGTGCGCCGCTGGCCGCCAGCACCGGCAATGCCAGCAGTACCGCCAGTCGCGAATTCCAGCGGCGGAAGGGCGCAGCTGCCAGGCCGTAAAGGTAGACCGACACGGCCAACAGCTGTACCAGCTCGGGCGTCGTCTCGTGTCCCAGCTGAAGCAGGCCGAGCGACGCCATCAGCGCCAACAAGGCGCCGTCTGCCAGCGCACGCGCGTAGTCCACTGCCTGGGCCTCCCCGCCAAACGCGAAGGCCACCGGCTGGGCGGCTTCAGTGCGCGCCAGGTGGAAGCAGGCGTACCAGACCGCCACCAGCACGCCCGCCAGCACCAGGGCATAGGGCAGCCGTGCCGCGACAGGCGCGTCCAGGAAGGGCAAGGCCTTGATCGCCAGTGCACCGAGCCAGTAGGGCAGGGGGCCGCCTTCGGCCGGGATGCCGGCGATGGCTGGCTGCCACCAGGGCGCGTGGCCCTGGGCGATGCTGGCCATGAAGCCGAAGGACGTCAGGTCGGCATTGCGCCACGGTGCGCGGCCGAAGATGCCCGGCAGCAGATAGGCCGCGCACAGCAGCAGCAGCGCCAGCCGCGGCAGGCGCTCGACGCCGCGCTCGGCGACGATGGCGGGGGTGGGGAGATTCACGCGCGAGAGTTCGATGAAACCGGCCGGCATGATGCCGTCAAACGGGGGGCATGAATAAAAAAGGGCTGCGGCTGCTGCCAAAAAGCAAAAGGGCAGCGAAAGCTGCCCTTTGACTTGGATGCGGCCGAAACTGCCGCCAACCGTTTACTTCTTGAGGTGAGCAAACTTGTTGCGGAACTTCTCGACGCGACCGCCGAGGTTGTCGATGCTCTTTTGAGTGCCCGTGTAGAAGGGGTGCGACTCGCTGGTGGTTTCCAGCTTCACCAGCGGCAGCTTCTTGCCGTCGATCTCGATGGATTCCTTGCTCTGCACGGTCGAACGCGTGATGAACTGGAAACCGTTGGACTGGTCGACGAACACGACGTCGCGGTAGTTGGGGTGAATGCCGTCTTTCATGGGAACCTCTTGGCTTAGGTCGGGAGCCACGCCGACGACTCGCAATTTGCTTGTCGGCGCACTTTCCGAAGGTGTCTGGGGCGGAAAACCCGCGATTGTAGCGGGCTTCCAAGCGGTTTGGCTAGTTCTCGGGCTGAAGTTACCCGCCGCGCCGCATCATGTCGAAGAAGTCCAGGTTGTTCTTCGACGCCTTCATCTTCTCGAGGATGAACTCCATCGCCTCGATCTCGTCCATGTTGTAGAGCAGCTTGCGCAGGATCCAGCTCTTTTGCAGGATCTCGGGCTTGAGCAGCAGCTCTTCACGGCGCGTGCTGGACTTGTTGATCAGGATGGACGGGTAGACGCGCTTCTCGGCCATGCGGCGATCCAGATGGATTTCGCAGTTGCCGGTGCCCTTGAATTCTTCGTAGATCACCTGGTCCATCAGCGAGCCGGTGTCGACCAGCGCAGTGCCGATGATGGTCAGCGAGCCGCCTTCCTCAATGTTGCGCGCCGCGCCGAAGAAGCGCTTGGGGCGCTGCAGCGCGTTGGAGTCCAGGCCGCCGGACATGACCTTGCCCGACGACGGCAGCACATTGTTGTAGGCGCGGGCCAGGCGGGTGATCGAGTCCAGCAGGATGATCACGTCCTTCTTGAGCTCCACCAGGCGCTTGGCGCGCTCGATGACCATCTCGGCCACCTGCACATGGCGGGCGGCGGGTTCGTCGAAGGTCGAGCTGATGACCTCGCCGCGCACGGTGCGGATCATTTCCGTCACTTCTTCGGGGCGCTCGTCCACGAGCAGCACGATGAGGTGGCAGTCCGGCGCGTTGGCGACAAGAGCATGGGCGATGCTCTTCATCATCTCGGTCTTGCCGGTCTTGGGCTGGGCGACGATCAGCGCGCGCTGGCCTTTGCCGATGGGTGCCACCAGATCGACGATGCGGCCGGTGATGTTCTCTTCGCCCTTGAAACCTTCACGCTCGAGCTTGAACTGCTCCTTGGGGAACAAGGGCGTCAGGTTCTCGAACATGATCTTGTTCTTGCTCTCCTCCGGCGTCTGGTTGTTGACGCGGTCCACCTTGACCAGGGCGAAGTAGCGCTCGCCGTCCTTGGGCACGCGCACTTCGCCTTCCACCAGGTCGCCTGTGTGCAGGTTGAAGCGGCGGATCTGGCTCGGGCTCAGGTAGATGTCGTCGGTAGACGCCATGAAGCTGGCTTCGATCGAGCGCAGGAAGCCGAAGCCGTCGGGCAGCACTTCGAGCACGCCATCGCCGAAGACCTGCTCGCCACCCTTGGCGCGCTTCTTCATGATGGCGAACATCAGCTCCTGCTTGCGCAGGCGTGTGACGTTGTCGATCTCCAGTTCCTCGCCCATCTGGATGAGGGCGGAAACGTGGAGTGCTTTGAGTTCGGAAAGATGCATGGGTGAAGACCCGTCAGGGGTCGCAGCGCCAGCCAAGGCACAACGACGATTCCACGGCCGCCCCGGAACAGGGCCGAATGTCTATCGCTCAAACAACGAGCGACGCGATTCGACAACTAACTCAGTGGAGGGAGGGGGAGCCGAGTCCACGCTGGCTGGGTGCTGGATTCGTATCCAGGAACCCGGGGCGTGTTGGCTTTGGCTGCTGCAGCGAGGCGCCGGGAGGCGCGGGAGTCGCTGCAGCAGTTGAACGCGATTATAGGTTCGCGTCGAGGAAGGCGGTCAACTGGGCCTTGGAGAGGGCGCCGACCTTGGTGGCGGCCAGCTGGCCGTCCTTGAACAGCATCAGCGTCGGGATGCCGCGGATGCCGAACTTGGCCGGCACTTCGCGGTTCTCATCGACGTTCATCTTGGCGACCTGCAGCTTGTCACCGTAGCCGGTGGCGACCTCGTCCAGGATGGGCGCGATCATCTTGCAGGGGCCGCACCACTCGGCCCAGTAGTCCACCAGCACCGGCTTGCCGGACTGGATGACGTCGGCGTCGAAGGACGCGTCGGAAACATGCTTGATCAAATCGCTGCTCATGGGAGGGTTCCTTGGCCTCAAAGGGTTGACGTGCGCCGCGTTGCGCCGTCTGAATAGGCAAAAATGATTGTGACATAGCCACTTTTGCCCGGACGGTCACCGGGGTGACCCAAGCAGTGGCAGACATCAGGGCGGGGGACTTCTTTTGCAAGTCATGAATCTGGGCCTGGTGCCCGGCGAAGACATCGACGGCTTTTGGCGCCGCGTGGCGGCCGTCAGCGCTGACTGGCTCGCCGGGCAGGGCGCTGCACTGCGCGATGCCGTGCTGCTGCTGCCGTTCGCTCAGCAGCTGGCTCCTGCGCGGCGTGCCTTCCTGGCCCGTGGCGGCTGGCTGCCGGTGTTGTCGACGACGCACAGCCTGGCCTCGGCGCTTGGCCCCACGCCGCTGGCCGCGCCGCAGCAGATCAGCGGCGACGCGCCGGTGGACGCGCTGGCTGCGGACACGCTGCTCGCCCAGCAGACCTGGGCCCAGGCGCTCAAGCGTGACGACCCGCGGGCCTACCGGCTGGCGTTGGCCCGGCTTGTCGAAACGGCCCACGCCTTCGCCCGCGCCGCAGGCCAGCGCGACCCGGCCGACCGCGTCGCCTGGTTCGACGCTGCGCGCCGGCATCTGGTCGAAGACACCATCGGCGGCACCGAACGCGCACTGGTCTGGGTGGCCCTGGAATGGGCGGCGTCCGACGACCGCGCCCCCGCGACGGACGCGCTGTTCCGCCACCGCCCCAGCGCCTGGATTGCGCTGCAGGCCGGTGGCCCCGACCCGCTGGCGCAGGCGCTGCTTGTGCGCGGCGATGTGCCGACGTTGCTGCTGAAAGCCGATGTCGATCTGGACGCGCTCGCCGAGCCTATCGCCCGCGTCGAAGAGGCCTTGTGCGCCGACTTCGAAACCCTGGCCCAGGCGAGCGCTGTCGCCGTACTGCAGCACCTGGCCGCCGGCCGCGCGCCGGTCGCGCTGATCGCGCAGGACCGCGTCGTCGTGCGCCGGGTGCGCGCGCTGCTGGGCCGCCAGGGCGTGCCGCTGCATGACGAGACCGGCTGGACGCTGGCGACCACACCCGCTGCCTCCACGCTGATGGCCCTACTCCGCGCGGCGCTCGGTGGCGGCGCGGTGGACGACTGGCTGGCCTGGCTCAAGCTCAGCGTTGAGCCGTCTGCCGCGCTGGATGCGCTGGAGGCCTTGTGCCGACGCCGCCGCATCCGTCGCGCCGAGGCGCTGGACGTGATGGACAAGCTGCCCGCGCAAGCCTTGTGGCAGTCCCGCCGTCAGGCACTCGGGCCGTTGACCAGCAGTGGACGGCGGCCGCTGGTGCAGTGGTTGTTCGAGTTGAAGCGCGCCCTCGGCCCCGAGCCGCTGGCCGGCCTGGAAGGCAGCGAGGGAGTGTTGAACGCACTCTGGCTGTCGCGCAACCCCTGGCCGGGCAGCGCGCACGAGGCGGTGCTGAGTGACGCGCGGCTGGATGGTGCGGGCTTCCTGGCCTGGGTGGGCGACGTGCTTGAAGCTGGCCAGTTCGCACCTAGCGACCCGGGCCATGCGCCGGTCGTCATCACGCCGCTGGTGCGGTCCATGTTGCGGCCCTTCGGTGCGCTGGTGCTGCCCGGCGCCGATGCGGACACGCTGGGCCGCGGTGGCCGCGCCCTGAGCCTGCTCGGCGATGCCGATGCCGCTGCGTTGGGTCTGCCGACGCAAGCCCAGCAGCGCGAGGCCGAGGCGCAGGCTTTCGCGCAGTCGCTGCGTGTGCCTTTCCTGACGCTGCTGCGCTGCACGCGCGCCGGTGCCGAGCCGCTGCCGGCCAGCCCGCTGGTCGAGCGCCTGGCCGCCGCTGCGCGCCGTGCGGGTCGTGAGTCACCGTTGCAGCCCTGGGTGGATGAGCGCCAGCCGCAGGCCATCAACCCGCAACCCATACCGCGATCAAGCGTCGCTGCTTCGTTGCTTCCTGCCGCCTTGAGCGCCAGCGCCGTCGAGTCGCTGCGCCGCTGCCCGTACCAGTTCTTCAGCCGGCACCTGCTGGGCCTGCAAGACGCCGACGAACTGGAAGCCGAAGTGGAGAAGCGCGACTACGGCACCTGGCTGCATGCGGTGCTGCACCGCTTCCACACCGAGCGCCAGCCGGGCGACGTGACGGCGCAACTGCGCGCAGCCGCCGAGGTCGAAAGCGTCGGCCTTGACGAAGCTGACTTCCTGCCGTGGCAGGCCAGCTTCGAACGCCTGTTGCCGCGCTATGTGCTGTGGCTGTCCGGGGCCGAACTCAACGGCCTGACCTTCGCCGATGGCGAACTGGACCGCCAGTGCACGCCCTTCGACGGCGCGCTGCAAGAGCTGGTGCTGCGGGGCCGCATCGACCGCATCGACACCACCGCCGAGGGCCAGCGCGTGCTGCTGGACTACAAGACCGGCAGCGTGACCAGTTTGAAGAGCAAGGTGGCCGAGCCGTTCGAGGACACGCAGATGGCCGTCTACGCGCTGCTGATTGACGCGGCGCCCGATCTGAGCGCGGCCTATCTGGCGCTGGACGACCCGGGTGGCGTCGTGACCGTGGAGCACCCTGATGTGACAGTCACGGCCGAGGTGCTGCGCGAGGGCTTGCAGACCGACCTGCTGCTGATACTGCAAGGCGAGCCGCTGGTGGCGCTGGGCGAAGGCAGCGCCTGCGAACACTGCGAGGCCCGCGGCCTGTGTCGAAGGGATGACTGGTCATGAGCTACGCCTACTACGCAGACGGCGCGCTGGTCCCTCGCGAGCGCTTCTACGCACTGGCCTGCGACCCCGCCCGCAGCGCCGTCGTCGAGGCCTGTGCCGGCGCCGGCAAGACCTGGATGCTGGTGTCGCGCATCCTGCGGGCGCTGCTGGCGGGTGCGCAGCCTCAGGAGATCGTCGCCATCACGTTCACGCGCAAGGCCGCTGGCGAGATGCGCGAGCGTCTGTTGGAGTGGCTGGCCGAGTTTGCTGCGGCGAGCGATGCGAAGCGCGTGGCTGAGCTGATCGCGCGTGGCATGAGCGAGACCGAGGCCCGCGCCGCTGCGCCGCGCCTGGCGGTGCTGCAAGACGAGTTGTTGCGTGGCGGCCGGCAGGTCGAGATTCGCACCTTCCACGGCTGGTTCTCGCAGCTGCTGCGCGCGGCACCGCTGGCTGTGCTGCGGGCCGAAGGCCTGTCTGCGGAGCTGCAGCTCATCGAAGACGAAGCCGAGCTGATGCCGCAGCTCTGGCGGCGCTTCCATGCCCGAGTGCTGGCCGATGCCGAACTGGCCGAAGCCTTCCAGGCGCTGACCGAGACGCGTGGCCGGCACAACCTGCGCGAGTGGCTGCTGGCGGCCTTCAACAAGCGCGTGGAGCTGCGCCTGGCCGCGCGCGCCGGCGTGCTGGCTGGCAGCCTGCCTGATGTGCCCGAGCCGCTGGCCGCGCTTGCGTCGTGGCGCACCAGCCTGGCGGCGCTGGCGGTGCAACTCGGTTCTGCCAAGGGCGTGAAGGCGCGCGATGCCGCGACGGGCATCGAGCAGGCCCTGGCGCTGGCCGACGAAGCCGCCTTCCCCGCGCTGTGGACGGCGCTGTTCACCAAGGCCGGCACTGCCAAGAAAGGCCTGGGCGACTCGCCCGCGCAGCTGGCCGCCTGTGCCGCGCTGGAAGCCATCGCCGCCGACATCGCTCAGCACGAGGGGGCACAAGAGCACGCCCGCATGGCGGCCCTGGCCGAAGTGCTTGTCGCTGAGTTCGAGACGTTGAAACGCGAGCGTGGCCTCGTCGACATGAACGACCTGGAGCGCGGCGCTCTGGCGCTGCTGTCAAAGCCCGAGCTGGCCGGCTGGGTTCAGCAGAAGCTGGATGCACGCGTGCGCCACCTGCTCATCGACGAGTTCCAGGACACCAGCCCGCTGCAGTGGCAGGCCTTGCACGGCTGGCTGCAGGCCTATGCCGGCGCGGGCGGTGGCGCGCAGATCAGCGTCTTCATCGTCGGCGACCCCAAGCAGAGCATCTACCGCTTCCGTCGAGCGGAGCCGCGCGTGTTCGCGGCCGCTGGCGAGTTCGTGCGCGACGGCCTGGCCGGCGTCACGCTGGCCTGCGACCACACGCGCCGCAATGCGCCCGAGGTGCTGGCGGCCGTCAATGCGGCCTTCAACGCGCAGATGCCGGGCTTCAGACCGCACACGACGGAGCAGGGTGCCGAGGAAGCGGCCGGGCTGTTC